>Ga0196978_1000056_pt1 | contig 54112 bp, 36 predicted proteins | sample S3v_2013CmetaG_FD_155491 | JGI IMG/M metagenome (GOLD analysis project Ga0196978, IMG submission 155491) | Soil microbial communities from Anza Borrego desert, Southern California, United States - S3+v_20-13C | ecosystem: Environmental > Terrestrial > Soil > Desert | place: USA: California... | reverse complement strand
TCGCCGAGCAGCTCGGCGTCGTGCTCAACCGCTTCCCCGCGCTCGACCCCTACGGGGAGGCGCTGGGCCTGGCCGTGGTGGTGCTCGCCATCACCTACCTCTCGCTCGTCGTCGGCGAGCTGGTGCCCAAGCGCGTCGGGATGAACAACCCGGAGGGCATCGCCAGGGTCGTCGCGGGGCCGATGAGGACGCTCTCAAGGCTCGCCTCGCCCGTCGTGCGCCTCCTGAGCTTCTCCACGTCGGCCGTGCTCCGCCTGCTGCGGACGCGCCCGCCCGAGGGGCCGCCCGTCACCGAGGACGAGGTGCGGGTGATGATTGAGCAGGCGACGGACGCCGGCGTCTTCGAGCAGACGGAGCGGGAGATGGTCGAGAGCGTCTTCCGGCTCGGCGACCGGCGGGTGACGGCGCTCATGACGCCGCGGGTGGACGTGGCGTGGCTCGACGTTAACCTGCCGCCGGAAGAGGTCGCCCGGCGGATCTCGGCGAGCCACTACTCGCGGATGCTGGTGTGCGACCGCCACCAGGACAACGTGCTGGGCGTGGTCAAGGCCAAGGACCTGTTGGCGGCCGTGCTGTCGGGCAGGCCCCTCGACCTGCGCGCTTCCTTGCGCCAGCCCCTCTTCGTGCCCGAGACGATGACGGCGCTGCGGCTGCTGGAACTGTTCCGGCAGTCCCGCACGCACGTCGCGCTCGTCGTCAACGAGCACGGGGCGTTCGAAGGGCTGGTGACGTTGACCGACGTGCTGGAGGCGATAGTGGGCGACCTGGTTCCGCCGGGCGGGCAGGCCGAGCCGATGGCAGTCAAACGCGACGACGGCTCGTGGCTCCTGGATGGCGGGATCATGGTCGACGACTTCAAAGAGATCTTCCCCGTCGGGCAGATGCCGGGCGAGGAGAGCGGCTCCTACCAGACGCTCGCCGGCTTCGTCATCACCTACCTGGGGCGCATCCCCTCGGCGGCCGACCGCTTCGAGTGGGGCGGCCTCAGCTTCGAGGTGGTGGACATGGACGCCAGGCGCGTCGATAAGGTGTTGGTGACGCCCGTGCATGAAGAGCCCAGGGTGTGAGGGACTTCAGCCGAGGGCGATCAGGACGGTCACGAAGAGCGTATAAGCGAGGAAGAGGCTGACGGTCACCGTCACCACCGGCGGCATGTAAAAGATTCCGTGCCCGTCCTCTTCTTCGTCGAGCGGCCCGCCAGCCGGCTTCAGGTCCGCGGCCTCCACCCTGATGGTGTCCTCTGCGCCAGCCCCGGCGGGCGCCCTCTCTTCGGGAGGGGCGAGCTTGGCGGCCAGCCTGCCCGTATCCCTCTCTCTGCGGGAGGTCATAGAGAGGTTCCAGCGCGTCTTCCGACGGCCTGCATCCCCCGCGTCTTTCCCCCGCATCGTAATACCTCCCGCGTTATGTACCGTGTGGGGCGGAGTTTATCATCCCGGCGACGGAGGCGCTGCCGTGAATCTCAGTCTGGATGTGCTATGCCGGCGCGTTAGCTTGGCGGTCATTGCCGCCGCGGTCATGTGCGTCCTCGCGCGGCCGGCTGCCGCCGATGAGATGCTACCTTGCCGCGACCTGTTCCGCCCGGGCCTCGCTATCAAGGAGGTGGAGCGTTGCGGCATCAGGACGCCGCCCCAGTTGCGCCGCGCCAACGAGGCGTCGGAGCTGCTCAACCGCGGCATCCGCCACGCCGAGGCCGGCCGCCACGAGCAGGCCCTTGAGGCACTTAGGGAGGTGGCGCGACTGCGGCCCCGCTGGGCGCTCGCGCACTACAACATCGGCTGGGTTTACCAGCTCATGGAGAGATGGGAGGAGGCGGTCTCCTCCTGCCGCGCCGCCATCGCCTACGACCGGTCGCTTGCGGAGGCGCACTACATCCTCGGCCTCTCGCTCGACCGCCTCGGCAGGCCCTCGGAGGCGGGGGCCTCCTACGAGGAGGCCGTCCGCCTGAAGCCCGACTACGCCGAGGCGCACAACAACCTCGGTAACACCCACCTCCGGCGCGGGCATTACGAGAAGGCGCTCTCATACTACAAGTCGGCGGCGGAGCTGCAACCCGACATGGCGGACGCCTACAATGGCATGGGCGAGGCGTACCGCAAGCTGGGTCGGCCCGCCGACGCGGTGGAGTCTTACCAGACGGCAGTCGAGCTATCGCCGCGTCACGCCGTCGCCTACCACAACTTCGGCGTGACGCTGGCGCTGCTGGGCAGGTTCCGTGAGGGGGCGGAGGCGCTGCGGCAGGCCGTCGCCCTCAACCCGCGGGACGCCGAGGGGCGCTACAACCTCGGGGTCATCTCGCTCGAAGCTTTGAAGGATCAAAAGGTGGCCGAGGAGCAATACGAAGCGCTGCGTGAACTATCACCGGCGCTGGCTGAGAAGTTACGTTCGCTGATGAAGAAGTAACAGTCGCGTAGTCGTCTATCCCACGCCGGCCGAATGAGAAGATGAAGGTTCTGACTCTGATACTGGCGGCTGCCTTCGCACTCGTCACCCCGACCCTCGGTTTTGCGCAGGCGACCAGCCAAGGTAAGCCGCTCACCCCCGAGCAGGAGCTGAAGACGCTCGACCTCTCGTGGCACCAGGCGGCGGCCGCCCGCGACGCCGAAGCGCTCGGACGCCTGCTCGCCGAGGACTACCGGTTCAACCTGGACGCCACGAAGACGTTGACGAAGGTACAGGAAGTCGAAGCCGTGAGAGGCGCAGACCTGCTCTTCGATTTCGGCCGCTTCAAACTCGAAGACGTGACGGCGAGGGTCGAAGGCGGTCGCGCGACCGTCTCGGGCATCCTCACTGCTAGACCGAACGGAGGGGATAAGAGGTCGAGGCGGCGCTACTTCTACACGCGCACCTTCGTCAGCCTGGACGGCCGGTGGCAGATTATCGAATCACGGCTGGTCACATTATGGGCTGAAGCGCGCTAACGACAGTAGCGTCTAAACATCAAAGCTCACTTCCTTTCTTGAACATTGCACCTCCCGTCAGGGAGCGTAGCCCTTGCAGCCTTCTTTGGTTTATTTATGACACATAACGTCCTTTACGTGCTTTTTTGATAGGGCTCACAACAGAGATGTTAGTGGACTCTTCCCTTACATAAACAGATGAGGCTCCAAGGCGTACGGGGTTGGCTGGGTGGATTACCACCGCGGCTTAAGCAGATTGCTATAGAAGACTGTCTGCCGCGGTTTTAACTATCAGAGCCTAGAGAGTAATTCAAACCCGAAGGCGCTCGCGTTCCGCGAGGCCATTTCCTGCCTCATGTCATCTTCGATGTCGCTCTTGTTATCGATCAAATCAGATATGCCGCGGATTACGAGTTCCTGCACCGGTTCGTTGGCGTGAACGGCCGAGAGGAAGCCTCGCCCTTCCATCTCCACGGCTAGGGTGTCGTTATAATGCGATTTGAGAAAGCCGTAGAGCTGACTCTGCGTAGAAGCGACAAGCTTCTCACCCGCTGCAATAGCCCCTACGTACGCCTTCGGCGCGGGTTCCCGGTGACCGCCTTTGATTCGGCTCAGCCAGCCACCCCTCCTAACTTCCGCCCTGGCCCGCTGAATAAGGGAATAGCTGCTCTCACCGACGTCGGGCCGGCTATTGAAAGTCTCCTCCTGCTTCCCAGCCTCGTACCCGTAGACCTTAGTGGCTGCCACCACGTCGCCTACGCGTACATCCTTGACCCCGCCCGCGATCCCGATGAAGAGGGCGACGGAAGGCTCCATGTATGAGATGGCGCGTTCCGCCTCAAATGCCGCGCCGGCGTTCCCAGCCCCGATCTCGGCAATCAGGACTTCCCACGAGCGTCCGGCGTCCTTAAAGACGCCCTTCTCGTAGACGGAGCCTTTATGCACCACTTCGTCGAGTTCCGAGAGGTGGGCCCGTACGGCACCGTATTCCACGGGCAAGGCAGTCAGGATAATGGCGCGGCGGTCAGGCATAGGTTTCACCCGTAGTAGCTTATGCGCGGCGGTTTCGTAATAGAGTTAATTCATTTTAACATGGACACAATTCGGCCGGACTTAGTCGGCCTCGGGCGCGAGGTGAGGTCATAGCCCGGCTGAGGCGATTTGCTAATCCTGAAGTATCTCAGAGAGGCGATGCGCCAGCAAAAGAGTTTAGAGGTTGATCGCCGGGATCTACCACGCGCGGTCATACTCACCACCCAAAGCGTGGTGTGGGAAGCGGTCTGCTCGCACCTCACGGCCGAAGAGGAGCACTCACACCCCGAAGGCACCATCTATCAGGTCGGCCTGTTTCCCGACCCAGACGGGTGGGAAGTCGCCGTAGCCGAGATCGGGGGCGGCAACAACAGCGCGGCGTTTGAGACTGAACGGGGAATAGGATTCTTTCGGCCCGAAGTAGTTCTATTCGTCGGGCTGGCCGGCGGCCTCAAGGACGTGAGGCGCGGGGACGTCATAGTCTCAACCAAAGTTTACGGGTTCGAGTCGGGCAAGGTTCTGAGCGACACGTTCGAGTTGAGGCCCAACGTGGGGAACGCGAGCTACGGGCTTGAGCAGCGGGCCAAGGCCGAGGCCAGAAAGAAGGACTGGCTGAAAAGGCTCGACGGCGAACTCCCTTTCCCCGAACCGCGCGCGGTGGTAGGCGCCATAGCCGCTGGCGAAAAGATACTCGCCTCGAAACAGTCGGAGACCGTCCAATTCCTCAGGGCTAATTACGGCGACACCCGCGCGGTCGAGACCGAAGGGCGGGGCTTCCTGGACGCGGTGCGGGCCAACCGCAGCGTCGAGGCTATCGTCATCCGCGGCATCTCGAACCTCCTCGACGACAAAAGTGAGGTGGATGCTGGCGGCGCGCACGTGGCGGCGGCCCGCCACGCGGCCGCTTTCGCGTTCGAGATGTTGGCGAAACTCAAGCGGGCCGCGGATCACGGCAGAGGCCGCGGGGCCGTCGTCCCTGAAAGGACGGGTCCCCGCGCGGCGGAGGCCGAAGGGCGGCAGCCCGCCGTAACCGGGTCGCCGCCCCGGCCGCCCGAAACGCCGGCCGACGACGGCATTAAAGTCGTCACCATCGAAAACCTGTACTCCGTGCTGACCGGTAGCCCTTATGTAGTCACCCTGCTGGGCGGAGGCGCCTCGGTAAAGTCGGGCATCCCGCTCAGCGAAGGGCTGATTGAGAAGGCCGTCCGCTGGCAGTACTGCCGCAGCAAAGGGCTCTCCTTCGACGACCCGAGGGTCGTGCTGAGGCTCAGCGACTGGATGCCCGAATTTAGAAGGCACCCTTGGTACAAGGACGGCCCCCTGGGAGACAACTTCCCCGCGGTGATGAGACACCTGCTCCAGCCGCGCGAAAGCCGGCGGGAATTTTTCAGGCACATCCTGGACACCAACGTGCCGGCCAGTTCCGGCTACGAGCGACTGGCGGAGTTCATGGCGTTAGGGTTCGTCATGACGGCCCTGACGACGACCTTCGACCAGGTGCTGGCCGAGCTGTGCCACCGCAGGCGGCGGCCTCATCATGTGGAGGTCATAAATAGCCCGTCGACGCTGAAGCTGCTTACGACCAGCCCGAAGTACCCGCTGATCGCGCACCTCTACGGGGCGATTGAGGATTACATAGACCGCTTCGAGGACGACGAGCCGCCGGCGTTGGGGCCCGCGCTGGTGCAGAGGTTGATCCCCGTCCTGCGCGACCACCCGCTGATCGTAATCGGGTACCGCGGGGCGGAAGAAGTCATCATGCGCCGCCTGCTGATCGAGCAGATGGAGGCGACCGAACATTACCACCAGGGGGTCTACTGGTGCGTCCAGGGTTACAAGGGCCGGGCGGACCTCCACCCCCTCGTCCAGGAGTTCGCCGGTCTCGTCCGGGGTAACTTCCAGGTGGTGCCTGTCGAAGGGTTCGACGAAATGATGGAGCAGCTCTGGGGGCTTCATCAACGGTACCAGCGTCCAGCGCCCGTGGTGCAGGCCCAACCCACCCCGGCGGCGACCGCATCCGAGCCCCCCACCTTTGACCTGGCGGAGGTGGCCGCAGACCTCGACAGCGAACTCGACTGGGCGAATCTGAAAACACGCCTCGTCAACTACTGCGACGTGTGGGAGATACCCGTACCGGAAGCCGTGACCCGGGAGTGGCTGGTCGAAGAACTTTGCCGCCAACACCTGGCCGTCAAGTCCAAAGACGGGCGGGTGTCGCCCACCAAGGCGGGGTATCTACTTTTCGGTCGCAAGCCGCACGAGCGGATACCCGCCTCGGTAGTTTTACTCCGGGTCGGCGGGGAGGAGGAGCAAAGAATAGAAGGCAGCCTCTGGACTCAGCTCGCCGCGATCACCGACGCGCTGGCCGAAACCAACAAGCCGTTCCTACTCAAGGGGGAGAAGTCCGAGACCGTCTACCCGTACCCGCCGACGGCCCTGAGGGAGGTGATCGTCAACTCGCTGGTTCACAGGGAGTACGACGCCCCGCAAAACATCGTCGTCGAGATTGAGCCTGACCGGATCCGGCTCACCAACCCCGGCGGGCTCGTGGAAGAGGTAATGCGCCAGACCGAAGGCGGCTCCATCCTCAGCCAAATCGAGCAGGGGATAAGGGGCATCAAGGGGTACCGCAACCCGGTGATCGCCGACCTCTTCTACAGCAGTCACGATATGGAGAAGGCCGGTTCGGGGCTGGCCGACGTACACCGGCTCGTCAAGGAGAACGGCGGCAAGGTCACCTTCGGCCCGATCAAAAACAACGCCGCCTTCGAGGTGGTGATCCACTCGCGCCCCGAAGCCGTCGACAGGCAGACCGGAACCGCCGCGGTGGTCGTCTCCACCCGCTACGCGGCCAACCTGCTGGAGGTCACGGAGATGCCGGACAAGGTCTGGCAGGCGCCCACCCCTTATAACCGCGCCAGGGACGTGTGGGCCGGCACGGACGCGCCCTGGCTGCCCCCCTTTATCCTGCACGGGGAGCAGCTACACACATTCTTCGACCTGCGCGAAGAGACGAATCCGCTGCGGGAGCTGGTGGACGTGGAGGAGGTGAAGTCGGAGCCGCTCGGCGCGTTCGGCGGGGGCGAAGACGGCGAGCGCAGGCTGGTCTGGCTGATGAACGAATGCCTGTATAAGCACATGGAAAACTGCGGGCTGATCGTGGACAAGTACCGCAGGCGCGCTTACTTCTCCAAGGTGGAGGAGGGTAACAGGAGCATCACTTACCAGGCCCGCCTGCGCCGCTCGACGCGCACGGTGACCAAGCCCGTCATCTCACCCAGCACGCAGAAGGTACGATACTGGGAGCACCAGTCCATCTCCTTTTCGTTCGAGCGCTTCGCCGACACGTGGGCCCTCCAGATACTGCCGGGCTACGTCTTCACGCTCGACGGGTGGCGCGAATTCCTGGCGGGGGAGAGGGTCAACATTCTCTCGACCAAGCGCGCGTCGCGGGATTACAACAGCAAGGTTCACATGGACCTGGTCTTCTGGTCATGGGTCCTGTCGGGCGGCCAGCAGGGGGGGTTCGCCCTGAGGATGGGGCCGACGCAGGAGGACTTGAAGAGGCAGCGCAAGCGAGTGCCCGGCGCGGCTAAGGAGCGGAGGGGGCGTAAGACCGGCCTTCTGGCGTACGCGGTGGGTCGGAACAGCCCGCAATTGTTAATCAGCTCGTCGCTGCCGACGCTCACGGTTTACAACCTCCAGGACGGGGCGGAAGACGACGGCCTCGGGGACGAGCGCGAGCGCGCGGAGCTGGCCGAGCTGGAGGACGAGCTGGCGGCGCTGGCGCACGAGCGCGCGGAGCAATTCGACGACTGACCGCCGGGCCCTACGGAGTTGAGATTGCTATGGCGATAAGCATCGAGGTGAAGGAACTGCCGCCGCCGCTGCTGGAGTTCGGCGGCCCCGGCGAGTTTACCGACCAGAAGGAGGGCCTGACCCAGGCCGGGCCGTTCGATCTGCGCTTCGGCGGGGCCCACAGGTCACAGGTCAGGCTCGGACTGGTCGGCCCGCCCACGCTCATCGCGCAGGCCGTTAAGTGGTTCGAGCGGTGCCAGAAGCCCATAGTGTCGACGATGAGCAACCTCACCCAGTACCCCTTTTTCCCGGGCTTCAAAGACACCTTCAAATCGAGTCTCACCCTCGGCAGGAGGTGGGTCGTCGAATTCGACGAAAAAAAACAGGAGATGGAGAAGGCGCTCGGCCTGAAACCGAGGGAGCGCTTTGAAGCGGTGCTCGACCTCTACGCTCAGGGGATAGACCGAATCGCGAATCTGGACCTCAAGCCGGACGTGGTGATCTGCTGCATCCCGGAGAGCGTCATCCGCCTTTGCTGGAGCATCTCCAGGGAACTCACCCGGACCCAGTGGCTGGCCATCAGGAAGCGCAAAGACACGGAGGATGACCCGCCGGCCACGCTCGACGGGCAGGCGGTAGAGGAGACGCCGGAGGATTTACTCTACCGAGATTTTCGACGGGCGCTAAAGGCCCGGGCGATGAAATCGGGCATGCCGATTCAACTCGGCCGGGAGAAGTTGTTCTTAGATCAAGACACGAACCAGGACGCGGCCACCAGGGCGTGGAACATGAGCGTGGCCCTGTACTACAAGGCCGGGGGCATCCCCTGGCGGATCAAAAACAAGGGGCCGGAAACCTGTTTCGTCGGCATCAGCTTCCACCACCTCAAGACGACCAGGCGGCACCTGGTGCGCTCCAGCATCGCCCAGGCGTTCTCCACAGAGGGAGACGGCTTCGCCCTCAGGGGCGACAGCATCCCGTGGAATCCCCGGCAGGGTCGCGACGTTCACCTGACGGGCGAGCAGGCCGCCCGCCTGGGAGAAAAAGTGCTGACGCAGTACCGAGAGTTAAGCGGCGGGTACCCGCTGCGGGTCGTGCTGCATAAGTCCTCGAAGTTCAACGAGGAGGAGCAGGCGGGCTTCAGAAGCGTGCTCCGGAATATTCCCATCGTCGAGACGCTCAACCTCGCCCCGTCGATGTTCAGGCTGGTCCAGTTCGGCCCTTACCCGCCGCGGAGGGGGACCCTATGCAGGGTGAACAAGGAGAGCACGTACCTCTTCACCTCGGGGTACATGCCCGAATGGAAGACCTACCCGGGGCCGCACATTCCCACGCCGCTCCGGCTGGGCACCAGCGGTGATGTTGACGTTTATCGGGCCGCGGCGGACGTCCTCGGCCTCACCCGCATGAATTGGAACACCGCGCAGAACACTAACAGCAAACCAGTGACCCTCCACTTCGCCCGGCAGGTAGGTGCCATCATGGCCGAGGTTGAAGAAGGCGAGGAGCGTCCGTCTTACAGGTTCTATATGTAAGTACGATCCTTCAAGCCTAAGCAAGACATCGCCTACGCTCTGCTAAGCGTTTGGCTGAGCTATTCTCAATATAGTCTGTGCAACAGACAGGAAGAGTTGATCTTGCTCGTGCTCTTCCATCATATTTAACGGCATGCTGGGCGGGTTCGCTGCCTGGAAGGTAGACAGAGAGATTTCTTCAGGTCCCTTTATGGGGTCAGGGTATTTGAACTTGGTCTCGGAGTACATACAAGGGCGCAGAATAATAGGCAAAACAGTCAAGCCCTCCTGCCGGGCTTTCATTAGCAGTGCAGGTAGTTCGTTGTTTCGTATATACTTTGATGCTAGAAAGGCTGGGCTGATAAGAAGGACGGCGACTTTGGCGTTCTGTAGCTGAGCCTGAATGGATTCGTGCCAGTGCTCGCCGGTTTCAATCTCCTTATCCGCCCACGTGCTCACCTGCCCTTGTAATACTAACGGCTGGATATGTTCCAGCAAGCGATCTAGCCAACGGTTACTGTGATCAGGATCCTTGTTGTCTTTGTGGGCGTAACTAATGAAGACGGTGAAGGCGCTTTGATCCTGGGCCGGAGGGAGGACGGGATTAGGCGTTACCGGGGGCGTCGGGGAAGAAGATTGCATGCTAGCCCCAAGTATCCGGAATCCGTAGGTCAGCGACACGAAACTCCCGCCGTAGAATAAGGCCAGAAGCGCCAAGCTGCACCACTGAGACGGTTTACTGTATATCACTTCCCAGCCTACCGGGCCGGTCTGGCTGTGTAACGACGCGCGAGTGCCCGCCTTGCTGAGCTCTTGCTCACCCGTCTCCGTCAGCCAGAAGCCAATTACCGAGTTGTCGCCGGCCCCGTGGAAATCGTTATGATGGAGTAAGTAGCTGGCGAGCACGAAGTATATGCCTAAAAGGCCGGCGCCGAGCAGCGTGTAACGGATGGCGTGCCTACTCGACCCGGGCCGTCGAGAGACGAAGACGACGCACAGGCAGAGGAGCGCCGTCGGTAGGGCGATGCCGCGGTGATAGAATCTCGAGGCGGGCAAAAGACGTAGTACGCCATCGACGGCCGGAAACAGCGCCAGGACGAGAGGTAACGCGGTCCTCAGCTTTCTTGTGAAACTCATTAGTGTATTGGGCGAAGCACGAGCGTCTTCCCGGCCATGGTCGGTGTGATGTCACGCCAAATTGTCTCCTGATTTCCGTCGCTGTACTTCAGTCGGAAATAGAACCGACCGGCGTAGAGTGGGAGTGACCTGATTGGTGTGGAAGCCGGGCCCGCGTAAGCCTGGTTCGGGATGATGTAGGCGTTTCTACCGTCCAGTTGCACGGGGCCGATATAGAAGACCCCTACGACGTTGCTTTCAGTCCTGACCTGCCCGACCACAACCGTCCTGTCGGGCTCACTGATGCGTCGCACCAACGCGGACACACCCTCTTCGACTATGCTGTACCAGGTTCGCCCCGACGGATCATAACTGGCCCCGCTGGCTCCCCCCTTAGCGGCGCGGTATCCCCATGCAAGCGCCTTGATCGCCCGCTCGATCTCCCAGCTGTGCTCCATCGAGCACCCTTTAACTGTGACGGCCGGGGCGACAGTCGCGGTGACGATGACATAATCCTTGACGTCATCTTCTTTGACATTATTCTGGCCAGCACCTCTAGTCAGATTCAGCGTGTCGGCCACGACCTTGCTAAAGGGCCCCGGGCTCTTCAGGCCCTCTGCGCCGTCAACGAAACCTCTTACGATTAACTCCTTTACCTCAAGTCTGCTTTTCCGGCACTGGTTGCTTGCCGCAAGTGCGCCCTTCAACGCCGGGATTCGGTCGTCGAGGTCGTCGAAAGTGCCGAGGTTGATCGCGAAGTCCAGAGGGATAGACTGTTCCTTTATCTGCGGATTCTCGAACAGACTAAGAAGCGCTTCATGATAGCGCGTTCCGGACTGCTCGTAGCCGGGGACGACAAGGCCGCCGACCTCGAACGACTCGATCGGGGGGCTGATCGGAAGAAAGTCTTTAGCATCAATATGCGCTTCGATACGCGCTTCGATAGCCTGCTTCCGGGTGGCCGCGGGCGTCGGGCCCTGTCTGCCCATCACAGGCACGACTAAGAGCGTCAGACATAACAGTCCACAAGCCAAGCGGGCTGGCAACTGAAGATGTCTTTTCAATGAGCCGGCAGACCTATAAGTCACGCTCGCTCCGCCTGTGAGCATTAGGTTCCAGGATGTGTTCCCGCCAAAAATCATGGCCGTGCTCCTTATCGTGCTCGGTATTACTTTGAGAGCTTTGGTGAACAGCCGAACCGCAACTACTAGGTTACGGAGTTCAAGAAGGATTTGTGACTCACTCTTGGAAAGTAATATGGTCAGTAAGGCTTATTGAAAAATTCACTTTAGTGTCATAACTTTTAATTCTCAATGCCTGAGACGTTCAACCCATTGCAAGTTAACAAATTCTACCTAAATTCACTTGTCCATACATACCTCAAAGTTATTCACATTTCTTACTTCTGCTCTATAAAATAGCTTATGATAATATCCCTTATGGAAAGCTATTCGCACGAAGAGGACCAGCTGGCGCATGAGACAGAAAGCTGACGGGCAGGCGCTCACGCTGAAGAGACTCAGCGAGGCCGAGGCCAGAGCCATCGAGATGGTGCTCGACGGGCTGCCGAGCGAACACAGCCGCCGCGCCTACGAGCGTGCGCTCTTCGACTTCTTCCATTGGCACCGAGGCGTGGGGCGCCCTCAGCTCAACAAGGCCGTCGTGCAGCGATACACCGCCGGGCTGCGCGAGGCCGGGATGTCCGCGTCGAGCGTCAACCTGCGGCTGTCAGCCATCCGTAAGCTCGCCGCGGAGGCGGCTGACAACGGGCTGCTCGACGCGCAGATCGCCGGCGGTATCCGCGCGGTCAAGGGGGCGCGTCAGGAGGGTCGGCGCACCGGCAACTGGCTGACGCGCGAGGAGGCGCAAGGCTGGCTCAGCGCGCCGGACAAACGCACGATGAGGGGGCGGCGCGACCGGGCGCTTCTGGCGGTGCTGATCGGCTGCGGGCTGAGGCGTTCGGAAGCGGCCGGCCTGACCTTCGAGCACGTGCAGCAGCGCGACGGGCGCTGGGTGCTCGTCGACCTCATCGGCAAGCGGGACAAGATACGCTCGGTCCCGATGCCGAACTGGGCGAAGGCGGCCATCGACGAGTGGAGCAAGGCGTCCGGCGTCTCCGACGGGCTGGTCTTCCGGGCGATCAACAAAGGCGATCGCGTCGTCGGGGACGGCATCACGCCGCAGGCGATCTACAACATCATTGTCGGCTACGCCGGCGCGCTCGAGAAGAGGGGCGTGGCTCCGCACGACCTGCGGCGTACCTTCGCCAAGCTCGCGCACAAGGGCGGTGCGGGGATAGACCAGATACAGTTGTCGCTCGGGCACGAATCCATCCAGACCACCGAAGAATACCTGGGCGTGGAGCAGGACCTGACCGACGCGCCGTGCGACCACCTGGGCCTCAGACTGGGTTGATTTTGTCGCGCTTGGCTAAAGGCTTAGAGAAGTAATGAGTAGTAGCGATCCGCACGAGATATTTATCACCGAAGAAGACTACTGGAGCTGGGACAAGTACATCCAGCAGTGCGATCTGATCAGTCTAAGCGACGCTGACAGGCGGCGCGCCAAGGACTCTTACCGATACCTGAGGGGCGTCCTGGGGGAGGGCTACCTTAAAAGAGCATACAGGCAGGGTAATCCGATGCTCTTCTGGTACTTCACCAACGCGGCGAATCTCGCCCGCCTTTCCCTCATCCGGTTCGCCGAAGCGCTCAGAGCGCTGGAAGGCGCGCCGGGCTACAAGGCAATCCTGCGGCGTATCAAGCGGCCGAAGAATCTCGACGAACTGGTAGAGGGCAAGACCGTCATCGAGGTCGCGCAGAAATTCCTCCACGCCGGCTTCTCCGTCGAATTCGAGCCGCTCGTCACCGTCACGGACCACCGCGGGGTGGAGGGGCCGAAGAACCCCGATATGAGAATCGCGGACGGGGAGACGGGTGAAGAGATTATTATCGAAGTCTCCCGCATGCTGCCTAGCGACGGGCAGAACCTGACCAGTCGGACGTATGAGGCCATCTGGGGCGTGCTGGTGAGGGACGCCATGCTCAACGACCCCGAGGCATTGAAGAATGTTCTGGCACCTCGGCACATCCTGCCCCGCGCCAGAATCCTCAGGGGCATTGAGGAAGATGAACTGAAGGGCATCGTCCAGCAAATAAGAGATCTCGTCGACCGGGTGCGGGCGAGCGGCGAGTTCGGCGAGCTGATAATTCCCGACACGATCGAGGTAGGCATAGCCTCATACGATGATCACGACCGCGCCCGTGAGTGGGCCGCCGGCCGAGGCATGAGGGAGAATGACCAGATCGAGGGCGCGGACATCCTGACGGACGAAATCTCACGGGCCAAGGTGAAGCTCCGCGATAAACTCAAGCAGCTGCCGGAGGACAAGCCCGGCATCGTCGTTCTCATACCAACGGGCACGAACTTAATCCTCTTCGTCTACGACATCAGGTGGCTCGTCGCCGCCCTGGCGGAGGAGGTGGAGAAGCACCCGAAGCTGCTCTGCGCCGTCATGTTCCATACCTTCGATGAAGGCGGGAGAGAGTCCTTCTCCGTTAACTTGGGGCCACACGTCTTCACGAAGCTGGTGCGGAGTGACAAAGCGACGGAACAGTCGCTAATCATCCGCAACCCGGCCTGCAAGCACTCCCTCACAGCAGGTACTTTGGAGAAGGTGGGATCGGCCTTCACCACGGATTGAAGCCGAAGCCAGCCTACGGACAGAGACCAAGTGCCGGGTCGTAGGACGAGTGATTGGGATCCAAACTCTTTCAAGCACTTCAGCCTGTGGGCCACGCAACGTAATTTACGCCAGGTGACAGACGATATGGGTGACGAGGGTAATGTTGATACCCCGATGTGGAAGTTCCAAGGGTGGTTTCACTATGGCACCGTAGAGGCGGCCAAAGAGGTTTTCGACCGCCTCGACTACAAGCTACGCTCGCGCGACCATCTGGGCGGATGGCCGTCAGGGATTCGGATAAAGCCTATGAAGAGCTATGTTATGATGTCCGTGAAGTCCGTCTAACGGTCGGATATCGAATGAAGGTCTACGGCGTCAGCCTTACTCACTGCCATGCGCGCGCCCGGTACACTCATACAAAACCGCTACCGTGTCATCCGCCAGCTGGGAAGGGGCGGAATGGGAACTGTCTACGAGGCTGCCGACGAGCGGCTCGACACGGTGGTCGCCCTTAAGGAATCCCACTTCACCGAAGAACGCCTGCAGAAGCAGTTCGAGCGTGAGGCCCGCCTCCTGGCAAAGCTCCGTCATCCGGCGATGACAAGGGTGATTGACAGCTTCGCGGAGGGCGACGGTCGGTTCCTCGTCATGGATTTCATAGCGGGGGAAGACTTATGGGAGAGGCTGCAAAGAAACGGAGGTCCGTTTCCCCTTCACAAAGTCTTGGCATGGGCCGACCAACTGCTCGACGCCTTGGACTACCTGCATCACCAAAAGCAGCCCATCATCCACCGCGACATCAAACCACACAACCTCAAACTCTCTGAAGCGGGGCAAATCATCCTGTTGGATTTCGGGCTGGCGAAGGGTGCCGCCGGGCAGGTCTCCGGCGTCACGACCTTGGCCAGCGTCTTCGGTTACACACTTAATTACGCCCCGCTTGAGCAGATTCAAGGTACAGGAACGGACCCGCGCAGTGATCTCTATTCGCTCGCGGCAACCCTTTACCATCTGGCGACGGGGGTGTTACCCACGGATGTACTCACCCGCCTGACGGCGACGACCGACGGGAAACCGGACCCGCTGCGGCCAGCCGTAGAAGTCAACCCCACAGTTCCTCTAGAGGTTTCCACAGTTTTACAGAGGGCGCTGTCACCGGGACGCACCCAACGTTTCGTTTCGGCCGCGGAGATGCGGGATGCGTTGCGCAAAGCCGGCCGGGTTAGCGGTATCGCGGTTGAGGCAGCCGAGGCGGACTTGATGTCAACCCTCGTTGACGAGGCGGCCGAAGTCGCCTCGCCGGAACCTGCACTGCCGCCGACCGTTTCGGATCCTCCTCCTACAAAAAGCTCGCACGGCCCCGGCCTCCCCGCGTTGGCTCCGACCGAAACGCCGATCGCGGCTTCGCCGCAACCGGCCGTCGAGGCGCCTCTCAGCCCGCCCGCCCGAACTCTCCGGCGCACGCGCGCACAGTTGATAGGGTTGATAGGGGTGATGGCAGGCATTTTGTTGCTAGCAAGCGTCGGCGCGTTTCTAACGTACCGCAACTACCGCGCAGGCCGACAGGTCGAAGGGCTGCCGCCCGCGGAGAAGCCCGTTGTCGTGGCGCTCGACAGCACCCCGGTGACGCTGGATCAACTGCGCGGCGTCGACCTTTCGGGTGAGCACATCCGCCAGCTCCTCTTCAACTCACTCGTCCGGAAGAACGAGAAGTTCGACTACGTCGGCGAGCTTGCGAGCGATATCGTTAAAGCAGACAGCGGGCTTTCCTACATCTTCAGGCTGAGGGGCGGTGTCAAATTCCACAACGGCAAGGCGCTCACCTCACGCGACGTAAAGTACACGCTAGAGACGCTCTTGCGCTCCGACTCGCCGAAGGCCATTGACTTCTTCGAGGGCGTCGCGGATAAGCACAGGCTCTACGAGAACGGCTACATCTCCGCGATCGAGACACCGGATGGTCGTACAGTCGTCATACGTCTGCGAAGTCCTTGGCTTAACTTGCTCGCGAACCTTGTACCCGTCGGCATCATCCCTCAGGACTCGACGCCCGAGGAGCAGCAGCGGCAGCCGCTCGGCACGGGCTTCTACAAGTTCGTTCGCCACGACGAATTGCAGCAGTCTTTAGACTTCGAGGCGTTCGAGGAGTACTGGGGCGGCGCGCCCGCGATTAAAAAACTGCGTGTCCGCGTCATCCTCGACACCAACACCTTGCAGGCCGAGTTGCGGAGCGGCGGCATAGACCTCGCCGCGGTCGGCATCCTCCAGCCTGAGGACTACCAAGTTCTGGAACAGGACCCAAACCTGAAAGTTACCGAGTTTCCGAGTTCGCACCTCGTCTATCTCCTCTTCAACACGCAAGACGAGGTGCTCAAGGACGCGCGCGTGCGCCGCGCTATCGCCCACGCCATCAACCGCGAGTCCATCGTCAACGACCTCCTGCGCGGGCAGGTGCGCGTAGCCTACTCGGTCCTCCCCGAGGAGTCGTGGGCCTATCACCCCGGTCAGACGTACGGCTACGACCCCGAGGCAGCGAAGAGGATTCTTCAGGAGGCCGGCTACGCGGGGCCGAAGGCGCTCACCAAGCCCATCAGCTTCATGATCAACACGGGGAGCTCGCTAACGCGGCGTTACGCCACCGTCATCGAAAACTCTCTGCGCGATGTCGGCGTTCCCGCGGAGGTTGACCCGGTGGAGATCACCGAGCTGCTTGATAATCTGAGGAAGGGCCGGTTCCAGATGGCTACGGGGCGCTGGGTCGGCGGCAACCAAGACCCGATATTTTTGCGCTCCCTCTTTCTCACCGGCGCGCGCTTCAACCGCGGCCGCTACAGTAATCCAGAGTTGGATAGAATCCTTAAAAGGGCAGCCGCTACCGACGACCGCGGACGTGGGCGTGAACTCTACGTGCAGGCGCAGGAAATCATCAGCCGCGAAGTCCCGATGTTCCCGCTCTGGTACGCCGCGCAGATGGTGGTCGCGCGCAAGAACGTCGGCAACATCAACGTTGACATGAGCGGCGACTGGCGCTTCATGCGCGACCTCACGGTCGAGGGCCAGTAGACTTACATTGTCCATGTACATACTTGGTGATATTATGTACATGGGGATAGATATATGGACAATACTTCTAGCCAGCGCCGGAACAAGCACCTAATCCTCGACCAGGCCAAGCTCAAGAAAGCGCAAAAGGTCTTGGGGGCGAAGACCGAAACGGAAGCCATCGAGCGCGCTCTCGACTCTGTGATCGACGAGGACGAGCGCAGCCGCCAGGCGTGGGCCGCGCACGAGCGGTTCCTGCGGGCCGCAACGCGTGAGGGACTGCAGATTCACGACGCGTTCGGCCGTCTGGGGGCCGAGTAACCTTGCCCGGCATCCTCTTCGACACGTCCGTCTACATCGCGGCCCTGCGGAGGGGCAACGCCTCGATACTCTCGTCCCGGCGCGCCGCCCGCAGCGGGGAGGCTCAGGATCGTCCCCTGTGGCTGAGCGCCGTCGTCCTGGAGGAGTTACTGGTGGGCGCGCGGGACGGGGTGATGAAGAAGCTGCTGACGCGTTTGGAGAAAGATTTCGAGCGGGTGGGTAGGCTCCTCGTGCCCCTGCAGTCGGACTGGACGGCGTGCGGCCAAGTGTTGGCCCTCATCGGGGAGAAGCACGGCTACGAGGAGGTGGGGCGTGCGCGGATGACTAACGACGCGCTGATCGCCATGAGCGCCTCCCGCAACGGCATCGTCGTGCAGACGATGAACGACGACGACTACCGGAAGATTGCCGAGTTCCGCCCCTTCGAATGGGAACGTGTGTAACGGCTAGACAAGAGATCCGGGCCTGAAGAATCCTCACACCCCGGCCACTTCCGCAACTCAACATTTCACCGGATAAGAAGTCAGCGCTTCGACAATATGAGGCTGTGTCGCGGAGTAGATGGCTCGACTCTGCGGGTGGCACTTTGAGGAGACGAGAGATGGCACTTTGGGGAGACGATTCTGGAACTATGGGGAGACGAAGGTGGCACTTTGGGGAGACGCGGGTGGCACTTTGGGGAGACGATTCTGAAAAAATTTTCCAGCTAAATAGCGAAAAGTAGTATCTTTCCGGCGAACGCCGGTTTTCGTAGATTGTATTTAGACTTTTAGAGTAAACAACAACAGGACGGGTGCTGTTGTTATTGATCCTCTCTCAATGAATCAAATCGCAGAGTCCGAAGAGCTCTTCCCCGTCAATCCCATCCGTGTCGAAACCGTCCTGTCTCGCTTCCCCGTCCACCGCATCTCCAAGCGCGGGAACATCCAGATTGAGATTAACGAAAGGGGCGAGGCCGGCGAGCTCGTCACCAAGTGGGAGGTCTCCCACAACACTAAGTACGGGCAACCCGGGGCGCTCGCCTACAAGGTGGACACGCTCATCGTCAACCGCCGAATCGACGAGGTGGCGAGGCCGGTGCCTGAAATCCTGAAGCTCGGTAGCCTGAAAGAGATCGGCGACGAGCTGGGCCTGGCCGACAGCGGCAAGAACCGGAACGACATCAGGAGGGCGCTCCACCAGAACGCCGGTGCCTACATCACAGCGAAGAGGACCTACAAGGGTGCGGACGGCGTGGAGCGGACCGCCGAGATCTCCGACACCCGCTACGGCATCGTCTTCACCGGCGAGAAGTTCCCCGACGGGAGCCGCGCCGACGCCGTCTACCTGATACTCCACCGTGCGTACCGGGAGATCATCAACACGGCGCCCATCCGCCCGCTCGACTACGATTACCTGCGGGACCTCTCGCCGGGCGCGCAGCGCTTCTACGAGCTAATCAGCTACCAGATCTATGCGGCCCTGAAAAACGAGCGCCCGCGTGCCCGCGTCCTGTACTCCTACTACTGTGCCCGGGCGCCCCAGATCAGGTACTTCGACTACGACCACGTCAAGAAGCAGATGTACAAGCTGCAGGCCCCGCACAAGAAGTCGGGGTACATCTCCGAGGTTGAACTGAGGGAGACCCGCGACGTAGACGGTAGACCCGACTGGGAGATGTTCTACACGCCGGGGCGGAAAGCGCGCGCTGAGTTCCGCTCCTTCAAGCGGACGATGCGGGCGGGCGTCATGCTCGTTGAAGGTGAGTCAGCCGGGCGGCAGGCTCCCAGTCCGCCATCTGCGGGTAGTTCAAAAGAGACGCAGGGGCTCTCCCCCGACCTGGAGTCGCTGGTCGCTGCGCTAGTCGGCCACAAGGTGTCGGAGAAGAAGGCGAGAGAGCTGGTCAGGGAGAAGCCGGATGCTGTGAGACTCCACCTCCGGGCGGTTCCCTACCTGCCCGAGGGCCAGGGCAAAAAGAACTTCGCCGGCAGATTGATAAAGGCAATTGAGTACGACTATGAGCTGCCTCAGGCCTTGATTGAGGTACTAAAGACTGAGCAGCGGGAGATCGAGACGAAGCGGGGTGCTAGTCACTGCCCATACTGCTGTAATACAAGCGGCTGGCGGTACGTTGATGGGTTCAACGGCCCTGTTAGGCCATGTACGCACAATCCTGAAGTTGAGGAACGAGCACCAAGTAAATAAGCCGAAGGTCGGAGGCTATTTACGGAACTGATTACCGACTATGTCTGCATCAAATCTCACATAATATCTAGATCTCTATCGAGTTGATGGTCGGCAGGCGAGCCGGGCGCTAAAAAGCAAGCTGAATAGTTAAGATTGTAAATTGCGGCTCTATGCTTTGAATGCCTCGGTAATAGCAGTTCTGAGAACAGTTAATATCTTCTCCAGGATATGTCTGTGCAAAATTCAGAGCGCACAAAAGTTTTCATTAGTTATAGCCGCCGTGATGCGGAGTGGCTTGCCCGCCTCCACACTCATTTAAAACCTCTTGAGAGACAGTACGGCGCTATAGAGTTTTGGGACGATACAAAAATCAGACCTGGGTCTTCTTGGCGGGATGAGATTGAAAAGGCGCTTAAGGCTGCGAAGGTTGCGGTGCTGCTGATTAGCGCCGATTTCCTTGCCTCAGACTTCATTGCCTCCGACGAATTGCCCCCGTTGTTACATGCCGCGGCGACGGAAGGGACAGTCATATTACCGGTAATTATCAAGCCGTCTCGGTTCTCCAGGGTTCCATCCCTCAATCATTTCCAAACAGTAAATGATCCAGCCAAGCCTCTTGCCAGTATGTCGGAATGGGAACAGGAGGCTGTCTTAGATAAGGTTACTCAGGCGATTGAGAGGGTATTGAATGAGTCACGTGTGGTGCCTGACTCGCCTGATAACGAGCCGAAATCTGAGAGGAGGAGGAAGCGCCGAATTGATGCGGCTGTCCAGAGCAGCGCTTCATTGAATGAGCACGTAGATCTCCTCGTACAGGTGCGCCTCCCCAGTTCAGCTCCTTTAGGGATTAAGGATTGGCCCAGCAAGCGCCCTCCGGCGTCCATCGAACAGACTTCGGCGAATGCGACTTTAGAATTTCCGCGTGATGGTCGTACGGGAAAAATAGGCTCCGCCCGTCTCATAATCCGTGTCGTAGCGCCCGACTTCGTAATTCGCGGGGGCGAGCAAAAGCTCATCGAGATACCCCCTGACGGGCCTTCTGAAGTGGTCAAGTTTCTTCTCACGGCGAACTCATCTGGGATCTGCAAGATCAATGTTGAAGTATACAAGATTGATGAAACTTACCTGGGTACAGTTCCTCTCGAAACCGTAGTCGGTGAGGGCAGGTCGCCGGAGGCTTCAAGTGTTACTAACATGATGCTAATCGTGGTAGTAGGACAGGAGCGACAACACCCGGCTGAGGCTAAGATTCCTGACAACGATGAAGGAACGGATGGTGTGCTACCTCCAGATACAAACGGCAGCGTCTCCGCTAGCCATAAGCGAAGCATTGCTTTGGCAATTATCTCTGGACTAGTGAGCTTAACTATAGCTTATTGGCAGTTCGTCTATAAACCTTCACAGGCCGAGTTGGTGCCGTACACCGGCAGAGTGACCGACGCAAGTACTAATCGTGCAATCTCAAACGCTAAAGTGATAATCGAGTCTCAAGGACCGCCTCAGATCTACTATAGCGACTCGGAGGGAATATTTAATGTGAAATTGCCCAAGACCGCCGATAATGTTCGGGTCAAAGTAGAAGCTGAAGGGTACCGTATAGCTGATAGGAATATATCGCTTTCGAGAACCGGGATGGAAGATGTCCGGCTGTCTCCAGTGATTGCCTCACCTGGTGGAGAGAGTTCGCCTACGCCACCACCAGCACCGACGCCGAGCGCCAGCCCTACACCAACGGAACGGCCTCGGCCTAGAAGAACACCAAGACCCACAAGGACTCGGGATCCTGCTCTCGACATTCTTAGGGAAGGGAGACCATAGTTAAGGAGTTCTCTAAATGCGTGCCGAATGGACTTATACGTGCGGAGTATTCCGGAGGGGATTGCTTCTCTCAATAGCGGTTATTCAACTGCTATTTTTTCAGGGCCTAACCCTATCACAACGCCCGCAGCCGCGGCCTATCAGTAAAGACCTGCTGCTCAAGTCCCTGAGGAATTGCGCAGGAAGGCGGGGGTGTACTTCGTGTCCACCTCCAGGGCCGTGCAAACTCCAAGCTTCAGACTTCGTGCAAGAAATCAGACTGCTAAAGGTTGATTTCAACATGTCTGAACTTGACCGAGAGGATATTCGCCGTGCTGCGGATTTCCTCGGTCCGTCAGGGTCTGAAGAGTTAATAACTGCCGTGTGCGAAAACTACCCTGGGGGTAGATGCTCAGCTGCCAACGCATCTTCAAATGGAAGATTAAGGATATCCCTTTTCGATTATGTGCCTTGTAATAAGTATCAAGAGCAGTTCGCTGAGATGCTTAAATCACATATTGATGCGTTGCCAGCAAAGTTCAAGGATGAGCAGTATAAATACCTAAGAGGACTCAAACTGGTAAAGGAAGCCCGTGCTTTTGATATGAGCCTCACCGAGGCAGATGCTTACTGGGAGAAGACACATTCCCTACAGATTTTGAAAGGTACTTGTCGCGGTGACGAACAGAACCCGTCTGTGATTAGCCAGGTGTTTCTGGGTAACTTCCACGGCCCGCTGGATGACCCTATCCGTGTGGAATATAAAATCACCGCAGAAGAGTATGGCCTGACGAAGGATGTACACACCCTCTTACTACTGTATTCACTTGCTAAAGACGCCCAACAGAGGGGGCTACGGAAGGACTTAATAATCAACTATCTCTCATACGCCTACGGCATCGCGAGCGACTGTAAATTTAAAGATTCTCCGGATGTTGAGACAATCAGGAATGCGGTGAGTGAAATGTTGCGGGAATTAGGCGCCTCTAGTCCGCCGGCGATCGTCTGCCCAAGAGTTCCCGGGAGGAGTAACCAATGAAAATATTACTCCTCTGCTGCATCCTATTGACTGCATACCCGCTGCGTGCCCAAGATCGCGGGCCGGTGAACATCTTGATCCCAAGCTTCAAAAGTTCGACGAGCTATGAACGAATTCCTGGGACGATTGGGAAAAGAACCGCGACAATCTTGAGCCTCCAACTTTGGAGGACTTTAATAAAGTCTTCTCCTGTAAGTTCCAATCCCTTCGGCCGTGCGAATTTTTACCTAAATTTAGCAGCGCCTCCTCCCGGAAGTCAGAACGAGGCCGTCGAACTTGCCCGTAGGCAAAAGCAGGCTATCAATCTGGTGCTTTGGGGTAAGGCAACAGAATATGGCGGCGGAATCGTCGTCGAATCGCAACTCGATATAAGGCCAGACGGACCTGGACGCAGACTGGGGGCGCACGTTTGGGAGGTCATTATCCGTTCAGGCCAGAAAAGTTACGTTTTTGCGGCGGATGTTCCTGAGTGGCAATATGAGTTCGCGCCGGTCGTCATAAGCACTGACGTTCTACCTCAGCTTAATAATCCTGCAGGACTTAAGATGTTTTCTCGCCCGGACATGGGAAGTACAGTACTTGGGTATCTGGGACGTGGCGTTAAGGCCGAGCAACACATAGGTGATTACACGTACGTACTGGCTACGGCGAGTGGTCGAAAGGGTTGGATTTATCTCCCGAATCTCTCGAAGAGCCAAAGCGAAGTGATCGACTTCACTGGCGGTGTAATCAGAGTGTTTCGTAAAGACTGGAACGGTGCCTTAGAGTTACTCGGAAAGGTCGTGAATAATCAGAACACGCCTAGTGCTACTAGAGTCGCTGCCTATCTTTATATGGGACTCGCCGCCGATAAGCTGGGAGATGAGGCCAAGAGTCTCCAGTTTTTGGCAGAAGCTCACCGTCTAAATCCGTACTCGAAAGCAGTGGCACAATACCTCTGCATGGGTCGCCTCTCTGCTTTGGCTAGAATGAAACAGAAGGGAGTCATGGGAGCTGAGTTGAGAAAAAAGGTTGATGATGCTAGAGCAATTCTTTCTACAAATGCGGTCCTTTTTGCGGCAGATGATAAGTGGATGTTACAAGTGACGAGATTCCTGACGGAGGCGGATCAATTGCTTTAATACATTTAGTGTACCATCCATGCTATAGCCATGGCTGAGAGTTCTTTATCAAGTTATACATTCTCAAATTAATTTCATAAGGAACGACATTATGGAATGTAATAACAAACCTCTGCTTCTTAATGCAGGCTAAAAACGTAAGCGCTAGCAGGAATAATTTTTGGTTCCTAGACCAGGTTGCCTGTCGTGGCAATCAACGTTTGAATCTAGAAATATAGGAATGCAATAAAGTATTAACGGTATATACTGTTAATCTTTTTTATGTCTAGCCCCTGAACGTGTTGGCGCCCGCTGTATCCCTTCCTGTTTTACGCGGCTCGGCAGCGCATCCGGCAAGTCTACAGAATCCTTAATTAGCACCTCAACCCACACGTTTGCAGCTTCCGCGTAAGCCAAAAGCACGTGAAGGGGTGGCACCAGCACGCCACGCTCGAACTTAGAGATGTAATCTTGCTCCAACTCGTCGGCCAGTCCTAAATGGCGAATTAAACCGTTCTGAGAGAGGCCGAGCTTCTGCCGGATCTCCAGCAGCTTCTCCGCCAGCCTCTCTGGCTTCTTGCGTGAGGCCTTGGCCATCAGCAGGTGACTCCTCCTGCTGATGGTTCGCTCCCTCTAGACGGAATCTTGCAACTAAGGAATTTTATCCTTAGTATGTCCTGGCATTTGATCACCGCCGGGAGCTCGCGAGGTCTGAACTCCCGGGCGGCGCGCATCACCCGTGCCGTTGGGCTGCCTGGCGCATGGATCGGTCCGCCGCAATATCAAACATACCGGCGATAGAAGATAGCAAAATCGTGGGTCTCAGTCATCACGCATACGGCGATAGCCTTCAGCCGGTCTTTAATCGAAGTCGTACTTGGCCGGGAGCCCTGTTGCCTCTCGTCATGGCGCCGGCAGGCTGCAAGTGAAGGCCCTCCGAGTGAGATGACAGACTGGGTCAACGAACAAGAGTCTAGGGCGTGCCTCATCCTCGGCGTGCTGCTGGAGGATGCCAGCGAGAGTGAGTGTGCCGAAGCGCTGTACCACCGCGCCGCCACCCTTAACCCGCGGGCGGCCGCGCCGCACGTCCGCATCGGCTTCCTCAGGTGGGACGAGCAGGACGCCGCCGGGATGTACGACGCATTCAGCACTGCCGTCCGGCTCGACCCGCAGGGGGTCAGAGAGTTGCTCCCGGACGGGCCGGAGGAGGCGCGGTTGATCCGCCTTGTGCTCGAACCGAAGCAATATTGGAAACCGGCGAAGGCTAAGCGATTGGGTGCGACTAAGGCGGTGGATGAGTGGGGTGAGAGGCTGGAGCGGGCGAAAGCGGAGATGGCCGCGGGGCGCGACGAGGAGGCGGTCAGGGGGCTCGAAGACCTGCTACGTATGGATCCTCAAGATGTCTTCTCCGTCCCGTTACTCGTGCTGGCCTACCTGCTGCTGAGGTCGTCGGATGGGGACGTGGACGTGTTGGACGGTAAGAAGAGCATGCTGCTGAGGGTCCAGCCTGAGCTGGCGAAACGCCTCTCCCTGTCGTGAAGAGTCATGCCGGCGTAGGGCGCGCCGGAGCCGGCTTCTGCATGTTGCCGGGAGGTAGGAAGTCAACTCGTCGATGGAAACAGAGCTCCTCAAAGGCACGGCGGCGGGGGTGCGCTACACCGTCCACGTCAGCGGAGACAAAGACGGCGTCTCGACCCGCCACCACACCCTCTTTAAGATCGGCGCGACGACTGTGGTCTACGCCTCCGACTCGCCGCCCGTCATCGGCGAGGGGGACAGGCTTGCGGTCGCCGGGAGGATGAAGGGGAAAGTCCTGATGGCGGAGGCTTATCTGAACCAGACGGCCGGGGTGAGGGGAAATTCCGGCCTGCGGGCAAACCTCGCGGGGGCAATCTTTGGCCTCCTGATGTGTGCTACGGCCCTGGTACTTATCCTCATGGGGCTTCTCCCGGATGCTCCGGATACGAAGGTTATCTTGAGGGTTATTGTAGGGGTGTTCAGCTTCTTCTTCGGGTGCGTTGGGTTCTACTGCCTGTACCGCTGGCTGAGGATCCGCGACGCCGTCAGGGTAGTGAGGGGCGGCTGAACACGAATACTTCATCGTCCGTCGATGTCATTAACGCTCGGTTATAACTAACGAAGGAGGTGACATCTTGAAGGCAGCCTGCGATTGAATCTGCCTTCCGACCCGAATACAACGTTTTCTGAAAAGCGAAACCGCCCCGAGGTGGCTCTCGAAGGCGGTTTCATCGGATCTCGCAGCGGCTATGGCGCGCGAGAATGCCTGACCGCATTATACATTAACCGGGTTCACCCGCCTCACCCGCACCACCCGCACCACCCGCCGTCACGCATTCCGCGTCGTAAAACAGTAATCAGTAAAGCAAGCCTTTAAGACTTCGGTTATCACCTCGCGGTTTCCGTGCGGTTTTCGTTGTTTTATGGGCGCTGCAGCGTGAGGAATGCTATGACGACTTTACCACCCGTCTCGGAGGAGTCACAGGCTATCTTAAGTGGTCCTGCCGACTATCCGGATACATTCAAGTTCCTCGATTTCATCTTTGCCGGTACTACTGAGGGCTTTGTCGAATTCAGGTATTTTGCCGCAGGGAGAAGGTCTACAGCCTCTGGCCCGTCGACCTATCACGCGCTGCCCCTGAACCACGAACGAGTCGTCGAGGAGGTGCTCCGGCGTAACGGACAACAGACGATCACCTTCGGGCCGGCACCACGCTGCCGGATCCCGAGAAAAGAGGGCAGCGCCAAAGATCATGACGTGCTGAGGGTCGGTTGCATCTGGGCCACTTTAGAATCTAAGAGAATTAAGGGCGGGGTGATCGAGACCATGAAGCGGGTCCGCGATCTCACGCTGCGTCCTTCTGTCGTGGTGGGGGCCAGCTCTACCTACCACATCTTTTTTGTTCTCAGTTCAGCACTGCGCGATCATCAATTGCTTGAGTGGGACGAATTAACGCGCGGCCTGAGCGATGTCTTGGAATGCGCGCGGCCCGGCGGCATCAGCAGGACGGTAGTATTGCCCGGTACAGTAAATCTCGGGGAAGACCCTTCAGTGGGGTGCGAGATCTCTGAAGAGCTTTCGAGTTGGACGCGCTACGGGACGGGCGAACTCAGGGAGGCGATCGAGTCGATGCCCACTCACGGGCGCCCGCGCCAAGGCGCATTCTCGGCGGAGCAGTTGCGCGGGCGCGGCCTGAGCGCCGAGTTAATAGAATCCGTCGTCACCGGAAGAGTGATGAGTCAGATGGCGACCGTCACGAGCGGCCTCGGCATCGAGTCGGGGCGGGACTCCCAAATCGCGTTCATGTTACTTGAGCACGAGCTCGATGAGGAGGAAGTAAAGGCAATTTTTCGCTCCCACCCCCATGGGTGTGGGAGTAAGTGGGCGCAGAAGAGAGACGGCGAGCGGTATCTCGACTCACTCCTGGGCAAGGTCATCACGGCCCGGCAAGAATTAGTAAATGCCGGCGGGGAGGAGGGCGCGCCCGACGAATTTAACCTGAGTACGAGCGGGTTGCCCCCTTCGTACTCTCGGCACGAAGACGGCTCCCTCTGGTTTCACCCGCCCGTGGCTGACGAGTCTCGGAAAGCGCCGAAGTCGGTGAAGGTCTGCAACTCGCCGCTCCGCATCACCGAAATTCGCGAGAACGTCGACACCGGGCAGATCTCGCTGGTCGTCACCTTCTCCTACCTCGGCAGGACGGTCTCGGCACCTCTCCTGCGGTCGCAGATGTCGGACCCGCGCCAACTGGCGGCCGCGCTTTCGGACGTGGGCGCGCCCGTCACATCCCTCAACGCGCGACACGTTACGGCCTACCTGGCGGCCTACGAGCATGCCTTCGCGGGTACGATCAGAAGACAGAGGGTGACGTCACGCTTCGGGAGGGGCCGCGCGGACGGCCCGTTCTTCTTCCCCGGCCTCTCCGCTGGGGTAGAGTTCGTGCCGTCGGGCGCAGGCGAGGCCGCGCTCTACCGGGCGTACGCTTCGCGCTGGGGGACGTTTCAGGGATGGCTGGAGGCGGCACGCGTTGTGGCGGATGAGGGGCTGCTGATCCCGCAGGTCGCCGTGCTCGCGGCGCTGGTGCCGCCGCTCCAGCGCAAGCTCCAGATACCCAACTTTATCTTGGACATACACGGGAACACGAGCACGGGGAAGTCGACCTCGCTGAGGCTGGCAGCGTCCGTCTACGGCAGACCGCGCGACCCCGATTCCCTGCTCCTCCAGTGGATGAACACGAGCACGGCGGTCGAGCAGGTGGCGACCGTCTGCGGCGAGCTGCCGGTCTTCCTTGACGACGCGCAGCATTGCCCGTCAGAGATGAAGCGATCGGTGATCTACATGATTGCAAACGGGCGTGGGAAGGGCCGCGGCGGCGGGTGGGGCGGGGTGCGCGAGACTCCGACGTGGCACACAGTGGCGCTCTCTACCTCAGAGGAGCCACTCCAAGAGGCGAGCCCGCATGAAGGCGCGCGCGGAAGGATACTTTCTGTCGGCGGGCGTGTTGCGTCTTTTAAAGCCGGGAGTGGAACGCTGGTTCAATCAGTGGAACGGGCTGTGTCTGATAATCACGGACACGTGGGCATTGCCTATATTCGGCATCTTAACGGGTGGACGGAGCACGAGTGGTCGCGGTGGCGAAGGCGTTACTCGGAGATTCGGGACGAACTGCAGCGCGCCAGCTCATCAAACCTGACGGGACGCGTAAGTGGATACATTGCCGCGGTGCAGCTCGCCGGAGAGGTGGCCTGCCCGCTGCTAGATCTGCCATTTCAGCCGGACGTGTTAGGGGCTTGGCTGATGCTGCACTTGGACGAGCAGCAGGGAGAGCAGAACATGGTACTGGTCGCTCTCCGTGCTTTGGCGGACTACTACATCGCTAACAGAGAACGTTTCGCTACCGAAGGTGCTTTTAACTTGACTAGGGGCGTAAGCGTCCAGGGTTACATCAGAAAGGGGCTGTATGTTGCTTTCCTGCGGAGGACGGTCGAGGATCTCTTCAAGACAAGGAAGTGGAATACCACGGCGGTACTCAACAAACTATCGACGGCGGGCGCGCTACATGCTACTGAGAAAGATCGTCATACAAAAAAAGTTAGTGTGGGTGGTGTCTATCACCGCATGATCTGTGTCAAATGGTCGGCAATATTTCCCGACGATAATCACTGAGGAAATACAATGGTGTAATCAGGCGAACTCGAGGCGAACAAGGCCGCGATTGGAAATTTTTATTCTTGATAACATTTTATGGCCGTCAAAATTCCAAGTAACGGTCTTGTAAGTTAAAGAAAATATGCAATTTATAAATTCGTAAGAGACTAGCTTCAACACCCGGGAGTTTAAGTTTGCTTGGAAAAAATATCTGTAACCCCTTTACTTTCAATAGAGCTACTGTCTATGGTCCCCTTACCTCAATAACGCTGCCAAAAGATAATTCCAAGTAAATTTCTGCTGTGTTGGCTTTATGAATATGACTCGGATAACCCACTGGGAATCTGGGGATGTTTGGATAAATACTTCCCTTTCCTCATTTGCGTCGCCTTGAATCATTCTCGCATCCCCGGCCTGTTCCAGAATGTTCCCACTTCCAAAGATGTTCGCGACGAAAAAACTGCCACAAATATTTCCGAAGTCAGCTTAGACTTAGGCCATGGAGAACGTAGTTACTATCGCCCAACCTTTAGTAAAGCTCGTCGAGATAAACTCGGAGAAATTTCCGGGGATAAAGAGCGCCTATGAAAAGGTGCGGAAGGTTGTTAAGCAATACGCCAGGCACCGGAGCGTTTCCCTATCTAATCTCCCAGTGGCCTACGTGATTAGCGATAAGGGTGGCCTCCACCCGGAATTGGAAAAGTTCATCGACTGCCTAGAACGACCACAGCGTCGTACGCCTGCCCGCCATAAGAAGTATAAGGAGGAGGCGAGGACCCGTCTCAGTAGCATTGTCGCCATCCTGTGGAACGGGGATGATTCGCAGGGAGAGGAGCCAGTCACCGTGCCTCACAGCAGTGTCCCGGATTTCATGCTCCCCGTCCTAGATGCTATGCCCCGGGTCGGCGGTGATAGAGTTAAACGTAAAGATGAAAGTGCCAAGCTGGTTCGCAGGCAGCTTCCACTATCCGAGTTGAGCAGGCTACTACTGCCGCTGCTTTTAAAGATTACTAAGAAGTATAAGCTCGAGAAGTACGAACCGATTTTCCTGGATCATTATAGAGAGGTTTGCCAGCTTATCAGGGAGACTTATCCGGAAAGCATGTGGAAGCATCTGCGCTCATGTGCTGAAAAGGTTCGGCGGAATCTTGGGCTCAGCCCCGGCAAGACGAAGAGGAAGCGGATGAATCTGGAGGAGTTCCCGCCGCGCCTGAAAAAACAGTGTGAGACATACATGAAGAATGCCGCCGTCGGCCTCGAACATGCCTCGCCTGAACTGGCCGAACTCGCGAGAGAGTATGAGGTGAATGTGGGGAGGGGGTCGAAGACGGTCATCAAGAATAACATCATAGCCATAGGCATGGCGCTGTCCCGCATGCCGAGTCTGGCAGGCAAAGACATAGACGTGGAAGATCTGCTGTGCCTCACTAAAGTGGAGCGTATCGTCAGAGGTAAAGCGCGGGACTCGTTCGTGAACCCACATATCGAGGAGCTACGCGCCCACGAGCGTAAGTCAGTTAATAGACGTAAGCGGGCCGGGTTGGACAGTACGGTGTTCCAGGAGTGTCTGAAAGCGTTCAAGGCAGTCGCCGCCTACAACGGGATTTTCGAATATCATGAACCCTTCAACAGAGCCTACAGGGTGCGGGTAGATAAGGAGACAAGCGAGGCGGTTAAGCAGGATAAAAAGGAGGCGTTTCCACTCAAGTGGGTTGACGGCGAGATCGCCCGTCTCGGAGCAGAATTCCGCCGCATTATCCAAGAAGGTTCTTTCAAATTCGGCTCACTGAAGGAGGACGGCACCAAACGGACTTGGCAGGAAGTCCGTAAGACAATGAGGCTCTGCTTATTTTATGTTTCTCTCGTGACGTTGCGCTACATGGGTTATCGCCAACAGTGCCTGAGACTGTGCGTGCTCGGTGTCCACATCAGATTTGACGGAAAGTCCATTCACTTCTCCTGGAAGGCTGATGAAGTCAAGAACAAGAAAGCCCTCACAGGAACGTTGACGAAGGGTCAAGATGATCGATTGTATAAGGTCCTTATCGACACCCTCCGGGATTACTATAAATATATTTACCCTTACCTTGTGGATACGTCGGGAGAGATACTCAAGGGAAGCTTTTTCGTTCATCAAACCATGGATGGCAGCTTCATTCCTTTCGACCCTGAAAACGCAGCCACTTTCAGCAATTTCTTCACCGAGGCCGGACGTAAGTTCCTGATTTTCGACGGACGTCTCGTCGCAGGTTCTCGATCTCTCAACCCGCACTTCTTCCGCGGCCTGACATGTGACTGGTTGAAGGAAGAGGGGGCGAGCGACGAGGCCATTGCCGAATACGTTGGCGACACTGTTGGAGTGATGAAGGCGAAATACCTGAAGAAGAATACAAAGCAGGACATGCGCAGGGCCATAAACGAGGCCGATGGCGCCCATGCCGCAAAGCAGAGAAGCCAAGAAGAATCAGACTTAGTCAAAGAATTAAAGGCTGGGTTGAAGGGTAAGGACCGTACGATTGAAACCTTAACGAAAGAGCTCGCTCATGCCAACGACAGGATAGAAAAACAGGCCAAGGACTATGAGAGGAGGATTGCCCGCTTGGAGGCGGATTTGGCCGATGAGCGGAAAAAACGCGACCGTAACCACACACAATTAATGAGGGCATTGGCACGGCTAAATTAATACTAAGAGGCAAGGAGAAGTCCCCTGCCCAAGGCATGAAGCCATCCGACCAGTAACCCAGTGCAAAGCCGTACGCAGCCGGCAGTATCCTTCTTTTTGTCCTACCCTCACCTCGTTTATAGGCTTTGCATCATCTTTGGGGTACTCCTTCCAACGGTTTGGAGAGCACATCTGCGCTAATTGGAATCTTGGCCGTCGTAATCATATAAACTATATCTAACGTATAAACTATATAGACAGTTATCGGACGTGGAACTATAGTTAAGTGATAGGCTCCTGAGGAGACGGTCTAAGCGGCCATTGTATGGGGCTTTCAACCGATTTACGTGTTAATCGGGGCTGTAGAAGATAATCTTTTGTAGTCGATGATAATAGTATATATTGTTTGCACCTTATCGGAGGGCTGAATGACCGCCAAAATCATCAGCGTCGTAAACCAGAAGGGCGGCTCCGGCAAGACCACCCTCAGCATGCAGCTCGCCGGCGCGCTCGCCCGCCGCGGCAACAAGGTGCTCGTCGTCGACGCGGACCCGCAGGGGACAGCCACCAGGTGGGCGGCTTCCGCCGACGACGAGAAGCCCTTCCCCGCCTCAGTCGTCGGCCTCAGCGCCGCCAGCACCAAGGTCCACCGCGAGGTCAAGAAATTTGTCGGCGACTACCAGTACATCATTATTGACTGCCCGCCCGCGGCTGACTCGCCCGTCCCGCAGAGCGCGCTGCTCGTCGCCGACCTGGCGCTGGTGCCGGTAATTCCCTCCCCCCTCGACATGTGGGCGGCCGTCGGCATCCGCGAGGTGATCGGCAACGTCTCGGACATCAACGAGGAGCTGCGCCCGCGACTCGTCATCAACCAGCTCCAGCCGAACACGACGCTCGCCAAGGAGGCCCTGGAGGTGCTCCCGGAGTTCGGGATCGACATCTGCCGGACGTACATGCACCAGCGGCAGGTCTACCGCCAGTCGGCCGTCTTCGGACAGACGGTCCACGACTTCGGCAGCAAGGCCGCCGCCGCGGTGACGGAGATCGAAGCCTTGACCGACGAGATTCTGGCGCTCCTGCGGCGCAAGGTAGGCAAATCAGGCGGTCGAGACGGGAGGGAATAGCCGTGGCCAAGAAGGACATGAAAAGCGCCCTGGGGGCTTCACTCAAGGCCGAAGAGCAGGCGGTGAGAGACAGGTTCGAGAAGGCCGAGTCTGTGATTGGTGGAGGGAAGTCTTCTTCACGTACGGAGCAGCTGCCTCCAAACGGCGCCGGTAAGGTCATCCGTGACAGCTTCACCATCCCGGGCGACGAGTATGAGATGATCTCCCTGATCAAAAAGCGCTGCATGAAGGTAGGGGTCAGCGCCAACAAGAGCGAGATTCTGCGCGCCGGACTAGCCGCCCTCAACGCGATGCCGGACAGGGAACTCACGAAAGTATTCGAGAGCCTTTCCAGAGTAAAGACTGGAAGACCCCCGTCGAAAAAATGATTTGCTCTAAGCCTTTCGTTCACTGTGCCCAATTAACATCCGAAATCCTTCATAAAGAAAAATGTATAAATTGTATAAACTGTATACATAATTTTCTGCGCTATAATAAAATTGTCAAATAAGGCTGTACCGCTCGCGCTATGATTTATTAATAGGCTGAGCGGCTGGGCCGGCATACCGGCGTTTTACACCCCTACTTTTGCTACTGTTGTATATCACGGCCCGGTGTTATGAAGATCTATACATTCGACTCACTATCAAGTTTCGAATTCGAACACCTCTCACGCGACCTTATTCAGGAAGAACTAGGCATCACGCTCGAGAGTTTCGCCGCCGGCCCGGATCAGGGCATGGATGCGCGGTGGGTCGGGGCCGGACCCGAGGGTGAAGAGAGGGTCATCGTCCAGTGCAAACATTACGCCAGGTCGGGGTTCGGAAAACTCATTGACGTGCTGAAGGCGGAAAGAAAGAAGATAGAAAGGCTCAAACCCACACGCTACATCCTCACGACATCCGTCCCCCTCACGCCGCCGAGGAAGGACTCGATCCTCGACGCGCTTGCGCCATACTGTAATGGCACGGGTGACGTATACGGCCCGGAGGGTCTCAATAACTTGTTGGGAAAACATGAACAGATAGAGCGGCGGCATTATAAGTTGTGGCTCACAAGCAGCACCGCGCTCGCCAAACTCTCCGCCGCGCCCACCTTCCTTGACAGCGAAGCCGCGGTGGCGCGTATGAGGGAGCGGCTTAAGCGTTACGTGCAGAATGATAGCTTTCCCCGCGCGCTGGATCTGCTCGAGCAGTACCGCTTCTGCCTCATCACCGGCAACCCCGGCGTCGGGAAGACCACACTGGCCGAAGCACTACTCGTCCGCCACATAGACATGGGTTATCAGGGGGTGAGAGTGACCAACAGGCTTTCGGAGTTGAAAGGAGTTACCGACCCCGGACAAAGGCAGATCTTCTACTATGATGATTTCCTGGGCAAAACCGGACTCGATAAAACAGAGCACAATGAGGACGACCGTTTGGTAGAGTTCCTCGAACAAGTCTCCGACAACCCTAACTGGCGCTTCATTCTTACCACCCGAAACTACATTCTGAACGCCGCACTCGCCCGCTCGGAGTCGCTCGCCCATTTCCCTTTTAAGCCCAGCATGTGCGCCGTGCTGCAGGAGGATTACACACGACCCATCAAGGCGCGCATCCTTTACAACCATACGTATTTCTCGGACCTGCCGGTGCCCTTCAAACTCGAACTCACCGATGTGAGCGCGTATAAGCAAATCATCGAGCACCCTAATTACAACCCGCGCGTCATCGAGCACATGACGGACGCCAGACGTCTTCGGGGAGTGACCGCGGGGACTTATCTCGAGGAATTTGTGGCAACCCTCCATAATCCCCTTCGCGTGTGGGAGCACGCCTTCCGACGGCATATTTCACAGGCGGCGCGCCACGTCCTTCTCGCTCTCTTCATCCTGCCCGACAACGCGCAACTTGAAGATTTGAGACGCGTGTTTTGGGCACTTCATGATTTAAGGCGGAGGGAGCATAACTTAATGACATATCCGAATGATTTCGAAGCGGCCCTCAAGGAACTTGATGGTAATTTCATACTCACAGACCGCCTGCCGTGGATCGGCCTCGGCGCCAAGTTTCAGAACCCATCGGTGCGCGACTTTCTCGAACAACACCTTACCGAGATTGCGGCCGATGCGCGAGACCTCGTTCGCATTGCCGATCGGACAATTCATTTCAGACGCCTCTGGGACGGGCGTCACGGCGAGCCCTTCCCAGGCGTCGTTGCGCACCTGGACGAATTTATCTCGTTGCTGCGGGATACTGTGGAGCGTGAGATGCAGGAGGATCGGGTGCGGCGGGGCACTCCGCACGCAACGTTCAACTGGGAAGGCGCCAAGGCACGGCTTAATTTAGCCTTGGAGATTCGCGACAAAGCACCGGGTGACGCCGCCGCCCGTTTGGTTCGTACCGCGCTCAGCTCCTTCAATGATGCGCTTGCGGGGCGGGAGGTCGCCCCTGATGAAGCCGAGGATGTGCTTGAGGACCTGCGCCGGGGTCGGTTTCCGCAAGTTCCCGAAAGTCAGGAACTCGTCAAACGTGCTAAAGAGTTCTTCCTTTTCGAGTTCGAAGAAATGTCTGACTGCATTTACGGCGGCACGTTCATAAAAAATTTTCCGGACGCAGTTACACCCGAGGAAAGAAAGGAGGCAGCAGAGTCGTTCCGCGGGATAGTTGATTCCTTGGCTACGAGAGTGGAATGGATGGACAGTTCTCCAAACACTGTCAATGACGTCGCTGCTGACGCTGACCAGATTCAGGAGCTTACGCCTGTGTTTGGTGTTGATGTTAGACGAGCCTTGGAAAAAGTACGTCGTTGGCTTGACGAGCGCGAAGCTACAGGGGAGGAGGAAGTGTCGCAGAGCGTGCAACAGCAGTTCCCCGCAGTCGAGGGCCAGCCGCGAGAAGGGGAGTTAGAGCAGTACGCCGAGATAGAAGGGTACTTTTCTTCATACCGCAACGAACTCTCCAACGCAAATCCTGATGCTCCCGCTGACTCATAAATAGCTCGTCGGGTTGAATTACATCAATTGACGATGCAGCAATACAGTATGAGGATTCCTTCTGGCTACTCAAAGATCGACCATTCCACTTCGCCCGGAAGTGGTGGAGGGAAGGGGAGGAGATTGTCAACTTTGCGCTATCCAGAGATTTCGGTCAATGAAAGGTTAAATCAATCATCTACTCCCGCATAAGAAGCAAATTTCCTCATAAGTAGGCTTCCATAAGTAAAAGAGAGATATACACTATAAACTGTATATAATGTTTTCTGAATGAATCATCTCTTACTGTAAGAAGTGCCCGTCGAAGCTGCTTGCACTCTATCTTTATTTTGCATCGTTAAGAGTGGAAATTTGACGCCGCCGGTTGTAACCTTATAACAGAAGCTCGTCCGACACCCGGCGAGCTTCTGTTTTCCTCAAAAGGCGTGCCCCGACCCTAGCGCGTCCTAAGCCCGCTTCATACTCCGGTCTATCAGAAGGCTCAGGCAGTACCCGGCCTCGGAGGACGGCATGGACATTTTTGAGTACCGCGATCAGCTCGTCGGCGATTACGCGGAGTACGTCAAGAGTTTTATCCAGATCCGCGACCACCGCATCGCCCGACACGTTGACGAGAGCCTGGAGAGCGGCGCGCTGTGGCCTGAACCCCTCATCCAGCTCAACCCGGCCTTCGAGCCCGGCGGGCTGATAGACGAATTCGTTGAGCGAGGCGTGCTGCACCAGGAGTGTTCACGCGTCTTCCGTATAAAAGGCGACCGGCAGGACCACGGGCGCCCGCTCAAGCTGCACAAGCATCAGGCAGAGGCCGTCGAAATCGCTCGCGGCGGCCACAACTACGTGCTGACGACCGGCACGGCCTCGGGTAAGAGCCTCTCCTACATCGTCCCAATCGTCGACAGCGTCATACGGCGCGGCGGCGGCCGAGGCATCCAGGCAATCGTCGTCTACCCGATGAACGCCCTCGCAAACTCCCAGCTCGGGGAGCTCGAAAAGTTCCTCGGCTACGGGTACCCGGACGGCAAAGGGCCCGTCACCTTCGCGCGCTACACGGGGCAGGAGTCCGACGAGGATCGGGTGCGCATCATTGCCGACCCGCCCCACATCCTCCTGACAAACTACGTCATGCTGGAGTTGATCCTGACCCGGCCGGACGAGCGCGGGCTGGTCGAGGCGGCGCAGGACCTACGGTTTCTAGTCCTAGACGAGCTACACACCTACCGCGGCCGTCAGGGTGCCGACGTCGCCCTGCTGATGCGCCGCGTCAGGGACCGGCTCGCGGCACACAACCTCCAGTTTGTCGGCACGTCCGCCACCATCGCCGGGAGCGGCACTTACGAGGAGCGGCGCGCGGAGGTGGCCCGGGTCGCCTCACAGATCTTCGGCGCGAAGGTGAGTCCGGAGCACATCGTTGGTGAGACGCTCAAGCGCGCCACGCCCTCAAGAGATTTTAACGACCCGGCGTTCGTTGAGGAACTCAAGTCCAGGATCACGAACCCAGCGGGCAGACCGGCAAAGGACTTCGACGGGTTCACCGACGACCCGCTCTCCATCTGGCTCGAGTCGACATTCGGTGTGACGGTCGAAGCCGACAGCGGACGACTCGCCCGCACCAAGCCGCGGAGTATTTCCGGCGACCAGGGCGCGGCGCATGATTTGAGCAGACTCACGGGCCTCCCCGTAGGGCAGTGCGAGGAAGTGATCCGGGAAGGGTTGCTGGCCGGTTACGACTGCGAGCCGAACCCTGACACCGGCTTCCAACCCTTTGCGTTCCGGCTCCACCAGTTCATCAGTCGCGGCGATACCGTTTACGCTTCCGTCGAGGCCGAGGATACGCGCTACATCACCGTCTACGGTCAGCAGTACGTGCCGGGCGACCGCGAACGTGCGCTCCTCCCACTAGTTTTCTGCCGCGAGTGCGGGCAGGAATATTATTGCGTCAGGTCGACCGTAGATCAGAAGACGCAACGGCCTCTCTACGTCTCCAGGCAGCTAAACGACATGCTGCGGGACAGCGAGCGTGCGCCCGGGTTCCTCTACATCAGCACGACCTTCCCCTGGCCCTCCCTCGACGATGACGTCATCAACCGCGTGCCGGTCGACTGGGTGGAGGACGCGTCAGGCGTAACCAGGATCCGGCCGGACCGCAAAAAGGACTTGCCCCGCCCGGTGAAGGTGTCGCCCGACGGGTTCGGCGGCGACTCGGGCGTGGACGCGCATTTCGTCGGCGCGCCTTTCCGCTTCTGCCTGAACTGCGGCGTCTCTTACGCGGCCCGCCAGGGAGACTTCGCCAAACTAGCCTCACTCGCCTCCGAGGGCAGGAGTACTGCGACGACCATTACCAGCCTCTCGGCCGTCCGGGGTTTACGGCGCGCCGCAGACCTGAGGCCGGAGGCGCGCAAGCTTCTGAGCTTCACCGACAACAGGCAGGACGCCTCACTTCAGTCCGGGCATTTCAACGACTTTGTCGAAGTAGGACTGCTCCGGGCCGCCGTCTACCGGGCCGTGGAGAGGGCCGACGCGCAGGGGGTCGCGCACGACGAGTTGGCGCAAAGGGTTTTCGACGCCCTGAACCTGCCGCTCAAATACTACGCCGGTAATCCGGACGTGCGGTTCCAGGGTCTACGGGACACGCAGGCGGCCTTCCGCGAGGTGCTGGGCTACCGCATCTACCGGGATCTCCGGCGGGGCTGGCGTATCACCTCACCGAACCTGGAGCAGTGCGGACTCCTTGAGATCACGTACCCGTCCCTGCGTGAGGTGTGCGAGGCGGAGGACGTCTGGCAGGGCCGCCACCCGGCGCTCAGTGAGGCCAGCCCGAACGTGCGCGAGCGAGTCTGCCGGGTACTGCTCGATTACCTACGCAGGGAACTGGTAGTAAAGGTTACTTACCTCGACCCACTCAACCAGGAGCGCATCAAGCAGAAGAGTAGCCAGTTCCTCGTCGAGCCCTGGGCGATAGACGAGAACGAGACTATGGAATACGCGAGGGTCGCCTTCCCACGGCCCAGCACCCGACAGGACACTCGCGAGGACATCTACGTGTCAGCCCGGGGCGGCTTCGGCCAGTACCTGAGACGCCCCACCACGTTCGAGCATTTGAAAGGCAAGCTGAAGCTCGACGAGTCGCAGGACGTCATCTGCGGCCTCTTCGACGTGCTCCGCGAAGGCGGGCTGGTCGAGGCAGTGGCCGAACCGGAAAAGCGGAAAGGGAAGGGGAGGAACGGCAAAGGGGAGCCGGACACCCCGGTCGACCCGCGCCTGAACGTCCCGGGCTACCAACTGCGCGCGTCGGGCCTGCATTGGACGGTCGGCGACGGCACGCGCGCGTTCCACGATCCCATTCGCCGGCCGAACGAGCCAGAACAAGGCAGCAGAACGAATCAGTTCTTCGTAGGGTTCTACCGCGCTGGGGCCGAGGAACTTCAAGGGTTCGAGGCCCGCGAGCACACGGCGCAGGTGGACTACGTGTTACGGCTCGACCGCGAGCAGCGTTTCCGTGAGGGACTCCTGCCGGTGCTCTACTGCTCGCCGACGATGGAGCTGGGCGTCGACATCGCCCAGCTTAACGTCGTAAACATGCGGAACGTGCCCCCGACGCCGGCCAACTACGCCCAGCGGTCGGGCCGCGCGGGACGGAGCGGCCAGCCGGCGTTCGTCTTCACCTACTGTTCGACCTTTTCCTCCCACGACCAGTACTTCTTCCGCCGACCCCAGAACATGGTCGCGGGCGCCGTGGCCCCGCCCAGACTCGACTTGGCTAATGAAGACCTTGTGCGGGCACACATCCACGCGATCTGGCTCGCCGAGACGGGGCAGTCGCTCGGCAAGTCGCTGAAGCAGATCCTCGACCTATCCGGTGACCCGCCGGCGCTCGAACTGCTGGAGTCGGTCAGAATAAGCGTCGAGAGTGAGAATGCGCGTCAGCGCGCCAGGGTCCGCGCCGAGAACGTTCTCTCCACCATCGAGGAAGAATTAGCGTCTTCTGACTGGCACAGTGACAGGTGGCTTGACGATACTTTGGCGCAAATCGTGCGGAGCTTCGACCAGTCCTGTGATAGGTGGCGGGGGCTTTATCTCTCTGCCTTCAGCCAGGCTGACATTCAGAGCCGCACCATTCGCGATGCGTCGCGGAGCCTTGAGGACAAGCGACAGGCGGAGCGGCTGCGGCGCGAGGCCGAGGCTCAACTTAAGCTCCTTACTGAGGTCGAGAACTTAGCGCAGTCGGACTTCTATAGCTACCGCTACTTCGCGAGCGAGGGCTTTCTGCCCGGGTACTCCTTCCCGCGTCTGCCAATCTCGGCGTTCATCCCCGGCCGCCGCATCAAGCAGCGTGACGAGTTCCTGACCCGGCCCCGATTCCTCGCCGTCTCCGAATTCGGGCCGCGGGCGGTCGTCTACCACGAAGGCTCGCGCTATGAGATCAATAAGGTTATCCTACCGCCCCTTGCTGACGACGAACTGCTGACGCGGCGGGCCAAACTCTGCGGCGGGTGTGGTTACCTGCACCCGGTCAGGTCGGCCGACGGCCCAGACCTGTGTCAGTACTGCGGGTTAATGCTCGGGACGCCGTTCGCGCAGCTTTTCAGGATGCAGAACGTCTCTACCAAGCGGCGGGATCGGATCAACTCAGACGAAGAAGAACGCACCCGAATGGGCTACGAGCTAATCACGGGCGTGCGTTTTGCCGAACATGACGGACGGCCATCCTACCGCACCGCTTCGGTGAAGCTCGGGGCTTCGGAGGTTGCGCGGCTCGCCTACGGTCAGGCCGCTACCATCTGGCTCATCAACATGGGCTGGAACAGGCGCAAGAAGGACACCCCGCCCGGCTTCGTGCTGGACGTGGAGCGGGGCTACTGGGCGAAGAAGGAAGAGGATACGGCCAGCGACCCCGACGATGCGCCCAAGGCGGTGAGGACGGCCCGCGTCATCCCCTTCGTCGAGGACACCCGAAACTGTCTTCTGTTCACGCCGTCTGTGACCCCGAGCGAGCCCGTGATGGTCTCGCTCATGTCGGCCCTCAAGCGCGGGATAGAGGCGCAGTTCCAGCTAGAGGATAACGAACTGGCGGGCGAGCTCCTGCCTAGCGGGGACAAGCCGACGCAGATCCTCTTCTTCGAGTCGGCCGAGGGCGGCGCCGGCGTCCTGCGGCGGCTTCTGGACAGCCCGAAGGCTATCGCACAGGTGGCCCGGAGGGCGCTGGAGATCTGCCACTTTGACGAGGAGACAGGCGTGGACAAGCGGCGCGCGCCGAACTCGCGGGAGGATTGCGAGGCGGCGTGCTACGACTGCCTGATGACCTACTACAACCAGCGCCACCACCGGCTGCTCGACCGGCATCCGCTGCGCGACCCGCTGATGGAACTCGCACTTGCCGAGGTCCACTCTTCGCCGGTGTCAGCCTCGCGAAACGACCACCTCGAGCAACTGATGCGGCTCGCGGGCTCGGAACTTGAACGCGACTGGCTACGATTCCTAGAGGCTAACCAGTACCGGCTGCCGTCTAGGGCACAGTGTCTGGTGGAGCGCTGTAATACGCGACCAGACTTCCTTTACGAACAGTTCCAGACGGCGGTGTACGTCGACGGCCCGCACCACGAATTCCCTGAGCGCCAGGCTCGCGATCGCATCCAGGAAGAAGACATGCTCGATTACGGCTACACCGTGATCCGCTTCGGCTACAGAGACAACTGGGCTGAAATCGTCGCGAAGTACCCCGGTATTTTCGGCAAATGAGAATAGATCCGTCAGGACCCTCTGACAGGAGACACAGATGAGCTTCGCTGTCGGATCACTCGTACGCGCCCGTGGGCGCGAATGGGTGGTACTCCCCGAATCCGAAGACGAGTTGCTAGTGGTGCGCCCCTTGGGTGGCACGGACGACGAGACCACGGGTATCCTTCTGCCGCTCGAAACCGTCGAGCCCGCGCGGTTCGCGCCGCCCGACCCGCGGCAGGCAGGTGATAACCGCTCGTCGAAGCTTCTGCGCGACGCGGTGCGTCTTGGCTTCCGCGCCAGCGCAGGGCCGTTCCGCTCTTTTGCCAGGCTGGGCGTGGAGCCGCGCCCCTATCAGCTCGTCCCCCTCCTGATGGCCCTCAGCTTGGAACCCGTCCGCCTGCTCATTGCGGACGACGTGGGCATCGGCAAGACCGTGGAAGCTTGCCTCGTGGCGCGCGAACTCATCGACCGCGGCGAGGTGGAACGGCTGGCCGTCCTCTGCCCGCCTCACTTGGCGGAGCAGTGGCAGGCGGAGCTGCGTGACAAGTTTTATATCGACGCGGAGATCGTCCTGCCAAGCACGGCCCGGCGACTGTCCCAGCCCTGCCGCCCCGGCGAATCTCTCTTTGAATACTACCCGTACGTCGTCGTTTCTACAGATTTCATCAAGTCCGACAGCCGCCGTGATGAATTCCTCCGCACCTGCCCGGAGTTGGTCATCGTTGACGAGGCTCACACCTGTGCGTCCGGGGCGGACCGGAGCAGCGGTCGCCACCAGCGGCACCAGCTAGTAAGGGGGCTAGCGGCCAAAGAGTCGCGGCACATGATTCTCGTTACCGCGACGCCCCACTCCGGGAATGAGGAAGCTTTCAGGTCGCTGCTCGCGCTCCTGAATCCAGAATTCGCGAACCTGCCGGAGGACCTTACCGGTAAGGAGCACGAGGGGCACCGGCGCGAACTCGCACGCTACCTCGTCCAGCGCCGCCGCGGAGACATCGTCCGCTACCTCGACGCAGATACGCCGTTCCCGGAACGTGAGGAGGGTGAGGATACTTACAAGCTGCACGAGGACTACAAGCGCCTCTTTGACCGCGTGATGAGGTACGCCCGGGAAACCGTCCGCGATCCGGCTGCCGGCGACCGCCGCCGCCAAAGGGTGCGGTGGTGGTCAGCGTTGGCGCTACTTCGTTCTCTTGCCTCAAGCCCTGCTGCGGCAGCTGCGACCTTGCGTACGCGCGCCGCGAGCGCCGACACGGAAACCGCCGCGGAGGCAGACGAGGTAGGCCGTCGCTCGGTCCTTGACTTGGTTGACGACGAGTCTGCCGACGGTATTGATGTCGCCCCGGGGGGATACTCCGGCGAGGACGATGAGGCGCAGAGCGGTCGCCGCAGGCTGCTGGATATGGCCCGCCAAGCCGAAGCTCTGATGGGGCACAAGGACGCGAAACTCCAGAAGACGATCAAGATCGTGAAAGAACTCGTCGCCGCCGGACACCAACCGATTGTCTTCTGCCGCTTCATCCCGACGGCCGACTATGTGGCTGAGGCGCTCCGGGCCGCCGTCCGCGGCGCAGAGGTCGCGGCCGTGACAGGTACACTCCCTCCAGCAGAACGGGAGGACCGCATCGCGCAGCTTGTCGAATCGCCGAAGCATGTGCTCGTCGCGACAGACTGCCTTAGCGAAGGCATCAACCTACAGGAACACTTCGATGCGGTTGTCCACTATGACCTGTCGTGGAACCCGACGCGGCACGAGCAGCGGGAGGGGCGCGTGGATCGTTACGGTCAACCCTCTCCGAAGGTGCGTGTCGTTACCCTTTACGGAACTGATAACCAAATAGACGGCATCGTACTAGACGTGCTCATCAGGAAGCACAAGAAGATTCGCAGTTCTCTCGGCGTCTCGGTGCCTGTCCCCGTGGATACTGACCAAGTTATTGACGCCATTTTCGAAGGCGTGCTGTTGCGCGAAAGCCGGACCGAGGCGGACGCGACCCAGACGTTCCTGCCTGGCTTCGAGGATGCTTTCGCCCCGCAAAAGCAGGAGCTTTTTAAGCTCTGGGACACGGTAGCCGATCGCGAGAAGCGCTCACGCACCATGTTCGCCCAAGAGACGATTAAGGTCGAGGAGGTGGCGCGCGAACTCCGCGAGACGCGGGCAGCGGTGGGTGCCGGGGTCGACGTTCAGAACTTCACGGTCGATGCCCTCAGGGCGAGCGGCGCTGCCATCAGCCTGAACGGTTCGGTCAAGATGGACCTCAAAGAGACTCCGAAGGCCCTGCGGGAGGCGCTAGGATTCATGGGCGACGAAGCCCCGGTAATTGACGCCCGTTTTGAACTACCGGTCAAGGAGAAACAGATCTACCTCAATCGTACCCACCCGCTCGTCGAGGGGCTCGCCTCCTACGTGATGGAGACCGCGCTAGACCCTGTCGCGGCGGAGCGCGTCATCGCCCGGAGGTGCGGGGCGGTACGCACCCGTGACGTAGAGAAGAGAACCACGGCTCTGCTGGTCAGGTTCCGGTACCACATCCTCGTCCGGCGCGGGGACAACGAGAGAGCCCTCCTAGCCGAGGACTGTCGGATTTTGGCTTACGCAGGACCTCCTCAGTCCGCCCAGTGGCTCGCCCAGAATCATGCTGAAGCCCTGCCACTGGCCGAGGTGGGGGCGAACATCGAGCCTGAACAGGCCCGAGACTTCGCAAAGCGGGCCGTGGAAGGACTCGAACACCTAAACCTCCACCTTGAGGGCGAGGCTAAGCGGAGGGGCGCCGAACTACTTGAATCCCACCGGCGCGTCCGTAACGCCGCTCGCATGCGCGGAGTCCAGTACCGGATCGAGCCGCAGCTGCCGCCCGACGTACTCGGCGTCTACGTCTACTTACCGATGATGTGAGGGGTAACGGGTAGGGGAATGCGCACTCGCCGCAACAACAACTTCACAACTGTCAGGGTGGAGGGGGCGATCCTGCCGGCCGACGTTCTTAAGCGTGTCGCCGACGGCGATGCCGCCCTCGGCGGTCTGGACGAGAACTCCTACCACCTCACTTCCGGGGAGAAGGTAAACGAGGCGATAAGCGCTTCGTGGAACCGGCTATTAGGCAGTTGGACCAACTACAGGGGCGTAGTCACCAAGCTCGTCGATGGGGCTGCGGCGACTACTGAAACGCGCGACCGCTGGCTGCTGCCGCTTTTCCAAGAGCTTGGGTATGGTCGACTTATTGCCTCGCGGAAGAGCGTCGAGATTCAAGGCAAGTCCTATCCCATTTCACACTTCTGGAATAACGTCCCTATCCATCTGGTGGGGAGCGGCATCAGTATCGACAGGGCGCAGGCGCGAATTCCTGGAGCGGCCCGGACCAGCCCGCACGGCCTCGTCCAAGAGTTTCTAAACAGGACTGAGGATCAGCTCTGGGGGTTCGTCTCGAACGGCAAGCGTCTGCGAATACTACGAGACAACTCGGACCTGGTGAGACAGTCGTTCGTCGAGTTCGACTTGGAATCAATGATGGACGGCGAGGTCTACTCGGACTTCGTCCTTTTGTGGCTACTATGTCACCAGTCGCGTGTTGAGGCCGAGAGGCCGACCGACGTCTGGCTTGAGAAATGGTCACACGCGGCGCAGGAGCAGGGAGTCCGCGCGCTGGACAGCCTGCGCAAGGGCGTCGAGGAGGCGATCACTTCACTCGGTAAAGGATTTATAGCCCATCGAGCAAACCGGGCTTTGAGAGAGCGGCTCAGGTCGGGGGGACTGGACAAACAGGACTACTACCGGCAACTCCTGCGACTGGTTTATCGCCTGCTATTTCTAATAGTCGCCGAAGACCGTGGGGTGCTGGTTGACCCTTCGTCGGACGAGAAGGCTCGTGAGCGGTACAGTAAGTATTACTCCACTGCGAAGCTCCGACACCTCGCAGGACGCCGCTACGGATCGCGGCATTCTGATTTGTACGTCTCCCTTCGCTTGGTGATGCAAAAGCTTGGGAGTGACGAAGGGTGCCCCGAGCTGGGGCTGCCCGCGCTCGGGAGCTTCCTGTTTTCGGAATCGGCACTACCAGATTTGGAAGCGTGCGAGATTGCTAACCACGGCCTTCTAAACGCAATTCGCGCCTTGGCGTTTACTGATGATAAGGGCGTCCGCAGGTCGGTCGACTACAAAAACCTTGGCTCGGAGGAGCTAGGCAGCGTCTACGAATCTTTACTTGAACTTCATCCCGAGCTGAACGTCGACGCCGCCGCATTCTCGCTCTCCACTACGAGCGGGCACGAGCGCAAAACTTCGGGGAGCTATTATACGCCGACGAGCCTCATCAACTCGCTGCTCGACTCGGCGCTCGATCCCGTGTTGAACGAGGCCGGCGAGCAGAAGGATCCTGAGGCCGCGCTGCTTAACCTTAAGATTTGCGACCCGGCGTGCGGCAGCGGCCATTTCTTGATAGCCGCCGCGCACCGGATAGCGAAGCGTTTGGCGCAGGTACGTACGGGGGATGCGGAGCCTTCCCCTGAGGCCGCGCGCCACTCACTGCGCGACGTGGTCGGTCGCTGCATCTACGGCGTGGACATTAACCCGATGGCCGTCGAGCTATGCAAGGTGAGCCTTTGGATGGAGGCAGTCGAGCCAGGCAAGCCGCTCTCGTTCTTGGATCACCATATCTTGTGCGGCAACAGTCTACTTGGCGCGACGCCGGCGCTCATTAAGGAGGGGATACCCGACGAGGCTTTAAAACCGATCGAGGGCGATGACCCGGAATACTGTCGTGAGTACAAACGGCGCAACCGCGACGAGCGCCAAGGGCAACGCTACCTGCCGGACGTGCAGCATGAGGCGTGGCGGCAACTCGGTAACCTGGCTACCGGCCTGATGAGTATCGACGAGATTGCCGACGATACGATCGAGGGCGTTCGCCGGAGGCAGGAGCGATACGAGAGACTTGTTAACTCCTGTGACTACCGCTACGGCGGGCTTCTGGCCGACGCTTGGTGTGCTGCTTTCGCGTGGAAGAAGAGAAAGTCGGACGAGTTGCCCTACCCTATCACGGAGGAGGAGTTCCGCCGTATTGAGGAAAATCCCTTCAATGTTCCGAAGTGGATGGAAGACGAGATTAAGCGTCTTGCCGCGCAATATCAATTCTTCCACTGGCATTTAGCCTTCCCCGGTGTATTCCACGTGCCTAGCACTAGTGAAACGGCACTTAGCGAGCAACCGGGATGGAGCGGCGGATTTGATGCGGTGCTCGGCAATCCCCCTTGGGATACTTTAAGCCCCGATGCAAAGGAATTTTTTGCTCCGTATGACCCCGCCATTAGGGTTCAGGATAGTGCCGGTCAGGCAGCTATTATCGAGAAATTACTAGCTGCTCCGACAATCAGTGTTAGATGGAATGATTACTGCCGACAGTTATATACAAAAGTTCACCTCATAAAAAACAGCGGGGTATACCGATTATTCGCACCCGGCAACCTTGGCAAGGGCGATTTTAATGTCTATCGAATGTTCGTCGAGATGGGCCTGCAAATAGTTCGTTCACAAGGGCGAATCGCGCAAATCGTTCCCGAGGGTTTTTACAACGGTGCGAACTGTATGGCGATTCGTAAAGAACTGTTTGAAGAGAATACTTTGTTTCGCATTTTAGGTTTTGAGAACGCCGGCGGCACATGGTTCGCGGGAATCCATAACAGTCAAAAGTTTTGCATGTATTCGGCCCTCAAGGGAGGGCACACAGACTCTCTGAAGGTCGCCTTCAGCATTAGAAGTACCCAGGAACTAAATTCAGCAATGAGTGACGCCGCGCTTCTGATGCCAATTAAGCTGGTGCAAGAGTTTTCACCCGAAGCGCTCGCGTTGATGGAATTTTCAAATCAACTTGAAATCAACATCGCGCAGAAGATGTACGCCTTGTGTCCTAAGTTCGGCGATGACCAAGCCGGCAAGCCCCATCGAGAATATATGGCAGAAGTTCACATGGGGAACGACAGAGAACTTTTTGATGATGATCCAAGTGGGTTGCCGCTCTACGAGGGGAGGATGGTTTTTCAATTCGACCACCGTGCCAAAGGGTATAGGTCAGGTCGTGGCCGGTCTGCCGTGTGGGAAGACTTACCATTCGACAGTGTGAACAAATCAATCCAACCTCAGTGGTACATCCCTGAGGATCGTATCCCGGGCAAAACGGCGGGCCGTGTTAAGAGTTACAGAATAGGTTTTTGTGATGTCGCCAGTCCCACCAATGAGCGAACATTGGTCGCCAGTCTTATACCTCGGGGTTGCCTCTGCGGACATACCCTGCCGACTATAACTTTCGAGCCCGGCTTTGAGTGGGCATACATGGTGTGGCTTGCTGTCGCCAATTCTTTTGCGATGGATTTCCTGGCGCGACAAAAAGTAAGCCTTCACATGTCATATACGATTTTAGACAGCCTTCCATTCCCCCGGCTCGCCTTCAAAGATTTCCGGGTCAGGCGGATCGTCCCACTTGCCTTGAAGTTAACATGCACAAGCCCTGAGATGACGGATTATTGGAATGCTATGGCGAAGTATGGCTGGGTGGATTTTATTGATACTGACACCACGCCCCCAGGACTTAAGGATAACTTGGCTCGACTAGAGGCACAGGCAGAACTGGATGCCATTGTCGCCCATGATATTTTTGAGCTTACCCGTGAGGAGCTTGAGTATATTCTTGGCACCTTCCCAATTGTAGAACGGCGTAACATTGAGAAGTATAGGGAATATAGAACCAAAGAAGCTATTTTGTCTTACTATGATAAGTTAAGAGCTATTCCGGCTGAAGTCTAATCTTTTATAAGAACCGAAGCCTTATCCTACGTACATTATGAAGGAAGTGGACGTTGACTGAATCATCATTCACGCAGAGGAGAACCTCACCATGTAAGACGGCCCCGGCCTCCATTTTCGCCAGTAACGTTATACTCCGACGATCCGATACCCTCTCACGGTAGCCCAGACCAGAACTTAATTCTCTGCGGGAATAGTCCAAGCTGGTGTTTTCTTGCGTTAGGTACGCCTATGAGGAATGTCATCCCGGACGAGGTTTTCGACCAGATTGCAGCTCATATACGCGGCCGTATGCCTCATGCAGAGGAGGGCTGGAGGGCAGGCTCATCGGAAGAGGATACGATTACGGGAGATCTCGGTTCTGCGCTGCGAACGCACCGTCAGCGTTCCATCACTACAGGCGGCGTTACCTATAAATGGAGTATTTCGTACAAAAAATTTCTGAGCAAGAGCAAGCGTTCTGTCGAAAAGCGCCTTGGAGCTGATGGCATCTTTCAAATCGAGTATGAAGACCTAGTAACAGGTGAAATGTCTACAAAGGGTCTCCTCTTCCAATCGAAGAACCAGTGGATAGGACGCAATCAGAAATTGCTTAGTCAGGCAGAAGATATGGAGCAGTTCGTCCCAAATGGTGGGGCGGTCTTCGAGTATGGACCAATAGGATATAAGGCCTGCGACGCTACACAGGCTATAGCTGCTAACGGTCAGCGCGAGAATGTTCCGGATGCGGAAATGCTCTCACTGGGCGACTACCTTGTTGAGCGCTTTATGGAATGTACATCAGGAATTCGCGGAATGTATTACGATGCTACCCGAAATGTTCTCGTAGTTCCTGACCAGAAGAAGGGATTCGATGAGCAACGATTCTATATTGATACTCGGTTTCGTATAGAAGTGCAAAGGATACCTTAAGCCACTCCCTGCCCATGATTTGCAATAGACTCAGCTACCAGAAATACGAAACAGTATATACCGTTAATACTCTACACAGTCATATTATTGATAGAACTTCCTTGAGCTTGGTTGTATAACGCGGTGAGCGCCGCAGGAATTTCGTCTTCCATCTCCCGTCAGTCTTAGCAACGCCGAGACGAACCGTGTCGTGCCCGTGCCGCGCGTTGATTTCGTCGACGGCCTTCATCACGCGGCGCGAGCGCTCGTAGTCAGCGTCGCCGAAGAGTCGCCTCGTCTGCCCGTCAGCCGGGACGAGCCGGTTCAGCATCACACCCGCCTTCTTGTACCTGTAACCCTCGCGGAAGATCTTCTCCAAGCCCGCCAGCGCCCACCCCAGCAACTCGTCCGTAGAGTCGGTCGAGTAGGCCAGCTCGTGGCTGACTGAATTGGCGTACTGGGGCTCCGGGCTGAAGCGGTTCGTGTTGATGAACACGGTCACCACCCCCGCGGCGAGCTTCGCGTGGCGAAGTCTCTCCGCCGCCCTCGTCATGTAGACGGCCACCGCCTCGCGCATCTCCCGGAGAGATTTGACAGGGACTCCGAAGGAGCGCGAGCAGGTGAGCGACTTCTTCTGGGCCGGGCACTGCTCCAGCGGCAGGCACCTCACGCCCCTGAGCTCTTCAACGATGCGCGCGCCCACCACCGTCATGCGCCGGCGGATCCAGCGGCGGTCCGCGTCCCTCAGTTTCCGCGCCGTGGTGATGCCCGCCGCCTTCAGCACCTTCGCGTAAGCCGGGCCGACGCCCCAGACGTCTTCGACCGGCGTCGCCTCCAGTATGCTCGTCAGCTCTGAAAGGCCTGTCAGGTCGAGCACCCCTTGTGCCGCGGGGGACTTCTTCGCCGCCCGGTTGGCGATCTTGGCCAGCGTCTTCGTCTGCGAGAGGCCGATCGTGACGGGGATGCCGGTCCACTGGCGGACTTTCTCCCTGATCTCAACCGCCTGGGCCCGGGCGGGGCGTTCTCCGCCGGCGTCGAGGGTCATGAAGGCCTCGTCTATCGAATAGACCTCCACCTCCGGCGTGAACTCCTGCAGCGCCCCCATCACCCGCTGGCTCATGTCGCCGTACAGGCAGTAGTTCGACGAGTAGACGGCGACGTCATGGACCTCGACAATGTGCCGCGCCTTGAACAGGGGCGCGCCCATCTTGATGCCGAGTGCCTTCGCCTCGTCAGAGCGGGCGATGACGCACCCGTCGTTATTGGAGAGCACCACAACGGGGCGGCCGAGGAGCCGCGGCTGGAAGACGCGCTCGCACGAGACGTAGAAGTTGTTGGCGTCTACTAACGCGATGGCGGTCGACATGTGAACCCCTGCCGGCAAAATCTAGTGGCGCCGGATCGAGTACATGACCCGCCCCCAGACCTCGAAATCCACCCCCTCCGCCACCTCGATTGGCGGGTAGAGTACGTTCTCGGAGAGCAGCCGGACCGTGCCGCCTTCCAGGGAGAGCCGCTTGACGCACAGCTCGTCCCCTAAGCGCGCGACTACGACATCGCCCTCGGCGGCCGTGACGCCGCGGTCAACCACCAGCAGCGAGCCCGGGAGAATGCCGGCGCCGACCATCGAGTCGCCGTCCACCCGGACGTAGAAGGTCGTCAGGGGGTGCTTGACGAGGTCCCGGTTGAGGTCGATGCGCCCCTCGACGTAGTCCTCGGCCGGGGAAGGGAAGCCCGCGGGAACGCGCCACATCATGAGCGGCCGCGACCACCTGGTCCTCCGATCCGGCAGGTAGACGCCCGCGACCGACCCGTCCATCCCGATTACCTCTGCGCGTATGGTGCAATAGCTGCAACATCGTATAACACACAGCACAAAGATGGTCTATAATATTCTTCACGGAGGTGGATGATATGTGTGGACGATTCACGCGCAAGAGCGACCCGAAGAGGCTCGCCAAAGAGTTCGGCGTGGTCGAGGCGCCTAACGTCGAGCCGAGTTACAACGTGGCTCCGACGCACAGTATTCTCGCCGTGCGCCAGGACGGCGACGGCCGCGAGATGAGCTTCCTCAAGTGGGGGCTGGTGCCCTCGTGGGCGAAGGACGCCTCCATCGGCGCGCGCCTGATCAACGCCCGCTCGGAGACGGTCGGGGAGAAGCCTTCGTTCCGCGAGGCGTTCAAACGGAGGCGCTGCGTCATCCCGGCCGACGGCTTCTATGAGTGGAAAAGGGAAGGGGGCAGGAAGCAGCCGTACTTCTTCAGGATGAGGGACGAGCATCCTTTCGGCTTCGCGGGGCTCTGGGAGAGGTGGGAAGGCGAGGGCGGCGAGGTCATCAGTTCCTGCACGATCCTGACGACTGAGGCCAACGAGGTGCTTCGCCCCGTCCACGACCGGATGCCCGTTATCCTGCACCCGGGGGACTACGCGCTGTGGCTTGAAGCCGGAGAACGTGAGCGGACGCTGCTGAGAGACTTACTGCGTCCCTACCTGGGGGAGGAGATGGCCGGTCACCCGGTGAGCCCGCTCGTCAACAGTACCCGCGGCAGGGGGCCGGAGCTGATCGCCGAGGCGCCGCTCAACTCGGCGTGATTAACTCGCCTGATCTTTTCGTGTACGCAGAAACATGACACCGCAGTTTGACCTCTTCGACGGCGTGGGCGACGCGCGCGAGACCGCGCCGGAGTTGCCCGAGGGCTTTCGGTACCGGCCCGAGCTGATGGGGCTAGCCGAGGAGGATTCGCTCTTGGCGCGTGTGCGCGGGCTGCCCTTCCGCGAGTTCGAGTTCCACGGCTACACCGGCAGGCGCCGCGTCGTCTCCTTCGGCTGGCATTACGACTTCTCGGCGCGCCATCTGCGGAAGGCAGACGACATCCCCGACTACCTCCTCGAGCTCCGCGAGGTCGCCGCCGCGTTCGCCAGCTTGGAGCCCGAGGCTCTTCAGCACGTGCTCGTCACGGAGTACGGCCCGGGCGCGGCTATCGGGTGGCATCGCGATAAGGACGTTTTCGGGCAGGTCGTCGGCGTCTCGCTCCTCTCCCCGTGTATGCTGCGCTTCAGGCGGGCGGTAAGTGCGAAGAAGTGGGAGCGGGCGAAGGTGGCGGCAGGGCCTCGTTCGGCCTACCTGCTGAACGGACCGGCGCGCTCGGAGTGGGAGCACAGCATCCCGCCGGTTGACGCGCTCCGCTATTCAATTACTTTCCGCAATCTGCGCGAAGGCTGAGCGGCTCACGGGCGCGTAAGGCCGACGTTAAGAGCAGCCACCGCGAGGGTTGTTAAAGTGAATCATCCTTGCATCAGGCGCGTGCTTCCGGGCTATGCCGTCTGTTCAGTGGCCTGCCCCTTCTCCAGCCGCCACAGGTACTCGACGACCTCCGTCGCCTCCTCCTCGCTCCTCAGTGGGTGCGCCTCGTCGGCGTCCCGGGCCGCGAGCAGCCTTGCGGTGGAAGAGGCGGGTCTATGCTGCTTCCAGTAGCCAAGCCGCTCCAGGTAGAAGTCAATGTGGGCCTGCTGCCTCTCGTTCATCGCGGGGGATTTTATCACCACCTTTCAGTCTTCCCGCGCCACAATTTCGGCAAGGCAACCTAAGTCCAATGAATCGGACTCGCACCCCCTCAAATAACCGTTGACGCCGTCACCCGGGTCGTTTATAACCTTCCGCAATTAGGGCGGTCGGTGAATCCTTCCGCCCCATGGTTTGCTGGGGTGAGGACAGTGAGCCATATAGAATAGGCGCGAGGCCCCCAAGGCCGACGCGCCTGTTCGCTTTTACCCGCCGCCTTTTCTGTTGATTATTCCGCCGGCGGGTCAGGCACTGCCGGCCTCACTCATGAACTCTTTCATCCACTCTCCGATCTTGTCGCGGGCGCGGCGGAAGACCATCGTCGTCGTCTCAGGGCCGGCTACTCCGGGGGCGGGCGGGTTCTCGAAGCTGTGGTGGATACGCTCGGCGTGGCCGGGGAAGACGGGGCAGGTCTCTATGGCGTTGTCGCAATGTCCATGCTCTGGGGCTGGTGGGTTGACGGCCAGCGCCCCGACCGGTGGGACGTGGGCGGCGCCGCGCTGTGCCTGGCCGGGGTGGCCGTCATCATGTACGCGCCGCGCGAGGGCGGGGGTGGCTTCGGGCGAGGCTGACCCAGAATGGCGACGATGGAACTTCTCCTGAAATATTTCCTGCCCGCCTATCTGGCCGCGTACTTCTTCGCGGCCTTCTTCTGGCGCTCCTACATAGTGTGGAAGAGGACGGGCGTCAACCCGCTCGTCTTCAGGGGCTCCGATAGCGCTCACGACTACATCGGGCGCGTCTTCAAGCTACTGTTCGCCGTCGTGGTGGTCGCCGTGGCCACGTATTCCACGTCAGAGAATCTTTACGAATACCTGACGCCCATCGCCTGGCTTGAGCGCCGGTGGCTTCAGGCGGCCGGGGCGACGCTACTTCTCACTTCGCTCGTGTGGACGGTCGTGGCGCAGGCGCAGATGGGCGAGTCGTGGCGCATCGGGATAGACCAGGAACGGCGGACTCCGCTAGTGCGTAAGGGGGTCTTCGGCCTCTCCAGAAATCCCATCTTCCTCGGGATGATGCTCACGCTGCTAGGGCTGTTCCTCGTGATCCCGAACGCAGTCACGCTGGTGGTCCTAGCCCTGGGCGTCGTGCTGATCCAAATTCAGGTGCGCCTCGAAGAGGAGTTCCTGTCCAAGACACACGGCGAAGCCTACGCGGAGTACCGCCGCGACGTACGCAGGTGGCTGTGACCTCGAACCGCCAGCGCCCGATTCAGCCACACCAGAGTTTACTTCTGCGAGAAGGGCAGGTGGCATGTCACCCGCTGGCGCACGACCCCTTTGATGGTTAGCGGAAGTGGCCGGGGGTTATACTCGTCGCTCACGACACGCCGACACAATCGAGGGACAGAAGGCTATGAGCGCGGTAATCGTCGAAGTAATTTTCATCGTTCTGCTGCTCGCCGCCAACGGCGTCTTTGCCATGTCGGAGATCGCCGTCATCTCGTCACGCAAGGCCCGCCTCCAGCGCATGGCTGCGGGAGGCGATAGGCGAGCGCGAGCCGCGCTCGAACTGGCGCAGGAGCCCGACCGTTTCCTCTCCACCGTCCAAATCGGCATCACGCTGGTCGGCATTCTCGCCGGGGCGTTCGGCGGCGCGACCATCGCCGAGCAGCTCGGCGTCGTGCTCAACCGCTTCCCCGCGCTCGACCCCTACGGGGAGGCGCTGGGCCTGGCCGTGGTGGTGCTCGCCATCACCTACCTCTCGCTCGTCGTCGGCGAGCTGGTGC
>Ga0196978_1000055_pt1 | contig 56274 bp, 59 predicted proteins | sample S3v_2013CmetaG_FD_155491 | JGI IMG/M metagenome (GOLD analysis project Ga0196978, IMG submission 155491) | Soil microbial communities from Anza Borrego desert, Southern California, United States - S3+v_20-13C | ecosystem: Environmental > Terrestrial > Soil > Desert | place: USA: California... | reverse complement strand
AAGCTCGATCTTGGAGAGCAGCGCTTCCATGTCCGGACGAAAGCGCCGGGCGTCGGTGAACGTATCGATGCCGACGCGCCCGTCGAGCAGCGCGGCCGCGGCCGTGTACTGAAAGCTGAACTTGCCTTCGTGTCCGTGCGATGGACGCGGGCGGTCGATATAGGCCATCACCGGCGCGGTGATCACCACGCGTTCGATCGCCGCGATGTCCGGGATTTTTTCGCGCACTCCGAGCGCCGCGCTGATCGACCAGTGCGTCGCGAACTGCGACGGGAAGTTCTTGATTGCGAGCCCCGGATCGACGATGCGAAACGGACGCCCGTATGCCAGCAGCCGCTCGGTGTCGAGGCCGTCAGGATAGAACGTGTCGCAGAACCCGCGGCGGGCGTCGAAGATTTCGGCGTTTGCGGTGAAGCCGGTGGCGGCAAGCAGCGCCGCGTCCAGTCCCGATGCGGCCGCGTGACCGCAGTGCGTCGATTTCGTCATCGACCCGATGTTCGCGAGCACCGCGCCCGCGCGCGAGGCCGCGATGCCGAGCGCCCAGGCGAGCGCCTGCTCGTCGAGATCGAGCAGCGCGCCGGCGGTCACGGCGGCACCCATCACGCCGGCAACACCCGGCGGGTGAAAGCGCAGCTTCTCCGGCTCGAACTGATCGGCCGCGTACTGAATGCGGCCCTGGAGCTCCATGCCGCGCGCGACCGCCGTGATCAGCTCGCGGCCCGAATGACCGCGCGACTGCGCGAGCGCGAGCGCGACCGGGAGCACGGGTGACACCGAGTGCGTCGGCGGCAGCCACATCGGCTCGAAATCGAGAACGTGCACCGCGGCGCCGTTCACGTATGCAGCCTGCACGGTCGACGTCTTGAAGTCGTGGCGCCACACGTTCGCTTCGGGCGCGCCGCCGAGGTTCTTCACGTGACGCGCAAGCAATGCGATCGGGGTTTCGTGCGCGCCGGCGACGGCGACCGCGATACCGTCCGCGATCGCCTGCTTCACGCGCTGTACGCATTCGTCGCCGAGCGCTTCGAACGTCGTCTCGTGAATCTTCGCGCACAGCGCGCGTGTCGTGCCTGCTTGTAGTGCGTTCACGATCTGGATTCCCGGGACAGTGAGAGAGACGAAAATGCTAAACTCAAAATTTGCGTGCGTCCCGCTTCACTTAGCGCTGTCCCCCCGATTTATCTCACCACGCTGCACACGCTGCTCGTGCAGGGCGCGCACATCGGCAGCCGTGTCGTGGCATCGCTCTTCGCACTCAAGCTCGGCGCCAGCGCCTTCACCATCGGCGTTCTGATCGGTGTCTACGCGGTCTTCCCGCTGCTCCTCGGTGTGTATTCAGGGCGGCTCGCCGACCGCTATGGCGCGAGACGACCGATGCTCGGCGGCATTGCATTGCTGGCTGTCGGACTCGCGCTGCCGGTCGCCTGGCCGACGCTGCCGACGCTCTTTGCCTCCGCGATTCTGATCGGCACGGGCTTCGTTTTCTTCAACGTGTCGAACCAGACGCTCGGCGGCGCGCTCGGCACACCGCAGGAGCGCACGCGTAACTTCGCGACGCTCGGGCTCGGCTACGCGGGCGGACATTTCGCGGGCCCCGTGATCGCGGGCTACGTCATCGACTTCTACGGCTTCACGTACGGCTATGGGGCGCTCGCTGCGTTCACCGTGCTGCCGCTCGGCCTCATCGCCGCGGACAAACGCCTGGACGTGCGCGTCGAGTCTCACGGCGCGGCCCGCCGCAACACGCTCGAGCTGCTCAGGGCGCCGCTTCTGCGCCGCACCGTGCTGGTGAGCGCGCTCATCACGACGGGCTGGGACCTCTTCGGCTTCTACGTGCCGATCTACGGGCATGCGATCGGTCTCAGCGCATCGACGATCGGGAACATGCTCGGCGCGTTCGCCGTGGCGACGTTCATCGTGCGCGCGCTGCTGCCGCGGCTCACGCGCCGCTACGGCATCGAGGCCGTGCTCGCCGCGGCAGCGTTCGCCGCGGCGGTGCTGTTCCTGCCGTTCCCGCTGGTGAGCTACGTGCCGGTACTTTTCGCGCTGTCGTTCGGCATCGGCCTCGCGCTCGGCTGCAGTCAGCCGCTCACGCTGAATCTCGCCTACAACCACTCGCCGCCCGGGCGTTCCGGCGAAGTCACCGGACTGCGTCTCACGGTCAACAACATCATGCACATCGGCGTCCCGGTCACCGCCGGCACACTGGCAGCCGCGCTGGGCGTCGCGCCCGTGTTCTGGACGAGCGCCGCGCTGCTCGCAACGAGCGGATATCTCACGCGCAAGCCGGGCTGAAAGGCCGATGGCGCCGGTCTATCTCGCCACCGCGCTGCACACGGCGATTCATGCCTGCTTCACCGGCAGCAAGGTCATTCTCTCACTGCTCGCGCTCGAGCTCGGGTCGAGCCCGGCGCTGGTCGGCGCGCTGATCGCATGCTATTCGCTCGCGCCGCTCGCGCTGGGCGTGTACTCGGGACGACTTGCCGACACGATCGGCATGCGCATCCCGATGATCTTCGGCGCGGTCTTCATGGCGCTCGCCATGCTGGTCGGCGCGCAGTGGCAGACGCTCGCCGCGCTGTTCGCGGTCGCGTTGCTCGTCGGCGCCGGATTCGTGTTCTTCATCGTCTCGGTGCAGAACCTCGTCGGCGTCATGCCGGGAAACCGCGCGCGCAACTACAGCATTCTCACCGTCGGCTACTCGGTGTCGAACTTCATCGGTCCGCTGATTGCCGGATACGCGATCGAATATGGCGGCCACGCAACTGCATTCCTGGTGTTCTCCGCGTTCACGCTCGTGCCGCTCTGCGTGCTCGCGTTGAATCCGGCGCTCACGCGCGTGGCCGCGCCTAAGCCCCCTGACGGCGGCCGCAACGCGCTCGAGCTCCTGCGCCTGCCGCCTCTGCGGCAGCAGATCATCATCACCGGTCTCTCGATGGCCGCGTGGGAGCTCTTTGTCTTTTACCTGCCGATCTACGGCCACGGCATCGGGCTCGCACCTTCGCTCATCGGCATCGTGCTGAGCGTGTTCGCGGTCGCAACGTTTCTCGTGCGGTTCGTGCTGTCGTGGATCATCGCGAAAGCGCCGGTCGAGCACGTGCTCGCGGCATCGATGCTGCTGGCGGCGTGCGTCTGCGCGATCTTCCCCCTGCTTACCGAACCCTACGCGCTGATCTCGGCGTCGTTCGTGCTGGGCTTGGGCTTGGGATGCAGTCAACCGCTCTCGCTCACGCTGTCGTTCGAGCGCTCGCCACCCGGGCGCTCCGGGGAAGTCGCCGGGCTGCGCCTGATCGCGACGAATCTCGCGCGGTTCGTCGTGCCGCTCGCCTCGGGTGCCTTCGGCTCCACGCTGGGCGTGGGCGCCGTGTTCTGGATGAACGCGGTGAATCTGTCCGCGATCAGTTGGCTCGCGAAACGAAGCTGACTATCAGCGCACCCTACGCACCCATTCGTCGCGTTCGTAGGGTGCGCCGATGGCGCACCGGCGGGTTTCCCGACGCTACGATCTGGCGGCGCTGCGGCCCGCGATGCGGCCGAACACGGCGCCCGACATGAGGCCCGTACCCAACGGGTAGTTGTAGTGGAAGAGCCCGCCGACCATCTCGCCCGCGCAGTACAGCCCTTCGATGGGTTTCCAGCCGGTCGAGATCACCTGCGCGTTCCTGTCCACCTTGAGCCCGCCGAACGTGAACGTGATGCCGCCGGTGACGGCCCACGAGTAGAACGGCGGCGTGTCGAGCTTCTGAGCCCAGTTCGTCTTCGGCGGTGAGATGCCTTCGGTGTGCACGCCGTCGAGCGCAGCCGGGTTGAACGGCCCGCCGCGGCCGGCTGCGGCGTTGTATGCGTGCAATGTCTTCATCGCCTGCTCGCGGTCGATGCCGAGCTGATTCACCAGCCCCTCGAGCGTGTCCGACTTGTACGGCTCGCTCGTCTTGTAGCGCGGCTCGAGGAGGTCCATCACCTTGCTGTCGAAGATCTGATAGACGACGCCCTTGGGCTGCTTGAGGATGAGGCCGCCGTACTTGGCGTACGTGAACGCGTTGAAATCGGCGCCTTCGTCGATCCAGCGCTTGCCTTCGACGTTCAGCATCACCCCATAGAGATATGAGAGCCGGTTGGTCTTGTCGGTGAGCTCGCGCTTGCCGTAATCGGGCGCCTCGGCGACGATCGGCGTCGCGTGGCATCCCGCCCAGTGACCCCATGGCATCGCGCCGATGTCGAGCGCCATCTTGAGCCCGTCGCCATAATTGAAGTTGGAGCCGCGCACCTTGGCGTGCCCCCACTCCTGCCCCAGATAGTGCGTGCGCCACGCGGGATTGGTTTCGAAGCCGCCGCACGCGAGCACGACCGCTTTGGCGGACAGCCGCTCGATGCCGTCGGCGCTCCGAAGAACCACGCCGTTCACGCGCCCGCTCTCGGCCTGGGTGAGCTCGAGCACGTGCGCGTCGTACTTCACCTCGACGCCCATGTCGCCGACGGTCTTGAACCACGTCGCGGACAGCCCCACGCCTTCGTGAACGGTGCGCACGATTGCCCCGCGCGGCCACTTGATCTGGTTGCCGACTTTCACGCCCATCACCGAGCGCGCGAGCTCGAACTTATGCTTGCCCACGTCCTGCATCCAGCACGTCGTCCCGTACGATTCGTCGATCAGCAGGTCCGAAAGCTCGGGATCGCTGCGGCCTTCGGTCACGCGCATCAAGTCTTCCTTGAATGCTTCCCTGGGATAGACGGGCACGCCGGCGTGAAAGCCCGGGTACTCCTCCTCCACGGTGGGCACGAAGCGATCGAGCTCGGAAACGTCATTGAAGACGAACCTGAATATCGCGCCGCTGAAATGGGTGTTCCCGCCGCGCTGGTTACGCGGCGCTTTCTCCAGCAACACCACCCGCCTGGCGCCGTTCTCGCGCGCCGATACGGCTGCCGCGCACGCCGCGTTGCCGCCGCCGACGACGATGACGTCGTACTCCATGATGCGAACTCCGATTGCAATTGAGGTGCAGTATTATCGCCCGATGTCTCGCCGATACGTCCGTCTCCGGGCGTAGGGTGCGCGAGTCGCGCACCGTCTAAGGAGATCGCACATGAACATGGACAGAGCCGCAGTTCCCGCGGCCACCCGCGAGATCGCATCGTGGATCGCGAGCCTGCGTTATGAAGACATACCGCCGCGCACGCGCGAAGTCGTGCGCGGCGCGCTGCTCGATACGATCGGCTGCGGGGTGTACGGCTATCGCACGCCGTGGGCGAAGACGCTGCTCGAGTGGGCGCGCGCCGGCGGCGGCAAATCCGAATCGACGGTCTGGGGCGAAGCGAAGCCGTCCCTGCGCGCGGCCGATGCCGCGCTCGTGAACGGCACGTCGGTACACGCGTTCGAGCTGGACGACTATCACCAGGCGAAGCTGCACGCGGGCGCCGTCGTAATCCCGGCCGCGATAGCGGTTGCGGAGAAGCTGGGCTCCGATGGCAGGGCACTCGTCACGGCCATCGCCGCCGGCTACGAAGTCATGATCCGCTCGAGCCTCGCGCTCGATCCGTCGGCGGCGCGGCTGCGCGGCTGGCACATCACAGGGATCTGCGGCCCCTTCGGCGCCGCCGCTGCGTGCGCGGTGCTCATGCGGCTCGACGCGGAACGAACGGCCTGGGCGCTGGGGCTCGCCGGCGCGCAGGGCGCGGGCCTGTGGGCCTTCAACGCCGACGGCACGATGAGCAAGCGCCTGCATGCGGGCAAAGCCGCGCATTCGGGCGTGCTCGCGGCGGAGCTCGCGCAACTCGGCTTCACCGGACCGACGCAGATCTACGAGTATCACGACGGCGGGTTCCTCAGCTCGCATTCCGACAGTTCGGACCCGGCGCGGCTCACGGCGGAGCTCGGGCGTGCCTGGCGGATCGAGTCGAATTCGGTCAAGCCGTACTCGTGCTGTGGCAGCACGCACTCGTACGTCGATGCCGCGCTCGCGCTGCGCGCGAAGCTCGGCACGCCGTGGGACATGCAGCGGCCGGTCCGCGTGGGGCTGAGCAAAGTAGTGGACGTGCAGTGCGGGTTCGACTATCAGCCCTCGAGCGCGCTCAACGCCCAGATGAGCATGCGTTACGTAGTGGCCGCCGCGCTCGCTGAAGGGCAGGCGTTACCGCCACAATTCAGCGACGAGAAGATCGCCGATCCGGCGCTCGTGTCACTCGCACGGCGCATCGAGCTCGTGCACGATCCGAAGCTCGATGAGCTCTATCCGGTGCACTTCGCCGGATGGGTCGCGGCGCAGTCGAACGGCGAATGGGTGCGTCACGATGTCTTGGACCCCACGGGCTCGACGGCCGCTCCGATCGATGCACGCGGCATCACCGAGAAATTCCGCGGCATCAACGCTAACCTGCCCGTCGATCGCATTGCGGACGTGGCGCTGAATATCGAACAGCACTCGCTGAAGGACTTGCTCGGATTGCTTGCGTAGGGAGGAGGACTCGTATGCGCACCATCGCAGTGACGTTCTGCGCGTTCGCGCTGGCCGCACCGGACGTGGCGACGGCGGCAGAGGCGAAGTACCCGACCAAGTCGATCCGCATGATCGTGCCGTTCGCGCCGGGCGGCGGCACCGACATCGTGGCGCGGGTGATCGCGCAGAAGATGGGCGAGTCGCTGGGTCAGTCCGTGATCGTGGATAACCGGCCGGGCGCCGGCGGCACGGTGGGCGTCGAGACCGCCGTGCGCGCAAACCCGGATGGTTACACGCTCATCATGGTGTCGGGCAGCTACGCAACCAATGCCGCGGTCTACAAGCTCGCTTACGATCCGATCAGCGACGTGCAGCCGGTCTCGGTCATCGGCGAGTCGGCCTTTGTCGTAGTCGTGCATCCGAGCGTGCCGGTGAAAACGGTGGCGGAGCTCGTCACGCTCGCGAAGACGAAGCCGGGCACGCTCAATTACGGATCGACCGGCGCCGGCGGCATCACGCACCTATCCAGCGAGCTCTTCGACCTCCTCGCGGGCACGCGCATGGTCCACGTGCCGTTCAAGGGCACGGGCCCCTCGCTCAACGCGCTGCTCGGAAACCAGATCCAGCTCATGTTCGGCGCACTGCCGGCGGCGGCTCCGCACGTGAAGGAAAACCGGCTGCGCGGGCTCGCGGTGACGGGCGAGAAGCCCTCGGCGGCACTGCCGGGGCTGCCCACGGTCGCCGAGACGGTGAAAGGCTACGAGGTCGTGCTGTGGTGGGGTGTGCTCGGGCCGAAAGGGCTTCCGCGCGACATCGTCGCGGTCTGGAACCGGGGCATCGACCAGATCATCCGGACGAAGGAAATGCAGGATCGCTTCGTCAATCAGGGTATCGACGCGCTCGGCGGTCCGCCGGAGCGCTTCCACGCCGCGATCAAGCGCGACGTGGACAAGTGGAAGCGCGTCGTCGCGCAGGCGAAGATCAGGCTCTAGGCTGCGCCGATGGCGCACCGCGGACGGTGCGCTGCCAGCGCACCCTAGGCGTGAATCCTTTCGTCGGACTATTCAGGCGAGCGACCAGCGATCTCCGGCTTCGCGCGCGCGGCCTTCGGCGGCGAGCTTGAGCAGATGCGCGTGGAGCGAGCGCTTGGCGACGTGGTGGATCTTCGGTGTCACGTCGTCGTAGGCGAGCACGACGAGATCGTCGAGCGTTCCGCTCGTCGTGCCCAGCGCACCGAGCACCTTCTCCTCGCGCTTCAGACGATGCGCGATCAGCCGCCGCACTTCGTCGTGCGGCGTGCTGATGAGGTGTCCGTGTCCCGGCGCGAGCGCGGCGATCTCGATCTCGAGCAGGCGCGCGAGCGACGCGAGATACGCCTGCATATCGCCGTCCGGCGGCGAGATGACGACCGTCGAGCCCTGCATGACGTGATCGCCGGTGAATAGCAGCTTCCGCTGCTCGAAAAAATAACAGAGATGGTTCGACGCGTGTCCCGGCGTGTGGATCGCGCGCAGCGTTACGCCTGCGACCGATATGCCGTCGCCGTCGCCGAGCATGCGGTCCGGACAGAACTCTTCGTCCTGCCTGCCGTCCTGCGCGCATTCGCGGCCGGCTATCGCCGCGCCGGTCGCCTTCTTCAGCGCGTTGGCGGCCGGCGAATGATCGCGATGTGTGTGCGTGCACAGGATCCATCTGAGCCGCTGACCCACCGCGTCGATGAGCGCCTGGATATGCGACTCGATCGCCGGTCCCGGATCGACCAGCACGAGCTCGCGCTCTCCGACGAGATAACTGTTCGTGCCCGGGCCGGTCATCACGCCCGGATTGGGCGCGGTGATGCGCGTCACGCCGGGCGCGACGTTTACTGCGACCCCGGGGACTATTGTTTCCATTTGCCCTGTGCTTCGATCGCGGCGGCTTCGTCGTAGCCCGCGTCGCCGGGCAGCAGGCGTTTACCGTCACGGCTGATGCGCGGCAGGATCGCCGGAATGTCGCGACGCTCACGCAGCGCCGCAATCAGCGTGTCTGTCGTCTCGTGCGCCGCGAAGAGCTCCAGCGTGCGTATCGTCGGCGTCCTCATCTTGTACTCGCCGCTGCGGTAGCGCGCGACGGCCTCCGCAGGATCCACCCAGACGTGATGAATCGCTTCGACGTTGTCCGGCAGCGCCTCCTGTCCTTCCGGCGCCACCGCCACGAAAAAACGCGTGTCGTAGCGGCGTGGCGCGGTCTCCGGTGTGATCCAGTGGCTGAAGTACGTGAGCCGGTCCACCGCCAGCGTCAGCGCCTCACACTCGAGCATCGGCCCCAGCGCTGCCTTGCCGGCGTTCAACTCGTCGCGGTAGCGCGTATAGCGCTCGACATGATGCGCATCACCGGGATTCACGAGGGCGCCCGCGCCATCGTAGGCGAGCAACACGCCGGCTTCCTCGAAAGACTCTCGTATTGCGGCGGCCCAGTAGGCAAGGCCGCCTGACGCCAGGCCGAGCGCCGCGCTTGCGGCCGCGTCGTCGAGCCCGGGACAGCGCGAGAGCACCGCGGGATCGGCGTCGCCGGGATCGAGCGCGCCGCCGGGGAACAGGAACATGCCGGGCATGAAGCCGGACTGATAGTTGCGCTGGAGCATCAGCACTTCCATACCGGCGTGCGTGTCGCGCACCAGCGTCACCGTCGCCGCGGGCAGTGCAGGAACCGGCTTCATCGGTCGCTCACGAGCTTCAACAGGCTGGAAGTGTCCAGCTTCCCATGACCCTGCTTCTGGAGCTTCGCGTAGAACTGATCGATGAGCGCGGTCCCCGGCAGCTCGGCGCCGTTCGCACGCGCTTCCTCGAGGAGAATGCCGAGGTCCTTGCGCATGAGGTCCACCGCGAAGCCGAAATCGAATTTGCCGTCCACCATCGTGTGGCCGCGGTTCTCCATCTGCCACGAGCCCGCCGCGCCTTTGGAGATGACGCTCAACGCGAGCTTCGCGTCCAGGCCTGCGCGCAACGCGAAGCCGAGCGCCTCGGCGAGGCTCTGGACCACGCCCGCGACGCAGATCTGATTCACCATCTTCGTCTTCTGGCCGGCGCCGGCTGCGCCCATCAGGACCACCGCGCGGGCGTAATGGGAAATCACCGGCTGCGCCTGTTCGAATGCCGCCGCATCGCCGCCGGCCATGACCGTCAGTATCCCCTGCTCCGCGCCGGACTGGCCGCCCGATACCGGCGCGTCGAGAAACGCCACTCCGCGTTCGCGCGCTGCCGACGCAAGCTCGATCGCAACCGCGGCGGACGTCGTCGTGTGATCGACGAATACCGAGCCCCGCGCCATGCCGTGGAAAGCGCCGCCCTCGCCGGTCGTGATCTGCCGCACGTCGTCATCGTTGCCGACGCACGAGAACACGATGGCCGCCCCGGCAGCGGCATCGCGTGGTGTCGCGGCGGCGCGTCCGCCGTGTTGAGCGACCCAGGCGTCGGCTTTTGCGCGCGTGCGGTTGTAGACGGTCACCTCATGCCCGGCGCGCGCGAGATGTCCCGCCATCGGGCCGCCCATGACCCCCAATCCGATGAAGCCAAGTTTCATTTATGTCCGTAGCGCCGCAAGGCGCATAAGCTACTTTTTGCGCCGGAGCAGAATGCTTCGGCTCGTCGTGGTTTTCATTTATGTCTGTAGCGCCGCGAGGCGCATAAGCTACTTTTTGCGCCGGAGCAGAATGCTCCGGCGCGTCGTAGGTTTTTCCTAGGTACCGTAGCGGACCGGCGATTTCGCGAGCTTGAGCGCCGCGAGCGCGCTGTAACACGCGAGCCATGCCGTCTTGGGATTGTCGGGCGCGGGAACGTTCTCCATCTTCACGGTGATCTTGCCGGTCTTGCCATGGATTTCAATGAGATGGGTATTCGTCCTGAGCCCCGGATCGGCCACGACTTTGAGCTGCGTGCGGTCGAACCCGATACCCGCCATGGAGAGCACCGCCGCGATGTTCACGTTCGCGGGGAAAAGCGGCACGCCGGCGCGCGCCGGGCCATCGTAGAGCGTCGTCGGAGACCTCAACGCATCGAGATCGACGCCGAGGCGCTCCACGTATTCGATCTTTTTCCACGCCTGCGGCGGTTTCATCACGGTGATCCGGACCTCGTCGACACCGGCGATGCACGCGGCCCTCAGCGCATCCAGGCCCCCGATGCCGCCGGATGGCACGTAGAGCAGCGCGCCGCTCGCGATCGCCACGCGCTCGAGCCGCGTGCGCAATTCGTCATCGGCCAGCACGCCGCCCGACAGCACGATGAGCGCGATGCCGCGGCGAAGCAGCGCTTCGCCGTACTCGCGAACCGCCTCGTGCGACGCCGCTTCGACGACCACGTCCGGACGCGTATCGACGAGCCCCGCCAGGTCGGTCACGAACGCGACGCCGTCACCGCTCAGCGCCTTGCCGCGCGACGCATTACCGCGGCCGACGACGGCCACGACTTCGGCGTCACCGAGATCGCCGCGACGGATGTGGTCCAGAAACAGGCGTGCGATCGTGCCGCCGCCGAGTAGGGCTACGCGCATGGGAGTATCGACAAGGCGCGGCAAGCGTTACGGCTTGCCGCTCACCACCTCGCAGCCGGCGGTGGTCTGTTTGGCCGGCTCGATCATGCCGGCGAGCTGCACGCCGTTTTTCACGGCGGTCATCTCGGCGAGAATCGCGATGGCGATCTCGGGCGGGGTCTTGCTGCCGATCTTGAGCCCCACCGGTCCGTGCAGGCGCGCGATCTCTTGCTGTGACAGGTCGAACTCCGCGAGACGTTTGCGGCGCGCGTCGTTGTTCTTCTTCGAGCCGATCGCGCCGACATAGAACGCCGGCGACTTGAGCGCTTCCAGAAGCGCCATGTCGTCGAGCTTGGGATCGTGCGTGAGCGTGACTACGGCGCTGTGCGCGTCGAGATTCAGCGCGATCACGACATCGTCGGGCATGCCGCGCGTCAATTCCGCGCCCGGAACGTCCCAGGTGTCGGCGTATTCCTCGCGCGGATCGCAGACGGTGACGTGGTAATCGAGCGCCTGCGCCATCTGGGCGAGATACTTCGAGAGCTGGCCGGCGCCGATCACGAGCAGCCGCCAGTGCGGACCATGGATCGAGACCAGAGTCCGATCATCGAAGGCAAGCTGGTCGGACCACTTGCCGGCCGCGATCTCGACCGCGCCTGTTTTCATGTCGAGCGTGCGCTTGACCAGCTCATGGCGTTCCACGCGCGCGAGCAGCTCGTCGAGGTTGCTCTGCGAGCCAAGCGGCTCCAGCACGAGCTCGAGCGTGCCGCCGCACGGTAGCCCGAAGCGCTGCGCTTCCTCGGCGGACACGCCGTAGCGCGTCATCGCCGGCTTGTCCTGCACGAGCTCGCGTGCGCGGACGCGCGCGATCATGTCGTCCTCGACGCAGCCGCCGGACACCGACCCCACGACCATCCCGTCGTCGCGGATAGCGGTGAGCGCGCCGATCGGCCGCGGCGCCGAACCCCACGTTTTCACCACGGTCGCCATCACGACGCGGTGCCCGCCCGCGAGCCAGTCGCGCGCGCTTTTCAGTACCTGAAGATCGACGCTGTCCAACTTCGGCCTCCGTGCTCGTACCGTTCGATATGTGCGTCGGGCATGATCCGTGCAACCGCCACCGCACAACGCGCGACGTCAAACAGTGAATTTGTCCCGTACCGTCAACTCTTTCTTCGACTTGGATTATATCGGCAATGACGCGGTCGCCACGATTGCGACACGCACGCGAGGGGCGCTAGCATGCCGTTGATCCGCCCGCACGTGATGCAGCTTGCGGCCACACGGCATCTGGTGCCAGGCGCGCCGCTCATGCAGGACGCCGTGGTTCCGGCACCGCCGGCTGCACGCGCGGGCGCGCTGGCGTCTTTTTTCAGGCAACTCATGAACGCACCCTCATTCATCCGGAAGCTCGTGCGCTCGGTCGTGCGCCCCGCCAACGAGCGCCGCGCCGGAAAACGCGCGCAGCAGGCGATCGAGCTCTGCCACGCGCTCATATCGGAGCGCGGCGAAGTGTCGCTGGCGGTGCTCGCGCGCGACGCGCTGGATGCCTACAACGACCTGACCGCCGCCGGCCGCAGCGCGTTCTTCGACCGGCTCGTGGCCGAATTCGCTCCGGATCGCGCGAAGCTGGATGCAGCGTACGACGCCTATCGCGCCGAGCCGACTCAGGACAATCTGATCGAGCTGCAGCGCTGCGTCGAGGCGCCGCGTCAGGAGCTCTTCAGACGACTCAACACCGCGCCGGGCGGCACCGCCGCGCTGGTCGCGATGCGGCGCGAAGTGCTGGGCGCGCTTGCGAGACACCCGCAGTGGCGCGGCATCGAATCCGATCTCGAGCATCTGTTCGGCTCGTGGTTCAACCGCGGTTTTCTCACGCTCGAGCGCATCGACTGGTACACGCCCGCCATCGTGCTGGAGAAGCTGATCGAGTACGAGGCGGTCCACGCGATAGACGGCTGGCACGACCTGCGCCGGCGGCTCGCTGCCGACCGGCGGTGCTTCGCGTTTTTCCACCCCGCGCTGCCGCACGAGCCGCTCATCTTCATCGAAGTCGCGCTGACGCGGGGCATGAGCGCTTCGATCGACCCGCTGCTCGCGCTCGAGGCGCCCCAGCTCGATCCGCATACCGCCGACACCGCGATCTTCTACTCGATCACGAACTGCCAGACCGGCCTGCGCGGCATCTCGTTCGGCAATCTGCTCATCAAGCAGGTGGCGCAGCGGCTCGGCCAGGAATTTCCACGGATCAAAACATTCGCCACGCTCTCGCCGATCCCGGGTTTTCGCACGTGGCTCGAGCGCGCGCGTGCGGAGCCGGCGCCCGACGGCACCGGCGCCGAGCAGCTCGAAGCGCTGGGGCTGCTCGACAAGGCTCACTGGCACAAGGATGCGCAAACGGCGGAGCGGCTGCGCGCGGCGCTGATGCCCTGTGCCGCCTATTACCTCGCGTGCGCGAAGCAGGACCACGAAGCCGCCGATGCCGTCGCGCGTTTCCACCTGGGCAACGGCGCGCGTCTGGAACGGCTGAACTGGCTCGCCGACACGTCGAAACGCGGCCTTCAGCAGTCGGCGGGCATGATGGTCAATTACCTCTACCGCCTCGACGAGGTGGAAGAGAACCACGAGATGTACGTGCGCGAGCAGAAGGTCGCCGCGTCGCGCGACATCCGCCGGCTCGCGACCGAGTGCCCGCTGCCGACGAGGAGCTGATCGCTATTCCCGGCGAAGGGGGAAATCAGCAGTTGATCGTCATGCCCGCGAAGGCGGGAATCCAATGGCTCGCTCTGGGTACCCGCCTCCGCGGCTACGACGGCCGTCATGCATCGGCTTGTCCCGCGGCGATCTGCTGGTCGAGATAGCGGCGGACATCTTCGACCCGCGGACCGACTTTCTCGACGGCATCGATGATTTGAACGCGCGTGACGCCGAGCTCTTTCGCCCAGCGACGGATGCTCGCGTCGTCGTCGATGTCGATGCGCTGAGACTCGCGGGATCCCGAAAACTCGTTATCGGCCATGACCATCTCCCTTCCTGGCCCATTCCCCCTGCAAGGCGCGCGCCGTTATACTGCGTGCCTTCCGCCGTCGAAAAATTATCGAGGAACCGCACGTGGAAATGACCGGACAGCAGCTCGTGGCGCTGCCGCAGGAAGAAACCTGGCGCGCGCTGAACGACACCGAAGTGCTGAAGTCCTGTGTGCCGGGCTGCGAGTCGCTCGAGAAAGTTTCGGACACCGAGTACGAGCTGACGATGCGCGCGAAGATCGGACCGGTGAGCGCGCGCTTCAAGGGCACGATGAAGCTCGAAGACGTCGATCCGCCGCGCGGCTACCTGATGGTGTTCGAGGGCCAGGGTGGCGTCGCGGGTTTCGCCAAAGGCCAGGCGAGCGTCGCGCTCGCGCAGGAAGACGAGGGCACGCGGCTGTCCTACTCCGTGAAGGCAAACGTCGGTGGCAAGATCGCGCAGCTCGGCGCGCGCCTGATCGACGGCGTTGCGCGCAAGCTCGCCGACGATTTCTTCAAGTGCTTCAACGAGCGCTACGCGAAATCATCCGACGATCAGTCCGGGGAGAAGAACGCATGCTGAAGATCTGGGGCCGCAGGAACTCGATCAACGTACAGAAGGTGCTGTGGTGCTGCGGCGAGCTCGGCCTTGCCTTCGAGCGCGTGGACGCGGGACTCCAGTTCGGCGTCAACAATACGCCCGAGTACAGGGCGATGAACCCGAACGGGCTCGTGCCGACGATCGACGACGACGGCTTCATCCTATGGGAATCGCACGCGATCGTGCGCTATCTCGCACGCAAGCACGGTGTGGGCAAGCTGTGGCCCGCGGATGCGCGCAGCGCAGCGGATGCCGACCGCTGGATGGAGTGGTACAGCACGACGCTGTGGCTCAACGTGCGGCCGATCTTTCATACGCTGGTGCGCACGCCGCCCGAGAAACGCAACATGCAGCTCGTCGAGGACCACCGCAAGCTCCTTGCGGCGAACTGGGAAATCGTCGAGGCGCAGCTCGCCGGCCGCGATTACCTGGCGGCGACAGACTTCACCGTGGCCGATATCCCGCTCGGTGTGGCGGCGTACCGCTGGTTCAATCTGCCGCTCGAGCGGCCAGCCTCACCCAACGTTGAGCGGTGGTATCGCCGCCTCGCCGAACGTTCAGCGTTCAAAGAGCACTGCATGCTGCCCTTGACGTAGCGTGCGCCAATGACGCATCGGCCGGTGCGCTAGAAGCGCACCCTACGACGTATGGCACAGCGCACCTACCGCTACTACGAGTTCGTGCTCGTCGCGTTCGTGACGGTGCTGGTGTGCTCCAACCTGATCGGCCCCGCAAAGGTCGCGCAGCTCGATATTCCGCTCGTCGGCGCATTCACGTTCGGCGCCGGTGTGCTCTTCTTCCCGATCTCGTACGTATTCGGCGATATCCTCACGGAGGTCTACGGCTATGCGCGCGCGCGCCGTGTGATCTGGTGCGGTTTCGGCGCCCTCGCCTTCGCGTCCTTCATGGCGGCCGTGGTGGTGGCGCTTCCGCCGGCTCCATTCTGGCCGCACCAGGCCGCCTACGAGGTCGCCTTCGGCTCGACCTGGCGCATCATTGGCGCGTCGGTCATCGCCTACTGCTGCGGCGAGTTCGTTAACTCGTACGTGCTCGCCAAGATGAAGATCGCGACGCAGGGCCGGTGGCTGTGGACGCGTACGATCGGCTCCACCATCGCGGGCGAAGCGGTCGATTCCGCGCTCTTCTACCCGCTCGCGTTCTACGGCACCGGCATCATTCCAAACGACAAGCTGCCGCTGCTCATGCTCGTGCAATTCCTGACGAAGGTCGCCGTAGAAGTGCTGTTCACGCCCGTCACCTACAAGATCGTGGGCGCGTTGAAGCGCGCGGAGAACGAGGACTACTACGACCGCAACACGAATTTCACGCCGTTCACTTTGAAGGCGTAGGGGTGCGCTAGTCCCCGGAGGGCGCGAGCCTGAATTCGATCACGTCGGTCTTCTTCGAGAGCGCCGCCGCAAGACGCCGCTCGGCACCGACGTCGCGACTGCTGAGCACCATGTGGTATTCGGTGTAGGCGTTCTGGACATTCACGCGGTAGCTGAACTCCGAAGCGTGCAGCCCGTGCTCCTTCACGAAATCCCGGTATTCCATTTCGGGCATCGCGCGCTCGAGCGGGAAGCGCACCGTATGCTGCATATACGACAGCGCCGGCATGCGCGCTTCGATCCAGCGGAACATCGAAAGCGTGCCCAGCGTGAGCGCAGTGCCGATGACCACGGCGAAATAGAAGCCCGTCCCTGCGAGAACGCCGATCGCCGCGGTGATCCAGATCGACGCGGCGGTGGTGAGGCCGCGCACCGAAGCGCCGTCCTTCACGATGACGCCGGCGCCGAGAAAGCCGATGCCGGTCATGATGCCCTGCGCCATGCGCGTGGGATCGACGCGCACGATTTCTGCGCTGGCCGCGAACCACCGATCCTGATAGATCGCGAGCAGCATGAGCAGCGCTGAAGCGATGCACACGAGCGTATGCGTGCGGAAGCCGGCCGGCCGGCCCTGATAGCTGCGCTCGTAGCCGATCATCGCCCCCGCGACTGTCGCAAGCAGCAGATGCGCGACGATCGTCAGATACTCCCCCTGGACCATCGTGGACCTCTTTTCTTATCCCTTGACGCAGAGAACCTGCTTCAAAGTATGCACCACGTCCACGAGATCGCGCTGATTTTCCATCACTTCGTCTATCGGCTTGTATGCCGCCGGTATCTCGTCCACCACGCCGCTGTCCTTGCGGCAGATGACCCCCGCCGTCTGCGCCGCGACGTCGGCTGAGGTAAAGCGTTTCTGCGCGGCCGAGCGGCTCATCCGGCGCCCGGCGCCGTGCGCACACGATTCGAAGCTCTCCTCCGAGCCCCGGCCCCGCACGATATAGGACTTGGCGCCCATGCTGCCCGGGATGATGCCGAGCTCCCCTTTCCCGGCGCGGATCGCCCCCTTGCGCGTGACCCACACGTTCTCGCCGTAGTGCTGCTCGCGCTCCACGTAGTTGTGATGACAGTTCACGGCCTCGGCCGTGACTTCGAACGGCGGCAGATGACGCCGCAGCGCGGCCAGCACGAGCTCCATCATCGCCTCGCGGTTGGCCGCGGCGTAGGCCTGAGCCCACCCGACTGCGCGAACATATTCTTCGAAGTGCTCGGTGCCTTCGCGGAAGTACGCGAGATCGCGGTCCGGGAGATTCGACACCTGCGACTCCATGTCGCGCCGCGCGAGCTCGATGAAGTAGGTGCCGATCGCATTGCCGATACCGCGGCTTCCGGAATGCAGCATCACCCAGACACGGCTCTCCTCGTCGAGACACACTTCGATGAAGTGATTGCCGCCGCCGAGCGTGCCCATCTGTTGTGCCCAGCTCTGCGTGCGCTTGAAGCGCTTCTCGAGCTGCGGGTGTGCTTCGAGGATTTGCCGGAGCTCGCGCCCGAACGGCACGACCGCGTGTTTGAGCTCGCGCCCGTCCTTGTGCTGGTCGCGTCCGACCGGCACGTCGCGCGCGATCTGGTTGTAGACGCGCTTCAAGCTGTTCTCGTCGAGCTGATTCGCCGTCAGCGTCGTGCGCGCGGCGATCATCCCGCATCCGATATCGACCCCGACGGCTGCGGGAATCACCGCCTGCTTCGTCGCGATGACGCTGCCGACTGTCGCTGCGATGCCCGCGTGCACGTCCGGCATCGCGGCAACGTGATGGTGGACGATCGGGAGCTTCGAGAGATTGACGAGCTGCTGGCGCGCGCTCGCCTCGAGGTCGTCGGTAAAGACTTTTACCGGCACCGCCCCTTCATCGATCGTCTGCTTAATGGGCATGGTGGGGACCAGCAAAACCCAAGCCAAAGGAAGGGAGGTTACGGAGGGAAACCTCGGGTTTCCCTCTGTTCGTGCACCGAGCCGCAGCTGCCGGCGTAGCCGGCGAGGGTTCTCGCTGCGGCAGATAACGGAGGGAAACCTCGGGTTTCCCTCTGTTCGTGATCCTCAGGCCGCTCCGAACATCGCTTGCGATGTTCGGTCAGAATTTGTGCAGCCTGTCGGGGTGAGAGGATTCGAACCTCCGACATCCTGCTCCCAAAGCAGGCACTCTACCAGGCTGAGCTACACCCCGAAGGACGTTATTTTACCTCAGCGTCCCCCGCTCACCCGGCGTTCGCCTCGAGGATGAACGACATGCCGTCGGACGATTGCGACATGCGCCCGAGAAAGAGGCTGCCTTTCGCGATGAACATCGCACGGCTCATCGTCCCCTGCTTCATCGCGTCGCACGCGTGCGGCAGGTAACACACCGCCGCGGGAATGTGGCCCTGCGTCGGACAGTAGCCGGGCATGCCGCGCTGCTTCACGAAAGTCTCGATCTCGGTTTTGTCGATCTCCCGATTGAGCGCCGCGAGCGAGGCCATGATTTTGTAATTCGTATACGGCGTATTGCCGCTGCCGGCCGGGAGCGTGACTTCCGGGTTGTGCAGCTCGGTGGCGTACTTGTCGACGTCCATCATCTTGAGCCCTATCCGCGCGAGCGGTTTCACCACGAGCGCCGTCATCAGCGCCTGCTGCGACGAGCCGGCGCCGATCTCGTGCTTGCCGATCGAATCGAGGCGGATGCGTGGGCTTGCGCCGTCGTCCCGCGTGACGAGGAACGCGACCGCGCCGAGCACGTCCTCGAGGATCGGCATGCCGTGCTTCAGATGCGCGGCGTACTTCATGCCGATCTTGGCCTGGCAGCCGCCGCCGACCACGGCGACGTTGCGATGAATGCCGGCCTCGACCAGGGCCGCCGCGCTGACCAGCGCGTTGATGGGGGAAGCGCAGAAGGCGCGCACGTCGTGGCCGGTCGCGTTCACGCAGCCGCACATTTCGCCGATCGCTTTCGAGAGACTGCCGCCGCCGCGGTTATAGCGGTCGCCGATCGCGGTCTCCGAGCATTCGAGGATGAAATCGACGTCCTGCGGCGTGATGCCTGCGCGTTTGAGCAGATGACGCAGCCCCAGCGCGCCGGACGCTTTCGCGACGAGGTTCTCCATCAGGACTTCGGCCTTGAGCGCGTCGTCGCGCTCGTGTGCGCCCTTCAAGGCCCCGATCACCTGCCCCCGATGCGTGAGCGGCAGCGCGGAACCGTCGCCCAGATCCTGACGCAGTTCCTCGGCGGGGACACCGGCCCCGAGCTTCTTCAGATCATCCTCGCCGGTGAGCGGATGATGTGCCAAAGCGTCGCGGATGCGCCCGACAAACGAGTGCTCCAGCGCAACGATATGGCAGGCATCCGCGATCTTGAGCCAGCCGTAGAACTCGTCTTCCGGGAGGATTTCGCCAAAAGGCCCGTGCCGCCGCGGCTCACCGAGTGGATTCGCGTGCCACGGCTGCGCAAGCCCGAGTAGGTCATCCGGCCGCAAATTGCCGATGAAGACCTGGTTCGGCGGGTACGCGGCTGCCTGCTCGAAGCTGCGCAGCGCTTGGTGGACATCGTGCAGCAGCGCCGGCGACTCGGACAGGTCGCGCATCGGCTTCGAGCCGTAGCGCACGAAGCTCGGCACGTGCACGAGCGCCGCCGCGCACTCGCGGATGACGACAGTCATTGCGTTGTCGGCTCGCGCGGCTTCAGCCGTTCGCTACCTTCTCGCGAATGGCCTGGAAGCGTCTGCCGATTTCCTCGGTGTCCGCGGCCATGGTCCAGATCCCGAGATTGGCGTCGTAAACGTCCTCGGGAATGAACGGCCGCAGCGCCGGTTCGAGTATGTGATAGACGGGGAGGCCCAACGGGACTCCTGCCAATGGACCGGTGTAGCTCGGATCGCCGAAGGTGACCGTCTCCGCCGAGATCTCCGCACCCTCGATGTCGCTCGCACCGAGGAGCACGATGATTTGATCTTTCGGCAGACCGTCGCTTTCCGCGATTTTCTTGATGTGAGCCTGGCTCGCCGGGTCCATTGTTCCGGCTGCGGTTCAGACGAAACACTCCGTCACGGCGTAAACGACCTTGCCTCCCGCAGCCTCCACGCACGCCGCGATCGACGGCCCCTGCACGCCGTCGCGCTCGCCGATCACGATCGCGCTCTTCCCCCTGATGCAGTTCTCCATGCTCGTCCTTTCGTCTGTCACGTGAAACGCACCACTAATATTGGACGCGGGTGTATTTCCCGCCCCCCCACCAGTCCGTCGTGCCGGCAAGACAGGTGTCGTCCAGCGTCAGCTCCTCGGATGGCGAGAGCCAGCGGTCGCCCGCGTAAAGCTGGACCCGCTCGCCGGGCTTGATCCCGATCAGCTTCTTGGGCGCGGGTAGCCGGTACTCACGGTCGGTGCTGCCCGTGCTGACGATGGCATCGGCTTCGGGCACCGCGAACACGAACGGCGGCTCGGTGCCGTCGTGGCCGCCCCATTCCGGCGTGAGGAACACGGTCTTCAGCCCGCTTTTCTCGCACGCCTGCACCGTGAGCATGACGTCCACGAGGTTGGCGCCCGACATGACGGTACGGGTGACGATCGCGCCTTCGGCTCGCAGCAGCTTCGCCATCTGCGCCGCGCACATCGCCGTCACCTGTTTGCCGTGCTCGGCCTCGAAGCGCGTCCTCTGCAGGATCACGCCCAGAAAGTTGAGCCGCTTCCCATGTTCCCGCAGAAGCCGATACACGATGCCTTTGTTGAGCCACTCCCAGGTATAGGTGTACTCGCCGCTGCCGATCCGCGTGTCCTTCGTCAGCGCGCCGTCCAGGTACTCGTTCGGATGGATGTACGTAGGCAGCGATTCGCGGACCGGAAGGCCGTAATACGCGACCAGCGAATGGGGCGCATGCCAGTTGGTGAGAAAGCTGTCGATGTACACGACGCGCGGCAGTGCCGGATCGACCTCGCCGATGCCGAAAACCTCCGCTTCGGGCGCCGTGAGCTCACGCGTCGTTTCGGCCAGCCGCCGGGCTATCTTGAATTCGGCGAGCTGGATCGCGGCGTGCGCTTCGAGCTCGGTGACGCCGTCCTGGAGCTTGATCGCGAGAACGACGTTGATCGTGGAGCCGAAGGGCGTCGCCTCGGCGAGCGGTCCCCACATGTCGAGCACCGATGAATTCTGCGCGGCCGTGCCACTGAGGATGGTCGGGCGATACGTCGCCGAAACGACGACGGCCATTCCGCCCAGCCGATGGGTCCTGCCGCTCCCGACCGATTCGACCGGTCCGAGAATGCCCGGAAAAACGCATCCCGGCCCCGCGATCTTGATCCGCGGCTCCACCACGTCGCGCACATTGACGATTCTCGTCTCGTCGCCGGGCAACGCGATGTCGAAGTCTGCGGAAACGATCTTCGGGTCCTCGCGGACGAGCGACAGGAGCTCCTGCTTGTCGATCTCGAGCAGCCCGTCGCGATAGACGGTGCGCTCGCCCCATTGCACTTTCGTCACCGGGAAGGTCGCCAGTTCGAGTTTCATGTCTCGCTCCCTAACCCGATGTGAAGTTGATCTTCGGCACGAACGTCCGGGCGCTCTCCAGGTTGGCCTGAAGCGCCTCCAGAGCGCATTTCACGATCTCGCACCGTAACTGCCGGTCGTCCTCGGCCGGGAGATTCACGTCTCCACAGGGGTTCGGGATTTTCGTTCCAGTTACCACACGCGTCGCTCCGAGCTGCAGGGCGACCATCGGCAGGGCCGTGACGAGCGCAACCGGAATTCCGGCCCGTTCGATTTCTTTCGTTATCGTAGCGCCGCTACGATTGTCGGTCCCTCAGGTGGAGACCATGATCACGCCGTCGACTTTTTCAGCCTTCATATCGGCGACGATCTCCTGGCCCAGGCGCTTCATGACCGGAACCGACGCGTTGCATCCGCTCGTCGTGTAGAAGTATGGGTGCAGCTTCGCGAATACACCCTCGCGCTCCAACTGCCGCGAGGCGTCGAGCGGGATGCCGAAATTCGGGTTCTCCTTCATGAACACGTTGTTGAAGCCGCTGTGCAGCACGTCCCAGTCGGTTTTCCTCATCGTGTCCATGTTCTCGATCGAGTACTTCCTCCACTGGACGTTCTTGTGGGCCTTGAAGTTGTCCGGGTTGCCTTTGACGATGACGCCGCTCGACGTGGCGAGCGCGATGCGCGCCTTCGCGAGCGCGGCAATTGCCGGTGCCACCGGAACCCTCTCGGCGTCTTCGAGTGGAATTTCGGTCACGAAAGGCTTGCCGGCGATCTTCGCGAGGAGCATGTCGACGGCTCTCTGCGCGCCGTCCTGACCCGACCAGGCGTCCTTGCGCACGCCGCGCGGGATATAGCCTTCCGCAGCCGGTGAACCGATCTGCTCCTGCCCCGCGATCTTCAGTGCGATGCGCGCGATCCTGGCGAGTGCATCGCCCATTCCGCCAGCCGATTTGGCCGCGGGGATGGCGTACACGTTTTCGGCCTTGTGTTGCCTGTAGGTTTCGAGCCCCGGGTTCTCCGGATGCATCGCCGCGATGCACGTCATCCCCGGCAGAGCGCTCAGCGCATGACACACTTGCGCGCAGGAAAAGCCATAACGCCCGGAGGAGAAGGCCGGACCCGCGACGAGCAGCGTCGCGTCGGCGTCCCGCGCAATATTCCGGATCGCCTCCACCGCTTCCGCGTTATGACCGGCGAAATAATCGTCGCCGCAGTACACGCTCACGACGATCTCGGCAGCGTTTCCGAGCAGCTCCTGTAAGCGCTTCCCGGCGCCGACCGGCCCCTGGATCACGCCGACGGGCGTGTCCGCCTTCTCCTCGCCGCCGACGCCGGCGAAGAACTGGTTCACGAAATGCACGACACGTAACTGCGACATCCGTCATCCCCTCCTGTTCCACGAATCATTCGGCCTTGATGCCGGCCGTCTGGACGACGCGCGCCCATTTCGGCAGCTCGGTACGAACGTAGGCCTGCATTTCGCCGGGCGTGTTGGCGATCGGATCGCCGGTCCCGATACCGGTCAGCCGCTCCCTCATCTCCGGCGTGTGCAGGATCTTTACGAGCTCGCGGTTCAGCCGCCCGATGATCTCTTTCGGCACGTTGGCGGGCGCGAACACGCCGTACACCAGCTCGCTTACATAGCCCCTCGTGCCGGCAGCTTCGTCCACCGTCGGCGTTTCGGGCATCTGCTTCGAGCGCTGCGCGCTGGTCACCGCCAGCGCGCGCAGCCTGCCGCTTTTAACCTGTTGCAGCGACGTGGGCAGGCTCGAGAAGTACAGCGGCACGTGACCTGCCATCGTATCGACCAGCGCCGGTCCGCCGCCTTTGTACGGGATGTGCACGAGCTTCACGCCCGTCATCGAGTTGAACATCTCGCCCGACAAATGAGAGGTGCTGGCCTGACCGAAGGACGCGAAATTGAGCTCGCCCGGCCGCGCCTTGGCAAATGCGATCAGCTCCTTCAAGGTTCTCACCGGGAGCGACGGATGCGCGACGATCGTGTGCGGCACCGACGCGATCATCGTGATCGACGAAAAGTCACGCGCGGTGTCGTAGGGCAGCTTCGCGTAGAACGCGGAGTTGATGATATGGCCGGTCACGGTATGCACCATAACCGTGTAGCCGTCCGGCGCGGATTTCGCGACGTGATCCGCTCCGATCACGCCGCTCTGGCCGCCGCGGTTGTCGACGATCACCTGCTGCCCGAGCGGTTCGACCAGCTTCTGCGCGAGCCAGCGCGCGAGGATGTCGTTGCCGCCGCCCGGCGGCCAGGGCACGACGATCCTGACGGGTTTTACAGGATAGCTTTGTGCAGCAGCCGGAGTGGACACTCCAAGCAACAGGATGCCTACAACCTCGAGCGCGCGCTTCATGAATCCTCCTCGATTCGATTTGCAACGCTGACGGTCACAGAGACGACCCGTGTCCTGCAGTGATTCTCGCGTGTGCCGCGCAAACGCCGCAGGATCGAAAGCAGTATAACTGCGCGTGCGTGGCCGCGGGTCGCGCGTGGGCTTACCGCAGCGGGGCGTACACCGGCGCCGCGATCAACGGGGTGCGGGGGTTTTCGTGTCGCGCGCGGCTTCCTCGAGCAACCAGTCGCGGAACAGCGTAACCGCGGGCCGGGTCGAGGCCGTCTCGTGGCATACGAGGTAGTAAGCGGAGGCGAGCGGCAGGTGCAGTCGGAACGGCGCGATGAGGCGCCCGGCCGCTATGTCTTCGGCCGCGAGCACGGGCATCGTGGCAACCACCCCGACCGCATCGATCGCGGCTTCGAAGGCGAGCACGGCGTGACTGAAATGCGGCCCGCGGCGTGAGTCGACGCCCGATACGTTCGCGGCCTTGAGCCATACGTCCCAGAACGGCTCGTTGTCGTAGAGGTCGCCGGTATCGTCGTGCAACAGCATGTGGTGCGCGAGATCCGCCGGCGTCTTGAGGGGATGCTCCCCCTGCATGAGCCGCGGGCTGCAAATCGGCGTCAGCGTGAGGTCGAGGAGCTTCTTGACCCACATGCCCGGATAGTTGCCGCGCCCATACAGGATCGCGATATCGGAGTCGTCCAGCCAGGCTTCGACCGTCGCGCGCTCGGCGACGTCACCTTTTCCGTCCACGCTCACCCGTCGCATCCGCGCCGACACCCGCACGTCCACTTCCGGATGGGCGGCGATGAACCGGTGCAGCCGCGGCATCAGCCAGCGCGCGGCGAACGACGGCGCCGCGCTGACCGTCAGCACGCCGCCGCTCACGTGCGAGCGCAGCCGCTCGACCGCCTGCACCAGCGCATCGAAGCCTTCACGCAGCTTCGGCATCGCCGCGCGCGCGGCGTCGGTGAGCTCCAGTGCGCGGTTGTAGCGGTGGAAAAGCTGCACGCCGAGGTAATCCTCGAGCATGCGGATCTGGTGACTCACCGCCGCCGGCGTGACGTTGAGTTCTATTGCCGCTTTCTTGACGCTCAGATGCCGCGCGGCCGCCTCGAAGGCGCGTAACGCGTTCAGGGGTGGGAGACGGGTCGCCATCGCAGCCTCGACATTAGATTTATTTACGCGAACACGAACAATATATCAGCTATTGCGATGCAACAAACGCCGCGTACGGCAGTCTATACTGCAACGACAAGTAGCTGGCCCGGTTGGAAATCGTGTGAAAAATCACACCCCGCTGGCGAGCTGCTGCAGGAAAGGAGTCAGCACATGAACAAAGATTACGAAGCCAAAATCGGCTCAACTATCTACACCCGGATCCAGGCGCTGCACATCCCGGAAGCCGACCGCCAGCGGGCCCTCAACGCGCTTTACGAGGCGAACCTGTTCGTGGACGGGATCGTCTGGGTCGCAAAAAAGATTGAGCAAGTCGGCGCCCGTTTGTTCCTCAAGCCGGCGCTCAAGCACTAAAGAAAAAACCTCGCCGGGTCTCCTCCTCCACCCCGGCCGGTACGGCCGCGCGCCCAATGCGCGGCGCTCGAAACGCGGCAGCCTCGCTGCCGCGTTTTTTTTCGCCCGCGCCAACTCGAGCGCGCTACACTCGGCTCTCTACGTGACTTTCGCCCCGTACGAGCGACACGATCACGCGCGCGACGAACGAGATAAGGAGACGGGAATGTTCAATCGAGACGCATTGTTCGGCAAAAAAGACGAGCCGCCGCGCAACGAGCCGCGCTCTTCCGTAAACGTGACGCCCGGCCTGGGCGGCGCGAACCCGCCGGTGCGGCCGCAGCCCGCCCCCGAACCCGCCAAGGCCGACCTGCGCTTTGCCGAGATGCAGAAACCCGTTCAGCAGCAATCCCAGCAGCCTCGTCCGGAGGAACCGATGGGCAGCCGGCTCATCGTCGGGCCCGATATCAAGCTGAAGGGCGTCGAGATCACCGACTGCGATACGCTGGAAGTCGAAGGCCGCGTCGAAGCCTCGATGGACAGCCGGCTCATGATCATCAAACACAACGGCGTATTCTCCGGCACGGTCGGCATCGACGTCGCCGAGATCCACGGCCGTTTCGAAGGCGAGCTCACGGCCCGCAAACAGCTCGTGATCTATTCCACCGGCCGCGTTTCCGGAACGATCCGCTACGGCAAGATACGCATCGAGGAAGGCGGCGAGCTTTCCGGCCAGATCAGCACGCTCTCGAACGCCCCGGCAGCCGCTGCGGCAGCGGCACAGCCACAGCCTGCGGCAGCTCCAGTTTCCAGTGCCGCACCCGCGCCGACACCCGCACCAGCGGCTCCCGCCGCGCCTGCTCCGGCCGCGGCAGCCGCAGCGCCGAGCTCTTCAACGCTCACGCTCTCACGACCCGCACAGCCCGCCGCGCCCGCGGTCAACGAAGCGCCGCCCGCCGCTGCTGCGGCGAGCCGCGAACCGGCGCCGTCGCGTCCGCCGAAGGGCGGCCGTTCGAGCAACGCGGGCGTCAACACCGTTTAAGCGCTTCGCCGGGCGCGACGCGCCCGGTCTTCTGTTTCGATCGGGCGCTGCTTTCGCGGCGGTCTCCATTTGCGCGGACCGCCGCCGCTCGCGTACGATTCCGGATTCGCTCCCCGAAAGACCATCATGCCGACAAATTACAAAATCCTGATCCTGGGCGCCTCGTACGGCTCGCTGCTCGCGGCCAAGCTGCTCGCCGCGGGACATGCGGTGAAACTCGTATGTCTGCCCGCCGAGGCCGACCTCATCAACGCTGAAGGCGCCCGCGTGCGCATGCCGGTCAAAGGCCGCGAAGGCTTGGTCGAGATCGACACGCGCAAGCTGCCCGGCAAGCTTTCCGCCGATGGTCCGGCCGCCGTGAAACCGTCGGATTACGATCTGATCGGGCTCGCGATGCAGGAACCCCAGTACCGCTCGCCGGGCGTGCGCGAGCTGCTGGACGCGATTGCGAAGGCGCGCGTGCCGTGCATGTCGATCATGAACATGCCCCCGCTGCCATATCTCGCGCGCATACCGGGTCTGAAAACCGAGCCGCTGCGCGCGGCGTATACCGACGCCAGCGTCTGGGACAGCTTCGATCCCAAGTACATGACGTTGTGCAGCCCGGACCCGCAGGCGTTCCGTCCGCCCGAAGAAAAGGTGAACGTGCTCCAGGTGCGGCTGCCGACGAACTTCAAGTCCGCGCGCTTCGATTCCGACGCGCACACGCAGATCCTGCGCGATCTCGAAGCCGGCATCGACGCCGCGCGTTTCGACAGCGGCGACGGCGCGAAGATCGAGCTTCCGGTGAAGCTGAAGGTGCACGAGTCGGTGTTCGTTCCGCTCGCGAAGTGGAGCATGCTGCTCGCCGGCAACTACCGCTGCGTGCAGCAGGACACCGTGCGTCCGATCAAGGATGCGGTGCACAGCGATCTTGAGGCCTCGCGCTCGGTGTATGACTGGGTGGTCGAGCTCTGCGTCTCGCTCGGCGCCGACCGCACGGATCTCGTGCCGTTCGAGAAGTACGCCAATGCCGCGCTTTCGCTCCAGAGCCCGTCTTCGGCGGCGCGCGCGCTTGCCGCGGGCGCGACCAACATCGAGCGGGTCGATCGCCTCGTGCAGATCATCGCGAAGCAGCAGGGCCGACAGAATCCTGTGGTCGATCAGACCGTCGCGCTGGTCGATCAGTGGCTGGAGAGAAACCGCCGCAAGGCAGCGTAGCCGCGGCATGCCGCGGCAAGAATCCTCGCGGGCTACGCCCGCAGCCGCGGCTCGGTACACGAACAGAGGGAAACCCATGGTTTCCCTCCGTAACCTCCCTTTTTAAAAGGCGGTCGTCATCATGACCGGCGCGTGGTCGCTCGTGCCCACGTCGGCAAGCACGGGGCACGCAGTCGCGCGTTCGGCGATCGGCCTCGAGGCGAGCACGTAATCCAGACGCCACCCGATGTTCCTGCCGCGCATGTTGCGCCACGGCGCCCACCACGTGAACATGCCGTCGTTGTGCGGATCGAGCGCGCGGCCGACATCGACGAGGTGATCGCCGAGCAGCGCCTCGAACAGCTCGCGCTCCTCCGGCCGCTGGCCGATCACCGGCTTGCGTTCCTTCGGATGCACGTCCATGTCGGTGCGCGCGATGTTGATGTCGCCGCACACGACGAGCTGCCGGCCTCGAGCGTGGAGCTCACGAACCCACGCGGCCATGCGCTTCACGAATTCGAGCTTCGCCGGATAGTCCTTGCCCCCGTTTGGCACGTACACCGAGGCGAGCACCAGGTCGCCGAGCGAGGCCTGGACGATGCGCGTCTCCATGTCGAAATCGGGGTGGCTGAACTCGGGCTCACGCTCGCACAGTGCCTTGCGAATGTGGAGCGAGACGCCCGAGTACGCGCGCACACCATGCCAGTACGCGTAATAGTCCTCGAGCTTGCACTGCTCCGGCACCTGCGTGGGCTCCGCCTTGAGCTCCTGCAGGCACACTACATCGGGCCGGTCGCGCTCGAGCCAGTCGCAGAGCTGCGCCGCCCGCGCACGAATGCCGTTCACGTTCCACGTCGCGATCTTCATCGTCAACTCTCCGGATCGCTAAGCGTTTCAGTATCGAAACCGGAGGAAAAAAAGACTGGCATCGGGTGGCCTTTTTCGGTAGATTTTGCTGCGGCTCGCGGACGGTTCGTAGTTCGAGGGCCGGCGTCAACCACTATCAATAGAAGAGATGATAAAGATCCTGTTCAAGGATACGCTCTCGTGTCCGATCTTCGCGTGCGACGTGTGCGGCGACATGATCGGCGACCTGAGCGAGGGGGCAGCCGTCTTCGAAGACTTGCCGAACCGCACGGAGAACACGAAGATCGAAGTGCTCCACGTGCACAAAGGCAAGTGCCACGAGCTCGCCGAGCAGAAGATGAAGTCGAAGTGCGAATGGCAGCCGCTGGGCGCGCACCTCTACTTCCTCTGCGCGAACACCGAGGTCGACGGCAAGCACCTGGACAAGCTGAAGCGCATCCACGGCACGCGCACGACGTAGCCGCGGGTGAGACTTTTTCCCTAACGCGCCTTCACGCGCGGCGGGCACATTACCGCCTGCGCAGGCGTTTTCTGCGGCCTAGGCAGATGGTCACTCTGCCGCTGGTCCCAGCGTGAACGGGTCTGGAACACGGGAAAGGGCAACCTCACGGTTGCCCTTTTTCTTTGGCCTATGCCGGATCGGTGTCCTGCGGCAGCGGGCTCGAGCCGGGCAGCTCGTCCAGCCAGACGTTCACGCAGCGGTCCACGAAATCGACCTCGCGCGCGACGACGTAGATGTGCCGGTCCGGAAACAGCGGGTGGCGCACGAGGTCGCCGACATGCACGAGCTCCGGGCTCACCTGCAACGACAGTCGCCGGTCGTCGTGCCCTTTGGCGTTCAGGTAATCGAGCGCCTTTCCGATGAATCGCATTCTGAGGTGCATGTCGGAAGCCTACGCTAATTGCGCCCTGCCGCAGGGTGGACTAACTCACATCGTGAATCCGCCGCTGACCGGCGGGCGACCCACGCCGATGGACGGCGCATGAAAAAGGCCGCCTTGCGGCGGCCCCGGCATTGTGCGTCCCGCTGCTATTGGAACGGCACGAGCAATTCGACGCCGACGGCTTTGAAGCTGTTGTTCTTGATGTAGCTTTCGTACGTGATGTCGTGGAAGCGATACCACTCCCACGTGCCGTCTTCGGTCGACTTGAACCGATATTTCGAGCCGAGCCGCAGCATGAAATCCGGCGCGCGCGCGTTGCCGATCAATGCTTCTCGCCCGCCCGACGACTTTAGAAAACGATGCGGCGCCGGTGTGCCGAGGTCGGGCAGTTCGGTGACAGGTGCGAAATGCGCCTCCGAGCGCGGCGGGAGAATCCTCGCGATGAGATCCTTACCGCAGGTCTCCAGCGCCGTGAGCCAATTGAAGCCGGCGCAACGGCCGAACGGGGCGGCTGCTTCGCGTGCGGGCTCACTCTTGGGCTCGAGCTTGTAGGTGAGCGCAAGCGATTGCGCGACGGCCGGGCCGCTCGTGATTGCGGCGGCGAGGACCCCTGCGGCACAGCACGTCGTTAGCTTCATCCTGCTCTCGCGGAGAGGCGGACGCCCATTATGACCGGCCCGGTAGAAGCGTGACAAGTCTCACACTCGTGAAAACTGCGCACAATGAGACCGGTTGGGGTTTGCTGCAGTGCCGCGAAATACGCGTGGCGCTTAGTGCCAGTGCCGGTGATGCCGGCGGTGATGGCGGTGATGGCGGTGGTGATACCGGTACCCCGGCCCGGCGTAGATGCCGACACCGACCGCGGGTGCCGGGTAGTAGTACGCCTCGTCCGGATACGGCGCCGGCACCGCGACACAGCCGGCGAGTCCGGCAGCCGCGAGCGCCGCGACGATCAACTTTTTCATGCTGAGCCTCCTCGTTGTGAGCCTGCGCCGGTATGACACCACGCACGCGCAGGACGTGCGCCCCGCAGATGTAAGAACTTGTAAGCCGTGCAGGCATGCGCTGCCGCGCGAGCGCCGCTCGTCCCATGCGCGCGACCTCCGGTCGGCTGCATCGCCAGGCGTGACAAATGTCTGCGCGCCGCCGCGCGCCCGCTTCTATCGTGGGCTCATGCGCGGGCGATTCGCCATTCCTGCACGAGGCGAGTCAACGCGAACGACAACGGAGGCGAACATGTGGAACAGCCAGAACACTTTTGACGGTGACATCGGCTTCGCAGTGCGCCTGGTGCTCACCGGTCACGCGACGGTGCAGCAGGCGGCGGCCCTGTGTCGGTTGTCGGTGTCGGAGCTGCAGGCGCTGCTCGACTGCGTTCCGCAACCGCGGCTCCAGGAAGTCGAGCACAGCCACTGACGCTCGCGCCGCGCCACCGGCGCGGAAACAAATTTTTACAATGTTTGTGGGGTTTATCACAACGATTACCCCACCGGCGCCTCTAAATTCGGTCTCGTGAAGCCCGACGAGGAAGGGGCGTGACAATGACAAGGATTATCGACACCGCGGCTGCGCTGAAAAGCGTGCCGCTCTTTTCCACGCTGTCCGACAGCGAGCTCGCCGCGATGCTGCCTTACACGCAGCACCGGACGTATCCGCCGCGCACGTGCATCGTGCGTGCGGGAGAGCTCGCAGACGGACTGCATATCGTTCTCTCCGGCCGCGCGCGGCTCCAGCTCGATGACGGAAACGGTCACGAGATCATCGTCGCCGAGTACGGCGCCGGCGAGTTCTTCGGTGAGATCGGTCTGATCGACGCATCGCCGCGCCTGGCCCACGTACACGCGCAGCAGGCGTGCGAAGTCGTGTTCATACCGCGCAAGGCCGTGCTCGAATGGCTGCAGCGCGATCCCGCGACGACGCTGTGGCTGCTCTCCACGGTCCTGCAGCGCCTCGGCGAGGCCTATCGCAAGATCGGCAACCTCGCGCTGGTGGACGTCTACGGCCGCGTCGCGCGCGTGCTGCTCGAAGCGGGCCGTGAAGTGAAGGGCGAATGGATGGTCGAACCCGGCTCGGAACAGATCGCGGCCATGGTCGGCGCCTCGCGCGAGATGGTGAGCCGCGTCGTGAAGAACATGATCAACCAGGGCATCGTGCGGCGCTACAGGCGCAAGCTGATCGTGCTCGACCGCACAGCGCTCGCTACCCGAAACGGCCGGGGGCGTGCGCCCCGGCGGGAGCTGGCGCCGCCACCGGCATCGCTGTCCGCCCAGAGCTCGCGTTCGTCGCAGCCGCTCGCCGAATCACCGTAACCGCGCACGTCACCGCGGCATACACCAAAGGAGGGCGAGAGCCCTCCTTTTTATGCTTGCTTAAGCCACGCCTCGCGCTGCGCCTCCAGGAACCCGGAGAACACCGCGTGGGCTTCGTCGCTGATCTCGACCACGCGGGCGCCGAGGAATTCGCGGTTCACGTGCCTCACCTGCACCTTGCAGTAAATGTCCGGCGGGAAATGACACGTGAGCTCCAGAACGTGCCCGACCGGCAGGTCGTTCGTGAAGCGGATCAGGAGCCCGCGGCTGCACATGTTCTGGATGAAGCATTTCGCCGAGCTCTCGCCGAGCTTCAAGGTGCCGTGGAAACTCACGGGGATTCGAGGCTCAGCGCGTAGCTCGGGTCTGCTCATGTCGTCTCCCCTGCCGAAACAGCGTCTATTATGACGCCGGCCCGCGTCAGCGCGTCGATTTCGTTCGAGTCGAGTCCGGCTTCGCGCAATAGCTCGCGAGTGTGCTCACCAAGTCGAGGCGCCGCAGCCGGAGCCGACGGTTGCGTCCGCGACCAGCGCGCCGGCAGCGCGGTCTCCACGATTTCGCCTTCGGATGGGTGCGAGACTCGGCGGAAGAAACCGACCGCTTCGAGGTGCGGATCGCGCATCAGATCTTCGAGGCTGTTGAGCGGCATGGCCGGAACGTCGTAACGCTCGAAGATCGCCATCCATTCCGCCGTCGATTTCGTCGCCAGCACCGCGTTCACCCGCTCGTAGAACGCCGGCAGGTTGCGGTTGCGCTGCGCGCGCGCCGCGAAACGCGCGTCGCTCTTCATGTCACGCAGCCCGAGCGCGTCGAGAAAGCGCGTGCTTTGCGCATCCGTGCCGATCCAGAAGCAGAGGTGACCGTCGCGCGTCGGCGAAGGCTTGCGCTCGAACACTCTGTTCGCGCCCATACCGCCGAGTGGCGGCACGAACGTGTGTCCCCACATGTGCTCGGAGAGCACGAACTCCGCCATCGTTTCGAACATCGGCAGCTCGATCGATTGGCCGTGGCCGGTGCGCGCGCGTGCCACGAGCGTGGCAAGGATGGTCTGCACGAACACCATCCCGCAGATGCGATCCGAGAGGTTGAACGGCGCGTAGTACGGCGTGCCCGTGAGCCGCTCGTTGAGCGCCGGCACCGCCGCGAGACCCTGGATCATGTCGTCGTAGGCCGGCTTGCCTGCATACGGCCCTGCGGCGCCGAAGCCGACTGCCGCGCAGTACACGATATCCGGCTTCACCGCGGCGACGTCGCCGTACGCAAGGCCGAGCTTCGCCATCGCTTCGCGCCGGCTGTTGTGCACGAGCACGTCGGCGCCGGCGCACAGCCGAAGGACTACATCTCTTCCCTGCGGCTGTTTGAGATCCACGACGATGCTGCGCTTGCCGCGGTTGTTGTGCAGGAACTGCGAAGTCATGCCGGCGTGACGCGCAGGCCCGATGCTGCGGCGGCCGTCGCCGGACGGCGGCTCGACCTTGACGACGTCGGCGCCGAAATCGGCCAGGACCTGCGTCGCGTACGGGCCGAGCAGCATCTGGGTGAGGTCGATCACCCGGATGCCCGCCAGCGGACCGGAGTGCGCGCTCACGAAGCGCGGCCCGGGCTCGGCGCTATTGGCGCTCGATGCCTGCGGCCTGCACGACCTTGCCCCATTTCACAATCTCCGTCTTGATGAACGCGGCGAATTCCTCCGGCGAATTGGCCGCAGGCTCCGCGCCTTCGCTCGACAGCCGATCGGCGAGCTCCTGCCCAGAGAGCGCGCGCTGCACCTCCTTGTTGAGCCGCGCGATGATCGGCCGCGGCGTACCCGCCGGTGCGAGCAATCCGAACCACGATCCGGCTTCGTAGCCTGGATAACCCATCTCTGCGACCGTCGGCAGCTCGGGAATCGCCTTGGCGCGCTTGAGCGTGCCGACAGCGAGGCCTTTCAGCCTGCCGCTCTTCACGTGCGGCAGCGTGGGCGGCATCGTCGCCCAGTACGCCTGCACCTGGTTCGCCAGGAGATCCGTGAGCGCCTGCCCGGTGCCCTTGTACGGCACGTGCACGAGATCGATCTTCGCCATCACCTTGAGGAGCTCCATCGCAAGGTGTGTCGCGTTGCCGGTGCCGGCGGAGCCGTAGCTCACCTGCCCTTTCTTCGCACGCACCACGGCGATGAAGTCCTTGAAGTTGCCCGCGCCGAGCGAGGGATTCGCCGCCAGGATGTAGGGCACGATCGTGGCGAGGCTGATCGGCGCGAAATCCTTGATCGGATCGTAGGGAAGCTTCTTGTACAGGTTCGGATTGATCGTGAGCGCGCTCGAGGTCATGATCAGCGTGTAGCCATCGGGCACGGCGCGTGCGGCCAGCTCGTTGCCGATGTTCGCGTTTGCGCCGGGACGGTTGTCCACGACCACCGTGGTGTTGAGGCTCTCGCTCATCTTGGCAGCGACGGCCCGGGCGACGAGGTCCGTGCCGCCGCCCGGCGCGAACGGCACCAGCATGCGAATGGGACGCGTCGGATAGTTCTGTGCATGAGCGCCGGCAGCGCCGCCGGCGAGCGCCAGTACGACGGCAGTCGCACGCAATGCGCGAATCAGCATGATGTTCATCTCCTCGGTTTGTTTGTGTCGTCGCGGCGGAACTGCGCGAACAGCTCGCCGATATCCTCGAGCCGTTCGAGGTTGCCGGCGGCCGCAAGCACGTTATCGGCCTGTCGCCGCTCGCCGTATCCGTCGAAAAGCTGCCTGAATTTCTCATGCACCTCGGACGCGCTCATCGGCCTCGACTCGTGCCCTTTCGGATAGCGCACCTCGTCCGACACTTCCGCCCCGCTCGTCATGCGAATCAATACACGGCATGGCGAGGACTCGGGAAAATGCGCGGTGAGGTCCGGATCCTCCATCACCTTCGTGCGCGCCATCAACGCGGCCATACGTGGATCGCGCAGCCGGGACTCGGCGAAAGACGCTTCCGTGATGCGGCCGTCGAGCAATGCGCGCGCGACCACGTAAGGCAAGCTGTGGTCGGCCGTCTCGTGCGTCGCCGGTGCCCAGCGCGACGGCGAGCTCGCCATCAGATTGAACGCCGTGCGGTGGGTGCGCACCTCGATCGACTCGACGTCTTCGATGCGAACGCGCTGACGCAGCGCGAGCGCCGCCCACACCGCGGATTGGCCGTGATAGCACACCGGAAAACATTTGATGTGGGTGCGCTCGATTCGATTCGGCGGACGACCCGGTTCGAGCGGCCAATCGAACCGACCCGCGATGTCCCACAGGCCGTGCTTGCCTTCGATCGGCGCCTCCGGGCCGGTGAAGCCGGATCTCGCGAGCGACACCGCGAATAGCGCGTTACGCGACGCATTCGCGCCGGCGCAGCCTTTCCAGCTCGAAAGCTCGCCGTGCCGCGTCTGATAGAGCGCCATGTTCGGCACGATCGCGAGCGCGATCGCGTGGCCGAGCCGCTCGCGATCGAGACCCATCAGGCGACCTGCCGCGGCAGTCGCGGCGACGATCCCATACACCGGTTGGTCCCAGCCCGCCGAGTTCAGATCGATCGCGTCGCAGCAACTGCAATAGATCTCGTAGGCCACCGCGATCGCCGCGATGAACGAACGGCCGTCGCGCGCACCCATTTCGGCGGCGGCGAGCAGCGCAGCGATGACATCGCTTGGATGGCCGCCGCTCTTCACGCGGTACATGTCCGAGAGATCGAGCACGCGCAGCATGACGCCATTCGCGAAGGCGGCCATTTCCGGCGCTACGCCACGCGTGCCGCCAAGCACCGTCGCACCGGGATTCATCGTGTAACGCGCCGCGAGATCGCGGGCGGCCACCGAAAGCGGCTGCGAGTACGCCCCCGCGACGCAGGCGAGCGTATCGATCAGGCGCAGCTTGGTGGCTTCGACGACGGACGCAGGAAGGTCTTCGTACCTCGCCTGCAGCGCGTAATCCACGAGCCTGCCGGTGGTCGCGTCCACCTCAGCGTTTTTCGAGCGCGTCGAGCACGAGCCCGCAGTCCTTCATCCGCTCGAGCGCCCACAGCGTCTTCAGCGCGGCGTCGACGCGCTCGGTCGGCAGGTAGCGGCCGGCAAGCATGCGGAATTTCGACTCGACTTCGTCGTCGGTCATCGGATTTCTGAAATGGCCGCGCGGGAAGTCCGCGGACGCGGTTTTCACCTCGCCGCGGCGCGTGCGGATCTCGACGCGGCACGGGATCTCGGCGGAAAAGCGCTTGGTGAACGCCGGGTCTTCCTGGACCGACACCTTGTCGGCCAGCGCATGCACGCGCGCATCGCGAATGCGTTCTGCGGAAAAGATCGCATCGCTGAACGCGCCGTCGATCAGGACGGCCGAGACGATGAACGGCAGGCTGTGATCCGCGCTTTCGCGCGTCGTCGGATGCCATTTCTCGGGCTCGCTGCCGATCTCGTGCCAGGCGAACCAGTAGGTGTGGATCGTCACCGACTCGATGTCTTCGACTTCGACGTCGCGGCTCAACTGGAGAGCCAGCGTGATCGGGTTCTGCGAGTGATACTCGGAGAGAAAAAACTTCAGGTTCGACTGCGCGACCTTGAAGTCTCCGCCGGCTGGGGCGAGCTCGCCGAGCTCGAACGTGCCCGTGAGCTCGCGCAGGCCGTGCGAGCCTTCGATCGCGTTCGCCGGGCCGCTCATGCCCTCCGCCGCCAGCAGAGCCGCGAACACGCCGTTGCGCGCCGCATTCCCCGCGGCAACCCCTTTCCACATCGACAGATCACCACGGCGCGTGGCGTGCAGCGCGATGTTGGGCGTGACGGCGAGCGCGACCGCATGGCCCAGCTTCACGGGATCGAGGCCGAGCAGTTTGCCCGCACCGACGGCGCTCGCGACCGCGGTATACAGCACGTGATCCATCCCGCGATCGCGCATGCACGCGCCGCGGAAGAATGCGTAATAGACCTCGTAGGCGAGCGCCATCGACGTGATCAGCTCCCGGCCGTCGGCACGCACCGATTCGCCGACCGCGAGCGTCGGCGCCATGACGTCGCTCGGGTGGCCGCCGCCGCCCGGCAAAGTGTCGTTGCCGTCGAGATAGCGCACCAGCACGCCGTTTGCGAACGCCGCAAGCTCGGGGAGCGTGCGATGCGCCGTGCCCAGGATGCGCGCGCCGCCCTCGACCGAGGCTCGGGAGGCGAGCTTGCGCGCGATGCGGCAGGGCTCGTCGTCATAACCGCCCAATCCGCAGCCCAGTGCATCGATCAGACGCCGCTTCGCCTCGTGCACCGCCTTTGTCGTGAGCGACTCGAACGTGAGCCCGTGCGCATAGGTTGCGATGCGCTCGATCGTGGCATCCATGGCAGCGCCTCTACTCGGGCTTGATGCCGGCCGCGCGGGCGAGCTTCACGTTCTGCTCGACCTCGCGCTGGATCATCTCCCGGAACCGCTCCGGTGTGGTCGTTTCCGCTTCGAGACCTTGCTTGAAAAACGCCGCTTTCATCTCCGAGGTGTTCACGGCTTTCACGATCGTCGCATTCAGTTTCCCGAGCACGTCCTTCGGCAATCCGGCGGGTCCCATCAGCCCGTACCAGCCGGTGCGGTCGTAGCCCGGCACCCCCGATTCGTGCAGGGTCGGCATGTTCGGCATCAGCGCCGAACGTTTCCGGGTGCTCATGGCGATCGCCCGCAGCCGCCTGGCTTCGAGGAGCGGCTGCGCCGCGGTCACGCTCGCGAACACCATGTCGGCCTCGCCCGAAGCGACGCCGACGACCGCCTGCGAAACGCCCTTGTACGGCACGTGGATCGTCTTGACGCCCGCGAGCGCGTTCATGAGCTCCGCCGCCATGTGGGCCGAGCTGCCGATGCCGGAGGTCGCGTAGTTGAGCTTGCCGGGCTGCTGCCGGGCGATCGCGATCAGCTCCTTCACGTTCTTCGCCGGGACCGACGGATGGATCACGAGCACGAACGCCCCGGTCACCACCAGCGAGATGGGCGTGAAATCCTTCGGCAGCTCGTAGGGCAGCTTCTGCCGCATCGCCGGCTGAATGCTGTCGGCCGCGGCCATCATGAGGAGCGTGTGGCCGTCCGGCGCGGATTTCGCCACGGCATCGGTCGCGATGATGCCGCCGGAGCCGGGCCGGTTCTCGACGACCACCGGCTGGCCGAGGCTCTCGGCGAGCTTCTGGGCGACCATGCGTGCGGCGGTGTCGGTTCCACCGCCTGCGGCGAAGCCGACGAGGATACGCACCGGTTTGGTGGGGTAGCTTTGCGCCGCCGCCGGCGTGCATGAGGCGCACGCGAGCAGCGCCGCGCTCACATGCGCGATCGTCCTGACAGTCACTTCGGGTCCATCCTCCTCTTGTTGCGTTATGCAGCGCCTTACAGATCCATCGTGCTCGGCGCGAATATGTCTTCGAGCGGAATCACGCGCGGCGTGAGTCCCTGTTCGTTGGAGTAGCGCGCGGCGGTTTCGAGCACCGCGCGATTGGCCTTGATCCCGTGCTGCACGAGCGGCGTGCGCAGCGCCTCGTTCACGCGCGGCGGCAGCAATCCGGCCGCGAGGTGATACTCCAGGTGCTCGAGCCGCTGCTGATCGGCGAGCTCGTTCGCGCGAACAAACGCCTTGTACAGATTCAGCACGACCCACGGGTGCCGATCGACGATCGATCTGCGCACCGCCATGCCGTGGTTGATCGGAAAGAGCCCGGTTTTTCCGTAGTAGCGGGCGCCCTCCGCGATCGGATCGCGGAAGAGCGGCTCGATATCGGGGTGATTCCAGAGATCCGCCGTGCTGCGGTCGATCAGGTTGGGATCGACGAAATAGAGCAGCGTCGCGTCGAGCTCGCCCGAGAGCATCATCGAGCCGATGTTCTTCTCCGGCGCAATGCGATGGATCGTCACGCCGGGCGGGGGTTTGAACCCCGTCGCGCCGCCGTGGCTCTGCGCCGGCGCGCGCTCCATCCAGAACTCCATGTCCCTGGGCGCAACGCCCCATTCGTGCTCGAGGATGCCGCGCGACCAGACCGCGGCGGTCTGCTGGTACTCCGGCACGCCGACCCGTTTGCCCTTCATGTCGGCGGGTGAGCCGATCCCTGCGGCTTTGCGCACCAGGATCCAGTTCTGGAAGAAATGGCGCGTCGTGAATATCGGCAGACCGACGAACCGATCGTCGCCACGCGATTTCGCCATCGACAGCGAGGAGAACGAGAGCTCGGAAACATCGAAGTCCGCGAACTTGAGCTGCCGCCAGAACATCTCGGACGGATGGAGCTGCGTGGGAATGAGATCGATGCCGTCCGGTTTGACGCTGCCGTCGAAAACGGGACGGGTGCGCGGATTGAGCGTCATCGCGATGCTCAACTGAAGGTTCATGCCGGCCTCTCTTGCCGCGCGAGCCACGGCAGGCGCGCGCGATACGCTGCCTCGAATGCGGCGATGGCCTCGCGGTGTTTGAGCGTGATCCCGATTTCGTCGAGGCCTTCGATGAGTCGGGCCTTCCATCCTGCATCGATGTCGAAGTGCGCCCGCTCGCCTTCGGGAAGCGCGACCGTTTGCGCCATGAGGTCGATGGCGACCTCCGCTCCCGGGCGTGCGGTGATCTGCGCGCACAGCGATTGCACCGTGGCCTCGGGCAGCACGACCGGCAGCACGCCGTTCTGCACGCAATTGCCGCTGAAGATCTCCGCGAAGCTGGGCGCGATCAGCGCGCGGATGCCGTAGTCGCGCAGCGCGTAGACGGCACCTTCGCGCGTAGAGCCGCAGCCGAAGTTGCGGCCGCACACGAGTACCTGCGCGCCGGCGTACTCGCGCCTGTTCAGGACGAACCCGGCATCGACCTGCCCGGCGTTACGGAACCGCCGATCGTGAAAGAGGAAGTTGCCGTAGCCGGCTGAGAGCGGCTTTCTCAGGAACCGGTGGGGGATGATCTCGTCGGTATCGACGTCGGCGTGGAAATACGGCGCAGCCGCGGCGGTCAATGTCGTGAACGCTTCCACGTCAGCCTGCCGCAAGCTCGCGCACGTCCGCGAGGCGCCCCGCTACGGCAGCAGCGGCGGCCATAGCCGGGCTCATGAGATGGGTGCGGCTGCCTTTGCCCTGCCGGCCTTCCATGTTGCGGTTGGACGTCGAGGCGCAGCGCTCTCCCGCCGGCACGAGGTCGCCGTTCGCGCCGGTGCACATCGAGCAGCCCGGATCGCGCCATTCGAATCCGGCGCGCCGGAATATCTCGTGCAGACCTTCGGCCTCGGCTGCGCGTTTAACCGCCATCGATCCCGGCACGACGATCGCCGGCACGCGCGCCGTGCGCCCGCGCGCGACGCGTGCGGCCTCGCGCAGATCCTCGAGCCGCGCGTTCGTGCACGAGCCGATGAATACCCGGTCGATCGTGATATCGCTTACGCGCATCCCCGGTCGCAATCCCATGTAATCGAGCGCGTGCTCGGCCCGCGCGCGGCGCGCCGGGTCGCCGATCGCGCGGGGATCGGGGACGTGTCCGGAGACGGCGCACGCCTCGTCCTGCGACGTGCCCCACGTGACCATCGGCTGCACCGCGGAGCCATCGATTCGAATTTCACTGTCGAACACCGCATCCGCCTCCGAGGGCAGGGCCTGCCAGAAAGCGAGCGCCTCGGTCCACGCCGCGCCCGCCGGCGCATACGGCCTGCCGGCGAGATACGCGTACGTCTTGTCGTCCGGCGCCACGAGACCGGCGCGCGCACCGGCTTCGATCGTCATGTTGCACAAAGTCATACGGGCTTCCATCGTCAGCGCGCGTACCGCGCTGCCCGCATATTCGATCGCGCTGCCACGGCCGCCCGCCATCCCGATGTGCGCGATGACCGCAAGCACGAGGTCTTTCGCGCTCACGCCGGGGCCGAGCGCGCCATCGATCGTCACGCGCATGGCGCGCGGCAGCTTCACCCACAGCGTCTGCGTCGCGAGCACGTGCTTCACCTGCGAAGCCCCGATGCCGAAAGCGAGCGCGCCGAAAGCGCCGTTGGTGCAGGTGTGCGAGTCCGAGCCGACGATGACCATGCCGGGCTGCGCGACGCCGAGCTCCGGCGCGACCACGTGCATGATCCCCTGCTGCGGACTCGACAGGCCGAAGTGGACGATGCCGGTGCGCTTCGCGTTGTCTTCGAGCCGCTCGACCATCGCGCGCGCTTCGGCGTCCGCGATCCCGGCAATCCCGCGCTCGCGGCCCGTCGTCGGGACGTAGTGATCCGCGAAGCCGAGCGTCTGCGCCGGCCGCAGTACGGCGCGCTGCTCGCGCGCGAGTGCGTCGAACGCGTAGAACGGACCTTCGTGCACGACGTTGTAATCCACGTACAGCAGCCGCTCGCCGTCTTCGCGCTCGACGATCGAGTGCAGATCCAGAATTTTCCGGAGCAGCGTTCTGCCGGCGGCCATATCGGAGCGGCTACTCTTCCACGTATCCGGTCTTGCGCCGGCGGTCGAGCCACCACCCGTACTGCACCGGCAGCGTCTTGAATTCGGCGTCGTGATCCAGCACCCGCGCGGCATGCGTCGGCCAGAACGGGTCATAGAGGATCTCGCGTCCGACGGCCACCAGATCGGCCTGCCCCTTCTGCAGGATATCCTCGGCCTGGCGCGGCTTCACGATCAGACCCACGGCCATCGTCTTGATGCCGGCGTCCTTGCGTACGCGCTCCGCATACGGCACCTGGAAGCCGAGCTTCGGCGCCATGCGGCTCGCGGTGGGCGAGCGGATCGAGATGCCGCTCGCGGAACAGTCGAGCACATCCACGCCGAGCGCTTTCAGCTCGCGCGCGAGCACGACCGTGTCGTCGAGCGTCCAGCCGCCCTCGTCCACCGCCGAGACGCGGAAGAAGAGCGGCTTGTGATCGGGCCATACGCGGCGCACGGCCTCGGTGATTTCCAGCGGGAAGCGCATGCGCTTCTCCAGGCTGCCGCCGTATTCGTCGGTGCGCTTGTTCGAAGCGGGTGAGAGGAACTCGTGGATGAGATAGCCATGCGCGCCATGCACCTCCAGCACGTCGAAGCCGGCGGCGTCCGCGCGCTGCGCCGCGTTCACCCAGTTCTCCTTCACCTCTTTACAGTCGGCGAGCGTCATCTCGCGCGGCAGCGGCCAGCCGTCGAGATACTGGACCGAGCTTGGACCGATGACTTCCCAATGCGCCTCACCCTCCACCGGCACGCTGCGATCCAGCGGTCCGAAGCCATGCCACGGCTTGTACGTGCCCGCTTTGCGCCCGGCGTGATTGAGCTGCATGGCGGGCGTCGCGCCCTGCTCTCTCACGAACGTAGCGATGCGCTTGAGCGGCTCGATTTGCTCGTCTTTCCAGATGCCCATGTCGCCCACGGTGCCCAGCCCCCGGCGCTCGACTTTCGTCGCCTCGGTGAAGACGATGCCGGCGCCGCCCATAGCGAACTTGGCGAAATGCGCGAAGTGAAAGTCGGTGACGAAGCCGTCGACGGCGGAGTACTGCGCCATCGGCGAGACGACGACACGATTGCGAAACGTGACGCCGCGAATCTCCATCGGCGTGAACAGCAGCGGTGTGCTCATAGATGAAAGAGGGAGCGCCTTGACAACGTCGCGGCGCGAAACCTAAGATCGCGTTCAATATTCTGAACGTCGTTCAGTGCACGATACTCAGCCGCTCAGGCTGTGTCAACGCTCTCCCCTCCTCAATGTCCACTCAACGCATAGCAGTGATCGGCGCGGGCGCCGTCGGCGGCTACATCGGCGGCAAGCTCGCTGCGGCGGGACACGACGTGCGCCTGATCGATAGCTGGGTCGCGCACATCGAGCGTATTCGAAGCGCAGGGCTCACGATCAGAGAGCCCGGCACCGAGACGCGCATCGAAGTGCCGGCGCTGCATTTCTCCGACGTGCAGTCGCTCGTGCGCACGCCGATCGACGTCGCGCTGATCTGCACCAAATCGTACGACACGGCGTGGGCCACCACGATGGTGAAGCCGTATCTCAGCGACAGCGGCTGCGTCGTTTCGATCCAGAACAGCCTCAACGAAGAGCAGATCGCCGGGGTCGTCGGTTGGGAGCGCACGCTGGGGTGCATCGCGAGCACGATCAGCGTCGTCGCACCGGAGCCGGGGGTGATCGCGCGCGTGCGCACGCCGGGCGGGTCGAGCTACACCGTATTCCGGCTCGGCGAGGCGCACGGCCGCGTCACGCCGCGCGCGGAGCGTCTCGTGAAGCTCCTGTCTGCCGTGGACAGCGCCAAGGTCACGACCAATCTGTGGGGCGAGCGCTGGTCGAAGCTCGTCACCAACTCGATGCACCACGGCATCCTCGGCGCGACCGGCATCAGCGACCACGACCTGATGAAGAACACCGGCACGCGGCGGCTGGCGATCCGTTGCGCGGGTGAGGCGATCCGGGTGGCGCGCGCGCTCGGTCATCCCTTGGAGCCGATCATGCGCATGCCCGCGGCACTGTGGCTCGGCGCCTCGGAAGGCAAGCCGGATGCGCTGGCGGAGCTGGAAGCCGGCTGGATCAAATGGATGGAGCGCTCGAAGGAGCCCCACTACGGCTCGATCGGGCAGGACTTGAATAAGGGACGCCGCACCGAGATCGATTACGTGTGCGGATACGTCGCGGCCAAAGGCGAGCAGATCGGCGTCCCGGCGCCGACCCAGCGCGCGCTGTACGACATCGTGAAGCGGGTCGAGCGCAGGCAGATCGACCGCAGCCCGGACAACATCGCCGCGTTGCTGGCAACCGTCTGAGGAAGCGGCTTTGGGCAAACACATCGCATTCATCGGCGCCGGCGCGGTCGGCGGCTACGTCGGGGGTCATCTCACCCGCGTCGGCGAAGACGTGACGCTCGTCGATCCGTGGCCGGAGCACGTCGCGGCCATGCGCGAGCACGGCCTGCACCTCGGCGGCTCGCAGGGCGAGCACGTGGTCAAGGTCCGCGCAATCGATTTCAGCGACGTGCAGAGCTTTCTGCTGAAGCCCGTGGACATCGCCGTCATCTGCACCAAGTCGTACGACACCGAATGGTGCGCCATGATGATCGGGCAGTACCTCTCCCCCGAGGGCTATGCCGTGTCGATGCAGAACGGCATCAACGAGGAGCGCATCGCGCGTGCGGTGGGCTGGGGCCGCACCGTCGGCTGCACGGTGAGCACGATCAGCGTGAACGCCTACCGGCCGGGCCACATCAAGCGCTACCAGCAGCCCGGCAGCGAGACCCATCACGCCGTGTTCCGGGTCGGAGAGGTGCACGGACTCGAGACCGAGCGCGTGGCCGAGCTCGCGCGCATCTTCGGCGGTGTGGACAGCGCCAAGGTCACGACCAACCTGTGGGGCGAGCGCTGGACCAAGCTGTCCGCCAACGCGATCACGCACGGGCTGCTCGGCGCGACGGGACTCGACAATACGCATGTCTACGTCGGGCGCGGCAAAGTGCACCGGCTGGGGGTGAAGCTCGGCGCGGAGGCCGTCGCCGTCGGCCGCGCGCACGGCTACACGCTCGGCACGATCCTGGGAATCTCGCCCGAGGACTGGTACGCAGCGGGACTCGAAGAGGACCCGGCGGCGATCAGGCGCGTGCAGGACGGCCTCACGGCATGGATGGCGACGCTGCTCGAGCCATCCCATTCCTCCGTCGGCCGCGACGTGCAGCGCGGACGGCGTTCCGAGATCGACTTCACGAACGGCCTCGTCGCGGACAAAGGGCGCGAAGCCGGTGTTCCCGCCCCGACGCACGCAGCGGTGACCGAGCTCGTACGCCGCATCGACCGCGGCGAGCTCAAACCTGACCCTTCCAACATCGATCACATAGCCGACTGACCGGACCCAGACAGGAGCGCGAGTGGACAACGAACGTTACGAAAAAGGCATGGCGATACGCCGCGAGGTGCTCGGCGACGAGTACGTGGACGCGGCGGCGAAGACGACCACCGATTTCAACCGGCCTTTTCAGGAGCTGATCAACGAATACGTCTGGGGCACGCTGTGGGCGCGCCCCGGCATCGACCGCCGCACGCGTGCGATGATCAACCTCGCGATGCTCACCGCGCTCGGGCGCACCGAGGAAGTGAAGATCTACCTCAAGGCCGGGCCCAACATCGGCTTGACGCGCGACGACGTGCGCGAAGTGCTGATGCAGACCGCGATCTACTGCGGGATTCCCGCCGCGCTCGACAGCTTTCGCGCGGCGCAGGACGTGTTCAACGAACAGGATCGGGCGGCGCTCGCCTAAAAGGCTCGGGCTGCCATTCGGCAGCCCGCCTCGGCCGGTAAGCGTTCAGAGGAAAACCAAGGTTTTCCTCCGAACCTCCTTTCCTCAGGCCTTCTTACGTGAGAGGAACGCCGCGACTTTCTCGCGATGCTCCGGTGTGTCGCGCAGGATCGACGTGTGTGACGACACCATGTCGAGGTGCGCGGCGAGCCTCATGTCCATGCCCTGGTATACCGCGCGCTTGTAGGCCCGCACCGCCTCGAACGGCTGCGCCGCGATCGCGCGCGCGAGCTCGTAAGTGGCCGGCATGAGCTCCCCGAGCGGCACCACCTTGTTCACGAGCCCGATGCGATCCGCCTCTGCAGCGCCGATTGCGCGGCCCGTCCAGAAGAGCTCCAGCGCACGCGGGAGTCCGATCAAACGCGGCAGATAGTACGTCCCGCCGTCACCTGCGATGAGACCGACGTTGATGTAGCTCTCCGCGACCGTAGCCGTGTCCGCCATGACGCGCAGATCGCACATGAGCGCCATGTCGAGCCCGGCACCGCGCGCCGCGCCGTTGATCGCCGCGATCGTGGGCTTGTCCATGCGTTCCATGACGAACGCGATCTTGTGGACGTGACGCCACAGGAAGTCCTTGCGCTCGAGCGCGTCGTTCTTCGCCCGCTCCTTCTGTGCGCCGATGTCGCCGCCGGAGCAGAACGCCTTGCCCGCGCCGGTCAGCACGACGACGCGGATTTTCGGGTCGCTTTCGCACTGCTCGAGGAGCGTGCCCCAGCGAATGATCATGTCTTTCGTGAACGCGTTGTACTTCTCGGGGCGGTTCAACGTGATCGTCGCGACACCATGCTCGTCGACGTCGAACAGCACCAGCGATTCATCGGTCATGCCTAGTTGCTCCTGAATGGGACGCACACCGCTTCAGATCGGGAAAACAGCGTCCGTCCCCGTTTTTCAATGGGTCGATGCGGCCTCGCCCGAACACGCCCGCGCCTCGTCTTCACTGTAGCCCAGGACGCGCGTCAACACCTCCACGGTGTGCTCGCCGAACTCCGGCACGTGCGGTAGCGCGGCCGTCGCGAGGCCGGGCATCTGGAAGGGCGCGTTCGGCACCCAGTATTCGCCGACGCGATCCCGCACGCGCGACATGCCGCCGCGCGCTGTCATCTGCTCGTCGCTCATCGCTTCGGCCACCGTGCGATAGCGCGTGCACGGCACACCCGCCGCGAGCAGCTCGTCCTCGCAGGCCTGACCGGAGCGCTCCTTCGTCCACTGCTCGATGAGCCGCATGAGCTCGGACCAGTTCGCTTCGCGCGTACGCGTCTTCGCGAAACGCGGATCCTGAATCCACTCCGGATGGCCGACCGCTTTCGCGAGCTGCTCGAAGTTCTTCTGGCTCGTCGGCGCGGCGACCACGTAGCCGTCGCGGGTCTGCAACGGCTGGTAGACGCGGATCTTCTCGTTGCTCGGCGCCTGCGCTTCCTGGCACTCGTACACCAGCAGATTGAGCATCGCATCCATCAATGCGACGTCGACGAACTGGCCGCGGCCGGTCTGCTCGCGGTGATACAGCGCCGTCTGGATCGCGCCGAAGGCCGACATGCCGCCGAAGACGTCGCCGATGAAGGTTGCGGTGTTCGCCGGACGTCCGCCGCCCTGGTACTCGACCTGGGCGAGATCGAAGCCGCTCGCGGCGTGCACGATCGGGGCGTAGGCGGGCTGCTGGGCTTTCGGCCCGGTCTGCCCGAAGCCGGAGATCGAGCAGTAGACGACGCCGGGATTCGTGCGCGATACCGCCGCATAGCCGACGCCGAGCCGGTCCGCGACGCCCGGGCGCCAGTTCTCGACGACGACGTCGGATTTCGCCGCCAGCGCCACCGCGGCGCGGCGCCCGTCTGCAGTCTTGAGATCGAGCACGACGCTCTTCTTGCCGCAGTTGAGATGGCCGAAAAAGCTGCTGTAGCCGTTTCGCACCGGACGTCGCGTTCTGTTGTGGTCGCCCGCGGGCGGCTCGACCTTGAGCACCTCCGCGCCGAGATCGGCCAGCAGCCGCGTGGCGTACGGCCCCGACAGCATGTTCGTGAAATCGAGAACCCGTACGCCTGCAAGGGGTCGCTTCCCCCCGTTACCTTCCATCACTGTTTCATCCTCCAAACGCGGACGCACCCCGTTCAATAATTGAGAACGCGTGCGTGCCTGTTCCTGATTACGGCAGCGCGACGCCGAGGTCGGCCTTGCGCGACGTCACGACGTAAGGCCACAGCCCTTCCCCGCCGAGTTGCGCCGCGACTGCGCCCACCCAGGCCTGCCATTCGGTTTCCGTGCCGAACTCGTCGCGCCACGACCACAGCCGCCGCGTGCTTCGATGCAGCGCGTGCTCGTGTGTGAACCCGATCGCCGCGTGCACCTGATGTGCGACGCCCGCAACGGTCGCAACGGCCTCACCGATCCGGGCTTTCGCGGCGGCGATCTCGAAGCGCGACAGCCCGTGCGCGTTGGCTTCCGCGGCACCCTGTGCGCATGCGCTGGCCGCGGCGACCTGCGAAGCGAGCGCCGCAATCTGCTGCTGCACCGCCTGAAACTTGCCGATCACGCGCCCGAACTGCACGCGCTCTTTGGCGTATGCGACCGTGAGCTCAAGCGTGCGCTCCATCGCGCCGGCCATCTGCTGCGTGCGGAACAGCGCGCCGCGAAAGAAAAGCTCGCCGCGTCCCCAGCCGGTTTTCGCCGGGGCGACGCAGTCGTCGCTAATGCGCAGCCCGTCGAACGTAATCTCGTCGCGGGGCTCGCGCGCGTAGCTCCAGCCCTCTTTCCAGCGCGACGCGCGCAGCACCTGCCGGCTGATGACGAGCGTGCGAGCACCACCATCGGCCTCGGCCGCGAGGACGAGCGCGGTACTGTCGCGGCCCCACGGAACGCGTTTGAGGGTACCCGTGAGCGTCCAGCCGGCGCCGTGACGCTCGAGCCGGACCGTGTCGCGGCGAAGCACCGGCCCCACGGACGTCGGACCTTCGATCGGCGGCAAACCCGCAGACGCGAGCATCTGCTCGCCGAGCCAGGTTTCGACGAGCGGCACCGGCGCGGCGTGATAGCCGAGCACGCGTGCCAGTGCATAGAGATCGGCCGGCTCCGCGCCCGCCCCGCCGCGCGCTTCCGACACGGCTGCCGCGACGATGCCGGTATCGCTCAGCGACTGCCATAGCGCTTCGGGCCACGTGCCGGCTTCGGCCGCTTCGCTGCACTCGCGGGTGCACAGATCGCCGAACATGCGTCCCGCGGTTTCGGTGAGCAGCGCGCGCGTCTCGCTCATCTGAGACCCAGTCCGCGCGCGATGATGCCGCGCAGGATCTCGCGCGTGCCGCCGCGTATCGGGTACGACGGCGCATACAGGAGCGCCCGGTCGAGCATCTCGTCGAACCGGTCTTCTTCAGGCAGCGCCGCGCGGGCTTCTTCCGTCAGCACCTGGCGCGCAGCTTCCGGGATGTCCTGGTCGAACTGGTTGCCGAGGTCCTTCACCAGCGCGGCCTCGACCGCCGGCGTGATGCCTTTGTTGAGCAGGCCCGCGAGCGAAAACGACATGCGATGCAGCGTCCACAGGTGCGTGACGAGCCGCCCGATCTTCTCGGCCGCCGCAGCATCGGGATGCGGGCCGGCGCTGTCGATGAGATGCACGAGCACGCCGTACGCATTGAGCCAGCGCTCCGAGCCCGCACGCTCGTGCGCGAGCTCGCCGGACACCTGTTTCCAGCCCTGCCCGACTTCGCCGATCACTCGATCGTCCGCAACGAAGACGTCCTCGAACAGCACCTCGTTGAAATCGTGATCGCCGGCGAGATTCACGATCGGGCTGATCGTGATGCCCGGCCCGTCGAGATCGACGATGAATTGCGTGACGCCCGAGTGGCGATCTTTTTCGTCGAACGGCGAGGTGCGCGCGAAGAGGTTCATGAGATGCGCCTTGTGCGCGTAGCTCGTCCACACTTTGCGTCCGTTCACGCGCCAGCCGCCGTCCACCTTCGTCGCCTTCGTGCGGATCGATGCGAGATCCGATCCCGAATCGGGCTCGCTCATGCCGACGCACACGTAACACTCGCCCGCCGCAATGCGCGGCAGGTACGTCCGCTTCTGCGCCTCCGATCCGGCCGCGAGCAGCAGCGGTCCGAACTGACGATCCGCCAGCCAGTGCGCGCGCACCGGCGCGCCCGCGGCGAGCAGCTCCTCGGTGACGACATAGCGCTCGAGCGAGGTCCGCTCGTGTCCGCCGTACTGCCGCGGCCACGTCATGCCGATCCAGCCCTGCGCCGCGACCTTCCGGCTGAACGCCGGGTCATACCGATCCCATCCCGACGGCTCGCGCGTATACGAGCCGGCTTCGAGCTCGGCGCGCAGGAAGCGCCGCACGTCTTCACGCAGGCGCTCGAGATGCTCGGGCAGCTCCAGCGCGTCGAGACTGAACGAAGCCAACATCGATCTAGCGCACGCCTTTCAGACCGGCGGCATCGATCACCTTGCCCCAGGTCGCCAGCTCCTCGCGGATGAGCTTGCCGAACTGCGCGGGATCCGAGGCGGCGACGTTGAATCCCTGGTTGGTGAGCTGGGTGTTGAGCGTGGGCGCATTGAGCACGCGCACCACCGTGTCGTGCAGCTTCGAGAGGACTGCGCGCGGCGTACTGCGCGGCGCCACCAGGCCGTACCAGCTCGACGCGTCGATGGCATACCCGCTTTCGCGGAACGTCGGCAGCTCCGGCAGCGACGCGGCGCGCTTATCGCCGCCGACCGCGATCGCGCGCAGGCGATCGGCTTTGACGTGCGGCAGCGCGGCGCCCACCGCCGCCAGCATCATGTCCGTCTCACCCGCGATGAGCGCCGTGAGACCCGGTCCCGCGCCCTTGTACGGCACGTGCACGATGTCCGTGCCCGAAATGTGCTTGAAGAGCTCCATCGTCATGTGACTGCCGATGCCGGTGCCGCCGGAGCCGAAATTCATCTTGCCCGGCCGCGTCTTGGCGAGCGCGACGAGCTCCTTCAGCGACTTAGCCTGGACGCGCGGATGCACGATCAGCAGAAACGGCGACGACACGGCGAGCGAGATCGGCGCGAAATCCTTGAGCGTGTCGTACGGCGTGCCGGTGAGATTCGGCGCGATCACGAGCGGACCCTGGAAGCCGACGAGCAGCGTATAGCCGTCGGGACTCGCCTTCGCCGCGATGTCGGTTGCGATGACGCCTGCCGCACCCGCGCGGTTGTCCACCACGATCGCCCGCCCGAGCATTTCGGACCACGGCGTCGCGAGCGCACGCGCCACCAGATCGTTCGGACCACCGGGCGCCGATGCGACGATCAGCCGGATCGAGCGGGTGGGATACGTGCTCTCGGCGCCAGTCGCATGCGCGGCCCACATCGCAGCGAGTACCCCAACGACGATCGTAGGGTAGGCGCGGGCCCACCAACGGACGTTCGCAAGCATTCTCATCGTCTCCTCTTACAGCACCCCGTCGCCCCGGAGCGCGCCAATGTCGTCCGCGGACAGCCAACCTTCCAGCGCATGCTCGTTGTCCGGCGCCTCCGGCGGCGTCGGCTTTTCCGGCACCGTTCGGCTGAAGCGCGGCATCGGCGCCGGCTGCGTCACCCCGCCGACGTCGATGAACGTGTCACGCGCCCTGAAATGCGCGTGCTGAGGCGCTTCGCCCATGTCGAGCACCGGCGCGAAGCACGCGTCGGTGCCTTCGAGCAGCGCGCACCATTCATCGCGCGTCTTCGTTTTGAATGCCCGCGCGAGCCGCTCGTGGCCCTTCGTCCAGTTCGCACGGTCGCGCTGCGTTCCGATCTCGGCGGGATCGATGCCGAGCACCTCGAGGAGCTTCGCATAGAAGCGGCCTTCGATCGCGCCGACCGAGATCCACTTGCCGTCGCTGCACTCGTACACGTCGTAGTAATGCGCGCCCGAATCCAGACCGTTGGTGCCGCGCTCCAGCGACATGAGCCCGCCGGCGAAAAGCCCGTACACCGACGTCATCAGCGAAACCGTGCCGTCGACGATCGCGGCATCGACCACCTGCCCCTGCCCCGACTGCCGCGCTTCGAGCAGCGCGGCGAGTATCCCCATCGCGAGATAAAGCGAGCCGCCCGCGTAATCGCCCAGCAAATTGAGCGGCGGCGTCGGTGCGCCGCCTTTGCGTCCGATCGCGTGCAGCGCACCCGTGAGCGCGATGTAATTGATATCGTGCCCGGCTGCGGAGGCGAGCGGCCCCGTCTGCCCCCAGCCGGTCATGCGCCCGTAGACGAGCCGCGGATTGCGCGTGAGACATTCGTTCGGGCCGAGTCCCAGCCGCTCGGCCACACCGGGCCGAAAACCTTCGATCAGCGCATCGGCGTCGTGCACCAGCTTCAACACGAGATCGACCGCAGCGCGCTGCTTGAGATCGAGCGCGATCGACTTGCGATTGCGCAGGAGCAGATTGAATTCGAGCGGTCGCGGCGTTCCGAGATCGACCGGCTGCTTGCGATCGATGCGCAGCACGGTCGCGCCCAGATCCGCGAGCAGCATCGCGCACATCGGCCCCGGGCCGATGCCGGCGAGCTCGATGATGCGTATGCCTTTCAGGGGACCCATGGCAGTTCCTCTACGCAGCACCGGTGAAAAGGCCTGACGCCTGCTGCGCGACGTCCTTCATGAGCTTGCGCAGCGCGGGCAACTCGCGCTCGAAGCGATCGACCGGTGCACCAATCAGCAGCGCAGCGACGGCCTTGCCGCCGGTGTCGAAGACCGGCGCCGCCAGTCCCGCCGCGCCGGGCACCGCCTCGCCGATGCTGATCGCGAGACCGGTGCCGCGGATCTTCTCGAGCTCCCTGCGCAGCGCCGCGCGGTTGGTGAGCGTGCGCTCGGTCATCGCTTTCATCTGCACCGATTTGACGTAGCTCTCGCGCCACGCGTCGTCCGAGTATGCGAGCAGGAGCCGTCCCGCCGCCGAGCAGTACAGCGGGCGCGGCGCCCCGAGCGGCGCCATGTAGCGCACCGGCTGCGGGCTCTCGATGCCTTCGACGTACGTCACGCAGCGCGCGCTGCGATCGATCACCGCGAGATACACCGACTCCTGACTGCGCTCGACGAGCTGCTGCATGAACGGCCTGATGAGCTTCGGGAAGCTGCGCGTCGAGAGTATGTCCGTCGCGAGCCGGAATATCGCCGGGCCGAGGCGATAGACGCCGCCTTCGTGCGTGAGGTAGCCCTGCGCGACGAGCGGACGCAGCAGCGTGAGCAGGCTGCTCTTCGGCGAATCGAGCTCGGAGGACAGGCGCGCGAGCGTCATGCCGTCGGCCGTTCGAGCGATCGCGCCGAACAAACCGAGCACGCGGGTGAGCGACCGCGGAGAGCCTTCTTCGTGTGCCATGACGAGTGTGGGGGAAGCAGCGGGTGCGTCGTTGACATCCAAACACCCGGCGTTCATTATATCGAACACCGTTCAGAAATAGCGACCGCCCGGCAGTCAGCCCGATTCGCGGCCGCCCTCTCCAGCAGCATGCAATACACACTCGGCGCGGAGCATCGCGAGGTCCAGGACCTGATTCGCCGTGTCGCGCGCGACAAGGTCGCCGCGCGCGCGGACGAGATCGATCGCACCGCCGAATACCCGGAAGACATGTTCCTGCTCCTCAAAGAGCTGGGGCTCTTCACGCTGCCCTTCCCCCAGGAGTACGGTGGCGCCGGCAGCATGCTCTCCGCGTGCATCGCCGTCGAGGAGCTGGGGCGCGTCTGCTACAACACCGCGTATCTCCTCGTCGTGCAGTGGCTGCCGTTCGGCGCGATCCTCGCCGGCGGCACGAAAGCGCAGCGCGACCGCTTTCTTCCGGGACTCGCATCGGGCGAGCTGCGTGCCGCATTCTCCACGACCGAGCCGCAGAGCGGTTCGGACGTACAAGGCATCCGTACACGCGCAACGCCGGTCGACGGCGGCTACCGCCTCGACGGCGCCAAGATCTGGTGCACCAACTCGCCGGTGGCGGATTTCATTCTCGTTGCCGCCAAGACACCCGGCGAAGGCAGCGCCGCCGATGTCAGCCTCTTCATCGTCGAAAAAGGCATGCGCGGATTCGAAGTCGGCCGCAAGGAAGACAAGGTCGGCGCGCGCGGCGTGCCTTCGTGTCCGCTCTTCTTCGACAACGTGTTCATTCCGGAAGCGAACCGCCTCGGGTCGAGCGGCGCGCGCGGCTTCAAGCTCGTGATGGAGGCGTTTAATCATTCGCGGCCGATCATCGCCGCACGCGGCGTCGGACTGGCGCAGGGCGCGCTCGATCACGCGGTCGAGTTCATCCAGAATCGCTCGGCGTTCGGCCAGCACGTGAGCGACTTCCAGGGCGTGCGCTGGATGGTCGCCGACATGGCGATGCAGACCGAAGCTGCACGCAACCTCGTCTACCGCGCGGCATCGCTGGTGGATGCGGGCGTGACCGGCCGCGAGCTCGCGCCGGTTGCCGCGATGGCGAAGTGTTTCGCGACCGACGCCGCGATGAAAGTGGCGACCGATGCCGTACAGCTCTTCGGCGCGGCGGGCGTCTCCGCCGAGTACCCGATCAACCGCTATTTCAGGGACGCCAAGGTGCTCCAGATCATCGAGGGCACCAATCAGATCCAGCGCAACATCATCGCCGGGACGATCCTGGGCAAGCCGCGGCAGAACTAGTGTGCTGAATCGCAAGTGACCAAGACTCCGTCATTCCCGCGCAGCGGGAATCCAGAGCGCGGTCTGCCTGGACCCCCGCCTTCGCGGGGGTGACGAACTATCGAGCGTAGTAGAGGACACGCAATGGAAACAGTAGGACTGGGGTTTTTTTTCGAGGATCTGCCCGTCGGGCGCAAGTTCAGGACGATCGGCCGCACGATCACCGAAGCGGACATCGTGAACTTCGTGAACTGCACCGGCATGGTGGAAGTGCTGTTCACCAATACCGAGTTCCTGAAGAACGAATCGGACATCAAGGGGCGGCTTGCGCCCGGCGCATTGGTGTATTCGATGGCCGAAGGTCTGCTCTGCCAGGCTACGATGCAGCACACCGGCTACGCCTTCCTCGGCATGCAGCTCGACGTCAAGAGCCCGGTGTTCGCGGGCGACACGATCCACGTCGAGTGCGAGGTCGTCGAGGCGCGGCTTTCGCAGAGCAAGGCCGGGCGCGGGCTCGTCCGCACGAACAACCGCGTGGTGAAGCACGACGGCACCGTCGCGATCACCTACACGCCGATGCGCATGCTCAAGTGCAGGAAGCAAGCCTGAGCTCGGAAGACTCACGGATGAGCGGCCCGCTCGCCGGTGTCCGGGTAGTCGATCTCACGATCAACATCCTCGGCCCGCTGGCGACGCAGATCCTCGGCGACATGGGCGCCGACGTGATCAAGATCGAAGCACCCGAGGGCGATCCGATGCGCCATTCCGGGCACTCGAAACACGCCGGCATGGCGCAGCTCTTCATGAACACGAACCGCAACAAGCGCAGCGTCGTGCTCGATTTGAAGCGCCCCGCAGCCCTCGCCGCGTTGATGCGTCTTCTGGACAGCGCGGACGTGCTCGTTCACAGCATGCGGCCGTTCACGGCCGAGCGCCTCGGCGTTTCCTACCGCGCGCTGAGCGCGCGCAATCCGCGGCTGGTGTACGCCTATGGGCCGGGCTACCGGCCGGACGGACCGAACCGCGACCGCGGCGCATTCGACGACGTGATCCAGGGCGAAAGCGGTGTTGCCGCGATGATCGGCCGCTACACCGGCGAGCCGCGCTACGTGCCGATGGTGCTCGCCGACAAATTCTGCGGGCACGCGCTCGCTTCGGCCATCGGGATGGCGCTTTTCGCGCGCGAGCGCACCGGCAAAGGCCAGGAAGTCGCGGTGCCGATGCTGGAGACGATGCTCTCGTTCAATCTCGTCGAGCATCTGTGGACGAATTTTTTCGACGAAGATCCTGGCAACCTCGGTTACACGCGCATCTTCTCGACGCATCGCCGCCCGTACGCCACGCGCGACGGCCACATCTGCATGCTCGCGGTGAGCGACGAGCAGTGGCGCCGGCTCTTCGGCGTCATCGGCTGCCCCGAGCTTGCGCGCGACGAGCGCTTCGCCGAGCTGAAGGCGCGCACACGCAACATCGACGCGCTCTACGCAATCCTCGCGGAACGGATACGCACGAAGTCGACCGCCGAGTGGAAAGCGCTGCTCGATGCCGCCGATCTGCCGAACGGGCAGGTCAACCAGCTCGAGGACTTCGCGACGAACGCCTATCTGACGGACACCGGATTTTTCCAGCATTACGAGCACCCGTCGGAAGGCGCCATGGTGACGACCGCGATCCCGGTCCACTTCAGCGACACACCCGGGAGTGTGCGGCGGCTGCCGCCCCGGCTCGGCGAGCACACCGCGGAAGTGCTGCGCGAGATCGGCTGCAGCGAGGCCGAGCTCGTTTGAGGCTCACGAACAAAGAGGTATGACATGAGAGGTCTCACAGGAAAACCGGCGATCGTCACCGGTGCCGCGAGCGGCATCGGCAAAGCCATCGCCGAGCGCCTCGGCACCGAGGGCTGCATCGTCGGCGTGTTCGATCTGAACGCGGCGGGCGCCGAAGCGACTGCCGCGGCGATCGTGAAAGCCGGCGGCAAGGCGCACGCGCACGCGGTGGACATCACCGACCTCGCGCAGGTGCAGGCGGCGGTGAAAGCGTTCGAGCACCAGGCGGGGGCGATCGAAGTGCTCGTCAACAATGCCGGCTGGGACAAGGCGATGCCGTTTCTCAAGTCCACGCCGGAGCTCTGGAAAAAGATCATCGACATCAATCTATATGGCCCGATCAACATGCATTACGCGGTGCTGCCCGGCATGGTCGAGCGCAAGCGCGGGCGCATCGTCAGCATCGCGTCGGACGCGGGCAGAGTCGGCTCGTCGGGCGAATCGGTGTACTCCGCGTGCAAAGGCGGGGTGATCGCGTTCACCAAGACGGTGGCGCGGGAGCTCGCGCGCAGCAATATTCAGTTGAACACGGTGTGCCCGGGACCGACCGACACGCCGCTGCTGCGCGGCGTCGCTGAAGGCGAAGCGGGCCAGAAGCTGATCGATGCGCTCACGCGCGCGATCCCGATGAAGCGGCTCGCCCAGCCCGAGGATTACCCCGGCATCGTCGCGTTCCTCGCGAGCGACGACGCGGCTTACATCACCGGCCAGACGATCAGCGTCTCCGGCGGTCTCACCATGCACGGATAACGGGAGCGGACGTGACGTACGAAGACATCAGGCTGGAGAAAAGAGACGGCGTCGCACGCATCACCATCGACCGGCCGAAGGTGATGAACGCATTTCGCGGGCAAACGACCGAGGAGCTGATCGACGCGTTCAACGACGCAGGGTGGGACAAGGACATCGGCGTCATCGTGCTCACCGGCGCGGGCGACCGCGCGTTCTGCACCGGCGGCGACCAGTCGGCGCACAACGGCCAGTACGACGGTCGCGGTACGGTCGGCATGCCGGTCGAGCAGCTCCACGGGGTCATGCGCGAAGTGCCCAAGCCCGTCATCGCGCGGGTGCAAGGCTACGCCATCGGCGGCGGTAACGTGC
>Ga0196978_1000054_pt1 | contig 56324 bp, 44 predicted proteins | sample S3v_2013CmetaG_FD_155491 | JGI IMG/M metagenome (GOLD analysis project Ga0196978, IMG submission 155491) | Soil microbial communities from Anza Borrego desert, Southern California, United States - S3+v_20-13C | ecosystem: Environmental > Terrestrial > Soil > Desert | place: USA: California... | reverse complement strand
GTGCAGGGTGCCGGCCGTGTCGTCTTCGCAAATCGCGATGGCTTCGCGCAGAAGCACCGGACCGGTGTCGAGGCCCTCGTCCATCTGCATGATGCTGATGCCGGTCTCGGCGTCGCCGGCCAGCAGCGCGCGCTGGATCGGCGCGGCGCCGCGCCAGCGCGGCAGCAGCGAGGCGTGAATATTGATGCAGCCGAGCCGCGGAACGCGCAGGACGTCGGGCGGCAGGATGAGTCCGTAGGCGGCGACGATCATCGCCTCGGGCGCCGACGCGGCCAGCCGCTGCGCGGTTTGCGGATCCCTGAGCGTGCGCGGCTGCTCGACCGCGAGCCCGAGCTCGCGCGCAAGCTGCTTGACCGCGGAGGCCGTCGGGTGCAGCCCGCGACCGGCCGGGCGGTCGGGCTGGGTGAGCACCAGCGAGATCGAATGTCCCGCAGCGTGCAAGGCTGCAAGCGCGGCCGCTGCGAATGCGGGCGTGCCCGCGAAGACGAGCCTCATCGCGAGGCTACATCGCTGCGCGCTGCTGCTTCCTCAGCTTCGAGGCGATGCGCTGCTGCTTCAACCGCGAGAGGTAATCGACGAATACCTTCCCGTCGAGATGGTCGATCTCGTGCTGTATACAAACCGCGAGCAGGCCCTCGGCCTGAAGCGTGAACGGCTCCCCCTCGCGATTCAGCGCCCGGACCGTAACGCGCTCGGCGCGCCAGACGTTCTCGAAGATGCCGGGCACCGAGAGGCACCCCTCTTCGGTCTCGATCTCGCCGCTTTTTTCGATGATGACGGGGTTCACGAACGCCTGGAGCTGATCTCGCGTCTCTGAGATGTCGATGATGATCACGCGCTCGTGCACGTCCACCTGCGTTGCCGCGAGCCCGATGCCCGGCGCCGCGTACATCGTCTCGCCCATGTCGTTGATTAGCTTGCGAATACGCTCGTCTACCGCCTTCACCGGCGCTGCCACCGTGTGCAGCCGGGGATCGGGATAATGCAAAATGGGTAACAAAGCCATAAAAAACTTGCGACTATAGGCAGCTAAATGCAGAATTTAAACCACTACGTCAGATTGCGGCGGCGGGGAGCGGCGCGCTGGCCAACGTATCCGGCGTAATTTGGGGCGGTCAATGAAAAAATCAATTATATCGCTGATTTTACTGCTTTCTTTAGCAGTCGCGACGATCGCCGCGACGACCGGCCCGGAAGTTCGGGCCGACGCGCCGAACCGCTACACCGTAGTGCCCGGAGACACGCTGTGGGGCATCGCGACCCGGTTTTTGCGCGATCCGTGGCGCTGGCCCGAGCTGTGGCGGATGAACCAGGCCCAGATCCGCAACCCGCACCGGATCTACCCCGGGGACACGCTGGTGCTCGACCGCACTGGCGGCAGCCCCGTCATGCGCCTCGAACAGGCGAGAGTCGGTCCGCGCGTGCGCATCGAGCCGCGCGACGCCGACGCGATCCAGACCATTCCGCCTTCGGTCATCGAGCCTTTCCTCTCGAAGCCGCTGGTCGTCACGGCGAAAGAGCTCGACAGCGCAGCCGAGATCGTCGCAACCCAGGAAGACCGGCTCGCCATCGGCGCCGGCAATGTCGCTTACGTGCGGGGCCTGAACGGCAGTGCGGAGACGCGCTGGCAGGTCTTTCGCCGTGGCGATCCGCTCGTCGATCCGGAGTCCAAAGAGCTGCTCGGGTATGTCGGCGTGTACCTCGGCGAGGCGCAACTGCGGCGCCGCGCGCAGATCAGCACCATCGAAATCACGAAGGCCCCGCAGGAAATCTACCGCGGCGACAAGCTCGTGCCGATTCCGCCGGAGGCGCCGATATTCGCCTACGTGCCGCACGCGCCGCAGAAGAAAGTGGAAGGTCGCATCATTTCGACGTACGGCGGCTTGTATGAAACAGGGCCGCTCGGGATCGTCGCGCTGTCCCGCGGCACGCGCGACGGGCTCGAAGTCGGGCACGTGCTCGCGCTCTATCGCGACCAGCGCAGCGCGCGCTACACCGAGCGCACGGAGCCGGTGTTCGGCCGCATCGGTCCGACCGGTAGGGACGACCGCATTCCGTACTATCCGGCGGAGCTCGCGGGCCGCGACGCGCCGGTGTTCCACACCGATCCGCCGGTGCGCGATGCCGATCTCCAGGGACTGCCGGCGGAGCGCTACGGACTGCTCATGGTCTTTCGCACGTTCGACCGCGCGTCGTTCGCGCTGGTCATGCAGGCCTCGCGGCCGGTCGCCGTCACCGATATCGTCACCAATCCCTAAGCGCTTCTTCCCCGCCACGCACGCGCTCTTCGCGCGCGAAGCTTGCGCATGACGCTCGATCCCGATCTGAAGGCGTGGCTCACGCTTTCGTTCGCGCCCGGGCTCACCAACGAGCCGTTCCGCCAGCTCCTGGCGGCATTCGGCAGCCCCGAAGCGGTGCTGGCGGCAAGCCGCGCGGACCTCACGCGCGTCGTGCCCGATCGCGCTGCGCGGGCCGTTCACTCCCCCGTGCCGCCCGAGTTGCTGGCGCGGGTGGAAAGCTGGCTCGAGGATCCCGCCAATCACGTGATCACGCTTGGCGATGCGACCTATCCGCAGGCGCTGCTGAATGCCCCGGACCCGCCGCCGCTCCTCTATGCCAAGGGCCGTGTCGAGCTCCTCAATGCCGAGGGCTTCGCGATCGTCGGCAGCCGCAATGCCACGCAGCAGGGCCTCGCGCACGCCGAAGCTTTCGGGCGCGCGCTCGCCGACGCGGGGCTCACGATCGTGAGCGGCCTCGCCCTCGGCATCGACGCGGCGGCGCACCGGGGTGGTCTCGCGGGCCGGGCGAGCAGCATCGCCGTGGTCGGCACCGGCCTCGATATCGTATATCCGGCGAAGAACCGCGATCTCGCGCACGAGCTCGCGCGCAAGGGCTGCATCGTGTCCGAATTCGCGCTCGGCACCGCGCCGGTCGCATCCAATTTCCCGCGCCGCAACCGGCTGATCAGCGGACTCGGACGCGGCTGTCTCGTGGTCGAGGCGGCGCTCTCGAGCGGCTCGCTCATCACGGCGCGGCTAGCCAACGAGCAGGGGAAGGACGTCTTCGCGATGCCGGGATCGATCCACTCGCCGCTCAACAAGGGCTGCCACAACCTCATCAAGCAGGGCGCGAAGCTCGCCGAAACGGCGCAGGACATCCTCGACGAGCTCCGGATGCCGATCACCGCGGCCGCCCGGCCTGCCGACGCAGCCGCCACACACCCGGTGCTCGACCGGATGGGATTCGATCCGTGGGACTTCGACACGCTGTCGGCGCGCACCGGAGTGAGCGCTGACCAGCTCTCGGCGCTGCTCACGCAATGGGAGGTCGAAGGCCTCGTCGAGAGCCTGCCCGGCGGGCGATATCAGCGTCTGCGCTGACCTCGAGCACCCCTTGCGCGTGCGGCTAAGCGCTTGAGCCGGAGCGCTTTTTCGCCTTTTGCTTGCACCTGCAGGTCTTTGTTCTTATCATCGTGCGCTCTTTTTTGCGGCTCTTCAGGACGCGTCCGAAGCTTCGCGGCGCGTTCCGCCGTTCCCCTCTGATCCGATGGCCAAGACACTCATCATCGCCGAAAAACCGTCCGTCGCCGGCGATATCGCCCGCGCGCTGGGCGGCTTCAGGCGGCACGACGACTACTACGAAAGCGACGACTACGTGCTTTCGTCCGCGGTCGGCCATCTGCTGGAGCTCACCGCGCCCGACGAATACGAAGTGAAGCGCGGCAAGTGGTCATTTGCCCATCTACCGGTGATCCCGCCGCATTTCGATCTGAAGCCGATCGAGAAAACCGAGTCGCGGCTGAGGCTCCTCACGAAGCTCCTCAAAAGGAAGGACGTCGACGGCGTCATCAACGCCTGCGACGCGGGCCGGGAAGGCGAGCTCATCTTCCGGCTCATCATGCGGCACGCCAAAGTGAAAAAGCCGGTCCAGCGGCTGTGGCTGCAGTCGATGACGCCGGCGGCGATCCGCGACGGTTTCGAGCGCCTGCGCGCCGACGCCGAGCTGCTGCCGCTCGCCGACGCCGCCACCTGCCGGTCCGAATCCGACTGGCTGGTGGGAATCAACGGCACGCGCGCGCTCACGGCGTTCAATTCCAAGAGCGGGGGGTTCCACAAGACTCCGGTCGGGCGCGTGCAGACGCCGACGCTGGCGATCCTCGTCGAGCGCGAGGAGAAGATCAAGAAATTCGTCGCGCGCGACTACTGGGAGGTGCACGGCACGTTCGGCGTCGCGGCCGGGGAGTACGCCGGGCGCTGGTTCGACGAGAACTTCGCGAAGGAAAAGCGCGAGGACGATGCCGAGCTCAGACCCGAGCGCATGTGGGACGAAAAGCGGGCGCTCGCGATCCGCGACAAGTGCGACGGCAAGCCGGGGGAGATCACCGAGGAGAGCAAGCCCTCAAGCCAGGCGTCGCCGCTTCTCTTCGATCTGACGAGCCTGCAGCGCACCGCGAACGGGCGCTTTGGATTTTCCGCACGCATGACTCTTTCGATCGCGCAGGCGCTGTACGAGAAGCACAAGGTGCTCACTTATCCGCGCACCGATTCGCGCGCGCTGCCGGAGGATTACGTCGGAACAGTGCAGGACACGATGGAGGCGCTGATCGGCGGCGGCGGCGGCAAGAAGAGCGTCGAGCACCCGTACGCGCCGTTTGCATCCAAGATCCTGACGCAGAAGTGGGTGAGGCCGAACAAGCGCATATTCAATAACGCGAAAGTATCGGACCACTTCGCGATCATTCCGACCGCGCTCGCGCCGAAGCACCTGAACGAGGCCGAGGCGAAGCTTTACGACCTCGTCGTGCGGCGTTTCCTGGCGGTGTTCTATCCGCCGGCCGAATACCTGGTGACGACGCGGATCACGCGCGTAGCGGGGGAAGCATTCAAGAGCGAAGGCAAGGTGCTCAAGCAGGCGGGCTGGCTCGAGGTGCACGGCAAGGAAGCGCAGGAAGATGACGAGGCGAGCCTGGTCGCGGTCGACGCAGGGGAGACAGCGAAAACGCTCGCCGTCGAGGCCCGCGCGCTCCAGACGCGGCCCCCGGCCCGGTTCACCGAGGCAACGCTGCTCACCGCGATGGAAGGCGCGGGCAAGCTGGTCGAGGACGAGGAGCTGCGCGATGCCATGAAGGAGCGCGGGCTTGGCACTCCGGCGACACGCGCCGTGATCATCGAGAAGCTCATCGCCGACGAATACGTCGTGCGCAACCAGCGCGAGCTTCAGCCCACGCCGAAGGCGTTCTCGCTGCTCACGCTGCTACGCGGCCTCGAGATTCCCGAGCTCATCTCGCCGGAGCTCACCGGGGAATGGGAGTACCGGCTGAAGGAGATGGAGCACGGGAAGCTCTCGCGGCCGGAATTCATGCGCGGCATCGCCGAGATGACCAAGCACATCGTCGAGCGCGCGAAGGCGCACGAGAGCGAGACGGTGCCCGGCGATTACGCAACGCTCAAGACGCGGTGCCCGAGCTGCGGCGGGGTGGTCAAGGAGAACTACAAGAAGTTTCAGTGCCAGCGCTGTGATTTCGCGCTGTGGCGCATTCTGTCCGGGCGCCAATTCGAGCCAGGCGAGATCGAGGAGCTCATCGAGAAGCGGCAGATCGGTCCGCTGCAGGGTTTCCGCAGTCGGCTCGGGAAGCCCTTCGCCGCGATCATCAAGCTCACGCCCGAGCTCAAGGTGGAATTCGATTTCGGTCAGCAGCAGGCGGACGCGGACGCCGAGCCCATCGACTTCAGCAACCAGGAGCCGCTCGGCCCGTGCCCGAAGTGCGGCCGCAACGTTTACGCACACGGCATGGCTTACGTGTGCGAAGGCGCGGCGGCCACGCCGCGCACGTGCGATTTCCGATCAGGCCAGATCATCCTGCAGCGGCCGATCGAAGCCGACCAGATGAGAAAGCTCCTGAAGGACGGCAAGACCGACCTTCTGCACCGCTTCATCTCGCGTAAAGGCCGGCCGTTCTCGGCTTATCTCGTGCGCGGTTCCGACGGCAAGGTGAGCTTCGAATTCGAGCCGCGCGCCGCTCGCGGCGCGGCGGCCAAGACGCCGGCGAAAGCCAAGGCCGCAACGCGCGCCCGCAAGACCGCCACCTAAAACCGAAGGAAGAGAGCAACGGAGAGGAACCATCACCGGTTCCTCTCTGTTCGTGATCGGCCGCGGCTGCGAGCGTAGCTCGCTGGGTTCTCGCGGCGGCACGTCACGGCCGCGACACGCGGCTAGACGTCTATGTTGCGGGCGCCGAGCGCGTTCGATTCGATGAAATTGCGCCGCGGCTCGACCTGGTCGCCCATCAGCGTGGCGAAGATCTCCTCGGCGGTGATCGCATCCTCGATCTGCGTCTTCAGCAGCCGGCGCGTCGAGGGGTCCATCGTCGTTTCCCAGAGCTGCTCGGGGTTCATCTCGCCGAGACCCTTGTAACGCTGGATGCTCACGCCGCGCTGGATCTCGCCGAGCACCCAGTCGATCGCTTCACGGAAGTCGCTGACCGGATGCACGTGCTCGCCGCGTTTGACGTACGCGTCGGGGCCGAGCAGGCCCTGTGTGACCTGCGCGGTGCGCTTGATTTGTGCGTAGTCGCCGCCCTGCAGGAAGTCGCCGTCGATGTAACTCGAGCGCACCACGCCGTGCTGGGTGCGGCTGATCGCGAGCACGTAGCGCTCCAGCTTCTCGTCGAACCGCGCCACGACTCTCAGGTTCGCGTCATCGAGCAACGCGGCGAGCCGCTGCGCGCTGTCCTGCGCGGCGGCCTCGTCGGCGAGGTCGAGCTCCGGCGACTGCTTTAGCAGCGCAAACAGCACCTCCTCGTCGATCAGCCGGCTTTCGCGCTGGATCACGGCCTCGGCGAGCAGATACTCCTGCGCCACGTTTTCGAACGTCTCGCGCGTGAGCGGCGCGCCGTGCGCGGACGGATACAGCTCCGACTCCGAAAGCGCGAGCTTGAGCAGGTACTGCTTCAACTCGTGCTCGTCCTTGAGATAGCGCTCACTGCGGCCGTGCTTCGCCTTGTAGAGCGGCGGCTGCGCGATGTAGATGTGGCCACGCTCGATCAGATCCGGCATCTGCCGGTAGAAGAACGTGAGAAGCAGCGTGCGAATGTGCGAGCCGTCGACGTCCGCGTCGGTCATGATGATCACGCGGTGGTAACGCAGCTTGTCGGGTGCGTACTCTTCCTTGCCGATGCCGGTCCCGAGCACGCTGATGAGCGTGGCGATCTCCTGGGACGAGAGCAGCTTGTCCAGGCGCGCGCGCTCGACGTTCAGGATCTTACCTTTGAGCGGCAGGATCGCCTGGAACTTGCGGTCGCGCCCCTGTTTTGCCGAGCCGCCCGCGGAGTCGCCCTCGACGATATAGAGCTCGCTCTGCGCCGGATCGCGCTCCTGGCAGTCGGCGAGCTTGCCCGAAAGTCCGAATGAATCCAGGACGCCTTTGCGACGCGTGAGCTCGCGAGCCTTACGCGCCGCCTCTCTCGCGCGCGCGGCTTCGATGATCTTGCCGCAGATGATCTTGGCGTCGTTCGGTTTTTCCAGCAGGAACTCCATGAGCTTCTGCGCGACGATCTCCTCGACCACCGGACGCACTTCGCTGGAGACGAGCTTGTCCTTGGTCTGCGAGGAGAACTTGGGCTCCGGCACCTTCACCGAAAGCACCGCAGTCAATCCTTCCTTCATGTCGTCGCCGCTCGTCTCGACCCTGGCCTTCTTCGCAAGCTCGGTGCTGTCGATGTACTGGTTAAGCGTGCGCGTCATCGCCGCACGAAGTCCCGTGAGATGCGTGCCGCCGTCGCGCTGAGGAATGTTGTTCGTGAAGCATTGCGTCGATTCCTGGTAGGAATCGTTCCACTGCATCGCCACTTCGACCGTGATGCCTTCCTTCTCGCCGATCGCGTAGAACGGCGATGGATGGAGCACGGCTTTCGCGCGGTTCATGTATTCGACGAAGCCGCGGATGCCGCCGCTGAAAGCGAAGTCCTCTTCCTTGCCGCTGCGCTGATCGATCAGCTTGATGCGCACGCCGTTGTTGAGGAACGAGAGCTCGCGCAGTCTCTTGGCGAGGATGTCGTAGTGGTACTCGATGTCGCCGAAGATCTCCTTCGACGCGAGGAAGTGAACCTCGGTGCCGCGCCGCTCGGTCTTGCCGAGGACCTTGAGCGGCGCCACCGCTACACCCATCCTGAACTCCATCGCGTGCGCCTGACCGTCGCGGCGGATCGTCAAGCGCAACCACTCGGAGAGTGCGTTGACGACCGACACACCCACCCCGTGCAGGCCGCCCGAGATCTTGTACGAGTTGCTGTCGAATTTACCGCCGGCGTGCAGCTCCGTCATCACCACTTCGGCTGTCGAGCGTTTTTCCTCGTCGTCCGGATAGATGTCCGTCGGAATGCCGCGGCCGTTGTCGAGCACGCTCACCGAATTGTCGGGATGAATGGTGATCGTGATCTCGTCACAGTAGCCCGCGAGCGCCTCGTCGATCGCGTTGTCGACGACCTCGAACACCATGTGGTGGAGGCCCGTGCCGTCGCTCGTGTCTCCGATGTACATGCCGGGCCGCTTGCGCACCGCGTCGAGGCCCTTCAGCACCTTGATGCTGCTCGCCCCGTAGTCGCTGGCGCCGTTCGGCTCTTCGATTCTGTCGTTCATCCGTTGCTTCGTTTTCCTGGTGCTCGTTAGATGCGCATCGGCATGACCACGTAGCGATAGTCGCTGCGGTCGGGTAGGGTGATGAGCATGCTGCTGTTGGCATCGCCGAAAGCGCAGTCGATGCGTTCGCTCCCGACGTTTGTCAGCACGTCGAGCAGATAAGTGATGTTGAAACCGACGTCGAGGGGCTCGCCTGAATAGTCGATCTCGAGCTCCTCCTGCGCTTCTTCCTGCTCATTGTTAGTGCATGAAATTCGCAAACTGTTCCCGGTCAGCATCCACCGGACCCCCCGGAATTTCTCGTTCGAGAGGATGGCCGCCCGCTGCAGGGCCTGGAGAAGCAGCAGGCGGTCGAGCACGATGTGCTTCTGGTAATTCGTCGGGATGACGCGGGTGTAATCCGGGAATTTCCCGTCGATCACCTTGGTCGTAAGCTCGATCGCGTCGAAGCGGAATTTGACTTGGGTCGCGTAGAGCTCGATGTGCACGTCCTCCTCGCCTTCGGTGAGCAGCCGCGCGAGCTCGAGCACGGCCTTGCGCGGCAGGATCACCTCGCGTCTTTCGTCCTGCTTGGCGACCGTGCCGCTGGCGTAGCTCAACCGGTGGCCGTCGGTGGCGACGACCTTGATCTGCTCACCTTCGAGCACGAGCAGCATGCCGTTCAGGTAGTACCGGATGTCCTGCTGCGCCATCGAGAACTGCACGAGGAGCAGCAGCGCCTTCAGCTCCTTCTGGCGCAAGGTGACTTTCGCGAGCGGTGCTCCGGGATCGCCCAGCAAGGGGAAATCCGCTGCCGGAAGCGTCTGGAGATTGAAGCGGCTGCGGCCCGCTTTGACCTGCAGACGGTTGTTCTGCGAATCCAGCATGACATCGGTGCCATCGGGCAGCGAGCGCAGGATGTCCTGGAGCTTGCGGGCGGATACGGTGAGGTTTTGCTCGGCCGTCCCTTTGCCCGTTTCGCACCGCGTCGAGACCTGGATCTCGAGATCGGTCGCCACGAGATCCAGACGATCCTGTTTTCGCTCGAGCAACACGTTCGACAGTATCGGCAGCGTGTGACGCTTTTCCACGATACCGGTCACGGCCTGCAGGGGTTTCAGCAGCGCATCGCGTTCGATCTGAAGAAGTTTCATGATGTACTTCTTTATTTAGTAGTTCTAATAAGCTTTCGGCATTCCTGTGGACAGGCCAGAGAAGCTTTCCCGGTCACGGTCTTGCGCGGCCGTGAGCATGTGGATTTCGACAACGGTTTCGCCGGGGTCAAATGTGGAGCGTTTCAGCGCCGGCTGCTTCAGCCGGGCTTATCCACAATTCGCCCAGCGGTTTTCAACTGCGTAACACCTTGAGCAGCGAATTCACGTCGCGGGTCACGTCGGTGTTGGAGCTCCGCAGATCGGCGATCTTGCGGCACGCATGCAGCACGGTCGTGTGGTCGCGGCCGCCGAACGCTTCACCGATATCGGGCAAGCTCAACTGCGTGAGTTCTTTGGCGAGCGCCATCGCGATCTGGCGCGGCCGCGCGACGTTGCGGCTGCGCTTCTTCGAGTACATCTCGGAGACCTTGATCTTGTAGTAATCCGCGACGGTCTTCTGGATGTTCTCGATCGATATCTGACGGTTCTGGACGGCCAGAAGGTCGCGCAGCGCTTCGCGGCAAAGCTCGATGGAGAGCTCCTGACCCGAGAAACGCGCATAGGCGAGCACGCGCTTCAGACCGCCTTCGAGTTCGCGCACGTTCGACTGGATGTGCTTGGCCAGAAAGAAAGCGACTGACTGGTCCAGCTTGACCGATTCGGCCTCCGCCTTCTTGAGCAGAATCGCGACGCGCATCTCGAGCTCCGGCGGCTCCACCGCCACCGTGAGGCCCCAGCCGAATCGCGAGATGAGGCGGTTCTCGATGCCCGAAATCTCTTTCGGATAGGTGTCGCAGGTGATGACGACCTGCTTGTGCGACTCGATCAACGCATTGAACGCGTAGAAGAATTCCTCCTGCGTCCGGCTCTTGCCGCTGAAGAACTGTATGTCGTCGATGAGCAGCAGGTCGAGCGAGTGGTAGTAGCGCTTGAAATCGTCGAACGCCTTGTGCTGATAGGCGCGGACCACGTCGGAGACATACGCTTCGGCGTGGATGTAGCGGATCTTGCTGTCGGGCGCGCGCGCGTGCAGGTGATTGCCGATTGCATGTATCAGGTGCGTCTTACCGAGCCCTACGCCGCCGTAGATGAACAGCGGGTTGTATGCCGCGCCCGGGCGCTCGGCCACCTGCATCGCGGCGGCGCGCGCGAGCTCGTTCGCCTTGCCGGTGACGAATGTCTCGAAGGTGAACGACGAATTGAGCCGCGAGACGTCGCGCGAGATCTTGGGCTGCGGAATGTCGGGCGCCGCCGGAATGCTGGTCGCCGGCGCATCGGGTTTGACTTCTTTTTCGGCGAGCAGCAGACGAATGTCGATCGAGCGCTTCAGGCGCTCCGCCGCAAGCTCCTGGATGCGACCGCAGAACTTGTCCCGGATCCACTGCAGTACGAATCGATTCGGCGCGATGAGCGTGAGCACGTCACCTTCGGTCTGAACCTTGAGCGGCTTGATCCAGGTGACGAATTGCTGAGGGGGGAGCTCTTTCTCGAAATGGGCGAGACAGTGGCGCCAGAAGCTGTTCATTAACTCGGATGCGGGGCTTATTTTTGGCGCTCGAAAGAGCGCCGTTGATCGTCCAAATTTTACGCTGATCGAGGTGGGTTATCCACAAGCGAAAGCCGTGCTTCGAGTCATCCGCGCTCGAAGCCGTTCGATTGACACGACAACACGTTACGCGATGTAATACCCGGTTTTTCAGCACGCCGGGACATCTACCATGAAGCGCACTTATCAACCTTCCAAGACACGCCGGAAGCGCACGCACGGTTTCCGCGTGCGCATGAAGACCAAGGCCGGACGTGCCGTTATCAACGCCCGCAGAGCCAAGGGAAGGGCACGCCTCGCCGTTTGAGCGAGAGCGAGGCTTCCGGCGCCGCGCGGTCGCGCGGCGCCGGTGTGAAGCCGCGCATGATGCGGCGCCCGGAAGAATTCGAGGCCGTGCTGCGCTCGCGCATCCGCTCGGTGAGCCGCAACTTCGTCGCGCGCGCACGGCCGAACGACTTTGATCATCCGCGCCTCGGCATTATCGCCGGGCGCAAAGCCGCAGCGCGGGCCGTAGACAGAAACCGGGCGAAGCGCCTGATACGCGAGGCGTTTCGCGCAGCCGGCGAGCGCGCCGGCGCGTACGACATCGCAGTCCAGTTGAAGAGCGACCTGCGCGGCGAAGACAACGCCGCGCTGCGCAAGGAGCTCGACGCTTTGCTCGACACGCTGCTGCGCGAGACGCGTCGCGCTTGACAGGCCACAGCATGGAATCACAACGCTTCATTCTTTTCTTCATTTTCGCGTTCTCGCTGTTCCTGCTGTTCGATGCATGGCAGCGCGACCAGAATCCGCCGGCGGCGCGTGACAAGCCCGTGGCTGCGGCGAAGCAGGAACCCGGGGTACCCCCGGCTCCCGGGGCAGCAGCCGTGCCGGCGCCGGGTGCCGCTGCCGTGCCGACGCCGAGCGTTACCGCCCCTGCGCCGGCTCCGACGCCCGCGCCGTCTGCCGGTCTCGCGCCGGGGCAGGCGGTCACGGTGCAAACCGACGTGTTCGTGGCGGAGATCAGCACGGCCGGCGGTGACCTGCGCAAGCTCACGCTGAAGCGCCACCGCGACGTCGAAGACAAGCGGCGAGACTTCGTGTTGTTCGACCAGCGCGCCGATCACGTTTACGTCGCGCAATCCGGGCTGCTCGGCAACGACCTGCCGACGCACCGGACCCAGTATTCCGCGGCGCAGACGGCCTACCAGCTCGATGAGGGCGCGAACGTTGTGGAGGTGCGACTCGAAGCGCCGCCGGCGAACGGCGTGAAGGTGACGAAGGTGTATCGCTTCACGCGCGGAAGTTACCTGATCGACGTTGCCTTCGAGATCCAGAATCAGGGGGAGGCCCCGATCCAGCCGCACGGCTATTTCCAGCTCCTGCGCGACGACAAGCCGCCCGCAGGCGATTCGGCGATGCTGCCTACATTCACCGGCGTCGGGGTTTACACCGAAAAGGAGAAATTCCAGAAGATCGGGCTCTCCGACATCGAGAAGGGCAAGGCCACCTATCCGAAGGAGAGCAACGACGGCTGGATCGGCATGATCCAGCACTACTTCGTGAGCGCCTGGCTGCCGAGGAACGGGACCCCGCGCGAGTTTTACGTGCGTCGTCTCGACAAGCTGAACGCCGCCGGCGTGATCGTTCCAGTGCAGGCCATTCAGCCCGGCGGCTCGACCGTGCTCAGCGTGCCGCTTTACGCCGGGCCGCAAGATCAGGACAAGCTCGCCGAGCTCGCGCCCGGGCTCGACCTGTCGGTCGATTATGGCTGGCTGACGATCATCGCGTCGCCGCTGTTCTGGCTGCTGAAGTGGTTCTATGGCTGGGTCGGCAACTGGGGCGTGGCGATCATTCTGCTGACGGTGGTGATCAAGCTCATCTTCTATCCGCTGTCCGAAGCGAGCTACCGCTCGATGGCGAAGATGCGGGTGCTCGCGCCCAAGCTCCAGCGGTTGAAGGAACAGTACGGTGAGGATCGCCAGCGCATGCAGCAGGCGATGATGGAGCTCTATAAGACCGAGAAGATCAATCCGCTGGGCGGCTGTCTCCCGATTATCGTTCAAATTCCGGTATTTATCGCACTTTACTGGGTCCTCCTCGCGAGCGTCGAGCTGCGCCACGCGCCTTTCATGCTCTGGATCGATGATTTGTCGCGGCCCGATACGCTCTTTGGCGTCTGGTTTGGCATGCCGGTGGGTTTGCTCCCCATCCTCATGGGCGCGACGATGATCATCCAGACCAAGCTCAACCCGGAACCGCCGGACCCGGTGCAAGCGAAAGTCATGAAGATCATGCCGATCGCGTTCAGCGTGTTCTTCTTCTTCTTCCCGGCCGGCCTCGTGCTGTACTGGCTGGTGAACAACATCCTGTCGATCGCGCAGCAGTGGCACATCAACCGCGTGCTGGAACGCGCGAACCTCGCGCCGCCGCGCAAGCGCTAGCAGCCGTCGTCGCGGTTTCGCGATGAGCCGCAGCGACCCGATCGCTGCGATCGCCACCGCCCCCGGGCGCGCGGCTATCGGTATCGTCCGGCTGTCTGGCCCCGATCTGCGCGCGTTCGGCAACCAGATCACGGGCCGTGCGCTCGAGCCGCGGCAGGCGACGCGTGCGGTGTTTCGGGACGGCGTCGGCGAGCCGATCGACGAGGGGATCGCGCTCTACTTTCCGGCGCCGGGCTCGTATACCGGCGAGGACGTTCTGGAGCTCCAGGGTCACGGCGGCATGGTCGTGCTGCGCACGCTGCTCGAGCGTTGCGTGGAGCTCGGCGCACGCATCGCGGAGCCGGGGGAGTTCACGCAGCGTGCCTTTCTGAACGGCAAGATCGATCTGGTCCAGGCAGAGGGCGTGATCGACCTCATCGACGCTTCGACCGGACAAGCCGCACGGTCCGCGCTCAAGTCACTCCAAGGCGAATTTTCCACGAAGATTCAGTCGCTGAACGCCCAGCTGATCGAGCTGCGGGCGCTCGTCGAAGCGACACTCGACTTTCCTGAGGAAGAAATCGACCCCCTCGACCTCCGCGGCGCGTCGGAGCGCCTGGCGCGGTTGCGTTCCGACCTAGAAGCGGTGTTAGCCGCGGCTCGCCAAGGCAGCCTGCTACGCGAGGGCCTCCACATCGTGCTTGCGGGACGTCCTAACGTGGGCAAGTCGAGTCTGCTGAACCGGCTTGCCGGCGGGAACGTAGCCATCGTGACCGAAATTCCGGGTACCACGCGGGACGTTATTCGCGAGGCGATCGACATCGACGGGGTGCCGGTGCACATCCTCGATACGGCCGGGCTGCGCGACTCGACGGACCCGGTCGAACGTATCGGGGTCGAGCGCGCGTGGGGCGCGATCGGCGGCGCCGACCTGCTGCTATTGGTCAGCGACGCGCAGTCCGGCCTCGGCGATGAGGAGCGCGCGATTCTCGCGCGCGTGCCACCGGAGCTCGAGCGGATTCACGTGGTCAACAAGATCGATCTCACCGGCGCGGTCGCGGCCCTGACGGAGCAGAACAGCCAGACGACGGTGCTCCTCTCGGCCAAGACCGGAGCGGGGGTCGACTTGCTGCGTGAAGCGATTCTGGCGCGTGCGGGGTGGGCCGGACAGCCCGAAGGCGTTTTCCTCGCGCGTGAGCGGCACCTGAGCGCATTGCAGCGGGCACGCGACGAGCTGTCGGCGGCGAGCGCCCGCCCGGCCCCCGAGCTGTTTGCCGAGCACCTGCGGCTTGGGCACGAGGCTTTGATGTCGATCACCGGCGAGTTCGGTGCGGACGATCTGTTGGGCGCAATCTTCCAGAGGTTCTGCATCGGGAAGTAGGTTTCACGTGAAACCTGCTTGATTTTGGTGCGCGCGCCCGCTCACGCGAAGCTGCGCGATGTTTCACGTGAAACTCTCCCGCGGCCACGCGGTCCATGCGCACGCGTCCTTTTGGCCGTAAAATGTCGCTTGATCACGAATCGCATCCGAATGCCACAAGCCGTTGAAAAGTTTGATGTAATTGTCGTCGGCGGCGGCCACGCCGGAACCGAGGCGGCGCTCGCGAGCGCGCGCTCAGGTTGTTCGACGCTGCTGCTCACGCACAACGTCGAAACGCTGGGTCAGATGTCGTGCAACCCCTCGATCGGCGGCATCGGCAAAGGTCATCTCGTCAAGGAAGTCGACGCGCTCGGCGGTGCGATGGCGACCGCGACGGACGAAGCGGGGATCCAGTTTCGCATCCTCAACGCGCGCAAAGGGCCGGCGGTCCGCGCGACGCGCGCGCAAGCCGACCGGCTCCTGTACAAGCACGCGATCCGCTCCCGGCTGGAGAACCAGCCGAACCTGCGCATCTTTCAACAGGCGGTCGACGACCTGCTGCTCGAAGGCGATCGTGTGGTCGGCGCCGTGACGCAAATCGGGGTCCGCTTTGGCGCGCGCGCGGTCGTGCTGACCGCCGGTACGTTCCTCTCGGGCCTCATTCATGTCGGGCTGCAGAATTACCAGGGCGGACGCGCCGGCGATCCGCCGGCGATCGGTCTTGCGCGACGGCTGCGCGAGCTCGCGCTGCCGGTGGGCCGGCTCAAAACCGGTACGCCTCCGCGCATCGACGGCCGCAGCATCGATTTTTCCGTGATGACCGTGCAGCCGGGCGATCACCCGGTGCCGGTGTTCTCGTTCCTCGCGCGAGCGGAGCAGCATCCGCGCCAGCTGCCCTGCTGGATCACGCACACCAACGCGCGCACGCACGACACCATCCGGGCCGGCTTGGACCGCTCCCCGATGTTCACCGGTGTCATCGAAGGCGTGGGCCCGCGCTACTGCCCGTCGATCGAAGACAAGATTCACCGATTTGCGGACAAGGCCTCTCACCAGATCTTCCTTGAACCCGAAGGCCTCACGGTCAACGAGTACTATCCGAACGGCATATCGACGAGCCTGCCGTACGACGTGCAGGTGGCGCTGGTGCATTCGATTGCCGGTCTCGAGCACGCGCACATCACGCGGCCGGGCTACGCGATCGAGTACGACTATCTCGATCCGCGCGCGCTCAAGAGCTCGCTCGAGTCGAAGTCCATTGGAGGGTTGTTTCTGGCCGGCCAGATCAACGGCACGACGGGTTACGAGGAGGCGGCGGCGCAGGGACTGCTGGCGGGCATCAACGCGGCGCGCGCGGCGCGCGGCGAAGACGGCTGGTGCCCGCGGCGCGATCAGGCGTATCTCGGTGTGCTCGTCGACGACCTCATTACGCGCGGCGTGTCGGAGCCTTATCGCATGTTCACGAGCCGCGCGGAGTATCGGCTGAGCCTGCGCGAAGACAACGCGGACCTGCGGCTCACCGAAACGGGCCGTAAGCTCGGGCTGGTGGACGATGTGCGCTGGCGTGCATTCTGTGAGAAGCGCGACGCGATCGCGCGCGAGCAGGAGCGGCTGCGCTCGACGTGGGTCAATCCGAAGCTCGTCGGCGCCGCCGATGCAACGCGCGTGCTCGGCCAGCCAATCGAACGCGAGTATCCGCTGGCCGATCTGCTGCGACGTCCCGACGTGGCGTATCGCAGCTTGATGACGCTGCCGGGCGCGGGACCGGGGGTGGCGGATCCGCAGGTTGCCGATCAAGTCGAGACGCAGGCGAAATACCATGGTTATATCGAGCGCCAACGCGACGAAATCGAACGCAACGAACAGCACGAGAACGCGCGGCTGCCGTCGGATATCGACTACCGGCGGCTGCGCGGACTGTCCGTCGAAGTGCAGCAGAAGCTCAACGCACACCGGCCCGAGACGATCGGCCAGGCTGCGCGCATCTCCGGCGTGACGCCGGCTGCGGTCTCCATCCTGCTGGTGCACCTGAAACGCGGGTTCGCCGACGCGCGACAGCAGTCGGCATGAGCCTCCGGGCGGCGCTCGCCGACGGGCTCGAGACTCTGCGGCTTTCCGTTCCCGACGCTGCGCAGACGAAGCTCCTCGCGTACATCGCGCTCATCGAGAAGTGGAATCGCGTCTACAACCTCACCGCGATACGCGAGCCCGAGAAAATGCTCTCGCACCACGTGCTCGACAGTCTAGCGGTCGCGCCGCACCTCGCGGGCGGGACGGTACTAGACGTCGGCAGCGGGGCGGGGCTGCCGGGCATACCGCTCGCCATCGCGCGGCCGGAGCTCGCCGTGACGCTGCTCGAAGCCAACCACAAGAAAGCGGCGTTTATGAAGCAGGCGCTGATCGAGCTCGGGCTGAGTGAGGTCGAGATCGCGGCGGAGCGCGTCGAAGCATGGTCCGCGTCGAGGCAGTTCGACGTGGTGATCTCGCGCGCGTTTTCGGATCTCGCCGAATTCGTTACGCTCGCCGCCCGCCACTGCAGCGATAACGGCACGCTCGCCGCGATGAAAGGCGTCTATCCCTATGAAGAGCTCGCGCAACTGCCTGCGCCGTACGAAATGACCGCGGTCATCCCGTTGACGGTGCCGGGGCTCGCAGCCGAACGGCACCTGGTGCTGATGCGGCGCAAGTAAAGGAAGGCGGGGGGAATGGCCAGGATCTTCGCCATAACAAACCAGAAGGGCGGGGTCGGGAAAACGACGACCGGCGTCAATCTCGCCGCGAGTCTCGGCGCGACTAAACGGCGCGTCCTGCTCGTGGACCTCGATCCGCAGGGCAATGCCACGATGGGCAGCGGCGTCGACAAGCGCACGCTGCAATCGACCGTCTACCAGCTCCTGATCGGCGAACGCGACATCCGCTCGGTCCGCGTTGCGGCGCCGGCGGGTCGCTACGACCTGCTGCCCGCGAATCGCGACCTCGCCGGCGCCGAAATCGAGATGGTCGAGCTCGAGCACCGCGAGTCGCGGCTGAAGGACGCGCTGCACGAAATCGAGGACGAGTACGACTTCATCCTGATCGATTGCCCGCCGGCGCTGAACCTCCTCACGGTCAACGGACTCACGGCGGCGCATGCCGTGATCATTCCGATGCAGTGCGAGTACTACGCGCTCGAAGGACTGAGCGACCTCGTCGCGACCGTCAAAAAAGTTCGTGCGCACCTCAATCCGGAGCTCCAGATCGAGGGGCTGCTTCGCACCATGTACGATCCCAGGAACACGCTCGCACAGCAGGTATCGGCGCAGCTCGTTCAGCATTTCGGCGACAAGGTGTACCGGACGGTCATCCCGCGCAACGTGCGCCTCGCCGAAGCGCCGAGCCACGGCAAGGCAGCGCTCGATTTCGACAAGACCTCCAAAGGCGCGCAGGCGTATCTCGCGCTGGCGGGCGAGATGATCAGCCGACACGAGCAGCCGGCGTGAAGGAGCGACTGTAATGGTGAAACCGAAAGGCCTCGGGCGCGGGCTGGACGCGCTGCTCGGAAACGACGAGCCGCCGGCGCCGCGCGCAGGCGAAGCCCTGCGCACGCTCGCCATAGACGAGCTCGCGCCCGGCAAGTACCAGCCACGCACGCGCATGGACCAGTCGGCGCTTGCCGAGCTCGCCGACTCGATCCGGGCGCAGGGGGTCATGCAACCGATTCTCGCCCGACCGGTCGCGGGCGGCGCTTTCGAGATCGTGGCCGGCGAGCGGCGCTGGCGCGCTGCACGCATGGCGGGGCTCGCCACCGTACCGGTACTCGTGCGCGAGATCAGTGACAATCAGGCGCTGGCCGCCGCGCTGATCGAAAACATCCAGCGCGAAGACTTAAGCCCGCTCGAGGAAGCGGCCGGCATCCAGCGCCTCGTGCGCGAATTCGGCCTCACGCATCAGGCCATCGCCGAAACGCTGGGCCGCTCCCGCACGGCGATCACGAATCTGCTGCGTCTGCTCGAGCTCGCGCCGCCGGTGCGCGAGCTTTTGTCCGAGGGCAAGCTCGACATGGGTCATGCGCGCGCGCTGCTCGCGCTGCCGGTTCCGGCGCAGATCGATCTCGCGCGCGTCGCGGCCGATAGAGGATTCACGGTGCGCGAGGTCGAGCGCCGCGTGTCCGACGCGCTGAAAGCGCGCGAGCCGCGGCGCCCGCGCGCCGATCGCGACGTCGTGCGCATGGAGGAAGAGTGGTCCGACCGCCTAGGCACCACGGTGCAGATCAAGGCGCGGGGAAAGCGCGGCGGCAAACTCGTTCTCGCGTATCGCACGCTCGACGAGCTCGAGCAGTTTCTCGCGCGTCTCGCCAAGTAAAACGCCCTCGCGTGTTTTGACGCGAGTCCTGGCGCCAACGTATAATCTCGCGGTTTTATCCGCGGGTGAACGCGTGCCGCTCCTGATCGAGCGCAAGGCGCTCCGCACCGTCCTTCGGTGGCAGGTCTACGCGACTGCCGCGTCGATGTTGATAGCCGGAATCCTGATGGGTGTGAACGCCGCTCTGTCGGCGCTCGCGGGCGGCTTCATCAATATCGCGGCCGGTACGGTCTTCGGTGTGGTCGCAACGCGCAGCAGGAAACGCACGGCGGCGGAAGCAATGGTTGCCATTGCGCGGGCCGAGGCTGCAAAGATCGCGCTCATCGTGGCGCTCATGTGGCTGACGCTCTCGACCTACCGGGAGCTCGCGCTCGCGCCGTTCTTCGGCACGTTCGTCCTGACGGTGATTTTCTTCAGCATGGCGATTTTCGTCCGCGACAGATAACGAAGCGATCCGCAGATGGCGCAGGAACTCACTCCGAACTCGTATATAGGCCACCATCTCGCGTTCCGCGAGCTGAAGCTCGGCGATTCTCCCTTCTGGACGCTGCACCTGGACACGCTTCTCACGTCCATCGTGCTCGGCCTGGTGACGTTCGGATTCCTTTATCTGGTAGTGCGCGGCGCGACGGCCGGCGTGCCGGGAAAGCGTCAGGCGTTCATCGAGCTCGTCATGGGCTGGATCGACGATCAGGTCAAAGGGATCTTCCATGGCAGCCGTGAGTTCGTGACGCCGGTCGCCGTCACGGTATTCGTGTGGGTGCTCTTCATGAACGCGATGGATTTTCTGCCGGTCGACTGGATCGCGCTCGTGCTCGAGAACGTGTTTCACCAGCACTACTGGCGTCCCGTGCCGACCGCCGACGTCAATACCACGTTCGCGCTGGCGCTCTCGGTCTGGCTGCTGATGATCTTCTACAGCATCAAAGTGAAGGGGATCGGCGGCTGGATACACGAGCTTTTCGCTGCGCCATTCGGCTCCAATCCGCTCCTGTGGCCCGCCAATTTGCTGTTCAACCTGGTCGAGTACATCTCGAAGCCCCTCTCGCACTCGCTGCGGCTCTTCGGAAACATGTACGCGGGCGAGATCATTTTCCTGCTTCTGTGGCTGTGGGCCGCGACCGGCCTCGCCGGCACGATCTTCGGGTCCGTGCTCGGCCTCGGCTGGGCGATCTTCCACATCTTGATCGTCGCGCTGCAGGCCTTCATCTTCATGATGCTGACGGTGGTTTATCTGTCGATGGCGCACGAGAGCCACTAGAGCATCGAGAACCGCATCACCAACACGCAAAGCTTCTTCGCAGAAAGGAAAGCAAGATGGAAAAAATGCAAGCACTGGCCCTGATCCAGGCCTATACCAGCGTCGGCATCGGCCTCATGATCGGCCTGGGTGCCGCCGGCGCCTGTATCGGCATCGGCATCATGTGCAGCCGCTTCCTGGAAGCCGGCGCGCGCCAGCCCGAGCTGATTCCCGCCCTCCAGGCCAAAGTGTTCCTGCTCCTGGGCCTGATCGACGCATCGTTCATCATCGGCGTGGGTCTCGCCATGCTGTTCGCGTTCGGCAATCCGCTTCTCGGCGTCGTCAGCTAGAGCCGCATTTCCGGCAGGATGTTATGAACATCAATCTCACGCTGATCGCGCAGGCGCTGACGTTCGCGGCGTTCATCTGGTTCACCGCGCATTTCGTCTGGCCCTATCTTTCGCGCGCGATCGAGCAGCGACAGAAGCACATCGCCGAGGGGCTTGCCGCGGCCGAGCGCGGCAAGCAGGACCTCGAGCAGGCGTCGGTACGCGCCGCGGATATGCAGCGCGATGCACGCCAGCAGGCGCAGGAAATCCTCGCGCAGGCCGAGAAACGCGCCGCGCAGATCATCGAGGAAGCCAAGGTCGCCGCCGGCGAGGAAGGCGCGCGCATGATCGCGGGGGCGAAAGCCGAGATCGAGCAGGAAGTCTCGCGCGCGCGGGAGACGCTGCGCACGCAGGTGGCACAACTCGCTGTCGCGGGCGCGGAACAGATTCTTCGCCGCGAAGTCGACGCCAAAGCGCACGCCGATCTCCTCGCGAGCGTGCAGAGCCAGCTCTAATGGCCGAACCCGCCACCATCGCCCGTCCGTACTCCGAAGCGGCGTTCCGGCTCGCGCTCGAAAACGGGAAGCTTCAGCAGTGGTCGGAGATGCTCGAGCTGATCGATGCCGTCGTGAGCGACGAGAACGTCGCCTCGCGCATCGGCGATCCGAATGTCGGGGAGCAGGCGCTCGAAGGCCTGATTCTCGGCATTCTCGGCGAGCGTCTCGACGGCCATGGCCGCAATCTCGTGCAGGTGCTCGTGCAGAACGGCCGGCTCGACCTCGTGCCGCACATCCGCGGGCTGTACGACGCGCTCAGACGCGATCACGAGGGCGTGGTCGAAGCACGCATCATCTCGGCGATGCCGATCGGTGACGAGCAGGTGCGTCCCTTGCTCGCCGCACTCGAGGCCAAGTACGGGCGCAAGGTCAACGCGCAGGTCGAGGTGGATCCGGAGCTGATCGGGGGCGCGCGTATCGTCCTCGGAGACAAAGTCATCGATGCAACGGTGCGGGGCCGGCTGGATGCCATGGCGGCCGCCCTCACTCACTAGGAGTCGTACATGCAACTCAATCCTTCCGAGATCAGCGAGCTCATCAAGAGCCGGATTCAAAACCTCGGCGGCACGCTCGAAGCCCGCACGCAAGGCACCGTTATCTCGGTGACCGACGGCATCTGCCGCATTCACGGTCTCGCGGACGTGATGCAGGGCGAGATGCTGGAGTTTCCGCAGAACACCTTCGGCCTTGCGCTCAACCTCGAGCGCGACTCGGTCGGCGCGGTGGTTCTCGGTCAGTACGAGCACATCACGGAAGGCGACACCGTCAAGACCACGGGGCGCATTCTCGAAGTGCCGGTGGGGCCGGAGCTGATCGGCCGGGTGGTCGATGCGCTGGGTCAGCCGATCGACGGCAAAGGCCCGATCCCGGCCAAGATGACCGACGTCATCGAGAAAGTCGCTCCGGGCGTGATCTGGCGTAAGTCGGTATCCCAGCCGGTACAGACCGGCCTGAAGGCGATCGACTCCATGGTGCCGATCGGCCGCGGCCAGCGCGAGCTCATCATCGGCGACCGCCAGACCGGCAAGACCGCCGTTGCGGTGGACACGATCATCAATCAGAAGGGCAAAGACCTCATCTGCGTCTACGTCGCGATCGGGCAGAAGGCGTCCACGATCAAGAACGTGCTGCGCAAGCTCGAAGAGCACGGCGCGATGGATTACACGATCGTGGTTGCGGCCTCGGCGTCGGATTCGGCCGCGATGCAGTACATCGCGCCGTACTCCGGCTGCACGATGGGCGAGTATTTCCGCGACCGCGGCCAGGACGCGCTCATCATTTACGACGATCTGACCAAGCAGGCGTGGGCGTACCGCCAGATCTCGCTGCTGCTGCGGCGTCCGCCGGGCCGCGAAGCCTATCCCGGCGACGTGTTCTACCTGCACTCGCGGCTGCTCGAGCGCGCCGCCCGCGTGAACGAGGAATACGTCGAGCACTTCACCAAGGGTGAGGTCAAGGGTAAGACGGGCTCGCTCACCGCGCTACCCGTCATCGAAACGCAGGCGGGCGACGTGACCGCTTTCGTGCCGACCAACGTGATCTCGATCACCGATGGCCAGATCTTTCTGGAGACCGATCTCTTCAACGCCGGCATCCGGCCCGCGATCAACGCCGGCATCTCGGTGTCGCGCGTGGGCGGCGCCGCGCAGACCAAGGCGATCAAGAAGCTCGGCGGCGGCGTCCGTCTCGCGCTCGCGCAGTATCGCGAGCTCGCGGCGTTCGCGCAGTTCGCCTCCGACCTCGACGAAGCCACCCGCAAGCAGCTCGAGCGCGGCCGCATGGTGACCGAGCTCATGAAGCAGCCGCAGTTCGAGCCGCTTCAGGTCTGGGAGATGGCGCTCACGCTCTTTGCCGTCAACAACGGCTACTTCGACGACATCGACGTGAAGAAAGCACTTTCCGCCGAGCGTTCGATGCGTGATTACATCAAGGGCAAGTACCCGGACCTCGTGAAGCGTATCGAGGATACGAAGGACCTCTCCAAGGAAGACGAGGAGAAGCTCCAACAGGCGGCGAAGGACTGGAAGACGACCGCCACCTACTAGGACCTCAGCCGCGAACGCAGCATTCGAACGTTATTAGTATTCACATCGTTATCCCACAGGGCTGAAGAAGGACCGCAATGCCGGGCTCCAAGGAGATCCGCACCAAGATCAAGAGCGTGCAGAACACGCGCAAGATCACCAAGGCGATGGAGATGGTCGCCGCGTCGAAGATGCGCCGCGCGCAGGAGCGCATGCGCCACGCGCGTCCGTACGGCGAGAAGATCCGCAACGTCGCCGCGCATATCAGCCATGCGAATCCGGAGTATCGCCATCCGTTCCTCGTCGAGCGCGACAGCGTGAAGCGCGTGGGCATCATCGTGGTGACCGCCGACAAAGGTCTGTGCGGCGGGTTGAACACCAACGTGCTGCGACTCGCGCTCTCGAAGATGCGCGAGTGGGAAGCGGCCGGTGAGGAGATCGAAGCCTGCGCGATCGGCAACAAGGGCCTGGGTTTTCTCCAGCGCCTCGGGGCGAATGTCGTCTCGCAGGTGACCGGACTCGGCGACCGGCCCCACATGGAGAAGCTGATCGGCGCGGTGAAGGTCATGCTCGACGGCTATACGAGCGACCGCTTCGACCGCCTTCTCATTTTCTATACGCGCTTCATCAACACGATGAAGCAGGAACCGGTGATGGAGCAGCTCCTGCCGCTGTCGGCCGAGCACATCAGCGCAGCGCCTCAGAGCAGCAGCGCGACGCCGCTCGGCACCTGGGACTACATCTACGAGCCGGATGCGGCGGTGGTGCTCAACCAGGTGCTGACGCGCTACATCGAGGCGCTGATCTACCAGGCGGTCGCCGAGAACATGGCGTCCGAGCAGTCGGCGCGCATGGTCGCGATGAAGTCGGCTTCGGACAACGCTGGCAACGTCATCGACGAGCTCACGCTCATCTACAACAAGTCGCGCCAGGCCTCTATCACGAAGGAGCTTTCGGAGATCGTCAGCGGCGCGGCAGCGGTATAGGTCAAGAACACGGGATCGGGACACATCATGGCAGAAGCTCAGGGTCAACAACGCAACACCGCAGGCACCATCGTCCAATGCATCGGCGCGGTCATCGACGTGGAATTTTCGCGTGAGAGCATGCCGCACGTTTTCCATGCGCTGAAGCTCGACGCGGAAAACTCGCAGCTCACGCTGGAGGTTCAGCAGCAGCTCGGCGACGGCGTCGTTCGCACTATCGCGCTCGGCTCGTCGGACGGTCTGCGCCGCGGCATGAAAGTCATCAATACCGGCGCGCCGATCTCGGTGCCGGTCGGCCCGAAAACGCTGGGACGCATCATGGACGTGCTCGGCCGCCCGATCGACGAAGCCGGCGACATCGGCGCCGAAAAGACGATGTCGATCCACCGCCAGGCACCCGAGTTCGACGAGCTCTCGCCTTCGCAGGATCTGCTCGAGACCGGCATCAAGGTGATCGACCTGATCTGCCCGTTCGCCAAGGGCGGCAAAGTCGGATTGTTCGGCGGCGCCGGCGTGGGCAAGACGGTCAATATGATGGAGCTCATCCGTAACATCGCGATCGAGCACTCCGGTTATTCGGTGTTCGCCGGCGTCGGCGAGCGCACGCGCGAGGGCAACGATTTCTATCACGAGATGAAGGAATCGAAGGTTCTCGACAAAGTGGCCCTGGTCTATGGCCAGATGAACGAGCCGCCGGGCAACCGGCTGCGCGTGGCGCTGACGGGCCTTACGATGGCCGAATACTTCCGCGACGAAGGCCGCGACGTGCTCTTCTTCGTGGACAACATCTACCGCTACACGCTCGCCGGCACCGAAGTGTCCGCGCTGCTCGGACGTATGCCTTCCGCGGTGGGTTACCAGCCGACGCTCGCGGAGGAGATGGGTCGTCTCCAGGAGCGCATCACTTCGACCAAAACCGGCTCGATCACCTCGATCCAGGCGGTGTACGTGCCGGCGGACGACCTGACCGATCCTTCGCCCGCCACGACGTTCGGTCACCTCGATTCCACCGTCGTGCTCTCGCGCGACATCGCCTCGCTCGGAATCTACCCCGCGGTCGACCCGCTCGACTCCACGTCGCGCCAGCTCGATCCGCACGTCGTCGGCGAAGATCACTACCAGACGGCGCGCGCGGTGCAGGCGACGCTGCAGCGCTACAAAGAGCTGCGCGACATCATCGCGATTCTCGGGATGGACGAGCTCTCGCCCGAAGACAAGCTCGTCGTTGCGCGCGCGCGCAAGATCCAGCGCTTCCTGTCGCAGCCGTTCTTCGTCGCGGAGGTATTCACCGGCTCGCCGGGCAAGTACGTGCCGCTCAAAGAGACGATCAAGGGCTTCAAGATGATCGTGACCGGCGAGTGCGATGCGCTCCCCGAGCAGGCCTTCTACATGGTCGGACCGATCGAGGAAGCGTTCGAAAAAGCGAAAACGCTCCAGTAATTCATGGCCAACACCATTCACGTCGACGTCGTCAGCGCCGAAGAATCGATCTACGCCGGCGAGGCGGAGTTCGTCGTGCTCCCGGGCGAAGCGGGCGAGCTCGGGATTTACCCGCGACACACGCCGCTCATCACGCGCATCAGGCCCGGGGAGGTCCGCATCAAACCGGCGGGCGGCGGCGAAGAAGAGCTGATTTTCGTCGCCGGCGGTATTCTGGAGGTGCAGCCGAAGGCGATCACGGTGCTCGCCGACACCGCCATACGCGGCCACGACCTGGACGAAGCGAAGGCACTCGAAGCGAAAAAACAGGCCGAGGAGGCCATGCAGAACCGCACTTCGAAGCTCGACATCGCCAAGGCACAGGCGGAGCTCGCGACCGCGGTGGCCCAGCTCGCGGCCATCCAGAAACTTCGCAAGCGGCGGTAGTCGCGCCGCTCGCCTGAAGGCTCGGGCCTCGGCGCGCCGCGAACAGAGGGAAACTGGGGTTTCCCTCCGTAACCTCCTTTCCTTTCACGCGATCCCAGGCACGCGCGATGGAAGCGGACATTTTGATCGTCGGCGGCGGCATCAACGGCGTCGGCATCGCGCGTGACGCTGCCGGCCGCGGCCTCGCGGTCGTGCTGGTCGAGCAGGCCGATCTCGGGTCCGCCACCAGCTCCGCGAGCAGCAAGCTCGTGCACGGCGGGCTGCGCTATCTGGAGCAGCTCGAACTCCGCCTCGTTGCGGAGTCGCTGCACGAGCGTGAGGTGCTGCTTCGGGCCGCGCCGCATATCGTGCGGCCCATGCGTTTCGTCATGCCCTCCGACCGCGCATTGCGCCCCGCATGGGTCATCCGCAGCGGCCTCTATCTGTACGACTGGCTCGCTCGCCGCGATACGCTCGAAGCGTCGTCGTCGGTCGACCTCGCACGCCCGCCGTATCGCGACAGTCTGCAACCGAGGTATCGCCGCGGATATGCCTACTCCGATTGCTGGGTCGACGATGCGCGACTCGTGATCGCGAACGCACGTGCCGCGGCAGACCTCGGCGCGCAGGTGTTGACGGGCACGCGGTGCGTCGAGGCGAAGCGCCACGGTCCGCGCTGGCGAGCGCGGCTGAGCGGGCACGCGGGCGACATCGAAGTGCGTGCTCGGGCGCTGGTGAACGCAACCGGGCCGTGGGTCGAGCGTTTCATTACCGGCGCGATTGGAGAGCCGACGGCCGCGCGCGTGAAGCTCGTCCAAGGCAGCCACATCGTCGTGCCGCGCCTGTACGAGGGTGACCACGCGTTCATCCTGCAGAACGACGATCGGCGCGTCGTGTTCGTCTACGGCTACGAGGGTGATACGCTGATCGGCACGACCGATGTCGCGCGCGGCGATGAGCCCGGCGCGTGCGCGGTCAGCGCAGCGGAAGTGGAATACCTGTGTCGCGCGGCGAACCGCTATTTCGCGCGTCAGAGCCGGCCCGCAGACGTGAAGTGGTCCTACTGCGGCGTGCGCGCGCTCGTCGACGACGGCAGCAGCAATCCCTCGAAAGTGACGCGTGACTACCTGCTTCAGATCGACGGCGGCGCGCAACGCCCGCCGCTACTGTCGGTCTTCGGCGGCAAGATCACGACCTATCGCAAGCTCGCGGAACGCGCCCTGGAGAAGCTGCGGCCTGCGCTGGCGCACATGCAGGCGCCATGGACCGCCGCCGCGGTGCTGCCCGGCGGTGACGTGCCGTCGCGGGATCCTGAAAGCTATGCGCGGAGTCTGTGCCAGCGCTACCGCGCTTTGCCGGAACGGCTCGTGCGCGCGCTTGTGCAGCGCCACGGCACGCGTGCGCCGGACATTCTGGACGCGGCGTACGACACATCCGACCTCGGCGAGCACTTCGGCGCCGATCTTTACGCACGGGAGGTCGACTATTTCATAACCCACGAATGGGCGCGTGACGTAGAAGACATCCTCTGGCGTCGAACGAAAGCGGGTTTGCACATCACGGCTAACGGGCAGGCGCGGCTGGCGCATTACCTGCACGGCCGGCTGCACGATGCTGCCATGCGATAATTTGCGGACATGTCACTCAATATCGTGATCCTTGCGGCGGGACTCGGGAAGCGCATGCGTTCGCGCCTGCCGAAGGTGTTGCACACGCTCGCCGGCCGCCCGCTCATCGCGCACGTCGTCGAGACCGCGCGCAAGCTCCAGCCGCGCTGCATCGTGATCGTCTACGGCCATGGCGGCGAGCAGGTGCGCGACGCGCTCGCGGGCGCGGATCTGCGGTTCGCCCGCCAGGAGCCGCAGCTCGGCACCGGCCACGCGCTGCTGCAGGCGCTGCCGGCGCTGACCGATGCGCCGACGACACTCGTCCTCTACGGCGACGTGCCGCTCATCGGGGAGGACACGTTGAAGCTGCTGCTCGCGGCCGGGCGCGACGGCGCCGCGATCCTGACCGCGGAGCTCGAGGATCCGACCGGGTATGGACGCATCATCCGCGGCGCGCACGGCCTGGTGACCGCGATCGTGGAGGAAAAGGACGCGAGCGCCGAGCAGCGCAAGGTGCGCGAAACGAACATGGGTTTCATGGCGCTTCCGACCGCGCGATTGCCGCGCTGGCTCGGCCGGCTTTCGAACGACAACGCGCAGCGCGAGTACTACCTCACCGACGTGGTGAAGCTCGCGCAGCAGGATGGCCTCGCCGTCGCCGGCGTCCGCGCGCCGCGCGGCTGGGAGACACTGGGTGTCAACAGCCGCGCACAGCTCGCGGAGCTCGAGCGCATCTATCAGCGCGAATACGCGAACCGGCTGCTCGAAGACGGCGTGAGTCTCGCCGATCCGGCGCGCGTCGACGTGCGCGGCGCGCTCTCGTGCGGCCAGGACGTGCGCATCGACGTGAACTGCGTGTTCGAGGGGTCCGTAACACTCGGGGACGGAGTGGAGATCGGTCCGAACTGCGTGCTGAAAAACGTCACCGTGGGCGCCTCCGCGCGCATCGAAGCGTTCACGCACATCGACAGCGCCGAGATCGGCGCGCATTGCAGGATCGGACCTTATGCGCGAATTCGGCCCGCCACGCGGCTCGGCGAGGACGTCCACATCGGCAATTTCGTCGAAGTGAAGGCGAGCGACATCGCCGATGGATCGAAGGCCAACCATCTGGCGTATATCGGGGACACGACCATCGGCCGCGACGTGAACGTCGGCGCCGGCACGATCACGTGCAATTACGACGGCGCTTACAAGCATCGCACCGTGATCGAAGACGACGTGTTCATCGGCTCGGACACGCAACTGGTGGCGCCGGTAGTCGTCCGGCGCGGCGCCACGATCGGAGCGGGCTCCACGATAACGCGCGAGGTGCCGCCCGGCGAGCTCGCCCTGACGCGGGTGAAGCAGAAGACGATTGCGGGCTGGAAGCGGCCCGTCAAGAAAAAGGCCTGATATGTGCGGCATAGTCGGTGCGATCTCACGGCGTAACGTCGTTCCCATCCTGCTCGAAGGCCTGAGGCGACTCGAATACCGCGGCTACGATTCCGCCGGTCTCGCGGTCGTGAACGGCGCGCTCACGCGCCTTCGCAGCACCGGCCGCGTCGCCGAGCTCGCGAAGCGCGCGGAGGAGCGCGGTCTTTCGGGTCCCCTCGGCATCGCACATACGCGCTGGGCAACGCACGGCGTGCCTTCCGAGCGCAACGCGCACCCCCACGTCTCGGGCGGCCTCTCCGTCGTTCACAACGGGATCATCGAAAACCACGAGCAGATGCGGGCGCGCCTGCAGGCGCTGGGCTATGCGTTCGCGTCCGACACCGATACCGAGGTGATCGCGCATCTGGTGCATTCCAAGATGAAAGGCGGCGCGACGCTCCTCGATGCCGTCCGCGCGAGCGTGAAAGAGCTCACCGGCGCTTACGCCATCGCAGTCGTCGATGAAAAAGACCCCGAGCGCCTCGTCGTCGCGCGCATGGGCGCGCCGCTGCTCCTCGGTCTCGGCGAAGGCGAGAACTTCGCCGCCTCCGACGCTTCGGCGCTGGTGCAGGTGACCTCGCGCGTCGTGTACCTCGAAGAAGGCGACACCGCCGAAGTCGCGCTCGATCGCGTGCGCGTGATCGACGCCGCCGGCAACAGCGCCGAGCGCGACGTGCACGTGAGCAGTCTCTCGTCGGCCGATGTCGAGCTCGGACCTTACCGGCACTACATGCAGAAGGAGATCTTCGAGCAGCCGATGGCCGTAGCCAACACGCTCGAAACGATCGTGAATGCGCACGGGGTCGCGCCGCAGATCTTCGGCGCCGAAGCCGAAGCCTTCCTGCGCGACGTCGACAGCGTGCTCATCCTCGCCTGCGGCACCAGCTACCACGCTGCCCTCGTCGCACGTTACTGGATCGAGGCGGTGGCGTGCATGCCGTGCAACGTGGAGATCGCGAGCGAGTACCGCTACCGCGAGTCCGTCCCCAATCCGCGCACGCTGGTCGTCACGATCTCACAATCGGGCGAAACCGCGGACACGCTGGCGGCGCTGCACCATGCGCGCGCGCTCGGCCAGGAGCGTACGCTCACGATCTGCAACGTTCCCGAATCGGCGCTCGTGCGTCAGTCGAAGCTCAGGTTTCTCACGCGCGCCGGTCCCGAGATCGGCGTCGCGTCTACCAAAGCATTCACCACGCAGCTCACTTCACTGGTGCTGCTGACGATGACGCTCGCAAAGCTGCGCGGCCGGCTGCCCGAGCAGCAGGAGGTGCAGCTCATGCAGGCGCTGCGCCATCTCCCCGCGGCGCTCACGCACGTGCTGGAGGTCGAGGGGCAGGTCGAAGCATGGGCGGAGCTCTTCGCGCAGCGCGATGACGCGCTGTTCCTCGGCCGGGGGATCCACTACCCGATCGCGATGGAAGGCGCCCTCAAGCTGAAGGAGATCTCGTACATCCACGCGGAAGCCTATGCCGCGGGCGAGCTCAAGCACGGGCCGCTCGCGCTCGTCGATCGCAACATGCCGGTGGTGGCGATCGCGCCCAAGGACGCGCTGTTCGAGAAGCTCAAATCGAACCTGCAGGAAGTTCGCGCGCGCGGCGGCGAGCTCTACGTCTTCGCCGATCAGGACGCGGGGCTCACCTCCAGCGAAGGCGTGCGGGTGATCACGATGCCCGACCATGCGGGCATGCTCTCGCCCATCCTGCACACGGTGCCCCTGCAGCTACTCGCCTATCACGTCGCCCTGCACCGCGGCACCGACGTCGACAAGCCAAGGAATCTCGCAAAGTCCGTCACAGTCGAGTGACGATTGGGCCTCAATGCCGCGTCGATGTAGCGTCGGTGTGAGGAAGGAGGTTACGGAGGGAACCTGGGTTCCCTCTGTTCGTTTACCGGCCCGCGCGGGAGCGGTTAGCGCCCGCGGCGTTGCTCCCGGCTCATCACGATCAGCCATTCGAGGTTGGTGATGACGCCGGTCATCGATTCGGCCATGCCGCTCGAGGTCAGAAAGCGCCCATCCACGATGAGTGACGGCGTACCGGGAACGCTGTAAGCGCGCGTGAGCTCGCGCGAGAGCTGGACCTTCTTCTCGACCTCGGGCGAGGCGAACGCGGCGCTCCAGCGCGCGGCGTCGATGCCGTTGCGTGCCGCCCACGCGGTCGCCGCGACCGGGCTCGTGAGCGAGTCGTTCTCCGTGTGTATCGCGCGATACACGGCCTGGTGCAGACGCGGAAGCTCGCCGAGGGCTTCGAGCGTGTAGTAGATACGCGCGTGATTGATCCAGCTGTCACGAAAAATCGCCGGAACGCGGCGAAGCTCGACGTCCGCAGGTTTGCGCTTCAGCCACGCTTCGAGCGACGGCTGCAGGTTGTTGCAGTGGGGACAGCCGTACCAGAAGAACTCGACCACCTCGATGCGATCGCCGGTCGCCACCGGCTGCGGCGCGATCAGGAGGTAATCGACTTTTTCGCGCAGCGGCGACTGCTGCTGCGCCTGCGCCGCGGCCGGCGCGAGCAGCGCTGCCGCTATGAGGACGAACAACGCACGAACGGCGGCGAAGCCCATGCTATTTCTTTCCCGCGCCCGGCCGGCGCGCGTTCGCAACCATCTGCTCGACGACTTTGAAGAACCGCCCGTAATCGACTTCGTTCCCGGTCGAGGTCATCGACGGTCCCGTAATGTAGCGGCCATCCACGACCATCGACGGCGTGAAGTCGATCCCGTAACGCTTGGTCAGCTCGACCGCACGCTGCGTGAGGCTTTTCACCGCGAACGAGTTGTACGTATCGGCGACCTTCTTGCGGTCGACGCCCTTGGAGGCCGCCCAATCCTCGAACACCTTCGGGTCGTTCAGCCGCATCTTCTGTTTGTGGATCGCCGCGAACACGTCGTGGTGCAGCTTGTCGACCAGTCCGAGCGCTTCCAGCGTGTAGTAGATCCGCGCGTACTGCAGCCAGGTGTCGTTGAACACCGCCGGCACCCGCTTGAATTCGACATCGGCGGGCTTGCGCTTGAGCCATTCGCTCAGCGGCCCGGCCAGCGAATGGCAGTGCGGACACGCGTACGAGAAGAACTCGATCACCTCGACCTTGCCGGGCGGGGTCGGCTGGGGCGGATTGATCGGCTTGAAATCCTTGCCCGGCGCCTGCGCGTAAGCGAAGGCCGTCGCCAGGGCGAGACACAGGAACGCAGCCGCGAGCCGCGGGAGGCGCGCAAAAAGACTCATTTCGAAAGCTCCGGTATTGCGACGCTACCGCTCGGGCTCACGCACCCTGATGAGCGTGGTCGCGACGTCGTTCTGCTTCAGAGTATCGCGCGTGCGATTAAGTTCTTCGACGCTCGTGTAAGGACCGACGCGCACGCGGTGCAATATGCCCTTGTCGGAAGTCGTGCTCGTCTCGATCCGCGCCTCGATGCCCAGCAGCGCGAGCCGCGCTTTCATGTCGTCGGCGTCGCGTGGGTTCTGAAACGCGCCCGCCTGCAGGAAAAACGCTTCCTTGCCCGCGGCCGTTGACGGCTTCTGCGTATCCCTCGGCTGTTTGTCCGCATCCTCGCTTGGCAGGATCTTGTAGAAGTCGAAGCGCGGCTTAGCATCGTCGGGCTTTGCGGCTTTGTCGTCCACGCGGGGGGTCTGCGCGGGAGGCGCTTTCGGTGCATCGGCTTTCGACGACTGACCCCGCGTCGAGAAGGGGCTCGGCATCTTGTTGATGTACCACGCCACGCCGAGTGCGATGCCGAGGCCGAGCACGAGACCGATGAGGATCCCCGCAAGGAGTGAGCTGCCGCTACCGCTGGCGCGGCCGCGGCCGCGCCGCCGCTCGTTGCCTTTGTAATCCTTCGACATCAGTCAATCTTAACCATTTTCACTGGGGCGGACACTCCGAGGAGGCCGAGGCCATTGCTCAACACCTGCCGCACGGCGGTCGCGAGCGCAAGCCGCGCGAGCTTCACCGGCTCTTCCGGCACCAGGATGCGGGTTGCGTTGTAGTAGCTGTGGAACTCGGCTGCGAGCTCTCTCAGGTAAAACGCGATCGCGTGGGGCGCGAGCTCGCGCGCGGCCGTCTCCACCGTTTCCGCATACGCCATCAGCCGGTCCAGCAGCGCGCGCTCGTGCTCCGATGTGAGCGGCGAAGCGTCGGCGTGCGCAAGCGCCGAGGCATCGCCGCCCCACTGCTCGTGCACGCTGCACACGCGCGCGTGCGCGTACTGCACGTAGTACACGGGATTTTCGTTGGTTTGGGATTTCGCGAGATCGAGATCGAAATCGAGATGCTGGTCGCTCTTGCGCATCACGTAGAAAAAACGTGCGGCGTCGTTGCCGACTTCCGCTCGCAGCTCGCGCAGCGTCACGAATTCGCCGGCGCGCGTTGACATCGAGACCTTCTCGCCATGCCGGTACAGGACCGCAAACTGCACCAGCGCGACCGTGAGCTGCTCGCGATTGAGCCCCAGCGCTTCGAGCGCGCCCTTCACGCGCGCGATATAGCCGTGATGGTCGGCGCCCCAGACGTCGATCGCGATGTCGAACCCGCGCGCGAACTTGTCGGCGTGGTACGCGATGTCCGAGGCGAAGTAGGTGTATTGGCCGTTTTCACGCTGGACCACCCGGTCCTTCTCGTCGCCGAATGCGGTCGAGCGGAACCATTTTGCACCGTCGTTCTCGTAGACGTGGCCTGCCGCGCTCAGCCTCGCGATCGCGTCGTCCACGCGGCCGGAGTCCATCAGCGAGCGCTCCGAGAACCAGTTGTCGAATACGACGCCGAACTCGGTCAGATCGGCGCGGCAGTCGGCGAGCTGTGCTTCGAGCGCATAGGCGTGTACCTCCGCGTACAACGGGCCGAGCAGTTCCTTCGCACGTGCGATCAGGGCATCGAGGCGGGCTTCCGGGTCGGTGTCGGCGATGCCGTGCGTGATCTCCGCTGCCGCCCGCGTATACCGGTCTGCCCGCTCCCCGCGCAGCGCGCGCGCCATGTCGCGCACGTACTCCCCGCGATAGGCGTTCGGCGGGAAATCGACGCTCGCGCCGCTGGCTTCCAGATAGCGCAGCCACGTGGACAACGCGAGGATGTCCATCTGGCGGCCGGCGTCGTTCACGTAGTATTCCCGCGCCACGTCGAAGCCCGCGGCCTCTAGAAGGTTCGCGAGGCTTGCGCCGTATGCGGCGCCGCGCCCGTGGCCGACGTGCAGCGGCCCGGTCGGGTTGGCGGAGACGAACTCGACCTGCACCTTTTTACGCCGCCCCAGCGCGCTGCGGCCATAACGCTCGCCCTGCGCCAGCACTTCGGTGACGACCCCTTGCTTGAACGACGGCTTCAGGAACAGGTTGATGAAGCCCGCGCCGGCGATCTCGGCCTTCGCCACGTACGGCGACGGCGGCAATGCTTCGACGATCGCTTGGGCGATGTCGCGCGGCGGCCGCTTCAACGCGCGCGCGAGCTGCAGCGCCACGTTGCAGGCGTAGTCGCCATGTTGCGGATCCTTCGGGCGATCGATGACGATGCCGGCGATCGCGGCATCGGGCCACGCGACATCGAGTGCGCGGCCGAGCAGCTCCGCGCATAGCGATCTCGCGTCCGCGGGACGGTGTTCCGACATGGGCTCAGGTGCGCCGACGGATGTCGGCGATGGTGGCAAGCGATTGAAAGAGCGGCATTTTACAGTTCTAGGGGATCGACTTCGAGTGTCCAGCGCGCGGCACTGCTCTTGCGCTCCCCGAGACGGGCGGTCCATGCCCGCAGGAAGGCGTGCAGCGCCGGGCGCGCGTGCGACTGCACCAGGAGCTGCGCCCGCTCGCGGCCCGCGAGACGCACCATCGCGGCAGGTACGACGTCGAAGAGCTCTACGTCGCTCGAGAGCCGGGCGGCAATCTGCTTTGCGTCGTCCAGGAAATCGACCGCCGCCGTGAGTTGCGGCGCTTCGGCGCGAAGCAGCGCCTGGTGCACGTACGGCGGGAATCCGCTCGCGCCGCGCTCGGCGAGAAGCTGAGTCGCGAACCGATGCATGTCCTGATCTCGAAGCGCGGCGTACAGGGGGTGCTCGGGAAACTCGGTCTGGATCAGCACTTCGCCCGGGGATTCGCCGCGGCCGGCGCGGCCCGCGACCTGCGTGAGCAACGCGTACAGTCGTTCCGACGCGCGAAAGTCGGCGCTGTACAGCATCGCGTCGGCGTTGAGCACGCCAACCAGCGCAAGGTGCGGAAAGTCGTGGCCTTTCGCCACGATCTGTGTGCCGACGAGGATATCGACTTCTCTTGCTTGTATGCGTTCGCGCATCCCTGCCCACGCGTTCTTGCGGCGCGTCGTATCGCGGTCGATGCGCACGATGCGCGCCTGGGGAAACGCGCGCGCGAGCGTTTCCTCGACGCGCTGCGTGCCCTGCCCGATCGGTGAAAGATCCGCGTTGCCGCAGCCCGGGCATGCCGGCGGTATGGGCGCTCGATGTCCGCAGTGGTGGCAATGGAGCTCACGCAAGGTGAGGTGCAGCACGAGCTGCGCTGAGCAGCGGTGGCAGCCGGACAGCCAGCCGCAGGCATGGCACATGAGCACCGGCGCGTAACCGCGGCGGTTGATGAACACGAGGCTCTGGTCGCCGCGCCGCAGCTTTTCGCCGATCGCCTCCAGCAGGCGCGGCGCGAGACCGTTGCGCGCGCCGTCCAGCCGAATGCATTCGATCCGCGGCGGCCGCTCGTTGATGCGCTCGGGCAACTCGACGAGCACGTACCGGCCGCTCGTCGCGTTGTAATAGCTCTCGAGCGCGGGAGTCGCGGAGGCGAGCACCACGGGCACCTCCCGCTGGCTCGCACGTACCACCGCCAGATCGCGAGCCGAATAGCAGAAGCCTTCGGTCTGCTTGAACGACGCGTCGTGTTCCTCGTCCACCACGATCAGCGCCAGGTCAGGCAGCGGCGCGAACACCGCGAGACGCGTGCCGAGCAGGATGCGCGCCTCACCCGCTTGGGCGGCAAGCCAGTTGCGCAAGCGCTCACTTTCATTGAGTCCGCTGTGCAGGGTCGCGACCCGCACACCCGGAAACCGCCCGCATACCGTCGCCTCGAGCTGTGGCGTGAGCGCGATCTCCGGCACGAGGATGAGCACCTGGCCGCCGGCGGCGAGCGCGGCTTGCGCCGCCTGCAAATACACTTCGGTCTTGCCGCTGCCGGTGACACCCCACAGGAGCAGCGCTTTGAACGCGCCGAGGCTCACGCGGATCGCATCGGCGGCATTCGATTGCGCTGCCGTCAACGCGTGCGCGCGCACAGGCGGCGGCGCCGCAATGGGCGCACCGGTCGCTTCGACACCGGTCTTGCGGCGTTTCGGCTCCCGCGTGCGCTTCAGCCGCTGCGGAAGCGCAGCCATCACCACCTGCCCGACCGCATGATGGTAGTAGTCGGCGGCGAATCGCAGGAGACGCAGGTCGTGCTCGCTCAGCGGCGCAGCATCGCGCAGCACACGAATCACGCGCTTCAGGCGCTCGCGCGGCAGCGCGCTCGCGCCGCCGATGTCGAGCACGACGCCTACGGCGTGGCGCCGGCCGAGCGGCACGAGCACGCGCTCGCCGACATGCACCTCCTCGCCGTCCTCGAGCGCGTACTCGAAGAGCGGCTGCACGGGCACGTCGAGGCCGACGCGGGCGATTTTCATTTGCAACGCAGAGAGAAGCTCGACGTACTTATCGCCACGTTCTGAAGGCGATTGTCGGGATTTGCGCGCAAGCGACTTCCACGTTTGAAGAATCGAAAGCTGTTCACAGCGCCCTGTGGATAGTTGTGTGAATGGCGCTGGTCGCAAAACGCGCGTTACACCGCTCGCCCGCCACGCGCGGCTTCGTCGCCCGCCTCGCGCGGTATAAAATGATGCTTTGAATCAGGGGCTTACGCCGCGCCGCCCGAGGACCCGCCCTGCAGCGCTCGGGGAGGGCCACGCTAAAGCCTTGCTGTGCATAATTATTTTGGAAGCGCGTCAGTGGAACGCGCGCGAGAGATCGTGCACGGCGTCGACGAGAATGCCGATGTGCGCGGGGTCGGTGTGCTGGGAAACGCCGTGACCGAGATTGAATACGTGTCCCGGGCCTTCGCCGTACGAGGCGAGCACCGCCTGTGCCTCCGCGCGGATGCGCTCCGGCGTACCGAACAGCACGCCGGGATCGAGATTGCCCTGCAGCGCGACGCGACTTCCGATGCGTTCGCGCGCAATGCCGATATCGATCGTCCAGTCGAGACCGACGCCGTCCGCGCCGATCCCCGCGATCTCTTCCAGCCACGCCCCGCCGCCCTTGGTGAACACGATGCGCGGCACGGTTGCGCCGTCGCGCGTGCGCGTGAGGCAGCCGACGATGCGCCGCATGTAGTCGAGCGAGTACTCGCGATACGCCGAGGCGCTGAGCGACCCGCCCCACGTGTCGAAGATCATCACCGCCTGCGCACCCGCCTCGATCTGCGCGTTCAAGTACGCCGTCACCGCGCGCGCGTTCACCTCCAGAATCCGGTGCAGGAGCTCGGGTCGGCCGTACATCATTGCTTTCATCAAACGAAAGTCAGCGCTCGCTCCGCCTTCGACCATGTAACACGCAAGCGTGTACGGACTGCCCGCAAAACCGATGAGCGGCACCCGGTTATCGAGCGCCTTGCGAATCTGCGCCACGGCGTCGATCACGTAACTCAAGTGCTCGTGCGGATCCGGAGCCGACAGGTTGCGCACCTCCCACTCGTTGCGCAGTGGCCGCTCGAACTTCGGCCCCTCGCCCTCCGCGAAATAGAGGCCCAGACCCATCGCGTCCGGCACCGTCAGGATGTCGGAAAAGAGGATTGCCGCATCGAGCGGATAGCGCGCGAGCGGCTGCAGCGTCACTTCGGTGGCGAAATCCGGGTTCTTGGCGAGCGCGAGAAAGCTGCCGGCGCGCGCGCGCGTCGCGTTGTATTCGGGAAGATAGCGGCCGGCCTGGCGCATGATCCACACCGGCGTGTACGGCGTCGGCTGCCGCAGCAGCGCCCGGATCAGTGTGTCGTTCTCGAGGCCGGTGTGAGCCACTACCGGGGCAGCGTGGAACTTCCCATCAGGAACTCGTCAACGGCGCGGGCGGCTTGCCGCCCCTCGCGGATCGCCCAGACGACGAGCGATTGGCCGCGGCGCATGTCGCCGGCGGCGAAGACCTTCGGGAGCGACGTGCGGTAGCTTTCCGTATCGGCGGCCACATTGCCGCGGCCGTCCTTCGCCACGTCGAGGGCGGCGAGCAGGCCGCTCTGCACCGGGCCGGTGAAGCCCATGGCGAGCAGCACGAGATCGGCTTTCATCTCGAACTCGCTGCCGGGCACTTCACGCATCACCATCTGCCCCTGGTCGTCTTTCTGCCACGCAATGCGCGCCGCGATCAGCTTCTCGACCCTGCCGTTCGAGCCTTCGAAGCGCTTGGTGGCGACCGCCCAGTCGCGGTGGCAGCCTTCCTCGTGCGAGCTCGAGCTGCGCAGCTTGATCGGCCAGTAGGGCCATACGAGCGGTTTGTTCTCCTGCTCCGGCGGCTGCGGCAGCAGCTCGAACTGCGTCACCGACAGCGCGCCGTGACGGTTCGAGGTGCCGACGCAGTCGGACCCGGTGTCGCCGCCGCCGATCACGACGACGTGCTTGCCGGTTGCCAGGATCTGTCCCGGCACCGCATCGCCGGCGACGACCTTGTTCTGCTGAGGCAGGAATTCCATTGCGAAGTGGATGCCGTCGAGCTCGCGCCCCGGCACCGGCAGGTCGCGCGGCTGCTCGGCGCCGCCCGCCAGCACGACTGCGTCGAAGTCGTCCATCAGCGCCCGCGCGTCCACGTGCACGCCGACGTGCTGGTTCACGCGGAACTCGACGCCTTCGGCTGCCATCTGCTCGATGCGGCGGTCGATGAGATGCTTTTCCATCTTGAAATCGGGAATGCCGTAACGGAGCAGGCCTCCGATGCGATCTTCCTTCTCGAAGACCACGACCCCGTGACCCGCGCGAGCGAGCTGCTGCGCGCAGGCGAGACCCGCGGGCCCCGAGCCGACCACGGCCACCCGCCGCCCCGACTTACGCTCCGGCGGGCGCGGCTGCACCCAGCCGCTTTCCCATGCGCGGTCGGCGATGGCGTGCTCGATCGACTTGATGCCCACCGGGTCGCCGATGATGTTCAGCGTGCAGGCGGCTTCGCACGGCGCGGGGCAGACGCGGCCCGTCACCTCCGGAAAGTTGTTCGTCGAGTGCAGCGTGTCGATCGCCTGTTTCCAGTCCTGCCGGTAAACGAGATCGTTCCAGTCGGGGATGATGTTGTTCACCGGGCAGCCGCTCATGCAGAACGGCGTGCCGCAGTCCATGCAGCGCGCGCCCTGTATCCCCGCCTGCTCGTCGGAGAGCCGCGCGATGAACTCACGCGAATGCTTTATGCGCTCCTGCGGCGGCTCGTAGGCCTCCGCAAGCCGCTCGAATTCCAGGAATCCCGTGATTTTGCCCATGCGATTTCTATTTATAGCAACGTGCTCGATATTACGATCGGTTGGCGGAGCGCCGTTCGCGCGGCGCCATGCGCTCACGCGTTGTGATCAGGCCGCGATGCGATTGCTGCGCTGTGCCCATTCGGTGAGCGCCCGGCGGTATTCCTTGGGGAACACCTTGACGAAGCGCGTCCGGTATTCGGCCCAGTTCTCCAGGATCTCGCGCGCGTGCGTGCTGCCGGTGTAGCGCGCGTGTTTCTCCAGGAGACCGCGCAGCAGCACTTCGTCGGACGTGCCGAGGTGCCACAGCTCGCGCGCCACCTTGGCGTCCTGTTCGACTTCGGTGAGCACCGGCTCGAGATCGACCATCGCGGTGTTGCAACGGCCGGCGAAGGTGCCGTCGACGTCGAGCACGTACGCGATGCCGCCCGACATCCCGGCGGCGAAGTTGCGCCCCGTCATGCCGATGACGGTGACCGTGCCGCCCGTCATGTACTCGCAGGCGTGGTCGCCGACGCCCTGCACCACCGCCGAGGCGCCGGAATTGCGCACCGCGAAGCGCTCGCCTGCGACGCCGCGGAAGTACGCCTCACCCGCGATCGCGCCGTACAGGACGACGTTCCCGGTGATGATGTTGTCGCGCGGGTCGCCGCGGAATTTCGGTGACGGCTGCACCGAGATGCGGCCTCCCGAGAGGCCTTTGCCGCAGTAGTCGTTGGTGTCGCCGATCAGGTCGATCGTCACGCCTTTTGCGAGGAACGCGCCGAGGCTCTGGCCCGCGGAGCCGGCGAAACGGATGTGGATCGTGTCGTCCGGCAGGCCCTCGTGGCCGTAGCGCTTTGCGATCTCGCCGGACAGCATCGTTCCGACCGTGCGGTTGATGTTGCGGATCGGCATGTCGATCGCGACTTTTTCGCCGCGTTGCAGCGCCGGTTTCGCGAGCTCGATCAGCCGGTGATCGAGCGCTTTCTCGAGCCCGTGGTCCTGGCGCTCGCTGTTATAGCGGGCGACCTCCGCCGGCGCCTGCGGCTGGTAGAAGATCTTGCTGAAGTCGAGTCCGCGCGCCTTCCAGTGCTCGATGCCTTTCTTCGTGTCGAGCAGATCCGAGCGCCCGATGAGATCGTCGAAGCGACGTAGCCCGAGTTGTGCCATCAGCTCACGCACTTCCTCGGCGACGTAAAAGAAGTAGTTGATGACGTGCTCCGGCTTGCCCGTGAATTTCTTGCGCAGCACGGGGTCCTGTGTCGCGACCCCGACGGGGCAGGTATTCAGGTGGCATTTGCGCATCATGATGCAGCCTTCGACGATCAGCGGCGCCGTCGCGAACCCGAACTCGTCGGCGCCGAGCAGCGCGCCGATCACGACGTCGCGGCCGGTCTTCATCTGGCCGTCGGCCTGCACCGCGATGCGGCCGCGCAGACGGTTGAGCACGAGCGTCTGCTGCGTCTCCGCGAGCCCGAGCTCCCACGGCGTGCCGGCATGCTTGATCGACGACCAGGGCGAGGCGCCGGTGCCGCCGTCATGGCCGGAGATCGTCACGTGGTCCGCTTTGGCTTTCGCTACGCCCGCCGCGACGGTTCCGACGCCGACTTCCGACACGAGCTTCACCGAAACCGCGGCCGCCGGATTCGAGTTCTTCAGATCGTGGATGAGCTGTGCCAGGTCCTCGATCGAATAGATGTCGTGGTGCGGCGGCGGCGAGATCAGCTCCACGCCCGGGGTGGAATACCTGAGCAGCGCGATGTACTCGGAGACCTTGCGGCCCGGTAGCTGACCGCCTTCGCCCGGCTTGGCGCCCTGCGCCATCTTGATCTGGAGCATTTCGGCGCTCGCCAGGTACTCCGCGGTCACTCCGAAGCGGCCCGACGCGACCTGCTTGATCTTGGATTTGAGCGAATCGCCGGGTTGAAGCTCGATATCGCTCTCGACGGTGCCCTGCCCGAGGCGCGTCGCGAGCGTCTCACCCGCTTTCACCGGCGCGTAGCGGTTACGGTCCTCGCCGCCTTCTCCAGTATTGGATTTGCCCCCGAGCCGGTTCATCGCGACCGCGAGCGTGGTGTGCGCTTCGGTCGAGATCGAGCCGAGCGACATCGCGCCGGTCGAGAACCGCTTGACGATCTCGGCGGCGGGCTCGACTTCCTCGATGGGCACCGGCGTGCACTGGCCGAACCGGAACTCGAAGAGTCCCCGAAAAGTCATGTGCCGCCGCGACTGATCGTCGATGATCTGCGCGTACTCCTTGTACGTGCTGTAGCTCGCCGCGCGCGCCGCGTGCTGGAGCTTCGCGATCGCGTCCGGCGTCCACATGTGCTCTTCGCCGCGCACGCGCCAGGCGTATTCGCCCCCCGCGTCGAGCGCGCCCTCCAGCGTAGGATCGCGGCTGAACGCGGCGCGATGCACGCGGATCGCTTCCTCGGCGACTTCGAACACGCCGATGCCGCCGACGTTCGAGGTGGTGCCGGCGAAATACTTCTCGACCAGCGCTTTCGAAAGCCCCACCGCCTCGAAAATCTGCGCGCCGGTGTAGGACATGTAAGTCGAAATCCCCATCTTGGACATGACTTTCTTCAGCCCCTTGCCGATCGCCTTCACGAAGTTCTTGCACGCCTTCTTCGGCTCGATCTCGCCGCCGAGCAGGTTCGCATTCGCGAGCTCACACAGCGTGTCGAGCGCAAGGTACGGATGCACGGCCTCCGCGCCGTAGCCGCCGAGGAGCGCGAAGTGATGCACTTCGCGCGCGGAGCCCGTCTCCACCACGAGGCCGGTGGAGGTGCGCAAGCCCTTGTTCACCAGATGCTGGTGAATCGCCGAAAGCGCGAGCAGCGCGGGAATCGCGACCTGGTCGCGATGCACGCGTCGATCGGAGATGATGATGATCGAAAAGCCCGCACGCACCGCGTCCTCGGCTTGCGCCGCGAGACTCGCGAGCCGCGCTTCGATCGCCTCCTTGCCCCACGCGAGCGGATACGTGATGTCGAGCTCGTGCGACCTGAACTTGCCGTCGGTGTGGCGCTCGATATTGCGGATCGTCTCCATCTGGTCGAAGTCGAGCACGGGCTGCGAGACTTCGAGCCGCAGCGGCGGGTTCATCTCGTCGATGCCGAGGAGGTTCGGTTTGGGGCCGATGAACGAGACGAGGCTCGTCACGAGCTCTTCGCGGATGGGGTCGATCGGCGGGTTCGTGACCTGCGCGAAAAGCTGCTTGAAGTAGTGGTACAGCGTTTTGTTCTTGCCCGAGAGCACCGCGAGCGGCGAGTCGTTGCCCATCGAGCCGACCGGCTCTTCACCGTTCGCCGCCATCGGCGTCATCAGGAACTTGACGTCTTCCTGCGTGTAGCCGAAGGCCTGCTGCAGGTCGAGCAGCGATTCGTTGAGTACGGCGCGCTTCTCCGCGGGCGGCGGAAGATCGTCGAGCTTCACGCGGATGCGATCGATCCATTCCGCGTACGGACGTGCCGAGGCGAGCGTGTCTTTGAGCTCCTTGTCGTCGATGATGCGGCCTTTTTCGAGGTCGACCAGGAACATCTTGCCCGGCTGCAGCCGCCACTTCTTGACGATGCGCTCTTCGGGGATGGGCAGGCAGCCGCATTCCGAGCCCATGATCACGAGATCCTCGTCGGTCACGATGTAGCGCGAAGGACGCAGGCCGTTGCGGTCGAGCGTCGCGCCGATCTGGCGGCCGTCGGTAAACGCGATCGAGGCGGGGCCGTCCCACGGCTCCATCATCGCGGCGTGGTACTCGTAGAACGCGCGGCGCGAGGCGTCCATGTGCTGATGGTTCTCCCACGCTTCCGGGATCATCATCATCATCGCGTGCGCGACGGAGTAGCCGCTCATGACCAGCAGCTCGAACGCGTTGTCGAACGAGGCGGAATCGGACTGCCCGTCGTAGATGAGCGGCCACACCTTGTCCAGGTCCCTGCCCAGTATCGGGCTTGAGATCGCGCCCTGGCGTGCGCGTATCCAGTTCACGTTGCCGCGCAGCGTGTTGATCTCGCCGTTGTGCGCGATCAGCCGGAACGGGTGCGCGAGGTCCCAGGTCGGGAAGGTGTTGGTCGAGAAACGCTGGTGCACCAGCGCGAGGGCCGAGGCGACGCGGGGATCCTGGAGGTCCTTGTAGTACGTGCCGACCTGGTGCGCGAGGAGCTGGCCCTTGTAGACGATGGTGCGCGCCGACATTGACGGCACGTAAAACTCCTTGCCATGCGCGAGCTTCAATGCCTGGATCGCGTGGCCGGAGGACTTGCGGATGATGTAGAGCTTGCGCTCGAGCGCATCGGTGACGGTGACGCCCCTGCCGCGTCCGATGAACACCTGCCGGATGAAGGGCTCGATCCTCCTCACCGATTCGCCCAGCCCGGTCGGGTCGACCGGCACGTCGCGCCAGCCGAGCAGGACCTGACCCTCGTCCTTGATCGCGCGCTCGATCTCGTACTCGCACGCGAGCCGTGAGGCCGGTTCCTGCGGCAGGAATACCATGCCGACGCCGTACTGACCCAGCGGCGGCAGCCGCACGCCCTGCTTGGCGAGCTCCTCGCGAAAAAACGGGTCCGGAATCTGGACCAGGATACCGGCGCCGTCGCCCGCGAGCGGATCGGCGCCGACCGCGCCCCGGTGCGTGAGATTGCGCAGGATCTGCAGGCCCTGCTGAACGATGCTGTGGCTCTTGCGCCCCTTGATGTTCGCGACGAAGCCGACACCGCACGCATCGTGTTCGTTCGCGGGGTCGTAGAGACCCTGCCGCTCGGGGGCGCCTGTACCGTTCACCGGGAATACTCCAAAATAGCGTGGACTCAACCGCTTGGTCGCCGTGCTGCAATGCCGCACACCCCTTCGACCAGCCGGGGGCGGGGCTTTGATGCCAAGCGCGGAGTGAAACCCGTTAATTCTATCGAGTTCAAGGGGTTACTACAACGAGTAATCGCGGCGGCGGGCGCCGCGACCGACCTGTCAGACCTCTTCGATCGCGAACAGGCGGCGGTGTTCGAGCATTGCGTAGCGGTCGGTCATCCCGGCAATGTAGTCCGCGGTCGCGCGCGCCTTGTCCTCGTTTGCCCGCGTCTGGAATTCCGGCGGGAGCAGGCGCGGCTCGGCGACGAACGCGTCGAAGAGCTCGGTGATGATGCGGCGCGCCTTGCTGCTCATGCGCGCCACGCGGTAGTGCCGGTAGAGCTTCTCGTGCAGGAACCGCTTGAGCTCCAGCTGTTCCTTGCGGATCGCATCCGAAAAGCCGATCAACGCCGGCGCCGCGCGCACGTCCTCGAGCGTCTCCGGCGCGTGTTTGCGGATGCGGGCCTCGCTGGAGTCGATCAGGTCGGTGACCAGGGTGTCGATCGTGCGCCTGACGGTCTCGTGCACGAGCCGCCGGCCGGTGAGCCGCGGATAGAGCTTGAGCACGGCGGCGCGGTGGCGTTTGAAGAGCGCCACCTCGCACAGCTCGGACAGGTCGAGCAGCCCGGAGCGCAGCCCGTCGTCCACGTCGTGATTGTTGTACGCGATCTCGTCGGCCACGTTCGCGATCTGCGCTTCAAGCGACGGCCTGCGTTTCTGCAGGAAGCGTTCGCCGACCGCGCCCAGCTCGCGGGCGTTTTTCACCGAGCAGTGCTTCAGTATGCCCTCGCGCGTTTCGAACGTGAGGTTCAGCCCGTCGAAAGCGGCGTAGCGCTGCTCGAGGAGATCGACCACGCGCAGCGACTGGAGGTTGTGCTCGAACCCGCCGAACGGTCGCATGCAGGCGTTCAGCGCATCCTGTCCGGCGTGCCCGAACGGCGTGTGGCCGAGATCGTGCGCGAGCGCGATCGCTTCGGTGAGGTCCTCGTTGAGTCCCAGATTGCGCGCGACCGAGCGGCCGATCTGCGCGACCTCGAGGCTGTGGGTGAGCCGCGTGCGGAAAAGGTCGCCCTCGTGGTTCACGAACACCTGAGTCTTGTATTCGAGGCGCCTGAACGCCGTCGAATGGACGATGCGGTCGCGGTCGCGCTGGAATTCGCTGCGCCCGCGCGGTGGGGGCTCGGCATGACGCCGTCCGCGGGTGTGCTCGGGCGTGCAGGCGTAAGAGGCGAGTGCCGGCGCAGCCGCGACCACGCGCGAACCGGCACGGCCCCGCGCCTCAAGCATGCACAACCGGGCGCTGGAGGACGTCGGCCACTGCGTCCGCCGGCGCTTCCGTGACGGACGCGCTGCCGATCGCGTCGAGCACGATGAACTTGAGCTGTCCGCCTTCCACCTTTTTGTCGTGGCCCATGAGGCCCAGATAGCGCTCTATGCCGAGATCCGGCGCCTCGACGGGCAGCTTCGCGCGCACGAGAATCTCTTTGACTCGACTCACGTCAGCCGCGTGGATCAGGCCCATGCGTTCAGACAGACGCGCGGCAAGCACCATTCCCGCCGCGACGGCCTCGCCGTGCAGCCACGTGCCGTACCCGGTGCCGGCCTCGATCGCATGTCCGAAGGTGTGGCCGAAATTGAGCAGCGCGCGCACGCCGCCCTCGCGTTCGTCCTCGCTGACCACCTCGGCCTTGTTGCGGCACGACTGTTCGATGGCGTAGGTGAGGGCGTTCGCGTCCTTGGCGACAAGGTGCTCGATGTTCTCCTCCAGCCAGGCGAAAAAGATACGGTCGCGGATGAGGCCGTACTTGATTACTTCGGCCAAGCCCGCGCCGAGCTCCCGCTGCGGCAACGTGACGAGCGTGTCCGTGTCGGCGACCACCACACGCGGCTGGTAAAACGCGCCGATCATGTTCTTGCCGAGCGCATGGTTGATCGCGGTTTTGCCGCCTACGGCTGAATCGACCTGCGCGAGCAGCGTCGTCGGAATCTGCACGAACGGCACGCCGCGCTGGTAGATCGCCGCCGCGAAACCGGCGATGTCGCCGACGACGCCGCCGCCGAGCGCGACCACGGCGGTCCGGCGTTCGAACCGGTGCTCGAGGAGCGCGTCGAGTATCGTATTGAGCGTGCGCCAGTCCTTGTGCGCTTCGCCGTCCGGAATCACGATGGGCACGGCGGCGGTGCCTGCGCGTGCGAGCGCGTTGACGAATGCGTCGAGATACAGCGGCGCGACGGTCGCATTGGTGACGATCGCCACGCGCTTCTGCGGCAGGCGCGAGACGACGAGGTCGGGGTGCGTGAGCAGCCCCGGCCCGATGTGTATCGGATAGCTGCGCTCGCCGAGCGCTACCGTCAGCGTGCGCACGTACGTGTGGTCCCGGACGCGAGCCGCTGCTCGAGCCGGTGCGTAAGCGCGCTCAGACTCTGGCTCCCAGTGTCGACGATGACGTCGGCGACCTCGCGATAGAGCGGGTCGCGCTCGCGGTAGAGCGCGGTCAGCTTCTCCAGCGGCTTCTCCGTCTGGAGGAGCGGCCGGTTCTTGTCGTGGCGTGTGCGCTGCCAGAGGTCGGAGGGCGCCGCGCAGAGATAAACCACGGTTCCGTTCGCTTTGAGCATGTCCCTGTTCTCCGGGGCGAGAACAGCGCCGCCGCCTGTGGCGAGCACGATGTTCGGGCGGCGCACGAGCTCGGCCAGCATCCTGTTTTCGCGCGCGCGGAACCCGGCCTCACCCTCGATCTCGAAAATGATTGGAATGCGCACGCCGGTCGCGCGCTCGATCTCGTGATCGCAGTCGTAGAACGTCTTGCCGAGCCGGCGCGCGAGGAGCTTGCCGACCGAGGTCTTGCCGGCGCCCATCAAGCCCACCAGAAAGACGTTGCCACCGTGCGCGCGCGTGACGCGGAGCTCCGCGCTGTCGATCGCCATCATGCGGATTTTAGTCGCAAAAACGCAAAACGGCGCCGGTAGGCGCCGCTTCGGGCCGGAGTCCTGTTATACGGCTACTGCGCGACGCGCAGCGTCTCCTTCAGTATCCGAGGGGTGACGAAGATCAGCAGCTCGTTGCGGTTGTCCTGCTTGAGCGTCTGCCTGAAGAGGAATCCGAGATATGGCAGATCCCCCAGCACCGGGATCTTGTTGATCGTCGTGCGCTCGTCCTGGATATAGATCCCACCGACGACGACGGTGCCGCCGTTTTCGACGAGCACCTCAGTCACCACCTGGTTCGTGTTGATCGTGGGCTGCCCGGCGACCGCGATCTCGCCTACGCTGTCCTTGTGGACATTCAGGCTCATGATCACGTTGTCGTCGGGCGTGATCTGGGGTTTCACCTTGAGCGACAGCGTGGCTTTCTTGAATTGCACGCTCGTCGCGCCGCTGGAGGTCGCCTGCTGGTACGGGATCTCCACGCCCTGCTCGATGGTCGCCTCGACCTGGTCCGCAGTGATGACGCGCGGGCTCGAGATCACCTTGCCGCGGCCGTCGGCCTGCAGCGCGGAGAGCTCGAGGTTCAGGAACTTCGTGCCCTGATTATTGAAGAGCAGGAAGGAAAAGAACCCGGGCTGCACGCCGCGTATCGTGTTGGCCGGAAGGTTCAGACTCAAGGCGTCGGGGATGAACGGCACCTGTTCGGCGATCTGGCCGCTGTGCAGCGCCATGTCGGTGATCTGGCTGCCGAGATTCCACCGCAGTCCCGTTCCCGACAGCCGATTGCCCCGCCCGGTCATGTCGTGGAACCCCATGCGGATGCCGAGATTACGGCTGAAGGTGTCCAGCGCCTCGACGATCCGCGATTCGATCAATACCTGACGCACCGCGATATCGGTCTTGCGGATGAGCCTGCGGATCTCCTCGAGCCGCGACGGGGTGTCCTGGATGAAGATCGTGTTCGTGCGCGGGTCGACCACGGCGCTGCCGCGTTTCGAGAGAATGCGCTGCTTCTCGTCGGTAAGGATCTTCGTGAAGTTCTCGGCCCGTTGGTAATTCAACTGGAACGTTTCGGTGCGCAGCGGCTCGAGCTCCGAAATCTGCTGCTGGGCTTCGAGCGCGAGCTTCTCGCGGGTCGCGAGCTCGTCGCGCGGAGCGATCCAGACGACGTTGCCGGTCTTGCGCATGTCGAGACCCTTGCTCTGGAGGATGATGTCCAGGGCCTGGTCCCACGGCACGTCTTTCAGACGCAGCGTGAGGTTCCCGGTCACGGTGTCGCTCGTGATGATATTGAGCCCGGTGAAATCGGCGATCACCTGCAGCACGGCGCGTACTTCGACGTTCTGGAAATTGAGCGAAAGCTTTTCGCCGACGTAGCCCGGGCGAACCAGCCGGTTCGGGTCCTCCACCACCTGCTTTACTTCGATGATGAAGCGGTTGTCCGTCTGATACGCCGCATGCTCCCAGTTCCCCCGCGGGGTGATCACCAGGCGCGCGTTGCCGCCCTGCGGGAACGATTCGATGAATTGGACGGGCGTGCCGAAGTCGGTCACGTCCATACGGCGCTCGAGATTGCGCGGCACGGCGGTGTTGGTGAAGTCGATGACGATGCTGCGGCCTTGTGTGCGCATGTCGATGCCGACCTGACTGTCGGAGAGATCGACGACCACGCGGCCTTCTCCAGCCGCGCCGCGCCGGAAGTCGATGTCACGCAGCGCGTGTCTGCGCTCGCCGGGCACCGGCTGCGCGAAGGTCTGCGTGACCGGCGCGCCGGAAGACGCCGCAACCGCGCTTTCGGGCCCGCCCAGCGTGATGAGCACGGTCCGGCCGTCGACCTGCGTGTCGTAGCGGATCGGCCGCGAAAGCTCGAGCACCATCCGCGTGCGATCGCCGGACTGGACGACGTTGATGCGGCGCAGGTCGCCTTCGGAAACCTCCTGCACCGTGCGCCCGAGGGCGTTCGCGGTGTTCGGGAAGTCGAGCGCGATGCGCGGCGGCGTCTGCACGGTGAATCCGGCCGGGGGGTTGGCGGGCGCTTGCTTGAGCGTTACGCGCACGAGCACGCGTCCCCCGGTCTGCGGTGACACCTGCACCGATTCGATGGCGTTGGTCTGCGCATGCGCCGGAGCGAGCGCGAGCAGCAGCCCGAGCATCCACAGCGCATGCAGCGCGCGGGTCATCAAGTTCGTCATCGCAGTCATTTCCTGGCCTCCGAGCCCTCCTCCTGGAGCAGGAGGACCTGTTCTTTTTCTTCCCAGTTACCGCCGCTGTCCTGCACGATCTCCTTCAGCTTTACGCTGGCTTCGGAGATCGCGACGATGCGGCCGAAATTCTGTCCGAGGTAGTTGCCGGCCTTCACCCTGTAGAGCGTGTTGTCCGGCGCACGAATGAGCGCGAACATCTGCTTGCCCTGCTCGAGCGTGCCGACCATGCGCAGGCCTTCCAGCGGATAGGCTTCGAGCGGCTCGCGCCGGCGGTTCAGATCGGGTGCGATCCCGCCGGCGGCCGCGCCTTTCGGCGGCTCGATCTTGCGCGCCTTGAACGGATCGATGAGATCCGCGGACGTGTACTCGAACGGCTCGTACGGCTTCACTTGCGGGAGCGGCGGCACCTTGCCGTGCGGGAGGCTCTCCTGCTCCTTCACCCACTTGCGCAGATCGCCATGCTCCTCGCCGCCGCAGGCTGCGAGGAGCATGAGCGCGATGGCTGCCGCGGCGGGCGTGAGAGGCCGCACTACTTGCCTCCCTTCTTGTCTTTGTCTTTCTTGCGCTGCGCGGCGATCTCGTCCTCGTCGAGATACCGGAACGTCTTGGCCGTCGCGTCCATGATGAGGGCGCCGTCTTTGGCCGGCGTGAGAGAGACGTCGTTCAGCGTGACGATGCGCGAAAGCTTGCCCACGTCGCTCGCGAATGCGCCGAGGTCGTGGTAGGTGCCGGTGATGCGGATGCTGATCGGAAGCTCGGCATAAAAGTCGCGGACCGTTTCTTCGGCCGCCGGCTTGAAGAGCTCGAACTGGAGCCCCCGCCCGAGCCCGGCCTGGTTGATGTCGGTCAGCAGCGCGTCGATCTCGGACTTGCCCGGCAGTTGCTTGAGGAGCGCGCCGAACTGTTTCTCGATGTCCTCAAGCTGCTTCCTGTAGAGCGGCAGGTCGAGTGCTTCCGTTTTCTTCTCGACGAACGTCTTCTTGAGCTGCTCTTCCTTGGCTTCCTCGGCCGCGATCTGCTCCGCCTGCGCGCTCCAGTCGAACCAGTAGGCCGCGCCGACGATCACGGCGAAGACGATGACCAGCACGCCGATCTTGGGTGCCGGCGGCCAGGAGCCGATTTTCTTGGGGTCTAAACGCCTGAGCTCGTCTAGCGTCATGATTATTTCGCCGCCGCCCTCTTCGGCGCCGGCTTCCCTTTCTCAGGCTCTTCCTTGGGCCGCTCGAGACTCACGTTCAGCGTGAACTCGTTGATCCGGATCGGCTGTGTGACGGACTTGATCTCGACCAGGTTCGCGTTCTCGAGATGGGGTGAGGCCTCGAGGTTGCGCATGAGCGTCGATACGCGCGCCTGAGACTGGGTATAGCCGTTGATCGTGACGCGGCTCGCCGCCTGCTTGACCTGCTTGAGGTAGATACCCTCGGGAAGCTGGCGTGCCAGCTCGTCCATGAGGTGCACGACGTCGGAGCGGTTGGCCTGCAGCGTCTCGACGACTTTCTTGCGCGCAAGGAGCGAGGCCATCATTTCCTTCAGCTTCTTGATGTCCGCGATTTCCTTGTCGAGCTTGGCTATCTCGTCTTCCAGATACTTGTTCCGGGCCATGCGGTCTTCGTGCGTGGCGGCGAGCGAGGTATGCACGAGCAGCCAGGTCACCACACCGGCCGCGACCACGGCCCCCAGCGCAACGAAGAACTGCTTCTGCTGGCGTTGGCGCCGCATCTCGCGATGCGGCAGCAGGTTGATGCGGATCACGGATCGAACCTGCGCAGCGCCAGGCCGCACGCCACCATGAGCGACGGCGCGTCCTGGGCGAGGCTCTTCGGCTTGATCTTCGGCGAAACGTCCATGTTGAGGAACGGGTTCGCCACGAGCGTCGGCACCTGGGTGCGGCGGGTAATCGCCGAGTCGACACCGGGGATCGCGGCGCACCCGCCCGAAAGGACGATTTGCGCGACGGAGTTGTACGGCGTCGAGCTGAAGAAGAAGTGCAACGCGCGCGCGATCTCCAGCCCCATCTTGTCGACGAACGGCTGCAGCAGCTCGGTTTCGTATTCCTCCGGCAATCCGCCGTCGCGCTTGGCGACCTCGGCTTCCTCAGGCGTCAATCCGAACTTGTTCTGAATTTCCTGCGTGAGCTCGTTGCCGCCGAACGGCTGCTCGCGCAGGTAGATCGACTGGCCGTTACGCATCACGTTCACGGCCATGGTGGTCGCGCCTACGTCGACCATCGCGATGTTCTGATCTTTTTCATCGTCGGCCGCACCGATGCCCATCAGCTCGAACGCCGCCTGCGCGGCGTAGAGATCGACGTCCATCACGGTCGCCTTAAGTCCGGCGGCCTCGGCCGCGGCCACGCGGTCTTCGATCTTCTCCTTGCGCGAGGCCGCGATCAGGACCTCGACGTCCTCGGGGTTGTTCGGCGCCGGTCCGAGCACCTGGAAATCGAGATTCACCTCATCGAGCGAGAACGGGATGTACTGGTTGGCTTCGGTCTCGACCTGGTACTCCAGCTCTTCTTCCGTCTGTCCCGCGGGCACCAGGATCTTCTTGCTGATGACGGCCGCATTCGGCAGGGCCAGCGCGAGGTTCTTGATGTTCGTGCCGAGGCGTTTGTGACAGCGCTTGAGCGCGTCGCTCACGGTATCGAGATTATTGATGTTGCCGTCCACCACCGAATCCTTCGGCAGCGGCTCGATCGCGTAGCGCTCCACCCGATACAAACCCTTGCTCGCTTCGGCCAGCTCGACCATCTTGATCGCGGAGGACGAGAGGTCTGCACCGATCAGGGGGGGCGCCTTCGGCTTGAAGATTCGCTCCAGCACCGCCGGATCGAACTTCAGCTTCGAGGCGTCGAAGTTGATTTTCCCTTTAGCCATAAGCGCGTTGGGCAAGAGGCCCAGATTTTACTTTAAATCCTAGCAGTAAGGCCGCGGGTCGTAAACTTTTCCGGCGGCGTTTCTTTCGGCCTTGATCGCACCTATAATGCATCGAGCCCCTGCGCTCGATCGCGCCTCTCCCGCGGCGCCTCTCGGAACGTTACACCATGTTCGGTATCTCACGTAAGCCCCCGGCGCGCTTCACTTTCCTGTTCGAGCTATAGGTCCCAAGATGTTGGTCAGGTGGTGGGCTTTTCCACTATTACTGGTGGTTTCGACGTTCCTCATGGGCGTCATCCTGATCATGTTCGCGGCGGTCGTCGTGTACCCCACGCTGCCGTCGTTGGAAGTGCTCACTGACTATCAGCCGAAGATCCCGCTGCGCGTCTACAGCTCGGAAGGCACCCTGCTGGGCGAATTCGGCGAGGAGCGCCGCGCGTTCGTGTCGATCGCGAGCGTGCCCAAGCCGATGATCTCCGCGATCCTGGCCGCCGAGGACGAGCGCTTCTACCAGCACCGCGGCGTCGATTACATCGGGGTCGGGCGCGCGGCGCTCTCCAACTTCGTGTCGGGCGGCGTGCGGCAGGGCGCCTCCACGATCACGATGCAGGTCGCGCGCAATTTCTTTCTCACGAAGGAGCGCACCCTCACGCGCAAGTTCAACGAGATGCTGCTCGCGTTCAAGATCGAGTCGAGCCTCTCCAAGGACGAGATCCTGCAGCTCTACATCAACCAGATCTACCTGGGGCAGCGCGCCTATGGGTTCGCGGCGGCGTCCCAGATCTATTTCGCCAAGCCGCTCGACAAGCTGACGCTCGCCGAGTACGCCATGCTCGCCGGGCTGCCTAAAGCGCCATCGGCGTTCAATCCGATTGCCAATCCGAAGCGCGCCCAGTTGCGCCAGCAGTACGTGCTGCGGCGAATGCGCGACCTCGGCATGATCGACGAGGCGGAATGGGCGGAGGCCGAGAAACAGCCGATCGTGGTCCGGCGCGGCTCGACCGATTTCCCGGTGCGCGCCGAGCACTTCGCCGAGATGGTGCGGCAGGCGGTCTACGAGCGTTACAAGGACGAGACGTATAGCCGCGGCATCCGCGTCTACACCACGGTGTCGGCGCGCCATCAGGAAGCGGCGTATCGCGCCTTGCGCCGCGGCGTGCAGGACTACGACCGTCGTCACGGTTACCGCGGCCCCGAAGGTTACGCGGAGCTGCCGGCGAAGCTCACCGACGAGGCTCTGGAAGAGGCGCTGCAGGATGTCTCGGATATCGACGACCTCTTCGTCGCCGTGGTCACGGAAGCGAGCCCCAAGCTGGTGAAGGCGTATCGCCGCGGCGGCGAGACGATCACAGTCTCCGAAGAAGGCCTGCGGTTCGCCGCGCGCATGCTCGGCGACAAGGTGAACGCGAACCAGCGCATCCGGCGCGGCGCGCTCATCCGGGTGCAGAAGGACGACAAGGAACGCTGGCACATCACGCAGCTGCCCACGGTGGAGTCGGCGCTCGTATCGGTCGATCCGCGCGATGGGGCGATTCGGGCGCTGGTGGGCGGCTTCGATTTCGCGCGCAACCAGTACAACCACGTGACGCAGGCGCTGCGCCAGCCGGGCTCGAGCTTCAAGCCGTTCATCTATTCGGCGGCGCTCGAGAAGGGTTTTACGCCCGCGACGATCATCAACGACGCGCCGCTCACGTTCTCCGCCGCGCAGACCGGCTCGGAGCCGTGGGAGCCCAGGAACTACGACGGCAAGTTCGAGGGGCCGATGCGCATGCGCACGGCGCTCGTGAAATCGAAAAACCTCGTGTCCGTGCGCATCCTGCAGGCGATCGGACCGCAGTACGCGCAGGAGTACATCTCCCGGTTCGGCTTCGACCCGAAGCTCCATCCGCCGTACCTCACGATGGCGCTGGGTGCCGGAAATGTCACGCCGATGCAAATGGCGCAGGCGTACTCGGTGTTCGCCAACGGCGGCTATCGCGTGCCGCCGTACTACATCGAGCGCATCGAAGACAATCGCGGCAACGTGCTCGCGCAGGCGAAGCCGCAGCGTGCGGGCGAAGGCGCCGAACGGGTCATCGACCCCCGTAACGCATTCATCATGCATAGCATCATGCGCGACGTGGTGCGCATGGGTACGGCCGGCCGCGCCATGCGCCTCGGGCGCGGCGATCTCGCCGGCAAGACCGGAACGACCAACGATTTCGTCGACGCGTGGTTCTGCGGCTTTAACGCGAGCCTCGTGTCGATCGCGTGGATCGGGTTCGATCAGCCGCAGACGCTCGGCCGCGGCGAAACCGGCGGCACGGCCGCGCTGCCCATCTGGATGGGCTACGTCGGCGCAGCATTGAAAGGCGTGCCGGAGCAGCCGTTCACGCCGCCGGGCGGCGTCATGGTTGCGAAAGTCAGTCCCGAGACCGGCGCGCGCGCGCTCGACGGCGAGCCTGGCATCGTCGACTACTTCTACCAGGAGTTTCCGCCGCCGGAAGGCGCGCCGGCGATTCCGTTCCCCTCGAGCGCGGATCGTCCGCCGGAGGAAGTGCGCAACCAGCTTTTCTAAAGGCGCCATGCCCAAGGATCGAGGCCGCAACGACGAGCGCACCCGCATCGCGCATCTCGCCGCGCGTCTGATCGCCGAAGACGGTGTCGCGGACTATGCCGCGGCGAAGCGCAAGGCCGCGCGACAGGCCGGTGTGCCGGACACGCGGCAGCTCCCCACGAACGAGGAGATCGACGCGGCGCTGCGCACGCACCAGTCGCTCTACGGCGGTGAGGCTCACGTCGAGCGCTTGCGCGACCTGCGCGGCCGCGCGCTGCAAGTGATGCGCGAGCTGGAGCGGTTCAATCCCTACCTCACCGGATCGGTGCTCGCCGGCAATCCCGGGAAGTACGCGGACATCAATCTGCAGCTCTACACCGACAACGGCAAAGGCGTCGAGCTCTATCTGCTCGAGCACGGTATCGACTACCGTGCCGGACAGCGGCGCCTATGGTGCGGCGAAGAAGTGCGCGTCGTGCCGACATTCACCGTAGAAGACGACGACGGTGTCGAGGTCGAGATCGCGGTGCTGGCGCTCGACGATCTGCGCATGCCGGTGAGAACGACGCCGGAAGGCAAACCCGTCGAGCGCGCACGCGCGCAGGCGGTCGAAGCTTTGTTGGAGACCACGTAGGGTGCGCCACTGCCGCACCGCGGTGCGCTGCCAGCGCACGCTACGCGCTAGCGTGAGCTCTTGAGACGCTTTGCCGCGTCGACCGCGAAGTAAGTGAGGATCCCGTCTGCGCCCGCGCGCTTGAATGCCAGCAGCGCTTCCATCACGACCGCGTCCTCGTCCAGCCAGCCGTTCTGGGCCGCCGCTTTGAGCATCGCGTACTCGCCGCTCACCTGATAGACGTACGTCGGCGCTTTGTAAGCGTCCTTCACCCGCCGCACGACGTCGAGATACGGCATGCCCGGCTTGACCATCACCATATCCGCCCCTTCCTCCAGATCGAGCCCGACCTCCCACAGCGCCTCGTCGCTGTTCGCCGGGTCCATCTGGTAGGTGTGCTTGTTGCTGCGGCCGAGTTGCTTCGCCGAGCCTACAGCGTCGCGAAACGGACCGTAGAAGGCGGAGGCATACTTGGCG
>Ga0196978_1000051_pt1 | contig 56879 bp, 41 predicted proteins | sample S3v_2013CmetaG_FD_155491 | JGI IMG/M metagenome (GOLD analysis project Ga0196978, IMG submission 155491) | Soil microbial communities from Anza Borrego desert, Southern California, United States - S3+v_20-13C | ecosystem: Environmental > Terrestrial > Soil > Desert | place: USA: California... | reverse complement strand
GGCTGACACACCTCGCCGGCGACGTGCACCAGCCGGTGCACGTCGGCTGCGGATTCATCGCGAACGCGGCGACGAGCCAGGCCCGGCTGGTCGTCGACCCGGACGAAGTCGTCGGGCTGCCGAGCGACCTGGGTGGCAACGAGCTGCGACTGCCCATCGGGACGAGTTTGCACAAGTTCTGGGACAGCCAGCTCGGCCCGGACTTCGTCCCGGACCCGATTAACGCGGAGTCCGACGAGCCGCTCGTCCGGGCGCTGGTCGCCGCCCCGGCTCCGGCCCCGGCCGAAGACGAGACAGATGTCGAGGGCCGCGTTATCGGCTGGGCAAACGCTTCGCTGGAGGCTGCGAGGGAGGCATACAGGAGCCTGCGGATCGTCGGATTCAGTCCGAGCGATGAAGGCGACTACCCTGTGGATTGGGAGGGCGAGGCGGCTTACAGGCAACGCTGTTCGCCGATAGTCTCGGCTCGGATGGGCGCGGCCGCCTCCAACCTCGCGGCCCTGCTCGACACCATCTGGCGCTAGCGCGGGCGCGGCCGAGGGAGGGTATTCAAATGGAAGACGGCCCACTGCCGGGGAGTTGGCTCGGCGAGTTCAGCAGCGAAGCGCCCCCGCCCTTCGTGGTCGCCGGCAACCCGGCAGTCCCCATCGAGGCGGCCGGCCTCGACCTGGTCTTCGAGGCCGACGTCGCGCACGAGCGCGCGGCCGGGCGGGGGCGTCTGCGCTTCACCCTTCCGCAGCCCGGCCGTCCGCTCCTCGACCTCGTGTCCAGACCGTCGCGGCTGTCCCTGGACGGTCAGTCGCTGCCGCCGGAGCGCCTGCGGCTGGTCCTGCCGCCGGACGAAAACACGCCCCTGCGGATGCTGGACGAGGAACTCTCGGCGGGCGAGCCGCACGAGTTGGAGATCGAGTACCCGCTGCGGGAAGCGACCGTCCAGTTCGGGGGCGGGGGCGTCCGGCTGGGCCTGTTTATGACGGACCTGGAGCAGCGCGGCTACCTGGAACGGCACGCCCCTGCGAACCTGGAATTCGACCAGGTCCCGATGAGGATGGAGGTTCGTGTCTCGGGGAGCGGCCACGCCCACAGGCTCTTTACGAACGGGCAGTCGGTGCAGGACGGGGGCGACGCCTGGCACGTCACGTTCCCGGAATACTTCACCTCCTCTTCCTGCTACCTGCACCTGACGGACCGCGACTTGTCCGTCCGCTCGGCGGGCTTCGCAGGGGCGCAGCAGGAGATTCAGGTGACGGCCTACGGGGAGGACGCGGCGCTGGTGGGCGGGGCGCTGGAGGATGCGGCTGTCTTCCTGCAAGAGTTGGAGCAGACCTACGGCCCGTACGCGCACGAGGCGCTGCTCATCTACTGCACGGGCAGCGTCGGCGGCGGGATGGAGTACGCGGGGGCCACTATGACGAGCCGCGCGGCGCTCGGCCATGAGCTTACTCATTCCTGGTTCGCCAGGGGCGTGATGCCGGCCAACGGCAACGCCGGCTGGATAGACGAAGCCATCGCGCGGTGGCGGGACCGCGGCTACCCGCGAGCCTCCGCCGCGCCCCCGCGCCCGCCGGTTAATCTGGCGGGATTCTCCCCCTACCGCAGGCACACGCCCTCGGAGTCCTACGCGATGGGTTCTTTGCTGCTCAGCGAGTTGGACCTGCTCTTCAGCCCGGGCGGGCTGCGTCCAGTCCTGGCGAGATTGTTCGGCGAAAGGCAGCGCCGTTTGATCACCACCCCGCTGTTCCAGGCGTTCCTGGAACAGCAGACGGGTGCGTCGCTCGGGCCGGTCTTCAACCGCTACGTGTACGGCAAGCTGGAGGGCGGCGAGGGGCATCTGGACGAAACGGGCGAGTCCCCTGCGGAGTTGTTCCTGGCGGCGGGCGTGGAGCCGCTGCCGGCTCCGCCGCCGCGCGGGTTCACGCCCGCCGAATTACAGTCTCTGCTATGAGAGGCTTCACTTTCAACCTGTAAATTTTATGGAGGCGCGAGATGACCAGACCGAATAACTCTTTCACGACGCTGGGCGGCGGCGTCCCAGTTCATTACGACCGCCGCAACGAACTAGATTACGGGACCAGAGGCGGCGGCGGGTTTACTTTCTTCGCGACCAGCTCCTTTGAATCGAAACTGGACGCCTGCTTCGCCCAGATATGGGAGCTGTCGCCTTTCGGCAGGGCGGAAGTCATCACCACGGCCGGGGCGTGGGTCCCCAAACCCAACAGCTTTCACAACGACGGCCGCGCGTTGGACCTGGACGGCATTTTCTGGCGCGACAAGCCGTTCGTCACCCTGCACGACGGTTTCCAGGGCGGGAACAGGCCCCTGTATTTCGCCATCGAGGCCATCATCAGAATGCACTTCGGCCAGGTGCTCAACTACAACTTCAACGCCGCGCACCGCGACCACTTCCACATCTCCGACACCAGCCCTGGGTTCAACCGCAGCTCGATGACCGCGACCTTCTTCTTGCAGAACGCGCTGACTTTTGTTCTGGGCCACCCTGTCGGGCGGGATGGAATCTTCGGCAATGAGACCAGGGGGGCGCTGGACCTCGCAATGGACGAGATGGGAATCACCGGGAGCATTGACAACAGCCTGGACGTGTATCGTCAATTCTTGACCGGCGTCGCCAGGGCGGGGTTTCGGCTGGCCGCCCCTTCCCCTGGGGAATCACCCTTATCCCCCGCGGAAGATTTCGTGGCCCCGTCCACTTTGGGCTTCCTGGCGGCCTCGGAAGTTGCGTCGGTAGCCACAGAGTCCGAGTCGCCGGCCACGGAGACGGCCGTCGAGCTGCTGGCGAACGCCTACGCCGTCATCGATCTGGAACTGGGTAATACTTCGCTGAGGCCGAAAATCGAAGGGGCCGTCACGGCCTTCGCCAACCACCCGGACATACAAAGAGTCATCGCGCCGGCCGACGAGCCGACTCCAACCTCGTAGAGATTGCCGAACGAGTTTCCGGCAGCGGCGGAATCGGCTGCCTCGTCACGCGGCGGGAATGTCAAAGACATCCATTTGGACTTGCCCCGGTCCAACTTTCCGGCGCTCGCTCGGGCTGTCGTAAACGACCAGAATCTGGCGGGGCTGCTCCCCGGCGGGAACAATCGTGAAGCCTTCCGGGTGATCGGTCCCCTGGCCGAAGGGGATTTCCAGCAGGCGTGTTAACTGCGTACTCCGAACCAGACTGTCCTGCCCGGCCTTGACCGCATTCTTCCAGCGGTAAATAGCCGCCGGGCCGTCCAGGTTCATGGTCGGCCCCGCCAGGACGAGCAGGTCATCCCCGTGCAGGCACAAGTCGCGGACGCCTAGTCCCGCCAGGTCCAGAAAGTGTTTTCGGTACGGCCGTCCGTCCTGGCCCAAATTCTTCAGGGCCAGCTGCGCGGGGTCGCTCGTGTCCACCGACAGTTCCAGAACGACGGCCCACCCACGCAGCACTGGGCCGCGCAGGCCCAGGAACACTTTCTCCTCACCGACCGCCAGCCCTTCGATGTCGAGGCCGTTGTCCTTCCCCGGGATGTCCAGGAATTTCCCCAGGTGTGGGTCGCCCTTCCCTCCCTCGGCCTGCCTGAGCGCGTCGGTCAAGGCGTTGCGGCGGAGGTCGCCCTCCAGGCGGACCCCTTTCGTGTCGCCGTCAGGGTCCGGCAGTTCCAATTCGCCCGCAGCGCCGCCCTTGATGAGAGGTATACGCGCGAGGATGTAGCGGTTGCCCTCGGCTTCCGTCTTCGACAACTTTTTGATCAGCTTCGCGTCGTCGTCCTTGTCGTCGCTCTCCACCTTCTTGCGTTTGATGCTGTGCGAGCCGACGAGCCAGAGGTGCGAGTCGCGGACGTCGAGCCCCTCGATGTCTATTTCCTTATCGAATGTGGTCCCGGTGGCCGGGAGGTCGAGCAAGCCTTCGAGGGGGAATGAGACGTGGTTCTGAAAAGTCTGGTCGTCGCTCGTCGAGAGGCGCTCGACGGAGGTCAACTCGTCCGAGGCGACCCACAGGCTCTCGCCGACGAAGAGGGCCGCCGAGAGTGACTCGGTCAACTCGTCCTGATCGGTCTCGAACTTCAGCAGCGGGTTAGGCGTGATTCTCATCTTGGCTCCTCTTAGAAAGGTTTCTCATTGACCGAGGCGACCTCCAGCCGATTGTCCGCAGTCCGCGACAGCGCAGCCTCGCAACGCACGCGGGCCGTCCAGTCAACGTACCTGAGGCCGACCGAGCCGTCAGCCCTGAGTGACATGACGCAGTACCCGTTGTTGCCGCGGTCCTGGCGCAGCCCCGTCCACCCAGGGAAGCGCGGGGCGGTGGTAGTGGGTCAATTTCAAAGTTAACGAGGACCGATAATTGTCCGAGTTACCGGCCTCTCAATGTTAATGCCGTTTTGGCCCAAAGCATTTCATCGGGCGGCCTGCGCGGTGGAGGAAGATTGGAGCTGCTTTGCCGAATTGGCCCACTACCCGTCTTGAGTATGACCCCTCATCGGGTACGCGAACATCTGGCGAAACACTTTTCCGAATAACTGCATACTAAAGTGAAGTTATCTGTTTTCGTCCCGGCGGCAAGACCGTGTCAGGCTTGGCGGCGGCTGCCCTAATTCGTTGACGCGATTCGGGGAAACGCGTATGGCCGCCTAACGCTAAAAGATTCTTTCGAAGGAGAGAAAGCCAGACATGAACGGCAATTCCCTAACCCTCTCCGCCCCGCGATTTTTCGTCGGCGATTGGGACAGATTGACTGCGCAACAGCAGAGGGTTTTCATCACCTTCGTCAGAGCCAACTTCGGCGACGCCGGGGGCGACCCCGCCGGTTTCGCGCGCGGCTTATGGAACGAATCCGCCGAAGCCGCCAACGCGAACAGACCGCCCGGCTCTGACCGTCTGCTTAACCTCAGCCGCCTGACGACCTTCATCGGCGTCACGAGTCTCTGGGAGAAGCGAGGCGTTATCGACCTGGTGACGGTCGTGACCAACATCAACGGCGACCAGCCGAGCCAAAACTTCAGGCTCTACGGGCAATTCGCAGACGGCGGCGGCCAGCGAATCAAGGACACGTTCAAGTATTCAATCATCGGGAGCGGCCACGGCGAATACTCCGTCAGCAGGCGCGAGCGAAATTTCTGGAAGGAGCCCAACGGGCAATTCTCCCTGACGCGTGACCTACGCCGCTTCGACAGCGACGTGGACTACAGGAGCCTCTGGGACACAGGGCACAACACGAAGGAGAACTCCGACATCCGCTCCTTCGACGGGGGCACGCCCCACCTCACGCGGCACGTGGGCAGGTACGGCCCTGTGCCCATCACCATGCAGGACGCCCTCCTCGGCCCGACGAACGAGGCCATTCTTTTCTCGGAGGCGGAGGGCGCGCCGGACGCCGCCACCCAACTTGAGGTAATCGCCCGGGCCAAATCTGTCAGCGACGCCTTCGCCGAACGGTTCCGCGTCACGCGCACGCTCGACGGCTTGTTCGAGGAGATGTTCGCGCCCGGAGCCATCACGCACATTAAGGCGACGGGCTTCTTCACGGGCGTGGGCCTCGAAGAAGGTTTGGTGGACTCGCTCCCGGAAGAGAGCCTCGTCCTGGTCTACAAGCGCGTGATGGACTTCTTCTACCTCCACAACTTGTTCGAGCTGGAGACGGAGTTCCTCGGGGCCGTCGCCCTCGGCGAGCGGTCGCAGGAGCCGCCCGAAGAGATGGAAAAGGAGTTCCGCTCCATGCCGCAGTTCAGGAGCCCCGACGGTGGGGGCGAGGCCGAAGACCCGGGGGTCGACACGCACGCCGACCTCGGACAATACCTGGCGACCCTGGCCCGCTCGGCGGACTGGTATCGCGAGCGCCTCGGCGCGGGACGCCAAGACATCCTCAGGGCCAACACCAGGAGCATCAACAGCCAGCACGAAAACCCCTACCGCGTGGAGGCCACCGCCGGCGAAAGCGGCGAGGCCGACCCGCGCAACATCTACACGGTCGAGCAAGGCGTCTTCATCGTTCAGACGGTGGAGGACGGTGGTGACCTGAAGATTATCAACCTGGGCGTGGGCGACTAAGGCCGACGCCCGGACTGTCCAGGCCCCGACGCCGCGCCGTTTGGCGGCCACTTACAAAAGAGAGAGAGGATTTTATGCCAGATTACTATTCCGAACCTTTTCTCACACTCGCCGGTCTGACGCATAAGTCAGCGCTCATCTCGTGGGGAGCCTTTTACTTCAGAGTCAAAAATTCCGGCCAGGAGTTCAAACTCGTGGACGACGACGACCTCAAGAACGTCCACCCGCCGCGAGCGGATTCCATCGGTGCCAAGTCGAAGCCCTACGGCAATGCCAAGGTCGAGGTGATGGACCTGGCGGGGAACGTCGTCACGACCGCCTTCACTTCACAGGCCAACCACTGCTGGGTCACGGGGCTCGCGCCGGACACCGAGTACACATACCGCGTGCTCGTTAACGACGAAGAGTGGGCGCAAGGTCCGCGCCGCAACTGGGAGAGGGTGGGCGGCGAGATGGGACTCGGGCCGAAGAACAAGAGTTACCGGAACCGCTTCCGCACGTACCCGGACCCGACCAAGCCCACGCCCAGCCCCTTCACCTTCGCCGTCATCGGCGACTTCGGCGTCGGGATCAAGGCGGACAAAGAAGACCGCCGCCAGCGCCAGATTGCCGAGGCGCTCGAAAAGGCCGTTGACGAGCACAACGTCCGGCTGCTGCTGACGACCGGCGATAACATCTACCGCACCGGCGGCTTCCTCGGCCTGCCCATCGGCGGCGACACCGGCGACGAGGATGACGACTGGTACTTCACCTACTATCAGCCCTACCGCTACGTCATCAACCGCGTGCCGTCTTACCCGGCCATCGGCAACCACGACGCCGCCGAAACCGAGTCCAGGGACGACCGCTCACAGCTCGTTGATAACTTCTACGTTAACGAGCGCATTGCGGGCGAGGAGGCTGCGGGCCGCGCGTCGGTGGACCCCGGCCTGTTCTACCGCTTCCGCTTCGGCTCGGACGTGGAGTTCATCTGCATAGACACGTCAAAGGAGCCCACCCTCTTCGACAGGGATAAGCGGCTCTTCGAGCACCCGAAGCACAAGGAGTTTCTCAAGGCCGCACTCCCGGAGGCGAACGGGGGCGCGTCGCCCTCCTGGCTCATCCCCTTCTGCCATCACCCGCCGTTCTGCGCCGGCCCCGCACACCACAACACGCCGGGGATGGAGACTCTCGTCGAGCAGTTCGAGAAGGCCGGCGTGCGCGTGGTCCTCAGCGGTCACGAGCACCAGTACCAGGAAAGCGAGTGGAAGGGCGTTAAATATATGGTGACGGGCGGGGCCGGTCAGGTCAGGACCAAAACCCCGGACGAGTTCGACGATGCCCACACCATCTCCTGGGCCGCGGCACACCACTTCCTGCTCGTCACCGTGGACGGGAAGCAGATGACGATTCGCCCCATAGGCGAGTTGAGCGGCGGCAAACTCTCCGACATCCAGAGGCGTACCCCTGAGGGGGGCGTCGTCGGCGGCCCGATTGTCGTCAACCTCCCCTGAGCCGCATCCGACCGTGCGTGGGAAATTTTTTGGACCGGGAAGGGTTCATCATAAGGAAAGCGCTGTGGGGCGCGAGCCACTTGCACGGCTCGCGCCCCACAGCGCTTTAGGGCCAGGAGACTGGTTAATTGCCTTTGGGCTTGAGCAGTTCTTCCAGGATGTTCTTCTGAAGCGCGGCCTTCTTCTTCTCCAGCCCCCACCGCTCTGCGGTAGACCCTCCTGGTTTCCTCCGAGACAGACTTATTGACGAAGGGAGTGGCAGATCGTGGGTCAAACCGTTCGGCGGCGATTTCGTCCCTCGGCCTTGCCTCCGTGAGGTGCCGGTCGGGTCTCAAAGCTCTCCTTGCTCCTTCCCCGCCTGAATCCTCACTGCGCGACGAAGTTGTAGGTGACGATGCCCGTCACCTTGACGGGTCGCCCCGCGAGCAGGGTCGGCGTGAACTTCGCCCGCATGGCCGTGGCGACCGCGACTGCCCGCAGCAGTGGGTGCCCGGCGACGGCCCTCGCCTCCACGACTCCCCCCTTCTCGTCGATCAGCACTTGCACGGGGACCGTGCCCTGCGCGTGGGCGAACCTGGCGATCAGCGGGTAGGGCGGGCGCGGCAGGCTCACGGCCTTCCCGTTGATAACGCCGGAGGCGACCGGCGGCTGCGCCCCTTCCGCGGGCTGCCCCGGCGGAATGACCTTGCCCTTGACGCCGGCCCTCGGCACCGCCGGCGAATCGAGCGTGGGCGACGGCGGCCGCTGCCTGAGGTAAGCCAGAGCCTCCTCGGCCGAGCCCTTCAACCTGTGCGTCGGCGGGGCCTTCTCGGCGAATCGCCGGAGGTACTCAATCCCGCGCTCCAATTGGGCCTGGTCGTTGGTGACGAACCCGTAATCGATGAGGGCCACGCCGGCGCCGGCCAGGGCCTCGGCGTCGTCCGGGTTCTGGTCGATGAGCTTCTGGTACTCGCCGGCCGACTCGATGAACTTGTTGGACATCAGCAGCATCTGGCCCGAGCTGAGCTGCGCCTCGCGCCTGCGCCCCTCATCGGTCTCGGCGCGGATGTAGTCCTCGAAGGCCTCCGCGGCGGGCGTGGCGTAGGACTGGTCGACGTAGGCGGCCATCAGCCGCAGTGATTCGGCGCGTCCGCGCAGCGCGATCAGTTTGTGCGCCTCGTGGCTGGCTTGCAGGGCGGGCTCCTCCGGGGCCGGGGCTCTGTTCAGGAACTCGACCGCCTTGTCCGAGGCCGCGGCCCCTTCGCGGAAGTCCTCGCGGGCCTTCTCGATCCCTTGCTTGCGGGCGACGGCGTCCTTGGTGAAGACGGCGGCGTTGCGAGCCGTGATGCCGCGCAGGATGTGCGCGCCGGCCTTGTTGGACCAGACGGCCGGGTGGTCTGACACCAGCTTGAGGCACTCGTCGTAGAGCTGAATGGCTTCGGTGTAGTTGCCGGCGGCGAAGGCGTTGTTGGCGGCCTTGAAGAGGCGCAGGGCAGCTTCGTCCCGGGCCGTGAACTCACTTTCACCGAAAGGCGGCTGCGAAGGCGTTGGGGCCTGACTCTGTGCCCGCGAGGGGCTGAAGGAAAAGATTAGCAGCAGCGAGGCGAGGGCGATTCTTGTCGTCATGAGATTTCCTTCTAAGGGCGAAACACTGAACTCCTTCCGCGGGGGCCGTCAATTTTTATCAGGCGTCGTGGAAGCCTTTCCCCTCTGAGCCGGTTTTAGGGGCCGGGACGCCCGGAATCATGGACTAAACCCTTCTCACGGTCAACAGGAACTATTCAGTTACCCGACGCTTTTACTTAGGCTTAGAGGCTTCCCGCGGCACACCCCCGCGAGGGCTGTTAAGGAGGCCCTTTCCCAGCTTTCTCACCGCCGAGACGTAGGAGCGATTACGACCTGCTGGAGTTCGACGTCGTCAACATCGTTTCCCCGTAAGCGGCAGCCGCGCCGACGAGGTGCATCTTTAACGGCAGGGTTGGACCCCGATTTTTTTTGCAACACTGCCCTTCTGACGGCCTGCCTGATCGAGTGCTCGGCGGCGGCGGTTCGGTCACAGACCTGGCTGCCGCCCTCGAACTTGGCCTGAGCATAGACGAGAACTTTTTTTTGCGACAGAGCCTGCCGAAGCGTGGGACATGCGTGATTGCGCCGCGCGGATTTGACAAACTGGTAAGCATTGCCGTAGAGTCCGCGTTTCGTTTTCACGAGGCTGCCGGCGCAGGGACTCACCCCGCCGCCACTCTCACACTCAACACGTCAAGAAAGTAAGTTTATAGAGATGTCCCCTCGTACTCTGCCCTTACTACGCCTGGAGAGCGACTCGCTCACTCTCCTCAGGGCTCGTCATGCGCCGGGGCATCCTCATCATTTATTCACGGAGATAATTTTCTAACCATGCGCGTTTCCCACCTTCCCTTGTTCCCCATCGTCAAAGGCCAGCAACTCATTCACGGGCTGAAGTCAATGCACAGCCGAAGAATCTTCCGTTCGAGATGTTTCGCCAAAACGCTCCGGCGTGGATTGAATCGGGCGGTCAGCGTCGCGCTGGTGCTGGCGATACTTTGCCCCACGATGCCGGCGGCCCCCCAGGTCGTGGTCGGCCTGGCTTCGGAGTGGAAGACCAGTTTCCTGTTCTGGCTTAATTCGAGCGGGGTGAGCGCGAAAGTCACCGAGTGGGCGACGGGCGACTACAGGCCGACGCCGCTCAATCAGGAAGGGCAGGACGAGCGCGACACGCAGGTCTCGCGCATACAGATTTATCCGGGCGACGTGACCGTTCAAGAGGGGCAGCCGGTGACCTTCGCCGCGGTGGCCTACGACTACCAGGACTCACCCGTGGGGGGCGTCCGCTTCAAATGGAGCGGGCGCGACGTGGGGCGCGACCGCCCGGCGCACGTCTCCAGACGCGGCGACTTCAAGGCGCAGGTTGCGGGCACTTACGCCGTCACGGCCGAGGCCGGCGGGCAGCAGACGCAGGTCACCGTCACGGTGACGGAAGGCGAGCGGCGCAGGCCGGAGCAGAAGAATCAAGGCGCGCCGGCGACCAGACAGGTCTCGACGCGCGACCAGCCGGCAGTCGCGTCAGCGCCCAAGACGAAAGGCGCTGAACAGCAGGGCGCGCTCGCGCATTCGGCCCGCCCCTCCAAGTTCGCCAAAGCTTCATTAAGCCACGCGCCTTCCAGCGCCGCCCCCGCTGCTCCGCTCCCCCTGCCGGTCGAATCCTATTACGACAACGGCAACTACTGGTCTGCGGACGATCCCGGCAACCAGGTCGGCGACCCGCCGGGCGGACCTGCCGACGGCGGGGCCGGCAGCGGCAACTTCCAGCTCGCCGCGCCCGTGCTCGATCTCCCCGGCCGCGGCCTGAACCTCTCACTCAACCTGGCCTACAACTCCCGCCTGTGGAACAAGGCGAACTCCGAGATCAGCTACGACATAGACAAGGGCTGGCCCGCGCCGGGCTGGAACCTGGGCTTCGGCAAGATGCTGGCGATGGGCGTTTACAACGGCGGGATGATCGTCGACCCGGACGGCACGCGCCATTCTTACACGGGGACGATCACTTTCGGGCCGAACCAGAACTACACGGACTTCGTCGGCCACACCACCGACGGGACGTTCATAGACTATTACTACCACTCGGGGATCGGCGGCGCGCCCACTCACGGGTGGGCCAAGCACCCGAACGGGACTTATGTCGAATACGGGGTGCAGGGCGCGGGGCACCTCTACCCGTCGCGCATCACGGACGCCAACGGCAACTCCATCACCATCACCTACGTCGGCAACGCCGGGCCGCGCATCCAGACCGTCACCGACACCCTGGGCCGCGTCGTCACCTTCCACTACGACGCCAACAACCTGCTGACCGCGATCACTGCCCCCGGATTGACCTCGGGCACGACGCGCACGCTGGTGCGCCTGCACTACAAGCAGCTCACACTCAACTACGCCTTCTCGGGGCTGACCCCGCGCGTCACTAACTCCACGCCCTGGGTGCTCGACGCCATCTACTACCCTGCGACCTCGACCGGCTACTGGTTCAACGACGCCGATTCGTACTCCTCCTACGGCATGATCGCCAAGGTGAGAGAGCAGCGCGGGATGACGCACAGCGCGGGGTCGCTGACCGTGCAGGGGACGATGACCAAAGGCACGGAGACGAGCGAGAGCGCCTACGCCTACCCGATGACGCCGAACGCCTCCTTGACGGACGCGCCGACCTACTCCTCGCGCACCGACACCTGGGACGGGATGGACACGGCCCCGGTCGAAACGCTCTACTCGGTCCAGCACAACGCCACGCCGCGCCGCACAGAGATCACGCTCCCGAACGGGACGAAGACCGTGCAGCTCTCCTACAACACGCCGGGCCAATACACGGACGGGCTCGTCTACCAGGACGAGACATACGGACCGGGCAACCCCGGCCCGCTGCTGCAAAAGAGCCTCGTGACGTGGGAGCCCGGGGCGTATGAGTCGCCGCGCCCGGCGCGCGTGGAGGCGACCGACGAGCGCGACCAGAAGACTGTCGTCGAGGCTGACTACGGCGCCTCTTACAACCAGGCAACTGAGGTTCGAAACTACGACTACGGCGGCCTCAACCTCCTGCGCGTCACCAAAACACAGTACGAGAACTCCCCGGAGTACACCTCGCGCCACATCTTCAACCTGCCGACGCAGATCGAGGTCTTCGCCGCCAACGGGACGACGCGGGTGTCGCGGGCGGAATATACGTATGACGGGGGAACCCTGGCGGACACGCCCGACGTCATCCAGCACGAGGTGTCACATAACCCCTACTCTCCCGAGGAGGGCTACGAGCAGTGTGACTGGGACCCTTACACGGACTCTTACAATTGCTACTGGGTCAGCACCAACCCGTATGACCCGGCGACCAATTACAGGGGCAACGTCACGCAGGTCAAGACCTACGCCGACGCCGCCGGGCTGACCAACCCGATTACGGAGACGATCACCTACGACATCACGGGCAACCCCGTCACCACCTCCGCCCCGTGCTGCGAGCAGACGAGTCTCACCTACACTTCGGCCACGCAGTACGCCTACCCGACTTCGCAGAAGCGCGGCTCGGCGACCGATGCGACGAAGCAGGTGACGGTGAGCGCCGCTTACAGCTTCAACACCGGGTTGCAGCTCTCATCAACCGACGCCAACGGCCGCACGACGCAGGCCACTTACTTCGCCACGAACCTGCGCCCGCAGAAGGTTACTCTACCGACCGGGGCCTACACGCTGTTCGCTTACGACGACGCGGCGATGAGCCTCACCTCGACATCCTACCTTTATGGAGGCACGGTGATCGCCTCGAAGAGCGTTAAGCGGCTGAACGGGATGGGTGAGATAGCGCAGGAGGAGGCGCTGACGCGCGAGAACAGTGTCGACTACTGGGACGTGGTCGAGACCGTGTACGACGAGATGGGGCGCGTCAAGAAGCAGAGTATGCCCTACAGGAGCGGGCAGACGCCGCAGTGGAGCGAGACTTTCTACGACGCCGTGGGGCGCGTCGTCATGACCAAAGCCCCGGACGGCAGCGAGTCGAAAGCTTTCTACAACGAGACGACCAGGCCGACGACGGCGGCGGCCGGGCCCGGACAGACCATCCGCGTGGTGGACGCCTGGGGCAAAGAGCGCTGGGGGAGGCAGGACTCCCTGGGGCGGCTGGTCGAAATCGTCGAGCCTGACCCGAACGGCAACGGCCTCGTGCAGAATTCGGACGCGGGCACGGCCAGCACCGCCAGCCTCTCCACCAAGTACACCTACGACACGCTCGGCAACCTGACGCTCGTCGTGCAGGGCTCGCAGCAGCGCAAGTTCAAGTACGACTCTCTGGGGAGGCTCACGCACCAGAAGATGGCCGAGCGCAGCGCCACGCTCAACGACGCCGGGACTTTCGTCACCACGGGCGGGCTGTGGAGCGACGTGTTCACCTACGACACGCGCTCGAACCTCGTCACGCGCACCGACGCGCGCGGCGCGAAGGCCACCTTCAATTACAACAACGACCCGCTCAACCGGCTCCAGTCCGTCTCCTACACTAACACTGCCGCCGACTCGACTATCCTGGCGGCCCCGCCCGTCACCTACACTTACATGACGACGGGCGACAGGGCGCGCGTGGACACGGTGACGACCGCCAACGTCAGCACCGAGGACTACGAGTACGACGCCGAGGGCAGGATCAGGTCCATCAGCCTGACGCTCGCGAGCCGGCCCTCCTACCCGATGGAGACCGAGTATACTTTCGACTCGCTGGACCGCCTGACGGACGTGCGCTACCCGGCGCAGTACGGGGTGCTGAACAGCCCGCGCAAGGTCGTCCACCACGACTACGACGTTGCCAGCCGGCTGAGCGGGCTCAAGGTGGACGCCGTGTCGCACGCCTCCTCGGTCGCCTACAACCCGGCGAGCCAGATCACCTCACTCAAGGTCGGCACCGGCACGAACCAGCTCACCGAGAGCTACACCTACGAGACTCTGACGGGGCTGCTCTCGGGCCAGAAGGTGCAGCGCGGCACGACCACGCTCATGGACCTCAGTTACGACTACCTGAGAACGGCGACGACCTCCGGGCGCTCGGGCCAACTGACGAAGATCACGAACAACCTGGACGCGGGCCGCGGCCGCGCCTACGAGTACGACGCGCTCGGCCGTCTGAAGAAGGCGACGGGCACCTCGGCCACGCCCTGGTCGCAGACTTACACCTACGACCGCTACGGCAACCGGCAGACGGTGACGGCCGCGGGCAACGCCGACAACGGGTCCGCGATGCCCAGGGACGGCTACGCTTCGCTGACCTACGCCGCGGCGACCAACCGCATCTCCACCGCCGGCTGGCAGTACGACGCGGCCGGCAACCAGACCAGGGCGCAGACTCCCGGCGGGGGGTGGCAGAAGTACCAGTACGACGCCGCCGGAAGACTGGTCAAGGTGACGGACGACCTGGTGACGCAGAACCTCGCGGTCTACACCTACGGGTCGTCCAACAAACGGTTGATTAGCACCGAAGGTAACCTGAACACCTATTACGCGTGGTCGGGCGAGGCGGTCGCCGCGGAGTACCACGAAGTTGACCTGTCGGGTGCCGTGAAGTGGGCGAAGAGCTACGTCTATTTGGGCGGAAGACTCCTTTCCACCATCACGCCGGGGGCGACGGTCGAGCGGGTCGAGTACCACCACCCGGACCGTCTGGGCACGCGGCTGGTGACGAACAACGCCGACACGACCTCGTTCGAGCAGGTCACACTGCCCTTCGGGATGCCGCTCGACGCGGAGAGCACGGGGGCGAGTAACAGAAGGTTCACCAGCTACGACAGGAGTACGTCGACGGGGCTGGACTACGCCATCAACCGCCAGTACGACTCGAAGCAGGGGAGGTTCACGCAGGCCGACCCCATCGGCATGGGGGCCGTCAGTCTCAACGACCCGCAGACGTTGAATCTTTACGCGTACTGCGGCAACGACCCGGTCAACAGGGTTGACCCTAACGGGCTGTTCTTCGGAAAACTCTTCAAGTGGATCGGCAAGGCGCTCAAGTGGGTGGCCGTCGCCATCGGCGTCTTCGTGGCCGTCGTCGCCGTAATCGCGTTCACACAGGGAGCGGCGGCCCCGTTGGTCTGGGGTTTACTCGGCCTCTCCGCGGCGAACTTCGGGCTGGCTTTCGGCCCGCCGTGGCTGAAGCGCGTGCTGTCTGCAAGGGGGCTCGGAGGTTTTAACGTCGGGCCGGGCGGGACCGCGGTCTTCAATCAGCACGCCGGGTCGGGCCTGGGCGGCGGCAGCGGGGCACTGAGCCGCTACATTAATCATTTTCAGGACGAGGAGTCTCACCTTTACGAGGGCGGTATCGTTCGGATCGAAATCTGGGCTTTAGGGCCTCTTGTCCCGATCGTAACCAGAATCGGGCCTCTTGCCAAAAAGGCTTGGCCTCATCTCAAAAAGGCGGGCGGATGGGCGTTGCGAGGACTCGCGTCGCACTCTATTAGTCGTTTGGCTGCCAACATAGTTAAGAACTGGGTAGCGGATTCTCTGATAAGGCAGCATCCAATAAATTCGGGCCCGGCAAACGAGATGCTTCGCGACGCCATTACCAGAACAAAGGAGTTGGGGTCGACGGCAGAACAGAGGGCTCTTTTGTTTGACCGGTATGCGAAGAAAATAACGGCTGAAGGGCATCCTTGGACAGCAACGTCCGGTAGGGGGATTGACGGGTCTTATATCTTCACTGGTGGCGGCGGGCCCAACCCGAACGTACTGGTCATAAGGCCAGATGGGGCCATATTCACGGGCAAATTTATGAGCTCGATAAACCAGGTGCAGGTCATGCAGGATATAGCCATTCCGATTTACGAGAATATGAAACCTCAGTAAGGTGTTGAAGTGTTGACTGTGATTTCATAAGCGGTCAGATGAGGAAGTGACTCTACCTTCTTCTACCCTTATGAATATGTTAGGCTGACACCGTTGGTAACCTGCGCCGGTCTAGGATAAGCGGCAGCTACTACTACGGGTGAACCTACGGCTGCGGCATAACCCGGCGCAGGCGACGATAGTTAGTCAACGTCAACCCCTGACGGCACAAATGAGAATTGAAATTCCCGCGCACTTAATCCCGAAGCTCAGGGCGATGCAAGCTGACTGGAGGAATAATGTCGCCAAAGACGTGGGGTTGGAAGACGCCGTGCTGCTGGTCATTGACCTCTTCACGCACACGTTCATGACTTTCGACGGGCGCTTCCTCCTCTATGACTCGTTAGAGGACGGCCCTCCCTTGGAGACTTCCGACCCGAAGGAAGCCTACGGGGCCATCCTGCTCGGCGCCAAGCGGTGGCACGCGCCCTGGCTGCTGGAACTGCTGCCGGCCCGCCCCGGCGACGCCCCGGACTGCGGAGTCTGTAAGGGGAAGGGCTTCATCAGCCCGCTCAAAGATACTCAAGGGAAGCCGATAGAATTTGTATGCCACGGCTGCGGCGGGCTCGGCTGGATTCCCCCCGGTTAAAAATCAGCGGACGGCAGGAGGGCGGCGCGCTTCGTCTACGATGACTGGTTGATTTCAAGCCCAGTCGCTTGGGCGTTTCCCCCACTTAGTTAGAGATATGACAAAACAAGGTTTTAGAAAGCTGGTAGTGCTCCACTGGCTACTGGTGATTACGGGCGTCGCAGTTTCTTTAGCGACCGAAAGATTTCTCCCGGCGGAATTGAGGGCTTACCTTCACGCCCGCGAGAATGACGCGTTCACGCAGGGCAGGGTCGTTTTAGACGTCATCGGCGTGCTTTTTATAATTTTTACCGTCGCCCTGAGCGTCGGGCTTTTTCGTTTCAGGCTGTGGGCCAAAAAATTACTTCCGCTCAGCTACGTTTTAGGGATTCTCCTCATCCCCGCCATGGGCGCTAACGTGCAGACAGGGTGGGCCAGTCTTACATTTTATCTATGCAGTCTGGTGGACGGCGTCATCTTAGCCCTCGTTTACTTCTCACCCCTCAAAGAAGAGTTTGAACTTAGCCGCGTTCTCTAGCGGCCCCTCGGCGTACTCTATTGGAGATGCCCCACTGCGGGATACATTCACAGGAGAGCGTAACTTGGAAACAGGGTGCAGACGCCATCCTCGCTTTTATACTCAAATTCGAGCCAGTTATAACGGTACTGGTACACGCCCCCAGTAGCATCTGGATTGGTTGCCCCTGCATATATCTCTAAATGCTCTGATTCATCGTCCCAAGTGACTTTACGAATTCTAAGTTCGTGTTCGTGCCCCACCATTATAACGCGGGCGCGCCTTAAGTATTGCTCAGCTCTTTGCCGATCCTTAAGCCATAATAGGGGATGGTGCATTAACACTATATATCCGCAGTTATCGTCCTCACTTTCACTTCTTCTTATCTGTTTTAGTTTGGTCTTTTCAGTGTTATTAAAAGCCATCTCATAAATATCCTCTAACGCTTCCAAGGGTCGGATTCACTGGGGAATTTTCAACTGGTCGCACCATCTCGGGTATTTATGAGACTGCTTCTACTTAAATGAAGGCGCAGATTCGGCTCACGGTAATCATTTAATCATTCCACCTTTTAGAGATTTCATTACTGTAGAGATCTCTTTTGACGGCGATGCGCTGGACGTAGACGCGGGTGGTCGAGCGGTTCTGGTGGTCGAGCGCGTTTTGTGTTGCCGTGATGTCACCGGTGAACTCGGAGACGATGCGCGCAAAGGTGTGGCGGGTGCGATGCAGGTGAAAATCCTTCACGCCCGCCTCCTGCGCATACTTCTTCAGATTCTTCACGAGGCAGTGGGAGGTGAGGGCCTCGCCCGGCTTCCCCGCCCTGTCGTGCCTCGTCCACAGCGGCGCATCTGTTTTGAGGGCGTGCATCCTGCCTGCGGCCGACAAGTAATCCAAGAGCGCCTCTCTGACCTGCGGCTCCCTGACTTCGCGGCTCTTGTAGTCGCCTCCCTTAGCCCGGTAAGCGAGAATCAAAGTCTCATCCGCATGAACATCTTTGCCACGTAGCGAGATGACCTCCTGTCTCCTCAGGCCAGTCGCCAAGTACATTAGTAGTAGCGCGTAGTCCCGCCTCCCGACGAGATCGCCTCCGCGCGCCCGCCGACGCACAACGCTGACCAGAGCCTGCACTTCATCATCAGACATTGATTTGACGCTCTCGGTCTGGTACGGCTTCGGGGCTTTCGGCCTCGCCAGCCGCGCAGGGTTCCCCCTCAGATGCTGACCTATTTCAGGGTCACGAAGTGCCCAGGAGTAGAAACTGGAGAGCAGGCAGGCGTGCTGGTAGGTCGTGCCCGGCCTAATTCCCTTCCCTTCCAGATCCCTGAGCCACCCTTGCACATCGGACGGCTCGACCTCCGACGGCAGCTTCCTCGTGTGCTTAAAGAATGAGAGGACGATACGCTGCTTGTCCCTAAGCAGATCCTGCCGGCGCCCGCTCTCGCTGGTTGTAGCCGCGGCCCACAAGGAGACGGCTCCCCGGAGGGCCACCTGTAGATCAGTCTCTCTCGTCTGGAGTGCGGTGCTCTGATTAGGGGTGTCCATGTCGTCTCTACGAATCAGGCGTCAATGAACTCGGGCCATTCGAAGTCGTCTTCGTCTTCGTCAGGAGCTGGCGATGGTTCTATCGCTCCTCCCGTCGGCCTGAATGCCAAGGGCAAAGTTGCCGGCATACTCCGGGGCTCTACATTTCGCTTCTTCTCATCGGGCGGCTCCGCTTCTCTCTTCTTACGGATGATAGGTCTCGGCGCAGGATTGAGGCTATACCAGACGAGCGCCAGCGCCAGCACGAGGGCCAGCAGCCGGAGTTTCAGGGTCTGTTTGGTCCGCTCTCTTCTCATTCGGCCTGCTTCAGAGCCTTTCCAGCGCTTAAGCCTGCCCCTTTATACCATATCTCTATGGATACACAACTGAGGTGTTTGTGAGCCCAATAAGCTTGGCCGAGCTAAATTTACTTATCTTATATATAATAACTTGCGTTCGTGAAACCTTCTTCTTGGGGAGGGCCGGGACAGACATTGAGAGCCACACGACGCCGCCAGCGACGCGCCGACCCGCTCGCTTCGCCCGACTCGGTCCAATCTATCTTGGGCCAATTACGCGCTGCCCTGCCTGACATTACTCCCAGCAGAGACAAAGATTTGGTCCGACTGCTGCGCGCGGCGCGCCACATCCAGCGTTACCGGGCGACGGACACGAAGCGCGGAAGGCCCGGCCGCTGGAAGCGCGAGGACCTGTCGAAAGTGGCGGCTCGACTAAATGACATCCTTGAGCATGAAACATCCTCTCACATCTCACTCGCCAGTTTCGTCGATCACTACCTGCGTCTGTTGGAATTCCCTCCTGACGTGACCGAGGCATTGAGCGGCGGGGATATTAACTTGTTCGAGGCTTCTCAGCTCTCCAGGATTATTCCATCCCGAGTCGGTGCTACCCCGGCTCAGGCTCGGCGCGTGAGAGCCGATTTACTCTCGACGCATTTACAAACTAATGAGTCGGGTCCGCAGCTACGGCATCGGGTCAATGAGCTGCTCCGTGCTTCAACAAATGAAGCGGGAGCAAATGAGGGCACTGATTTCGGCCAAGATTTAGAGGATTTCGACCCTTACGACCCGACTCATCTCTTCTGGGACCAGATAAAGCAACTGGGATTCGCGCTACGGGATATTCGTCGCGAGGATGTGATAGACGAAGAGGTTGACGAACTGCTGAAGGCCAGCGAGCCGATACTGACTATCCTGGCGAGGATTCACAGGCGGAAGGAAAAGAAGACTGTTATGAAACTGAAGATCTAGCCCTTCGAGTTCAGTAAAATATGTGAAAAAGGGGCTCAAAATGGCTATCGTTCAGTAAAATGTCTGAGAATTTTATGCATGCAATTATTCCCTCTTAACCTGCTGATTTACAGGAACTTCTTTGCATTGCTACTTTCCTTCCCTAGTGCGGCTTCTTTAGTAACTTTTCTGAATATTTACACTAAATTTAGTCGTCGTGAAACCTTCGATTCGCTGATGCATTGAGGCTCTTCATAGTTCGAGAGCGGGACGAAGGTTTATCTCTCGGCGGTCAATTTTTCGTGCTTGCACTTAGCCACACCGCCGACGGGTCCGTTCGGATAGTAAAATCCACTCCCCGTGCAGTCCGGGCACTGCGAAGCATCCACCTGGATTGACACGGCAGGGTTGAGAAATCTTTCAATCAGTTCATCGGCCTCGCCTGTTCGGTGAATGGTCGTCGCGTAGCCCCCGGGGTTATTGATCCCCTGCCCGGTGGATCTGAGGTGCTCGGCGTACCTGCGGCATTCTTCGATCGTGAATCTGGAACCCACACGCACACCCACGTCCTGTGTTTGTGTGTTTTCTTTTTGTGTATTTACTTTATTGTCTGAAACTGTTTCACCCGCTGAAGTTTTTGCAGCCGCGGAAATATTTACAGGGGGTGAAGATTTTGCACGGGCTGCTTGTGGTAAAAGCATTTGGAAAGTCACGCCTCGTTCGTGCTGATTTTTATTATTTAGATCAACATGGATTCGTCTGATGAGACGTCTTTTCTCCAAGACTTGAACGCAGGTGGTGACCTGCCTGGAACTGAGATTACAAGCCTTTCCGAGCTTGCCCATGCTCACATGACAGGTGTCTTTCTGGAAGCCCCAGGTGAGTCTATAGAGCCTTAGTAGAATGCTTTGCTCCGAGGTTCTGAGTGTCGGCAGAATGTCCTCGAATATCTCGTTCGGGATGCGCGTATGTTGCTCGGGCCGCGAAAAGATTACAGGGGCTGCAGTGGTTTCAGCGGCTGAAGTTTTCAGGGGCTCAGCCGGTGGAATTTCAGGGGCCGCATTTATTTCAGCCGCGGAAGTATTTACAGGGGGTGAAAATTCTGCACGGGCTGTAGGTATTTCAGGGGATGAAGATTCTGCTGCGGGTGCAGATTTTTCAGGGGCTGAAATATTTGCAGCAGCTTTCTCCGCAGCTTTTTCTTTCTGCTGCTTTTCTTCAATGGCGAAGAGTTTCGCCATTCCAGTGTATTTGCGTTCACTGCTCATACGCGCACGATGTCCTCACGCACGATTTCGAAAGCCTCCATCGTGACTGACTGTTCTCCCATCAGACTCGTGGCCGTCTCAAAGGTCTGCGCGCAGAGTTTCAGGATCTCGCGGGGGACACCTTTGGTCATTTCGTAAATGGCCTCCATGACCTCCTCGGGGAAGGGGACCGGCATTTCAGCTTGGTCACAGCGGTGAACAATCATTCGCTTCATTTCGCTGAAGGAGAGAGGATCAAGTAAGGAATAGGCGAAAACCCTGGAATCTATCGCCTTATTCTTTTCTTCCTTGAGCCGGTCGCGAAGCTCTAACTGGCCGGCCAGGACGAATTGGATGAGCTTGGCCGTATTGGTCTCGAAGTTGAGCATTGAGCGGATCGACTCCAGCATCTTCTGGTCAAGCTTCTGAGCCTCATCCACAAAGATTACGACGTTGACTTTGTTGTCATACTGCTCGGCCAAATACTCCTTTAGCTCATTCTCCTGCTTGAAATAGCTTTTGCGCAGGGGCACGTCCAATTCGCCGCAAAGGCCTTGCAGAAAGGCGAAATCGCTCTTAAATGAGGGGTTTGGGATAAAAGCGGTGCGGTAGTCCTCCCGGGCCAGAAAATCCCCGTAGAGAAGCCGCACGACGCTCGATTTACCCATCCCTACATCACCGAGGATACAAGTCAGCCCCTGCCGCTTGTGAATCGTATAGCGGATTTTGTGCAGGGCGCTTTTAAGACCCGGGGTGATGAACAGAGTGGCCGGGTTTGGCGACAGCGAAAAGGGGTCATCAATCATAATCTCAGGGTTGTATCATGGATAAATTCTAAGAATCAATGTTTATTTTTGGTCGGAGCACAATTCTCAGTAGTGATTCTTGTATATTCAGCGCACGCGTGTCGTGAGTTCGAAGATGCTTTTCAAGCCAAGACACACATTTGACTTCGCGCAAAAGTAGAACCCTTTTGACTTGATGTAGCCTATAGGCTCCAATTCTACAGATGGCGGTACGGCCCAAAGACGTTCTGTTGTATGTCACCGAAGAAGGGAAGTCTCCCGTCGAGGATTGGCTGGAGGGGTTACGCGACCGCAAGGCGCGCGCCGCCATTGACGCCCGGATGGCGCGGCTGCGCCTCGGGGTCATGGTGAAAGCTTAGTTTCAAATAAGCCGGCGCGTCGAACTGAAAAGTATCCTCACAGCATAGGCTGAAAGGAGAAAGGGCGCGTCAGTCTTGGAGACCTCACCCCTGCTCAGATTCGGTCACTGTCCTCACCCCGGTAACCAATGAGGCGGAAGTATCCACCGACCGCTCGATTGGCCCCTTCTTAAACCGACTTCTTCCGGCCCGGCAACTCATCAGATATAATCGCGGCCGCCTGGCTTAGCCTTCGCCAGGGCCGCCGCGGCCGCCCTCTATTCTGAACCTACTAACAATTCCTGTTGATGTTAAGTGCGGGCTGCATTAATCTATGCGGCCGTAGCGACCTTGATTCTGCGTGTAAGTGAAGGTGTAAATCGGAGGGCACTCCCCACTTGCCGTTTCGTTAACAGACTCTCGCCGCCGACCCCCTATGAGCGAAGAGCAGTTAGTCCTCGAAAGGCCGACCGCGGACCCCGGCGCGTGGGTGGACCGGCACGGGGACTATCTGTACAGGTACGCGATGTTCCGCCTCCGGGACGCTTCCGCTGCCGAGGACGCGGTGCAGGAGACGCTCTTGGCGGCCCTGAAGGCTTACGACGCCTTCGCGGGTCGGGGCTCGGAGAGGACGTGGCTGGTCGGAATCCTCAAGCATAAGATCGCCGACCACTTCCGCCGCGTGAGCCGCGAGGTAACCGCAGGGGGCGACGATGAGGGCGAGGCGCTTGAGCAGCGTGAGCTTTTCATGCAGACGGGGGAGTGGGTCGGCCACTGGGTCGCTGCCGTCCACCCGGAGAAGGCGGAGATTTTAGGCCCGCACGAGTGGCACGCCACGCCCGAGCAACTCGCCGAGCAGGGCGAGTTCTGGGAGGTCTTCGGCCGCTGCCTACAGCCGCTACCCGCGCGCATCGCCAGCGCGTTCACCATGCGAGAGGTCGACGGCCTGACGAGCGAAGAGATTTGTGACGTCTTGAATATCAAGGTGAACAACCTGTGGGTCATGCTCCACCGCGCGCGGGCGCACCTGCGCCGCTGCCTCGAACTCAACTGGTTCGGGCCGAAGGAGCATTAGAATCGCGAAGATGAAACCCGGATTCTTGAGCCGCGTCAAACTGGAGGCCAGCTTCTGGCTGGGCCGGAGGCTTCCGACCTGCGAGGAGGTGCTGCCCGTCCTCTCGCAGTCCCTGGAGCGGAAGCTGACCTTGCGCGAGCGCGTCACGCTGCGGCTCCATTTCCTGATCTGCGTCTACTGCCTCCGATACCTCAAGCAGCTACGCCTGATGAGGGCGTCCGTCCGCGCCCGCTCCGAGCAGATCGAGACGGGCGACTCCGCCCCGGCCCCGGCCCTGCCCGAAGACGCCCGCGAACGCCTCAAGCGCGCCCTCGAACGCGCGAAACAATAGCTCTGCGTGAGTCTTTCTCCTTTCATGTAAGGTTTTCCCCCTTCCGCCGACAAATAAACAGGGCTAGGTTTTACCCCGTCTTCGGGGCAGGGTTAATGATCCCTGCCCCTTGGTCTGTCCGAGGTGAGAATGCGATGGCCACCCTGGAGAAAATCATAGACTCTTCAAAAATTTCAGAGCACGCGCACGGCCACGCGCAAAACCGCTTCGCCGTCATCCCCCTGCACGCGCGTCTCGCGGCACTTGAAAACTTCACGGGGCGGGGCGTCACGATGGCTTTTCTGGACTCAGGCTTTTACCCGCACCCGGACCTGATTGAGCCCCGTAACCGCGTCGCAGCCTTCAAAGACATGGCGGGGGAGGGCGCGTCTTTCGAACCCGACCAATCGCCGCAATCCTGGCAGTGGCACGGGACTCAGACCTCGGTCGTGGCGGCGGGCAACGGGCGACTCTCCGACGGCCTTTACCGCGGCCTCGCGCCGGACGCCCGCCTGGTTCTCGTCAAGGCGAGCGAGCGGGGCAGGATCACTGAGGAAACAATCGCGCGCGGGATAGAGTGGGTAGTAGAGAATCGGGAGCGGTATGACATCCGCGTCCTGAACATCTCGCTCGGCGGGGACGAAGACATACCCTGCTCGCAGAGTATAGTTGACCTGGCGGCCGAAGGGGCCGTCCGCGCAGGCATCGTGGTCGTGGCCGCGGCGGGAAACAGCGGCGACGCCGAGCGGCACACGCCCGTCCCCCCGGCCAATTCGCCCTCCGTCATTACTGTCGGGGGCTACGACGACCGCAACCAATTAAGTGACGGCCCGTTTGACCTCTACCACTCGAACTTCGGCGCGACGGCCGACCAGATAGTGAAGCCCGAGCTGATCGCGCCCGCCATATGGGTGGCCGCGCCGATTCTTCCCGGGACTACTCTCTACAGTGCGGCCGAAGCCCTTTCCCGATTAGCCTCCGCGCCGGATTACGAACTGCCGCGCCTGGCGCGCGACCTAGACCTGCCGGAAGAGTTCTCGCTTCCTCGCGGCGGCGCGGACGAAATTCGCGCCGCGCTGGAATCGCTCCTGCGCCGTCACAAGATCGTGGCGACGCATTACCAGCACGTGGACGGCACCTCGTTCGCCGCGCCCGTCGTCTCCTCCCTCGTCGCTCAAATGATCGAGGCGAACCCGGAACTCTCCCCGGACGCCGTCAAAAATATTCTGGTCTCGACGGCCGACCGACTGGGCGGCGCGCCCGCCGTGCGGCAGGGCTATGGGGCCATCAACGCCCGGCGCGCCGTCGAGATGGCGCGGCGCGAACGGCACGGCTTCACACATGAGAATTTCAGCCCCCCGCGAGTCTGCCTGGGCAAACTGATCTTCGCGTACCACGACGACGCTGCCACGGCAGTCGCGCTCGCCGGGGACTTTAACGACTGGGAGTCCTCTCGGACGCCTTTCAGTAGGGACGCAATGGGAATTTGGCGTCTGGAGATGGAGCCGCCGCCCCGCGGGCGCTACCGCTACAAGCTGGTCGTTGACGGCGGGCGGTGGGTGGACGACCCCTCGAACGGGCTCAAAGAGCCGGACGAGTTCGGCGGCTTCAACTCGCTGGTGAATATCGGTTGAAGGGCGAAAAGTTTTGAAGTTCTACCGCAGGATAAAGCAGTCCCTGATACATTGGCTGGCACACAGGCTGCCGCACTGTGAGCAACTCGTGCCGGTCATCTCGGAGTCCATGGACAGACGGCTCGGGCTCCGCCGGGGGCTGATTCTGAAACTCCACCTCTTCTTCTGCACCGAATGTGTCCGCTACCTGCGGCAACTGCGTCTTCTCAGGGACGTGGCGCGCTCGAAGTCCTCAACCGTTCCGGGCGAAGGGCCGCCCGAATCTTCTCTCAGCGCCGAGGCGCGCGAGCGCATCCTGCGAGCCCTCGACTCGCGAAAAAAAGATTAATCAAAAATCGCCTGTAAGTTTTCTCGCCCGCGCGCGACCAACTCATCGGAGGCGTAAGATGAGACGCAGGTTGCGCATCAAGAGAAGGCTGCTCGCGAGAAGAAGGTCACGCACGCTGGTGTCAGTTTCCCCGCCGCGAGGCTGTGTAAGGATTCGGCGGCGGCTGCGACTAATAGAGCGGACGGCTTTGAATCTCTTCTAGCTTCCCGAGGCTTGTACCAGCGAGACCTCGACCTTAAGTGAATCCCCTCGCACAACACGGAGGACCGTAGATGGATGTGTCGAATCCTACAGGCGGAAGTGTGTTCGAGACCTTGCGTGCGCAGACCGCGTGGTCGTTTCGGGGAAAGTCCGAAGGCGGCTCGCGGTGGGGCGCTGAGGTGCGGTTCGCGTTAAGGAATCATTGGCCGGAATACTTAATCGAGGCCGCGGGGCTTTCTCTTTTTATGATCTCCGCGTGCCTCTTCGCCGCTCTCCTATTTCACCCCGCCTCCCCAATTCATACCGCAATCGGCAGCCCCACCTTCGCGCGCATCCTGGTGGGCGCAATGATGGGGCTGACCGCCATCGCAATCATTTATTCACCTCTGGGGAAACGCTCCGGGGCGCACATCAACCCGGCGGTGACATTGACCTTCTTCCGCCTCGGAAAGATCGAGCCGTGGGACGCCTGCTTTTACGTCCTGGCACAGTTCGCGGGCGGGACCGTCGGCGTTCTCATCGCGGCTTTAATTCTAGGCCCGGCGGTCGCAGACCCTTCTGTCAACTACGTCGCGACGGTCCCGGGCGCGTCAGGCGCGGGCGCGGCCTTCGTCGCGGAACTCGTCATCTCTTTCATCCTCATGTCGGTCGTGCTCCTCGCTTCGAACGCGCGGCGGCTCGAACGCCTGACCGGGCTTTTCGCGGGGGCGCTCGTCGCCATGTACATCAGCGTCGAAGCGCCCATCTCGGGGATGAGCATGAACCCCGCGCGCACGTTCGCGTCGGCGCTGCCGGCTCACGTCTGGACTGCGCTCTGGGTCTATTTCACGGCCCCGCCGCTCGGCATGCTCCTGGCGGCCGAAGTCTACACACGCGTGAAGAAAGGGCGCGCGGCGGCAGTCGCCTGCGCCAAATTACACCACCGCAACAATCAACGCTGCATCTTCCGGTGCGGCCACGGACAACTATCAAACTAAGAGGAGATTTCAAGCCATGAAACAGCTCAGACTTTTCGCCGGCCTGCTGGTCTTAATCATCGCGGCTGCCACCGCGCATTCGGTCGCGCTCTCTTCAAAACGCGCCAAGGCGACGAAATTCAAAGTCCGCGTCGAGAACATCTCTGACCCCGCGGGGCAGACCGCCGCGGACGGCACGCGCTGGCCGTTCGCGATCTCGCCGGGCATGTTCATCCTGCACAGGAAGGAGAACCCGCTGTTCACCCCGGGCAGGAAAGACCGCGGGTTCGGCCTCGAAGCGCAGGCGGAGGACGGCAACCCGGCGGAGCTCCTGAAGTCGTTACAGGAAGAGGGCCAGCACCTCGTGAGGGGCGGAAGGTTTACGACCGGCCTCTTCAATACGCCCGTGGGCGCCACGAGCCCGGGGCCGATCCTGCCGGGCGGGGCCTACGAATTTACCGTCACCGCCACGCCGGGGACGCGACTCACCGTCGCCGTGATGTTCGGCCAGTCGAACGACCTTTTCTACGCGCCGGACTACGGCATAGCTTTGTTCGACGCCAGGGACGAGCCCGTGGGCGGCGACGTCACCTCCCAATTCATGCTCTGGGACGCGGGCACGGAAGTGAACCAGGAGCCGGGCGTGGGAGCGGACCAGGCCCCGCGGCAGAAGGCTCCGAACACGGGCGCGGCCGAGGGAGGCGTCGTGCGCCTCGTGAAGGACGGTTACAGCTACCCGGAGACAGGCAAGGTCATGCGCGTCACGATCACGCCGGAGATGTGAGGCGGAAAACTTTCGGAAGGAGGGAGAAAGCAATGAAGACAAATTTGAAGAGCTTACTTCTCTTGTCCGCGCTGCTGCTCGTCGGCACAATCGCGGGCCGCGCGCAGCAGGTGGAGAGCAGGAAGTCTTTGACGCTCGACGGGGCGAAGAAGGTCATCGCGGCGGCCGTGGCCGAGGCCAGGCTGAAGGGCGCGCCGGGCGGCGTCATCGCCGTCGTGGACGAGGGCGGCAACCTGATGGCGCTCGAACGCCTCGACGGGACGTTCACGGCGGGCGCGAACATCTCCGTCGGGAAGGCGCGCACGGCCGTCATGTTCAAGCGCCCGACGAAGTTTTTTGAAGAGATTATCAGGAACGGGCGCACGCCGATGATCGCGCTCCCCGACTTCACGCCCTTGCAGGGCGGCGTGCCGATTGAGCTGGACGGCCGCGTCATCGGCGGCGTCGGCGTGAGCGGCGCGGCGAGCGCGCAGCAGGACGAGGAACTGGCAATCGCGGGGGCCAACGCCATCAAGACGCTGACCGCGCACGCGAGCGATGAGGCACAGCCCGCCGTCGAGTTCTTCGACAGTCGTGCGGTCGCGGCCGCCTTCGACAAAGGCTCGGTCCTCGTCGGCGGGAGCAACAACCGTAACTACATGGTGCACGCGAGCCGCCGCGAGAAGCCGGGCATGGCGGAAGTACACACGTGGGACACGGACGTGATCTACGTGCTCGACGGAACGGCGACGTTCGTGACGGGCGGCACCGTGGTTGACCCGAAGACAATCGAGCCGGGCGAGCTTCGCGGCGCGGGCATAGAAGGCGGCGAGACGCGCAAGCTGGTCAAGGGCGACGTCATCACCGTAGCCAACGGCACGCCGCACTGGTTCAAAGAGATTCAGGGGCCGTTCCTCTATTACGTGGTGAAGGTCCGCTGAACGGAGGTGGATGATGAAGAGACGGATTCTTTTAGCGGCAGTGGTGCTCGTGGCCGTCCTGCTCCAGGCGGCTGATGTTGTCGCCGGCGGGGAGACGGACCCGGGCGTGCCGACGGGCAGGGCCGAGGCGACGATTGACCTGACGAGCGCGGAGGGCGTGAAGCTGGTCGGGGGCGAGTGGCGCTACAGCGACACGCGGATCGTCGAAGTCGAGTTCCGCGCCGCCGGCGTTGAAGGCCAGCCGACCGGCGCGCCGGTCAAAACTTACGACTACACGCCGCACGCGGGCGCGGCCGATTTCGACGACTCCCGTTGGGAGGTGGTCGAACCCGGCGCTTTGCAAAGGCGGCGCGGCAACGGGCGCATCTCTTTCAACTGGTATCGCATCACTCTCACCGTCCCGTCGCGCGTTGGGGACTTCGACCCCACGGGCTCTACCGTCGTGTTCGAGACGGCGCTGGACGATTACGCGGAGGTCTGGGTTGACGGCGAGCTGACGCGCAGCCTCGGGCAGACGGGGGGCTCCGTCGTCGGCGGCTGGAACGCCCCGAACCGTCTGGTCGTCGGCCGCGACGTGCGGCCCGGGCAGAAGATTCAACTGGCCGTCTTCGGCATCAACGGCCCAATATCGAACCCGCCGACCAACTTCATCTGGGTGCGCGAGGCGAGGCTCGACTTCTACAGGGGCGGCGCGGGCGTGCCGCTCGCGATTACGCCGAGCGAGGTCAACGTGGAAGTCTCACGCCTCGACCCCGGGATGGACAAAATCGTCGGCCAGAACCCGAAGCTCTTCAAGCTCGCCGAAGGCTTCAAGTTCACCGAAGGCCCCGTCTGGGTCAGGGCGGGCGGCCACCTGCTCTTCTCCGACCCGAACAGCAACCGCATCTACAGGTACACGCCGGACGGGGACCGCGCCGGGAAGCTCGAAGTCTTCCGCGACCCGAGCGGCTACGCGGGCGCGGACGTGGCGTTGTACGGCCAGCCCGGCTCGAACGGCCTGACGTTAGACGCGCAGGGACGTTTGACCATCAACCAGCACGGGCTACGCCGAATCATACGCATCGAGAAAGACGGTGGCGAGACCGTGCTGGCCGACAAGTACGAGGGCAAGCGCCTGAACAGCCCGAACGACCTGGTCTACCGCTCGGACGGCACGCTCTATTTCACGGACCCGCCCTTCGGCCTCCCGAAATTCTTCGACGACCCGCGCAAGGAACTGCCCTTCAGCGGCGTCTACTCGATTTACAAAGGAAGACTTCAGCTAATCAGTAAAGACTTCACGGGGCCGAACGGCATCGCCCTCTCGCCCGACGAGAAGTACCTCTACGTCGGCGACTGGGACGAGAAGAAGGTGGTCGTCATGCGCTACGAGGCGCGGGCCGATGGAACGCTCGCCAACGGCCGCGTCTTCTTCGACATGACCGCGGCGCTGGACAAAGAGAGGAACGCGATTGACGGAATCAAGGTGGACGCTGAAGGGAACCTCTACGTCGCAGGCCCCGGCGGCCTGTGGGTAATCTCGCCGGCGGGCAAGCACCTCGGCACAATCGTCGCCCCCAGGCACATACACAACATGGCGTGGGGCGACGAGGACGGCCGCACGCTCTACCTCTGCGCGCGCTCCGGCCTCTACCGCATGCGGCTGAACGTCGCGGGCGTTCGCCCCTGAGAGACTGAGAAAGGATTAGGAGGAGACTATGAGCACGGACTCGATAGCTATAAGCACGACCCGGGAGGAAGGCCGGGGCGGAAGGATTCAACTCGCCGGGGAACTCCTGGTCCGTTACGGGCTGGTTCTGGTGCTCCTCTGGATCGGCGCGATGAAGTTCACCGCCTACGAGGCCAAAGGCATCGAGCCGCTCGTCGCCAGCAGCCCTTTAATGAGTTGGCTCTACAATGTCCTGAGTCTACAGGGCGTGTCGAACCTGATCGGCGTGACGGAGATTGTGACCGCCGTCTTGATAGCACTACGGCCGCTTTCGGCGAAGCTCGCGGCCGCCGGGAGTTGCCTGGCGATTCTGACGTTCCTGACGACGCTCACCTTCCTCTTCACGCTCCCCGGCTGGGAGGAGAGCCTCGGGGGATTCCCGGCGCTGTCCGGCGCGGGCGGGTTCCTGCTCAAAGACGCGGTCCTGCTCGGCGCGTCCCTCTGGTCGCTCGGCGAGGCTTTGTCAGGCGTCGAAAGAGGGCGGCGCGCGAAAATTTCTCTGTAAGGATTCGGCGGGGCGCTCGACTAATAGGGTGTCAGAGGTCGGCGCTTTAGCTGATTGACAACCTCGGTCCTTAACTAAAACCCCTCGCAAGGTGAATCGCTAGTTTGACGATGAGAGTAACGCATCGCCTGGCCCAAAGTGTGCCAGGCGCGAGGCGAACAACTAACTACTTCCAGAAGGAGACAAGGAACATGTCCAGACGCAAGCTCACTATCATCGCGGCCGCCGTGGTCGTACTTGGCGTGGGGTGGTATCTCTTCCGCCCGGAACTTCTTTTCATTGACAGCAAGGTCAACGAACAATTCCCGACCGCTTCGGCGGCCTCCGCGCAGCCCGTCGTTCTGTCCGCGGGCGAGTTCCACACCGTCGCGCACGAGACGAAGGGCAAGGCGACCGTCTACCAACTGCCGGACGGCAAGAAGACGCTGCGCCTGACGGACTTTCAGACCTCGAACGGACCCGACGTGGTCGTCTACCTCGTGGCGGCCGCCGACGCCGCCGACGCGGCGACGGTGACCAACGCTGGCTTCATCCTGCTCGGCTCCCTGAAGGGCAACATCGGCGACCAGAATTACGACCTGCCCGCGGACGTTGACCTGTCGAAATACAAGGCCGTCACGATCTGGTGCCGACGCTTCAGCGCCAACTTCGGCACCGCCCCGCTCATGCAGCCGCAGCAACAGGCCGCCGCAGCCCAGCCCGCGCCGCTCGCTTCGGGGCGTTTCCACGACGTCTCGCACAAGGGCTCGGGCACGGCGACCGTCTACAGGCTCGCGGACGGCAAGCGCGTGCTGCGCTTCACGGACTTCGAGACCTCGAACGGGCCGGACGTGGTCGTCTACCTGGTCGCCGCGGACGACTCTAACGACTCCGCCGAGGTGACAAAAGCCGGCTACGTCTCGCTCGGCTCTTTGAAAGGCAACGTCGGCGACCAGAACTACGACGTGCCGGCGGATGTAGACCTTTCGAAGTACCGCTCGGTGACGATCTGGTGCCGGCGCTTCAGCGCCAACTTCGCGACCGCGCCTCTCAAGCAGTCGTAAGTTTCTGGTCGGAGACGGAGGACGCCATGTCTAACGCGAACCACTACGACGTAATCATCATCGGCACGGGGGCGGGCGGCGGCACGCTCGCCTACAGCCTGGCGGGGACGGGCAAGCGCGTCCTGATGCTGGAGCGCGGCGACTACGTCCCGCGCGAGAAGGAGAACTGGGACCCGAGGCTCGTCAACGTCGAGGGGCGTTACAACACGAAGGAAACCTGGCGCGACTCGCGCGGCGAGGAGTTGCACCCGCACACGAACTACTACGTCGGCGGCAACACGAAGTTTTACGGCGCGGCGCTCTTTCGGATGCGGCGAGAAGACTTCGGCCAGGTCCGCCACTACGGCGGCGTCTCGCCGGCCTGGCCCATCTCCTACGAGGAGCTTGAGCCGTACTACACGCAGGCCGAGTATCTTTATCAGGTTCACGGTGAGCGCGGCGTCGACCCGACGGAGCCCTTCGCGAGCAAGCCGTACCCGCACGCTCCGGTCAGTCACGAGCCGCGGATACAGCAACTCGCGGACGACTTCGAGCGGCAGGGACTGAGACCCTTCCACGTCCCGCTCGGCGTGATGCTCGACGAGCGTGACCGGCGGGCGAGCGCCTGCATCCGCTGCAACACCTGCGACGGCTTTGCTTGCCTGATTAACGCCAAGTCGGACGCGCAGACCTGCGCCGTCGACCCGGCGCTCAGGCACGAGAACGTCACGCTCCTGACCAACTCCAAGGTCGAGCGGCTGAAGACGGACCCCACGGGGCGTATTGTCACTTCCGTCGTGGTCGAACGCGGCGGCGCGGCGGAAGAGTTCTTCGCAGACATCGTCGTCGTCTCCTGCGGGGCGATCAACTCGGCGGCGCTGCTCCTGCGCTCCGCCAACGAGAAGCACCCGCGGGGGCTCGCCAATAGCTCGGACGTGATCGGCCGTCATTACATGGGGCACGTCAACTCAGTGATGATGGCGCTGTCAAAGTGTCCGAACCCGACGGTCTTTCAGAAGACGCTCGCGGTCAACGACTTCTACTTCGGCTCGAAGGAGTGGGACTACCCTATGGGTCACATCTCGTTCGTCGGGAAGCTGGACGCGGCCACGCTCCGCGCGGGCGCGCCGGCCATCGCGCCCGGCTTCACGCTGGAGCTGATGGCGACGCATTCCCTGGACTTCTGGCTGACGAGCGAGGACTTGCCCGACCCGGACAACCGCGTCACGCTCGACCGAGACGGCAACATCGTCCTCGCTTACAAGCCGAACAACGAAGAGGGCCACAAGCGTCTCACCGCGAAGCTGAAGCAGTTGATGCAGCAGCAGACCAAATGCGAGGTGCACGGGCACGACTGCCACGTCGGCCTCTTCGCGCGCAACCTTTTCCTCGGCCAGCGCATTCCGCTCGCGGGCGTCGCCCACCAGAACGGGACCATCCGCATGGGCTCCGACCCGCGCACTTCGGCGCTCGACAGTAACTGCAAGGCGCACGACTTGGACAACCTGTACGTCGTGGACGCGAGCTTCTTCCCGTCCTCTTCGGCCGTCAACCCCGCGCTGACGATCATGGCTAACGCGCTGCGTGTCGGCGACCACTTGAAGGAGCGGCTGCAATGAGAACGACGAAGAACTTGGCGCGGCGCTTCAAAGATTTCCCGCTCGGGTGGGCGCTCATCTGGCTGCTGCTGGCGCTCACGTTCTGGCCGTCGCTCGCCGAGGGCCAGCAGTCCGTCCGCTCGACGGCGCTCGCCGCGTCGAACGCGACCGCCCCGGCCCCGCTCGTCGGGCGTGTCGAATCGGTCGGGCTGACCGTTTCGGACATGGACCGCTCGGTCGAGTTCTATTCAAAAGTCCTGTCCTTCGAGAAGGTCTCGGACGTGGAGGTGGCGGGCGAGGCTTACGAGCGGCTGCAAGGGGTCTTCGGCCTGCGGATGCGCGTGGTGCGTTTGCGGCTCGGAGACGAATTTCTGGAGCTGACCGAATACCTCGCGCCGAAGGGCAGGCCCGTCCCCGCGGACTCGCGCAGCAACGACCGCTGGTTCCAGCACATCGCCATCATCACGGGCGACATGGATAAGGCTTACAGTTGGCTGCGGCAGAACAAGGTGGAGCACGCCTCGACGGGGCCGCAGCGGCTCCCGGACTGGAACAAGAGCGCGGGCGGCATCAAGGCTTTTTACTTCAAAGACCCGGACAAGCACTCGCTCGAAATCTTGCAGTTCCCGGGAGACAAGGGCGACCCGAAGTGGCAGGCGAAAGCAGCCGCCGGGGGGATGTTTTTGGGGATCGACCACACGGCGATTGTCGTCCAGGACACCGAAGCGAGCCTGAAGTTTTACAGGGACGTGTTGGGGATGCGCGTCGTGGGCGCGAGCGAGAACTACGGCACGGAGCAGGAGCACTTGAACAACGTGTTCGGCGCGCGCCTGCGTATCACGGCCCTGCGCGCCGCAGAGGGGCCGGGCATAGAGTTTCTCGAATACCTCGCCCCGCGCGACGGACGGCCATACCCTTCTGACGCTCGCGCCAACGACCTCTTCCATTGGCAGACGCGCCTCTCGACCGGGAGCGTAGAGGCGGCGGCTCAGGGTCTGCTCGGCGCGAAGTCCGTCTTCGTCTCCACGGGCGTGGTCCCGCTCGGCGAGGGGGCGCTCGGCTTCAACAAAGGCTTGCTGGTGCGTGACCCGGACGGGCACGTGATGCAGTTAACCGAGAAGTAAGTGAGAAACGGCCCGGCACATAACTATGAGCACCAACGGACGAAATAAGAAACGAGCGGACGCGGCGGCGGAGGAGAGACGGCTTGAAGAGTCGCGCACGCGCGCCGCGCACTGGAAGCGGTGGGGTCCGTATCTGTCGGAGCGCGCCTGGGGCACGGTGCGCGAGGATTACAGTCGGTATGGGTCGGCGTGGGACTACTTCCCGCACGACCACGCGCGGTCGCGCGCCTACCGCTGGAACGAGGACGGGCTCGCGGGAATCTGCGACCGCCACCAGTTGATCTGCTTCGCGCTCGCGCTGTGGAACGGGCGCGACCCGATTCTCAAGGAGAGGCTGTTCGGGCTGACCGGGAGTGAGGGGAACCACGGCGAAGACGTCAAAGAATACTACTTCTACCTGGACTCGACGCCGACGCACTCCTACATGAAGTATCTTTATAAGTACCCGCAAAGTGAGTTCCCTTACGCCGGGCTGGTCGAGGAGAACCGCCGCCGGGTCAAGAATGAGCCCGAGTACGAGCTGCTCGACACGGGCGTCTTCGACGATGATCGCTACTTCGACGTCTTCGTGGAGTACGCCAAGGCCGACGTAGAGGACATTCTCGTCCGCATCAACGTAGCCAATCGCGGGCCGGAGGCCGCTCAGCTACACCTGCTGCCGACCGTCTGGTTCCGCAACACCTGGTCCTGGAACGGGCACGACGCGCGGCCGAGCCTGCGGAAAGTCGAGGACGCGGCCGGCGCGGCCGTCGAGTTGAATCAGGAGCATTACGGCCGGCGGTTCCTCTACTGCGAGGGCTCGCCCGAGCTGCTCTTCGCGGAGAACGAGACGAACAAAGAGCGGCTTTACGGCGCGGCCAACGACGCCCCTTACGTGAAGGACGCCTTCAACGAGTACGTCGTCGGCGGGCGCAGCGAGGCCGTCAATCCAGAACAGGAAGGGACGAAGGCGGCGGCGCACTACTCTTTGACGGTCAACCCGGGCGAGACGGTAATTGTGTGCCTCCGCCTCACAGACAAAGAGATGTTCTCCGAGAGCGAGCGACCTTTCGGGGAAGGATTCGGGCGAGTCTTCGACGAGCGGCGGCGCGAGGCGGACGAGTTCTACGCCGGGGTCATACCGCAAGACCTTTCCCCCGACGCCCGCAACGTGATGCGGCAGTCGTTCGCGGGGCTCCTCTGGTCGAAGCAGTTCTACCACTACGTCGTCAAGGACTGGCTCGAAGGCGATTCGAAACAGCCCGCCCCGCCGGCGGAGCGAAAGCGCGGGCGCAACCGCGACTGGCCGCACCTCTACAACGCCGACGTGATCTCGATGCCGGACAAGTGGGAGTACCCCTGGTACGCGGCTTGGGACCTGGCTTTTCACTGCGTCCCGCTGGCGCTGGTTGATTCCGATTTCGCCAAAGAGCAACTCGTCCTGATGCTGCGCGAGTGGTACATGCACCCGAACGGGCAGATGCCGGCCTACGAGTGGGCACTCGGCGACGTGAACCCGCCCGTCCACGCCTGGGCCGCGTGGCGCGTTTACAAGATCGAGGAGAAGCGGCGGGGGAAGGGCGACCGCAAGTTTCTGGCGCGTGTCTTCCAGAAGCTCTTGCTGAACTTCACCTGGTGGGTCAACCGCAAGGACGCCGAAGGGATGAACATCTTCCAGGGCGGCTTCCTCGGCCTCGACAACATAGGCGTCTTCGACCGCAGCGCCGCGCTCCCGACCGGCGGGCACATAGAGCAGTCGGACGGGACGAGCTGGATGGCTATGTACACGCTGAACCTGCTCGCCATCGCGCTGGAGCTGGCGCGCGAGGATTCGGCCTACGAGGACGTGGCCTCGAAGTTCTGGGAGCACTTCATACACATCGCCGCCGCCATGAACAACCTGGGGCACGACGGGATTGAGCTTTGGAACGAGGAGGACGGGTTCTTCTACGACGTGCTGCACCTGCCGGACGGCACGCACTTCCCGCTCAAGGTGCGCTCGATGGTGGGCCTCATCCCGCTCTTCGCCGTCGAGACCTTAGAGCCTGAGCTGCTCCAGATGCTCCCCGACTTCAGGAAGCGCCTGGAGTGGTTCATAGACAACCGCGCGGACCTCGTGCGAAACGTCGCCTGCATGAGGACGCCGGGCGACGACGAGCGCCGGCTGCTCTCGGTCGTCAGCCAGGACCGGCTGCGCCGCGTACTCAAAGTCATGCTCGACGAGGATGAGTTCCTTTCGCCTTACGGGGTGCGCGCCCTCTCGCGCTTCCACCGCGAGCAGCCGTACACGCTCGCCGTCAACGGCACGGTGCACCGCGTTGACTACGAGCCGGCGGAATCCTCCACCGGGCTCTTCGGCGGGAACTCCAACTGGCGCGGCCCCGTCTGGTTCCCGGTCAACTACCTCATCATCGAGTCGCTGCAAAAGTTTCACCACTACCTCGGAGACGACTTCAAGGTCGAGTGCCCTACGGGTTCGGGTCGGATGATGACGCTGTGGGAAGTGGCCGCCGAAATCTCGCGCCGCCTGTCTCACATCTTCCTCCGCGACCGCGAAGAACGGAGGCCCGTTTACGGCGAGGCGGAGAAGTTTCAGGCGGACCCGCACTGGCGCGACCTGCTGCTCTTTCACGAATACTTCCACGGCGACGACGGCGCAGGCATCGGCGCGAGCCACCAGACGGGTTGGACGGGGCTCGTGGCGAAGCTGCTGCAACAGAGCGGGGAATGACCGGAGGGGAGGTTTTTATTCATCATGGAAGACCGCTGTCTTAAACGAACTGGTTCTTCGCATCGCAACCGCTGGGGCGTGATTCTGGCGGGCGGGGACGGCACGCGGCTCCGGCCCCTGACGAAACTGATCGCCGGCGACGACAGACCGAAACAGTTCTGCCCGCTCCTCGGCGGGAAGACGCTGCTTGAGTTGACGAGGCGGCGGGTCGCGCGGACGATACCTATGGAGCAGACACTCTTCGTCGTCACGCGAAAGCACGAGCGTTTCTACCGCGCGCAACTCTCGGGCGTTCAGCCGGAGCGGCTTGTCGTTCAGCCGAAGAACCAGGGGACGGCCCCCGCGATTCTTTACAGCCTGCTTCGGCTCTCGCTCACGTGCCCCGACGGCGTCGCGGCCTTCTTCCCCTCGGACCATTATCTGTCGGACGACGAGACCTTCATGGCCTGCGTCGAGGCGGCCTTCGAAATCGCCGAGGCCAGGCCGGACCTCGTCGTCCTACTCGGCATCACCCCCGAAGGCCCCGAAGAGGATTACGGCTGGATCGAGCCCGCCTCGCCCATCCTGACGAAGAGCCCGGGCGAGCTCTTTAGGGTCCGACGCTTCTGGGAAAAGCCCAACCACGTACTCGCGCGCCAGCTTCAGGGGCGAGGCTGCCTGTGGAACAGTTTCGTAATGGTCGGGCGCGTCACCGCCTTCCTCGGGATGATCCGCCGCTCCGTTCCAGACCTCTACAACGCCTTCGCCGTCGCCTGGACGGCCCTCGGCACGCCGGACGAAGTGGCGGAAATACGTTCGCTCTATCACCAGCTTCCCGAGACTAACTTTTCAAAGGAAGTCCTGGCCGTGTGCCCTCATGAGCTCGCGGTGTTGCCCGTCGGCAACGTCGGGTGGAGCGACTGGGGCGACCCCGGCCGCGTCCTCTCGACGCTGGCACAAATCGGCGCTCGCGCGGAGTGGGCCGCGCCGGCCGTCTGAAATCACACGAAGGAGAGATCATGAAAGCGATAGCAGTCATCCCCGGAAGACCTGATTCGGTCCACCTGGCCGAGCTCCCACGGCCTTCGGTGAACGAAGTCCCGGGCGGGCGCGGCGTGCTCGTGCGCGTCCTGCGCGTCGGCGTGGACGGGACTGACAAGGAGATCAACGCGGCCGAGTACGGGCACGCGCCCGAGGGCTACGAGTTTCTCATCGTCGGCCACGAGAGCTTCGGGCAGGTGGAGGCCGTGGGGCCGAACGTGACGGAACTCAAACCAGGGGACTACGTCGTCGCCACCGTGCGCCGCCCAGGTCATTCCATCTACGACCTGATCGGCACGAGCGACATGACGACCGACGACACCTACTACGAGCGCGGCATCAACCTGCGCCACGGCTACCTCTCGGAGTACTACGTGGACGACGCCGAGTTCATCGTCAAAGTCCCGCGCGGGCTTAAAGAGGTCGGCGTGCTGCTGGAGCCCATGACGGTCGTCGAGAAGGGCATCGCGCAGGCTTACGAGATACAGCGAAGGCTCCGCGTGTGGCGGCCCCATCGCGCGGCCGTGATGGGCGCGGGCACCATCGGGCTCCTCGCCACGCTCGTCCTGCGCCTACGCGGCCTCGATGTCACGACCTTCGCCCTCGCGCCGAAGCCCAACCTCAATGCCGAATTGATTGAGGCCATCGGCGCGCGCTACGAGACGACCGATGACTTGCCCGTCCTCGAAGGCGCGAAAAAGCACGGCCCGTTCGACCTGATCTTCGAGGCCACAGGTTTTTCACCCATCGTCTTCGACAGCATGCAGGCGCTCGGCAAGAACGGCGTGCTGGTACTCTCCTCCGTGACGGGCGGCGACCGCAAAGTCGAAGTGCCCGCCGACCAGATCAACCTCGAATTCGTGCTGGGCAACAAGGTGATGGTCGGGACGGTCAACGCCAACCGCGAGTACTTCGAGATGGGTATCAAAGACATGGCGCAAGCGGAGGCCGAGTACGCGGGCTGGCTCGCGCGGCTCCTAACCCACCCGGTCGAGGGCCTGGAGAATTACAGGGAGCTGTTCGACAAGCTGACCGGGGCGAAGGGTGCGATCAAAGTTTTCTGCGAGGTGGGAAAGTTTTTGGACTGACTGGAAGGAAAACTGGATGAAAACGGAGACACGACAGCGTGTGCTTATCCTGGGCGGCGGCTTCGGCGGGCTGTACACGGCGCTCGAACTGGAAAAGAGCCTGGCACGCCGCGCCGGGGTCGAGGTGACGCTCGTCAACCGGGAGAATTTCTTCCTCTTCACGCCGATGCTGCACGAGGTGGCGGCGAGCGACCTGGACTTCACGCACATCGTCAACCCCGTGCGCAAGCTCCTGCGCCGCACGAAATTCTTCCAGGGGACTGTCGAAGCCGTTGACCTTGAGGCCAGGCGCGTGACCGTCTCGCACGGCGCGGGACACCGCCACGAGCTTGAGTACGACTACCTCGTCGTGGCCCTCGGCGCGGTCACAAACTTCTACGACCTGCCGGGGCTGGCCGAACGCGCGCTGACGATGAAGTCGCTCGGCGACGCGGTCCACCTGCGCGGGCAGCTCATCAAAAACCTTGAGGAGGCCGACTTCGAGCCCCGCGCCGAGGACCGCGCGCCGCTGCTCACCTTCGTCGTCGCCGGCGGGGGCTTCGCCGGCGTCGAGACGGCCGCCGCCGTCAACGACTTCGTCCGCGAGGCCCTGGAGTTCTACCCGCGGCTGGACAAAAAGATGCTGCACATGGTTTTGGTGGAGGCCGGGCCGAAGGTCCTGCCGGAACTCGGCGAGAAGCTGGGAGACTACGCGAGGAAAAAGCTTGCGGATGCCGGGGTCGAGGTCCGCCTCGGCACAGCGGTCAAAAAATTCTCTGAGGCGGGCGTCGAGTTGGGCGACGGCGAAGTCATCAGGACCAACACGCTCGTCTGGACGGCGGGGATTTCGCCGAACCCCATTCTGGAGACCCTGCCGTGCCGGAAAGACAGGGGCCGGCTGCGGACGGACGAGTTCATGGAAGTGGAGGGCCGGCCGGGCGTGTGGGCGCTCGGCGACTGCGCCTCGGTCCCGGACGTGACGACCGGGAAGACCTGCCCGCCGACAGCGCAGCACGCGCTGCGCCAGGGGAAGACGGTCGCGCGCAACATCGTCGCCTCAATCCACGGGAAACAGAAAAGGCCGTTCGTCTTTAAGACCGTCGGCCAACTGGCCTCGATGGGCAGGCGCACGGGCGTGGCGCGCATCCTGGGCGTCAACTTTTCGGGCTTCGTCGCCTGGTGGCTGTGGCGCACCGTCTACCTGAGCAAGCTCCCGCGGTTCGAGAAGAAGCTGCGCGTCGCGCTCGACTGGACGCTCGACCTCATCTTCACGAAAGACCTGGTTCAATTCCTGACGATCCACTCACCTTCTGATCCGGCGGCGAACAGAGAGCCGCGGCGGCCGGCCAGTGATCTGGCCGCACGGGCGCGGGTCGTGTAGGGGGAAAGGAAGAACTGATTCACTTAGACGAGAAAACGTGCCGCAGTTCTTTGGAGCGCTCGGCGGCGAGCCGGGCCGCACGGTAGACGAGTCGCGTCAAACCGTCTCCGAAATTCAGAACGGCGGGGCCGAGGCGCAGGCTGACGTCGTCACCTGCGCCTCAACTCTCGGATGAGTTATGCGGATTCACCTTGACTGGAAAGTCAGGTCTATTATAGTTTTTTTCACCTCAACGATTCCCTGATTGGCCCAGGAGGCGCGCCCCTGCTAAGCAGAATTTTGGAGGGCGTAGTAGTTGGAGCGGGGGCCTTACGTTTTCCTGGATTCCATTCATGCGGTGATAAACGTAGCGGCAATACACCGCGAGCAAGAACCTCTGAACCGGAGGACTCGCTTTCAGCGAGAGAGCCATTATCTCTCTCTAACATTTCCTCCCCAAAGTCAGATGCTCTATTTGCATGTAGCTAAGCACACTATTATAGTCGCCGGGTTTTAAGCTACGTCCTTATTTCTTCATCTCTTACAACCCTCGCGACAGAACATACAAAGTGTCTGGGATCGCGACTAATACGGGAATTAAGCCGACTGGGGATAAGCCGGCGGAGGCGATCCCCGGCTACTCCTGGTACGCGCTCGGCCTGCTGACAATTGTCAACGTCCTGAACTTCGTAGACCGCACGCTCATCTACCTGCTTTTTACGCCGATCAAGGCGGACATGTATTTGAGCGACACGCAGCTCGCGCTGCTCGGCGCGACCTCATTCGTCATCCTCTTCACGCTGCTCGGCGTCCCCTTCGGGCGCATGGCCGACCGCGTCTCGCGCAAAAAATTGATCGCCGCGGGCCTCGCCGTCTGGTCCCTCTTCTCCGGGCTGACCGGGTTCGCGCACGACTTCTGGGGAATCTTCCTGTGCCGCGTGATGGTCGGCGTCGGCGAGGCGACGCTCGGGCCGGCGGCCTTCTCGCTCATCAGCGACTACTTCCCGCCGCGCGTGCGCGCGACCGTCCAGGCCGTCTACTCATCGGGCATCGCCCTCGGCGCGGGCGTCGCGTTCCTGGTCGGCGGGCCGCTGGCGAAAACCTTAGGCTGGCGCCCGGCGTTTTTCCTGCTCAGCTTCCCCGGCCTCTTCTTCGCCGTCCTCGTGCTCCTGCTGAAGGAGAAGCCGCGCGGGCAGACCGAAAGTGCCGCGCCGCGTTACGGGCGCGACGACTGGAGAGTGCTCTTCACGTCCGCGCCCCTGATCTATCTTTACCTGGGTTACGCACTGGTCGCGCTCTCCGCCAACAGCATCTCCATCTGGGTGACGACCTTCTTCGTGCGCCTGCACAACTTCGACCTGGTGTTCATGGGCCTGTGGGGCGGCCTCATTTCAATCGTCGCCGGTGTGCCGGGGACGGTCACCGGCGGCTACCTGGCGGACCGCCTGCGCCGCAGGGGGCGCGGCGGGCGGATGCTTTTCGGCGCGTGCGCCGCACTCCTGGCGGTCCCTTTCTGGCTGGGGCTCATCTTCAGCGACAAACTCTGGATGCTCTTGGCCGCGAACGTCTTTTTGATCGCGCTGTCGCTCATCTGGCTCGGCCCGGCGACCGCCGAGGTTCACGAAATCACGGGGCCGAAGTTAAGGGGGCTCGGCATAGCCGTCTTCATCTTCGCCGTCAACGTCGCCTCCTACGTCGTCGGCGCGCCCCTCATCGGAATGCTCAACGACCAGCTCGGCGCGACCGAGAATCCGGCGAACATGCGCTACTCACTCCTCGTCAGCCCCCTGGCCTGCCTCGTCGGCGCGTTACTCCTGTGGCGCGGGGCCGAAAAGCTCAAGAAAGAAAGGGCCGCGCCCGCGTAGGTTCAGCGACCCGGCTTAAATGAACTCCTCGCCGCTGCCTGCGGACTTGACCGAGACCAGGACGAGCCCGAAGTCTCGCACACGGGCCAGCAGTCCGTGCAGGGCGGCCTGGTCGGCCACGTAGCCCGAAATCGTCGTCACGTCGTCGCCCGAGGCGACGGTCATCCCGTCGAACAACTCTTCCCGCCACGCGTCCAGACGCCCCTTCACCTGAATCTCATAGAAAGCTTTGTCTAACTCTTTATCCATGCTCATAACTCTCGACAACCTCCACGGAAAATTCTGGATTGCCGCCGGACTGCTTTCCTTCCGGCGAACTCACGAAGGCGCGCTTCAAGTAGGCCCTCACTCTTTCGGGCGAGATTTCCGCCGAGATGAACCCGACGTGATTGTCCGGCCTCAAAAGCACGCAGAAGGATTTACCCGCGCCGAAGATTTTTTCGACGTAAGGGTCCAGGGGGAGGATTTGGCAGTCGAGCCTCGGGGCGTACTCCTCCTCAAGCTCGTCCGCCATTCTCCAGTGACGGCCCTCGCCCGCCGAAAACACGAGCAGGTGAAACTTCGGCTCGCGGAGCTGGTCGTAAACGCTTCGGCCCTCGCTCCAGACGTAGGGCATGCGGTCGCCGGGCTTGACCTTAAAGCGCCCGCCGTCGCCGCCCGCGTCGCTCAGCGAGGCGTCGCGGTAGTTGATGCCGATCTGCGAGACGAGCGGGAAAATCCTCTTTCGGACGGCGCCGAGGTTGACTATCTGCCCTGCCACCCTCGGGAAGACGGTCGTCCGAATCAGGCTCAGCAGCCAGTTCGACCCGGCCGCGAACTCGAAGAAGCGGTCGGTCGTTTCCAGGAGTCTTTTGGCGTTTTCGAGCCGCTCCTCGTTGTAGGTCTCTAACAGTCTCTCGCCGGCGTAGCCCTTGATGACGAAGGCCAGCTTCCAGGCCAGGTTGTAAGCGTCCTGTATGCCCGTGTTCATCCCCTGCGCGCCCGCCGGGCTGTGTATGTGCGCGGCGTCGCCGGCGACGAAACAGCGCCCCTCGGAAAATTTGTTGACGCGGCGCGAGTGGACTTTGTAGAGCGAGAACCAGTTGACCTCGGAAATCTCAAGCCGGAGTTTGGCCTCCCTTTTTATCTGCCGCTCGATCTCGTCGTAGACGACTTCGCCTCCCTCCTTGTTCGCGCCTTCGGGAAAGGTGCCGATGATTCGATAGCGCTCCTCGCCCTTCATCGGGAAGAAGGCCGTGAAGACCTCGCGCGCCAGACAAATCTGCACGGCGTCGTGCGGCAGTTCCCAGTCAACGCGCGCGTCCACGACGTAGAACAGACGCTCGAACGTGCTGCCCTCGAAAGTGAGTCCGAGGCCGTGCCGGACGGGACTTTTGGCCCCGTCGCAGCCGACCATGTATTGAGCCGTGATGGTTTGAGATTGACCGTCCTCTCTTTTCACGCGGGCCGTAACTTTCGACTCGTCCTGCGAGAAGCTTTCCAGCTCCGTCTTCCACAGCACTTGCTTCTCGTGACTCAGCAGGTACTCGTAGAGTAGCTCCTCGTTCTTGCTCTGCTCTAAGAGCAACATGTACGGGTAGGGGGTCAGGCCGCGCCCGATGTCCGAGAGCGGTATTTCGCCGCGCACGCGCCCGCCCGCCAGCATCCTGAACTTGCCGGCGACCGCGCCGCGCTCGACGGCCGGCGCGGCCAGCCCCATCTGCTCGTAAATTTCGAGCGTCCGTGCCTGGACGCCGAGGGCTTTGGAAAACCGCGTCACGCCCTCGTTCTTCTCGACGACGACGAAGTCGATGCCGTAGCGGACGAGCTGGCAGGCCAGGCTGAGTCCGGTCGGGCCGCCCCCCACGATGATCACGTCCGTTTCGATTGTTTCCATCATCCTCAACCCTCCTCCTTTCAACTTCCGGGAGAGAATACGAGCGGACCGGGTGTAGCGTCATGCGCCGAAAGGTGTATTTCGCAGATGTAATTTATTCCTGCCCGTAAAAATCACGCCCGGCGGCCCCCCGCGGCCCCAAATACACCCGCGAAATGTGTCTTTCGGGATATGCGACTACACCCGCGCCTCCCTTATCTTCACGCCACCTCGCAGGGAGTTGAGAAGACTTTTTCGGAGAGGACGATTGTGAGGATGAGTGAAAACATTTACGGCAGAGAACGAATCGTGCTGGCGACGTTCGGCTCCTTCGGCGACGTGCACCCTTACGTCGCGCTGGCGCTGGAGATGAAGCGGCGCGGTCTGCGGCCCGTCATCGTGACGGGCGAAGTCAACAGGGAGAAGATCGAATCCCTCGGCATAGAGTTTCACCCGATGCGCCCGGCGGTCCCCGCGATGGACACGCCCGAGGGCGCGGAGGTCATTGACAAGGTGGTAGACCTGAAGCACGGCGCGGAGTACCTGTTCAAGGAGATGCTCGCGCCCTCGGTGCGCGATTCTTACGAGGACTTGCGGGCGGCGGCGCGTGGCGCCCACCTGCTCATCACGCACCCGATTGTTCTGGCCGGCCCCGCGCTGGCGCAGAAGAAGGGCATCCCCTGGTTCTCGTCCGTGCTGGCGCCCGCGTCGCTGTGGTCCGCTTACGACCCGTTCGTCCCGCCGACCATGCCGTGGCTGGAGCCCGTCCTGCGCTTCGGCGGGCCGACGCTCGCCCGCGCCTTCAAGCGACTGATCGAGGCGGCGACGCAGTCCTGGGTCAAGCCTGTCTACGCGTTCAGAAAAGAGTTGCGCTTGCCCGCGGGCGGGCACCCGCTTTTCGACGGGCAGTATTCGCCGGAACTCAACCTCGCCCTCTTTTCCAAAGTGCTGTACCGGCCGCAGGCGGACTGGCCCGCGAACACCGCGGTCACGGGCTTCCCCTTCTACGACCGGAAGGATAACTCAGGGATTCAGCCCGAAATCCCGAGTTTTCTCGATAGCGGGCCGGCCCCAATCGTGTTCACGCTCGGGTCGTCCGCGGTCCACATCGCGGGCGACTTCTTCCGGGAGAGCATCAAGGCCGCCGCGGCCCTGAACCGCCGCGCCATTCTACTGGTCGGCGCGGACCAGAACAGGCCCGCCGGGCCTTTGCCGGACGGCGTCGCCGCCTTCAACTACGCGCCTTACGGGGAGCTTCTGCCGCGCGCCGCGGCCGTGGTTCATCACGGCGGCGTCGGCACGACGGGCCAGGCCCTGCGCGCGGGCGTGCCGACCCTCATCATGCCGTTCAACCACGACCAGCCGGACAACGCCGCGCGCGTCGAGCGCCTCGGCGTCTCCCGCACCATCCCGCGCCGGAAGTACGAGGCCGGGCGCGTCGCCGCGGAGTTGAAAGAGCTTTTGGGGAACCCCGCTTACGCGGAGCGCGCGATGAGCGTGGGCCGCGAGGTCCGCGCTGAGGACGGGGCGGCGGCGGCCGTTGACCTGATTGTGGAGAAGCTCCGGTGGACGAGCTTCAAAGTGGCTTCGGGCCGGAGACTCTCCGCCGTCGCCTGACGTTTGAATCGAGCTGAAAGAAAGGAACCTGTGATGAAGAAAAGATTTTTCATAACGCGACGCAGACTCGTGTTGCTGGCGGGAGTCACCCTGCTCGCCTGTCTCGCCGCGCCGGGGCAGCAGCACAACAACTTCGCCCAGGCCCAGCAGGAGAACGCGAGGGCCTTGCGGCAGTACAACTGGAAGTCGCGGACGGAAGTCCGCAAGGGCGGCGAGACGAAGAGCACCAAGCTGTACCTGACGCGGTACGCCGTGGACGGGACTCTACAGCAGACGCTCATCAGCGAGTCGTCGCAGAAGTTACCCCAGTTCGGCCTGCGCGGCCTCATCGCCCGCAAAAAGAAGGAAGACTTTGTAGAGCTTCTGGGCGAGTTGGGCGCTCTCGCCAGGTCTTACGGCAATCTCCCGCCCGACCGCCTGCGGCAGTTCATGGCGGGCGCGACCACGACGCCGGAGACGACTCCGCAGGCGAGGCTGCTGCGCATCGAGGGCCGGGACGTTTTACAGCCCGGCGATTCGATGACCGTCTGGGTTGACGCCGCGACGCGCAGGCAGCGCCGCGTGGAGGTGCGTACCAGTTTCGACGCGAAGCCCTTGAGCATCTCTTCGGAGTTCCGGGACTTGCAGAACGGCCCGACCTACATGGCCCGCAGCGTAATCGAGTACCCGGACAAGGAACTGTCCGTCATCACGGACAACTTCGGCCACGCGCGGGAGCGGTAAGGAAGGAGAGGGAAGTGGATGCAGGCGGCCGTGTGTGATCGGCCGTCCCGTTCAAAACATCTGACTTAACATAAGAAGGAGAAAAGTAAATGAGGATCGCTAGAGTGACAGGCGTTTTGGTTTCCGTGCTGATTATGTTCGCCGCGGCGGCGCGGGCGCAAAGTGTGCAGACTGACTTCGACAGGTCTTTCAACTTCTCGCAGTTGAAGACGTTCAACTTCGTCCCCCAGCGGAGGCCGCCGGGCGACCCCCTGGCCGGCGACTCTTTGAACAGCGGCCGCATCAGCTCCGTCCTGGAGTCGAAACTAACGGCGAGCGGCTTCCGACAGGTGAGTGACGCGCGGCCGGACTTCGCGGTCGCCTACTACGTCACGACCCGCGAGAAGCTGGACGTGCAGGACTACAGCATCGGCCCCGGCCGCTTCTTCGGCCGCAGGGACATTCGCGTTGACCAGTTCACTGAGGGGACGCTGATCGTCGACTTCATCGACACGAACACGCGGCAGCTCGTCTGGCGCGGGCGCGCCTCGGGCGCGGTCGAGCTGAAGAAGCTGGACGAGAAGATCACGAAGGCCGTCGAGAAACTCGTCAACCAGTTCCTGAAAGACACGCGGAGAGGAGGTGGAAAGTAGCAACAGTCAGGCAGGGCTCGTCCAGCGGCTCGGGACAGAAGAGGGCAGGGACGAGCCCTACCAATACAGTTTTATCGAACGCTCTTCCCTAATTGAGCAGTTTGAGAGTCCTGGCGCGGTCTACGGCCTGCGTGCGGCTGTGGACGTCTAGTTTCTGGTAGATGTTGCTCATGTGCCGTTTGACCGTGCCCGCGGACAAAAACAGCTTGTCGGCAATCTCCTGGTTCGAGAGACCCTGGGCCACCAGCCGCAGGACTTCCAGCTCGCGGTCGCTCAAGGGGTCTTTGACGTACCACCAGGGCAGGTCGTCCGTCTCGGTCTGCGAGGCCCGAACCTTCTGCACGGGGGCGACGGGGCCGAACGCCTCGTTGAGTTTGAGCGCGTAGCGCAACAGCGCGGGCGTCTCGGCCTCCCACCGCTTTCCGTGCTGCTTGAGCGCCTGCGCCAGAAGCCTCGCCAGGGCCTCGCCCTCGTCAACGAAACTGCGGACGTAAGCTTCGGGCTCCGCCAGCAGTAAAGCCTGTTCGAGAGCTTTAATCGCTTCGGCTTCGTTGTCCAGGGCCTGGTGCGCGAGGGCTTGCAGAATCAGAAGCTCGATGCGGGCTTGCCCGCGCGAGCCCGCCGCGGCCGCGCCGTCCAGGCGCGCGAGCAGAGGCAGCGCCTCCCCCGCTTTCCCCGTCGCGAGGAGCCAGCGGGCGAGGGTCGTGTAAGCCAGTTCGCCCAGGTAATCGGGCTCGTCCTCCGCGGCGAGGCCGCACGATTCGGCCCAGCGACTCGCGGAAGAAATGTCGCCGCGCCGCAGGTCGAGGAGCGCCCGCACGGCCTCAAGTTGTTTGGCCGCAATCTCGTTGCCGTACTTCCCCACGCGCTTCATCGCGCTCCCGATCAGCGCCTGAGCCCGCTCAGTGTCGCCGCTCATTTCCAGCACGAGGGCTAGAATCTTTATGTTTTCGGCGACGAAGGCGACGTAGCTGACGCGCCCCGCCTGCTGGATGATCGTCAGCGCCTCGTTGAGGTGGGTCTTCGCGGCCTCAAGGTCGTTCCACTCGCGGTAGATGTCGCACAGAAAGGTGTGTGAGTAGATGAGCGTCTCGGGCCTGCTCTGGATGTGCTCTGTGGCGTACTGGATCACGCCCCGCAGGACTTCGGCCGCTTCGCGCAGCCGCCCCCGCATCAGGTGCAGATAGCCCTGGAGGGTGAGCCCCCACATCTGGAACAGGAAATGTTCGGCCTGCCTGTAAACGGGGAGGGCTTCGAGCAGCGCCCGCTCGGTCTCCCTCACGTCCCCCTTCAGCGCGCGCCAGCGGACACGCGTCTGCATCACGACGGCCCGTTGTTTGACGTCGTCGGGCAGCAAAAACTCGAACGCCTTTTCGCTGCACTCCACGGCCCTTTCGACGTCGTAGCGGCCGGACGCCACGAGCGAGCGCGAAGACCACACCAGGCTGAGCAGGGCGCGGCGCACCTCCAGCGGCTCCGCGGCCTCCATTATCTGCGCGTACTTCTCGACCTTGTCGAACTCTTCCTTGTAAATCAGCGTCGGGACGTACCCCGTGAACATCAGCGGGCGGGTCCTCAAAGCAGTCTCGGGGATGGCTTCGAGCCAGTGCTTGACCCGTTCAAATCCGCCGTGGGTGATCTGCCTGTAAGCTATCGGCTCGACCAGGTCGAGGGCGCGCTCCCAGTCCTCGGCGGCCAGGGCGTAGTTGATCGCCTCGTCGGCGAGGCCGTTCACTTCACACCAGAGACTCGCCTGCGCCTGAAGCTCTTTGACAGCGTCCGGCCGCCTCTGCCTGAGCTTCAGGCGCAGGAGGTCCGCGAAGAGGTGGTGGTAGCGGAACCAGTTGCCCTTGTTGTCCAGGGGAATCAAAAAGAGGTTCGCGCGCTCCAGGTACTCAAGCGTCTCGTGCCCGCCCACGCCGGCCGTGAGCGCGTCGCACAGCGGCGCTGTCAGGCGCGTCAGCACGGAGGTCTGCAAGAGAAAATCCTGAACCTTCGCGGGCTGCGAGTTGAGGACTTCTTCCATCAGGTAGTCCAGGATGAAGCGGTTGTCCCCGGCGAACTCCCTCACCAGCTCTGACTTGTTCTCCCTGCCTTGCAGGCTGAGCGCGGAGAGCTGCAAGCCCGTAATCCAGCCTTCGGTCCTCTCTTCGAGCGCGGCCACGTCGTCGGACGCGAGCCCCAGGCTCATCACGCCGTTCAGGAAGGCGTTCGTCTCCTCCTCGGTGAATCTGAGGTCGGCCGCGCGGACTTCCTTCAACTCGCCGCGGGCGCGCAGACGCGCGAGCGGGAACGGCGGGTCGCTGCGGCCCGCGATCAGCGCGTGCGCGTGCGGCGGCAGCCGTTCGATCAAGAGGCTCAGAGCCTCGTGTATGACGGGCTCCCGGATGACGTGGTAGTCGTCGAGCGCGAGCACGAACTCCGCGTCGTGCGCGTTTATCTCGTTGAGGAGCGAGTTGAGAACCACCTTCCAGGACGGGGCGGGCGGCCGCCTCAGGAGGTCGGAAGTCTCCTCGGTCAGCTCCTCGTCCACGGTCTGCAACGCGGCGACCAGGTAGTCCAGAAAACGCGTCGGCTCGTTATCGTCCGCGTCGAGCGAGAGCCAGGCGAGCGGCGTGTCGTTCTGCTGCCGCCAGGCCGTCACCAGCGAGGTCTTGCCGAAGCCCGCGGGCGCGGAGATGAGCGTCAGCTTGCCCTGTAAACCTTCGTTCAGGTGTTCGAGCAGTCGCGGGCGCTCGACCAGACTCTGCCGCGCAGGCGGCAGGTAGAGCTTGGTCGTCAGCCGCGGGCCGGCCCAACCTGGCTCTTTATTAGGCTGCGTACTCATGGCGGCTCTTTCGCTGTCACCCACAGATCAACCCGTTCGCCTTTGGTCCCGGTCAACGGGGAGGAAAGTCCGAGCGTTCGCCCGTAAAAGCGCGGTTAAATGAAGGAAAGAATGACTGCCCGTGTCCGATCCCCGCAAGGGGAAATGCTTCGCTCGGCAAGATTTCCGAGAGAATAGTCGAAAAACGCCCCGCGATTCAACTCCCGGCCGGCAGGCGGCCGAATTTCGAATACACCCTCGAAATGTATCTTTCGGGATATGTAACTACACCCTCATGTCCCTTATCTTCACGCTGCCTTTGAGGAAGAGGAGGAGACAGAGATGAACAGAGATGAGAAATCGAGCCGGCCCGACCAAGAACTTGCGCGGCTGGCGGCCGCGGGTGACGCGGCGGCTTTCGAGGAGATTCACAGGCGCTACCACCGCTTCGTCTACGCGGTCGCGCTGCGCATGACCGGCAACCCCGCGGACGCGGAGGACATGACGCAGGAGTCTTTCCTCTCGCTGCTCCTGCGCATCGGCAGCTTCCGCGGCGAGGGCGCGTTCACCCTCTGGCTCCGCCGCCTGACCGTCAACCAGGTGCTGATGCACTTCCGCCGCCGCAAGTCGAGGCCGGAAGACCTGACGGCCGACGGGGAGACGCCCGAGCCGAGCGTGGACGGAGCGAACCCCTTCAGCCAGACCTCCGTGCTCGACCGCATCGCCATCGAGCGGGCCGTCGCCGCGCTGCCGAAGGGCTGCCGCACGACTTTCATCCTGCACGACGTGGAGGGGCGCGAGCACGGGGAGATCGCACGCCTGACGAACCGCACGGCCGGCAACTCCAAGTCGCAACTCCACAAGGCGCGCTTGAAGCTTCGCGAGCTGCTCTCGTGCCCCGCACCCGCGCTTCAAAACTGACTTTGACCCATAACGGATGAGGTGACCGATCATGCGTACCGGAACAACTCTCAAAAGCGTGTTGATGATTCTCCTGCTGGGCGTGGCTGGCTTGGCGCAGGGACAGCAGGGGCCGCAGGAGCCGCCCCCGGCCGAACCCTTGACCCTGGAGCGGGCCATCGGCATAGCGCTCGAAGGCAACCGCCCCGTGCAGAACGCGCGGCTCGAAGTCGAGAGCTTCGGGGACCGCCTGGCGGCGCTCAAGACGAAGCGCCTGCCCACATTCAAGACGACGGCGCTCATCTCGCAGCCGCTCACGAAGTTCGAGCTGACTTTCGAGAAGGGCGTCTTCGGCAACTTCCCCGCGACGGGGCCGATACCCGGCGAGGACACGACCATCAGCTCCGGCATGAAGCCGACGGCCTTAGTCACGGCGCAGGTGACCCAGCCGATCTCGCAGCTCTACCGCATCAACCTCAACATCAAGCAGATGGAGTTGAGCCGCGAAATCGGCGTGGAAGACCTGCGGCTCAAGCAGCAGTCGGTGGTGGCCGACGTGAAGCGCGCCTACTACGCCGTGCTGCAAACGCAGGGCGCGTTCGAGAGCGCGCAGGCCGCCGTCAAGCTCTACAAGGAGCTGGACCGCGTGACGGGCGAGTACGTCGTCCAGGAGGTCGCGCTCAAGACAGACCAGATGGAAGTCCAGACGAAGCTCGCCAAGGCCGAGTACGAACTGCTGACCCTGAACAACCTGCTGGCCTCGCAGAAGGAGCAGCTCAACAACCTCCTGGGCCGAGACGTTCGGACGGACTTCGCCGTCGCCGACGGGCTCGACGCCGCACAGTTCATGGTGCGCGAGACGGACCTGGCGGCGGCGCGCGAGCGGGCGCTCGAACAGCGCCCCGAAGTCCGAAAGGCGCGGCTCGCCGTCGGGCAGGCCAAGTACGACAAGCGCATCAAGAAGTCCGAGCGGATCCCCGAAGTGAGTCTGACCGTGAATTACCTTTCGCCGTTCGGCTACTCAAGTGTGCTGCCGAAGAACGTCGCGGGCATCGGCGTCCAGGTCGAGTGGGAAGTCTTCGACTGGGGGCGCAAGAAGCGCGAGGTCGCGGAGAAGGCGCGCGCCGTCGAGCAGGCCGAGAACTCCGTGCTCGAAGCCGAGAACCAGGTGCTGATGGACGTGAACTCCCGCTACCGCAAGTTGCAGGAGACCTGCCAGTACCTGCGCATCGCGCGCATGTCGCAGGAGTCGGCGCGCGCGACCGTCAAGCTCGCCTCCTACAGGTATCACGTGCAGACGGTGCTGCTCAAAGACGTGCTCCAGGCGCAGACCTCGCTCGCCAGCGCCGATTACGACTACCAGAAGGCGCTCCTCGCTTTCTGGACTGCCAAGGCCGACTTCGAGAAGGCCCTAGGAGAAGACCGATGAACACTAAAGCAATGCTCAAGCTCGCCACTCTGCTCTTTCTCTCCCTGATGACGGCCTGCGGCGCGGGCGAGACGAAAGTGGAGACGCGGAAGCCCGTCAAGGTGAAGGCCGTCGAGTTGCGCTCTTCCGCCACGAGCGTGCGCTACTCGGCCAGCATCCGCCCGAACTCGCAGGTCGAGATCGCTTTCAAGGTCGGCGGCTACGTGGACGCCGTCGCGCAGGTCGCGGACCCCTCTGGGCAGCGGCGCTACATACAGGCCGGCGACGTCGTCTTCAAGGGGACCGTGCTCGCGCGCGTGCGCCAGAGCGACTACGCGGCGCAGGTGAACCAGGCCAACGCGCAGGTCTTGGAGGCGCGCTCGGGCCTCGACACGAATAACGCGCAGCTCGCGGAGGCGCGCACCGCGGTCGAGACGGCCCGCGCGCAGGTGGCAGACTCGGAGGCCGCCTTCGAGCGCGCCACGCGCGACTTCGAGCGGGCCAAAACCTTGTACGCCACGCAGAGCATGATTAAGCCAGACTTCGACGCGGCCAAGGCCCAGTACGACGGAAGCGCGGCGCGGCTCAAGGCGTCGAAGGGCCAATTGTCACAGGCGCAGGCCAAGGTCACGACGGCCACGTCGCAGATAGGCGCGGCCGAGGCCAGAATCAAGAGCGCCCAGGCGCAGACGGCGCAGGCCGTCATCCCGCTCCAGGACACGCAGTTGCGGGCCCCCGTCAGCGGGGTCGTCATGGAGCGCAGGGTCGAACTGGGCGCGCTCGTCGCGGGCGGCACGCCGGGCTTCGTGCTCGCGGACCTGACGACCGTCAAGGCCGTCTTCGGCGTGCCGGACCTCGCGCTCCAGAGTATGCGGCTGGGGGCCACTCTGAGCCTCACGACCGACGGCGTGCCCGGCGCGGAGTTCAGCGGGCACATCTCGCGCATCTCGCCCTCTGCGGACCAGACGAGCCGTGTCTTCGAGGTCGAAGTCACGATTCCGAACCCGCAAGGACTGCTCAAGCCGGGGATGATCGCATCGCTCGCGGTCAGCGAGGGCGGGGCCGCCCCGGTCGAAGTGCCGGTCGTCCCGCTCACGGCCGTCACGCGGTCGAAGGAGAACCCGAGCGCCTACGTCATCTTCGTCGTCGAAGAGCAGAACGGCCGGCAGGTGGCGCGCCGCCGCGACGTCTCGCTGGGAGAGACCTTCGGCAACGCGGTCGCCGTGACCGGCGGCGTGAGGGCCGGCGAGTTGGTAGTCACGACCGGCGCGACGCACGTCGCGGACGGCGAGGCGGTGCAGGTAGTCCCTTGAAGACGGTTGACGACTGATTGAGGAGAAGAATCATGGCACACGGCAAAAGCGACAGCGAGATGATTAAGGGCACGCACAACACGGCGCGGTTCTTCGTCGAGAAGCGCCACGTCTCGTGGGTGCTGCTCATCGCCACCTGCGTCTGGGGCGTCTACGGCTACTACAGCATGCCCCAGCGCAAGGACCCGGAGACGCAGGTGCGCGTCGCCGTCGCCCTCGTCCCGTGGCCGGGCGTGGGCGCTGAGCGCGTCGAGCAGCTCGTCACGAAAAAGGTCGAGGAGCAGATCGCCTCCAACGCCAGCGTGACCAAGATCGAGTCCATCTCGCGCACCGGCCTGGCGATCATCAACCTGGAGTTGGACGAGAACCTGAAGGACACGGCCAAGGCGCTCGACGACATCAAGCTGAAGCTCGACGGCATCCGCGACCTGCCGCAGGGGGCCGGCCCCATCAACTTCGTCAAGGACTTCGGCGACACGGCCGCCCTGATGCTCACCGTCACCAGCCCCAGGGCCGACGCGACGGAAGTGGCGCTGCGGGCGAAGGCGGTGCAGCAGGCGCTAGAGGGCGCGCGCTCTTCGGCCGTCGAGCGGGACGCAAGGTTCACGATAGTTTTCAACGGGCCGCGGGCCATGCAGCCGCGCATCCTGCGCGCCCCGGCCGAGATGTTCACGGCCTTCCTCAAGGAGAAGAATATTGCGCGCGACGTGCGCATCATTCAGGGCGAGGGCTTCGTCGGCTTCGACGGCAGCTCGGAAAGAGACGACCGGGAATTACTCGGCTACGTGGAGCAGTTCGTCGCCGAGAGGTTGCAGGCATCTGAGTTTCACCCGGACGCCTGGGAGCCCGCCATCATCCGCGACCCCGCCGAGACGCAGGCGAAATTGACGGCCGTGGCTGGCGACAAGTACAGCCACCGCGAGATGGACGACTACACGGACCTCATCGAGAGGACGCTCAAGGCCGTCCCGCAGGTCTCGAAAGTCAGCCGCTCCGGGGTCTTGAACGAGGCGGTCTACCTGCTCTACTCGCAGGAGCGCCTGGCCGCCTACGGCATCCAGCCGTCGAGCCTCCAGGACGTGCTCCAGGCGCGCAACATCACGACCACGGGCGGCCAGGTCAACGTCGAGGGTAAGAACGTGACGCTCGACCCGTCGGGCGAGTTCAAGAACGAGAAAGAGATCGGCGACGTGCTCGTCCCCTCCTCGCAGTCGTCCGCCGTTTACCTGCGCGACCTCGTGGACGTGGTGCGCGGGTACGAGAGCCCGGCGCGCTTCCTGAACTACTTCAACTGGCGCGACCCGCAGGGGAACTGGCACAGGAGCCGCGCCGTCACGCTCTCCGTGCAGATGCGCTCCGGCGAGCAGATAGGCGTCTTCGGCGAGGCCATCGACGCGGCGTTGGAGGAAGTCAAACACCAACTGCCGGACGACCTGATGTTCGCGCGCACGTCCGACCAGCCCTTGCAAGTCGAGGAGAACATAGAGCTCTTCATGACGAGTCTCTACGAGGCGATAGCTCTGGTGGTGCTCGTGGCGCTCGTGGGCTTCTGGGAGTGGCGCTCGGCCCTGCTGATGGCTATCTCCATCCCGGTCACGCTGGCGATGACCTTCGGCATGATGAGCGTGCTCGGCATAGACCTCCAGCAGGTCTCCATCGCGACGCTCATCATCGCCCTCGGCCTCCTGGTAGACGACCCAGTCGTCGCGGGCGACGCCATCAAACGTGACCTCGCGGCGGGCCACCCGCCCGGAGTCGCCTCCTGGCTGGGGCCGACAAAACTCGCGACCGCGATTCTTTACGCGACGATCACTAACATCGTCGCCTACCTCCCGTTCCTGATGCTCGGCGGCTCTACGGGCGAGTTCATCTACAGTCTGCCGGTCGTGCTCGCCTGCTCGCTCATCGCGTCGCGCCTCGTCTCGATGACGTTCATCCCGCTGCTCGGCTATTACCTGCTCAAGCCGAAGGCCGAGAAGCCCATCGAGGAGCGCCGCACGAAGGGGTTCGCCGCGCGCTACTACCGCGTCGGGACCTGGGCCATTAATCACCGCTGGAAGGTGATGGCGGGCTCGCTCGTCTTCCTCGCCCTGGGCGGCTTCTTCATGCTCAGGCTCAAGACGCAGTTCTTCCCCAAAGACCTTTCCTACCTCTCCTACGTGGACGTGTGGCTGCCGGAGGACGCGCCCTTCCAGGTCACGAACGAGGCGGCAGCGCGCTCCGAGGAGGTGATCCGCGAGGTCATCGAAGAATTCGGCAAAGAGGAGCCGGACGAGGACGGCCGCCCGCGCCAGGTGCTCAAATCGCTGACGACCTTCGTCGGCGGCGGCGGCCCCCGCTTCTGGTTCTCTCTCTCGCCCGAGCTGCAACAGTTGAACTACGCGCAGATCATCATCCAGGTCAAAGACAAGCACGACACGGGACACTTGATAGGCCCGTTGCAGAAGGCACTGTCTGAGCGGATACCGGGCGCGCGCATCTACGTGCGGCAGCTCGAATCGGGCAAGGCGGTCGGGCTCCCCGTGGCGATTCGACTGACGGGCCAGGACGTGCCGACCTTGCGCGCCTACGCCGAAGAGGTGAAGGCCGCACTCGAAGGGACCGGAATAGCCTCGGGCGTCCGCGACGACTGGGGCGAGGAGAGCTTCGCCGTCCGCCTTAAGACGGACCCAGACCGCGCCAACATGGCGGGCCTGACCAACTACGACGTGGCGATGGCCTCGCAGTCCGCGACTTACGGGCAGAAGGTCACGCAGTTGCGCGAGGGCGACAAGCAGATTGCGGTGGTCGCGCGGCTGCGGATGGAGGAGCGCGCGCAGCTCGGCGATTTGAAGAACCTCTACGTGTACGCGGGGCAGGGGACGCAGAAGGTTCACCTGCGGCAGGTGTCGTCCACCGAGTACGGGATGCAGACCGAGAAGCTGCGCGCGCGCAACCAGTTTCGGACCATCACGGTCTCGGCGATGCCGGTCGAGGGCAAGCTCGCCTCCGAAATGATGTCGGCGGCGCGCGGGAAGCTGAAGGAGATAGAGCAGCGGATGCCGGCCGGCTACCGGCTGGAAATCGGGGGCGAGGAGGAGGATCAGGTCAAGAGCTTCAAGGACCTCGTCGTCGTGCTCCTGATTTCGGTGGTCGCCATCTTCCTGGCGCTCGTCTTCCAGTTCAAGAACGCGATCAAGCCGTTCATCGTCTTCGCCGCCGTGCCCTACGGCATGGTCGGGGCGCTCGGCGCGTTGTGGGTCATGGGAGCCCCGTT
>Ga0196978_1000050_pt1 | contig 58686 bp, 51 predicted proteins | sample S3v_2013CmetaG_FD_155491 | JGI IMG/M metagenome (GOLD analysis project Ga0196978, IMG submission 155491) | Soil microbial communities from Anza Borrego desert, Southern California, United States - S3+v_20-13C | ecosystem: Environmental > Terrestrial > Soil > Desert | place: USA: California... | reverse complement strand
GGTGGCAATCTTGGCGAGGGAACCCATCTGGAACGACGGGCTCTCAGCCCGTCGATGTGAATCGTCGACGGGATGAGAGCCCGTCGTTCCAGATGTTCGCAAATCGCGGAGCGCAGTTGTCGCGAGGGTCGCGCACTTCCACCGCAGGCGGTTCATCGCGCGATGGAGCGAGATCGCATCGGTGGCCACGCGCGCACTCGCGATGACTGTGCCGTCATCGACGTTCCTCAACGCGGCGATCGTGTGCGTCTGTTGCGTGGCCAGCTCGTGGAGGCCGTCAGGCAGCTCGTGCGTCCACACGCCGAACCGCGCGCGCGTGACCGGCGCGCAATCGCAGAACGTCACGATCACGTCGAGCTCCTGCCCGTCCGCATGCGGCATCACCACCGACAGCTCGCGCGGCTCGAGCGCGTCATCGCGCGTGCGGAAGCGATTTGCATCGACGCGCGTGTAAATCCTTGTCAGCAGTCCGTGCGGCTCGCGCATCGCCGCGGTGCGTCCGCAGCGAATGATCTGCGCGAGCACCGCATGTGGCGATGCGGCGATGTTCTCGATGGCGCGTGCGATCCACGCCGGCGGAGTGAGCGATTCGACGATGACGCCGACGCGCAGAAGCGGTTCCACGGCGCGGGGCAGTGCCACGGGCGCGCCAAACACGACACGGATGAGGCGGCTCATCCCGGCAACACGCTTGCACTAGCGGGCATCGTTGGCGGCTGTTGACGCCGTCAAGTTCTCTCTCTTCTTCAACCAACTCCCGGGGGATTTACCCATGAAACGTTCGATCCTCGCTGCCGCGGTTCTCGTGACGGCCAACGCGATGGCCTCCGCAACCGTGCGCGAAATGCACGTCACTCCGCTCTCCACCGCTCATGAAGAGGTCCATCAGGCGCCGCGCGAATTGCGCATCGCCGCCGAAGGTGTCGCCGCGAACGCCACCCAGACCGAGCCCTCGGCGATGAACGTCATGCCCGTCGCCGGCCTGGTGAACATCGATCACGCCATCCCGTACTTTGTCGATCTCGATGCCGGTCCCGGCATCCGCGACTTCAACTGCACGCGCCTGACGTACGACGGCCACACAGGCCACGATCCGTACATCCGCAGCTTCCTCGAGCAGCGCATCGGAGTGCCGGTGTTCGCGGTGCGCGACGGCGTCGTCGTCGACATCCACGACGGCGAGCCCGACGAGAACATCACCGCCGACCCGAGCTTCCGCGCGAACTACGTCTACCTCCGCCACGGCAACGACGAGCGTTCGCAGTACATCCACCTGCGCCGCAACAGCATCACCGTGCAGGTCGGCGACTTCGTTCCGGCCGGCACGCAGATCGGTCTCGTGGGCAGCAGCGGCCCGAGCCGCGCGCCGCACATTCACTTCGAGACCACGCTCAATGGCGCGCCGGTCGAGCCGCTGGCCGGTCCATGCCGCGCCGGCCGCTCGATCCTTCCGCATCAGGAACAGATGCCGACGGTCGGCAGGCCGGTCGCGTTCGGCGCGACCTTCAGCACGGAATCGTTCGGGACTTTCCGCGCAGCGCCTCATGACGAAGCGCCGCACACCGGCACGTTCAAGAGCGGCGCGCGCACGGTCTACTTCAAGGCCGAGATCGCGAACGTCGGCGCAAGCACGCAGTACCAGCTGACGCTCGATCCCCCCGGCTCGGCCGGCGACATGATCGCCGCCGCGGGCACGCTCGTGAATTACGACGCATCGCTCGTCTCCGTATGGTGGGGCATTGAAGTCGATCTGAATCGCCTCGGCACCTGGACGCTCAAACTGAGAGCGGACGGCGAACAACTGCTCGCCGCGCCGTTCACGGTCGTGAGCGCGTCGTCGGGCACCATCGTCAATCGCCCGCCGAGCGCGTACACGGTGGAGTTCGAGGCGCCGGTGATCGTTCCGGGAGCGGTGCCTGTCTGCCGCGTCGAGGGTTTGCAGTTCGCCGATCCCGACTACGACGTCGTGTCGTATCGCTATCGCTGGACGATCAACGATGAAGTGGTTCGCGACGTCACCTCTGCCGCACGCACCGATGCGCTCTCGCGCGATCGCGTCCGCGTCGGGACGACGTTGCGGTGCAGTGTGACCGCGTCGGACGGCAAGGTCGAGACGCAGGCCGTCAGCGCATTCGCGACGCTCACCGCACCGCGCCGCCGGGCGGTGAAGAAGTAGGACATCACGCAAACCGGATAGACTGCGCGCCGCTTTGGTAACGCTCTTGCTCGACGGAGTGCAACATGAGCAACTACACCGCAACTGAGTCCGAGCGTTCGCTCGGCACGATCATCAAAGATCTGACCGCCGATCTGTCGAACCTGTTTCGCAGTGAGATCGCGTTGTTGAAGCTGGAGCTGAAGGAGTCGGCGGCGAAGCTCGGCGGCGGCGCCGCACTCATGGCCGCCGCGCTCTTCCTCGGTCTCATCGGCATCGCCTTCCTCTTCGTCACCATCACCCTCGGCCTGGTCGCGCTCGGCGTGCCGGCGTGGCTTTCGTCGCTGATCGTGACCGTGGTGCTGTTCGCCGCCGCGGGCGTCCTGGTGATGATGGGTAAGAAGAAACTGCAGGGCGTGAACTTCGTCCCGACCCAATCGATCGATCACATCCGTGGTGACATCGATTCGCTGAAGGCGGACGTCGCGCGAGTGAGGAGCCGGTAAATGGGCGAGACGGACCAGAAGCAGTACATCGAACGCGCGATCACGCGCGCACGCGACGGGGTCGGCGACCGCATCGACGAGCTCGATCGCCACCTGCGCACGAACCTCGACCCGAAGACGCTGGCTACGGCCTACGCGCCGCAGCTCGTCGCCGGCGGCGCGGTCCTCGGCGTGCTGGTCGGTTTCGGCATGCCGAAGGTGTTCCGCAAGCTGATCACATGGGGCGTGCCGGTCGCGATCGTGGCGATGACGATCAAGAGCGCACGCGAGGCTTAGTACCTCGGAGTACCTCGGCTACCTCGGAGTTCCTCGGAGGGGCTGAGGCATCGCGCTGGTTTCTCTTCCCTCCGAGGAACCCCGAGGTACTCGTCATCACCGCACCCGCACGTACCTCGCTCCCGGCAGCGCACGAATCCACCCATCGAGCTCGAGCTGCAGTAGCGACTCGGCCACTGCCGCAGGTGTGCGGCCGAGTCGCGCGGCGACGTTGTCGATATGTGCGCCTTCCTCGCGGGTGAGCGCGGCCAGCACATCGCCCAGCGGCGCGTCCGGCGGTTGCTCATCGGAACGCACTTCCAACTGTGCGCGTACATCCGCACGCAATTCATGCAGCACATCGTCCGCGTCGAGCACGAGCTTCGCGCCGTACTGAATGAGACGATGCGTTCCCTCCGATCCCGGCGAGAAGATCGAGCCCGGCACCGCGAAGACGTCGCGTCCCTGCTCCGCGGCCATCCGCGCGGTGATCAGCGATCCGCTGCGTGACGTCGCTTCGACGATCAGCGTTCCGTACGCGAGTCCCGAGATGATGCGATTGCGCGCCGGAAATCGTTCCGGCCGCGGTGGTGTGCCGGGTGGCAGCTCGGTAATGACCAGGCCGTGCTGCTCGATGCGCTCGAACAGTCGCCGGTTCGCGCGCGGATAGGTCACGTCGATGCCCGTGCCGAGGACGGCGATGGTCGTGCCGCCTGATTCGAGTGCGGCGGCATGCGAGGCGGAGTCGATGCCGAGGGCGAGGCCGGAGACGATGACGAGACCGGTGGGGGCGAGTTGCCGCGCGAGATGTTCCGCGGCGTTGATCCCGTAAACGGATGCGCGCCGCGAGCCGACCATCGCCAGCGCCGGACGCGCGAGCAGGGACGGATCGCCGCGGAAGTGCAATGCGAGCGGCGGATCGGGGATGTGCCGCAAGAGAGACGGATACGCCTCGTCGAGTAGCGTGATCGTCGACGCGCGCAGTTCCGCGACCGCCGGTGTTAACGGATTTCTCACCTGCGCGGCCTGCTCGGGAGTTAGGCTCAAAACCTCTTCGAGCAGCCTGGGGGACGCATTGCAGATCGTGGAAACGGGATCGAAGTTCTCGAGCAGCAGGCGGGTGCGGTTGGGCGTGAGGAACGGAACGAGAGAGAGCGCGATCAGCAGATCGCGCGCGGCGTCATCGTGCATGTGTGGGTCGGTGCCGGCGAAGGAATGCTGTGCGCGGACCGTGAGCGGCCGGTGGGAACGGCGCAAGTATACTGCTGCGCGCACAGGGGGTTCTCGATGAAGCGCGCGTTCACGACGTCATCGCTATTCCTCGTAGCCATTCTCGCGTTGCCGCTCGGATTCACCGGCTGCCGCTCCAGCGGCGGCGGCGACATGTCGGATGCCCGAACCCAGAGCCGCTTCGGCGTGCGCATGGCGAAGTTGAATCTCTGGCGCGAAGCGATGTTCCGCTTCCGCCGCGCCACGCAGATCAAGCCTGACGACGCCATGGCGCACAACAACCTCGCCGTCGCGTACGAGGCCACGGGCGACTTCGAAGCGGCGGCGCGCGAGTATCGCGAAGCGCTGCGCCTCGACCGCTCGAACGAATACATCCAGAAGAACTACAGCCGCTACGTCGAGTTCATGCAGCGCGGCAAGAAGCGTGACGCGAAACCTGCAGTCGCGTCGACGGCCACTACGGCCCCGGCGGCGATCACCACCACCATCACGACGACAATGACCGCGCCGGAGCCGCCCACGCCGGTCGTGACCGACACCACCGACACCACCACTACGAATCCGCCGCTGGAAGGTGCCCCATGAAACGCATCGCAATCGCGCTCGCCGTTTTTCTGCCGCTCGCTCTTTCCGCGGACGTGATGGAAGTGAAGCTGAAGCTGCCGGTCAAGCCGAAGCTGCAGATCAGCGGCGACGAGAAGCTCGCGTTCGCGCCGTTCGTGATCGCGTCCAAAGGCGAGAAGCGCGGTGACCGCGCCGCCAAAGTCGACGTGCAGCAGGAGTTTCAGCGGTACATGAAGAAGCAGATCGCGAAGTCGACGAAACTCCGGCTCGTCGACGTTTCGCAGACCCGCCTGCCCGGCAACGACATCAAGACGCTCAAGGCGGCGCGCGATTACTGGAAGGAAATGGGCGCGCGCACCGGCGCGGATTTCATCGTCTCGGGCGTGGTCGACTTCGACATCAACGACCGCGCCGGATACAAGGCGGAGGATTACGTCTCGCCCCTCGACGGCCGTACGTATCAGCGGCAGGTGCTGGTCGAGGCCACCGGCTTCGTGTTCGACATCGACCTCGCGGTGTTCGACGGCGATACGGGCGAGATGATCCTGGAAGAAAACTTCCGCGACTTCAAGGAATTCGACCAGCGCAACTACGACGAGATCCTCGGCCTCTTCGAAAACCTGCGCGCCCTCGAATCGCAGCTCGTCGGCATCTTCGTGGCCCAGGAGACGTCGGGCTCACGCTACGTGTTCACCAACTAGGAGGCTTTCTTTGAAGAGAGTCGTCGTCCTCCTCATTCTCGTCCTCGCGGCCGTGCCGGCGTATCCGTTCGGCCAGAACAAGATCGTCTACGACGACTTCCAGTGGAGCGTCTACCACTCCACGCACTTCGACGTCTATTTCTACGAGGAGGAGCGCGCCTCGCTGCAGCGCGTCGTCGACGCGGCCGAGAGCGCGTATCTCGACCTGTCGAAGAAGTTCAATTTCCAGGTCTCCAAAAAGATCCCGCTGATCTTCTACGCCACGCACTCCGCATTCGAGCAGACGAACGTGATGCTGAACTTCGTTCCGGAAGGCGTCGGCGCGTTCGCCGAGCCGGCGAAGAACCGCATGGTGCTGCCGATCGACATGCCGGACGACAAGCTCCTCGAGCTGATCCGGCACGAGCTCACGCACATCTTCGAGTACGAGATCTTCTTCCAGGGGAAGTTCGGCAAGAACCTCACCGCCAATCCGCCGACCTGGCTGATGGAAGGCCTGGCGTCGTTCATGGCCGAGGATGAGGATTCGCGCGACCGGATGGTGCTGCGCGATGCGGTGGTGAATGACCGCATCCCGCGCGTCAGCCTCAATCCGCAGGGCTATTTCGCGTATCGCTTCGGCCACGCCGTGTTCCAGTTCATGCAGGAGCAGTACGGTTGGGACGGGCTCCGCGACTTCATCTACGAATACCGCAACACCCTCGGCGGCAGCATCGACCGCGCGCTCAAGCGCGCGTACAACCTGACGCCCGACGATTTCGACAGCCGCTTCCGCACGTGGCTGCGCAAGCAGTACCTCCCGGCTCTGGTCGCGAAGGGAGAGCCGCAGGAGTACGGCGAGCCGTTCAAGATCGATCCGAACGATCCGAGCAACGAGATCTCGCCGGTGCCGTCGCCGTCGGGCGATCTGCTGGTCGGCTTCACGACCTACAAGGACGACATCGATCTGGCGCTGATGAACGTCCCGGAGCGGCGCCTCCTCAAGAATCTGACGGCCGGCTACACCAGCCGCTACGAATATCCGATCGTGCAGGCGATGACCACCGCGCCGGTGATGGGACGCGACGTCGCGTTCGCACCGAGCGGCGATCAGGTCGCGCTGTTCGTGAAGAAGGAGCGCGGCCGCAACCTGCTGCTTCTCAATCCGCTCACCGGCTCGATCGTGAAGTCGATTCCGATGGACGTCGAGCAGCAGCTCGCGCCGGCGTATTCCCCCGACGGAATGCGCGTCGCATTCGCCGGCATCCGCGGCAATCAGTCCGACATCTTCATCTACGACGTCCAGAGCGGCGAGATCGAGAACGTCACGAACGACGCGTTTTTCGACGGCGCACCGGTGTTCTCGCCGGACGGCCAATCGCTCATCTATTCATCGGTCGGCGAGGAGTACGCGAAGCTGTATCGCGTGAATCTCAACAAGCGCACCGAGCGCTTCCAGCTCACGACCGGTGACTGGAACGACATCGACGCGTACTACAGCCCGGACGGCAAGCGCCTCTTCTTCGCGTCCGACAAGCAGACCGGCCGCAACATCCCCGAGGCGGTGGCGATCCTGGAGCGCGCGGAGGATGCGGCGCGGCCGGAGGAAGGCACGCCGAAACCCGATCCGACGAACTTCGCTGCGTACAACATCTATTCGCTCGATCTCGCGACCGGCGACCTGCTGCAGTACACCGACGTCGTCGCCGGCTCGTTCACACCGGTCGTGTTCATCGGCGAGAACAACAAAGAGCGGATGGTCTTCTCGTCGTACTACAAGGGCCAGTGGCGGCTCTATTCGACGCCGACCGACAAGCCGCTGCGCGTCGCGGAGAAAACCACGTTGCCGTCCGCGCCGATCGCGGCGGAAGAACGGTCGATGTTCCGCTCGACCTCCGAGTTCTTCCTCGACGAGGAGAAGATCGAGCGTACCGGCGGCTTCAAGCTTTTCATCGAAGACGTGTCCGTCAACGCGGGCGTGAGCTCCGATCAGCTCTTCGTGTCGCGCACGACGGTATTCATGAGCGACATGCTCGGCGGACGCCGGTTCATCGCGTCGCTCGACTCGGTTGCGTCGTTCTCGAACTTCGACTTCCTCTATCTCGACATGCGCAAGCGCACGAGCTGGGGCGCGCGCATCTTCGACAACCGCTCGTTCTTTATCACGCAGAACCTCGAGAGCGGCGATTTCGACCGGCGCCAGTTGTATCGCGAGACCGGCGCAATGGGTCTGGTCAGTTATCCGTTCAGCCGCTATCACCGCATCGACGGCGGCGCCGGCTACCTGAACCGCGATTACTTCTACCCGCGCTTCGTGCCCGATCTTCTCGGCGGACCCGATATCGCGGTTTACGAAGCGCGGCAGGATACGTTCCCGATCGTCAGCGCCACGTTCAGCGGCGACAGCGCGGTGTGGAAGTATTTCGGCCCGGTCTCCGGACGCCGCTATCAGGTCGGCGCGGCGTATGCCGCGGACATGGAAGACGGCGGCGCACTCAGCGCGGACCTCTCCATCGACTGGCGCGAGTATTTCCAGATCAGCGCGCGCACGCTGCTGGCGACCCGGTTTTATGGGACGTGGTCGGACGGCAACGCGCCGAACTTCGCGTATTTCGGCGGCCTCAATACGCTGCGCGGCTATGACTTCCGTACGCTCGTCGGACAGTACGCCGGTTTCGCGAATGTGGAGTTGCGCTTTCCGCTGATCGACGTCCTGGCCACGCCGATCGTCGTGCTGCAGCAAGTGCGCGGCGCGCTGTTCTTCGACATCGGCGCGGCGCGCTTCGACGGACGCCCGTTCAAGTTCATGGAGAACGGTCAATTGAAGGACCCGAAGGCATCGGTCGGTCTCGGCGTGTCGTTCAACCTGCTCGGGCTGCAACTCAACTGGGACTTCGCGCGCCGCTACGATTTCAAGGAGCTGGAGAAGGAGTACCGCACCAGTTTCTGGGTCGGGCAGACGTTCTGAGACGATGGAGTGCGGCGGCACAGCCGCCGCTTTCACAGCGGCGGCCGCAGCCGCCGCAATGCCCGCGCGGCAGCTGCCGCTACCGCTTTTGAAAGCGGCGGCTTTGCCGCCGCACTCCATAGCAGCCGGTGCACCAGTTCGCGCGCGCGTCTGACGACGCGCGCGCGCGTCGTTGCGTAGAACGTGAACGTGCGATCGGCGCGCCTCTTTGCGCCCCAGTCGTACTTGTAATCGTGCTCGCCCCACATCATGTCGTACTCGCGCACCCCTTCGGCGATGCAGCGCTCGATCATGCAGTAGTGCAGCACCGCGCCGGGGCTGTCGACTTCCGACTCGAAATCGGTCCCGTTGATGAAGTGATGGAAGCGGCCGCGATACACGAACGCGAAATCGACGCTCACGACCTTTCCGCCGGCGATGAGACGGTACATGCGCAGCCAGCCGCGTTCGGCGGCGCAATGGGCGAGGTCGCGATAGAACGCGGTGAGCCGTTCGTCCGCGAATGCGCCGCGTTCGCCGCGCGACGTCCAGTGCTTCTGGTGCAATCGCACCAGCACGCCGAATGCATCATCGATCTCCGAGGCTGACGTCGCGGTCGCGCACGACCAGTCGTTGGGGAAATCGCGATCGATGCGGCGGCGGTAATAGCGGAAGCGCTCGTTCTTCTTCTTCGGCAGCGGCGCGAGCACCGACTCCATGTCGCCGGGCAATTCGAGCACTGGCGCCACGTGACCTTCGCTTTCCTCGAACGCGATGCCCGACGCGCGCAGCAGCGGCAGTGAGGGCGAGTCGGGGAGGATGTTGGCGAGACACAACACATCGTGCGGAATGGCCTCGATCTTCGCGAGCATGGCCGGCACCGCGACCGCTTCCAGGCCGCGCTTCACGATGAAGTCAAAGTGCTCGACCGGCGCGGCGGCACCGATGAATCCGAGCTGGGCGATCCCCGCGCGGCCGCGTGTGATCGACAGAGGCGCGAGACCGATCAACGCGCCGCCGGCGTCACGCTCGGTAACCAGCGCCAGTTGCTCATCGCTTCCGAAATGCCGGACCCACGTGCTGCACCACGTCCACGATGCGAAGAAGGAATCGGTCGAGCTGTCGTCCTGCAGCCGCTCCCATTCCTCACGGAGCGAATCGAATAAGGTCATGCTGCGCGCGGTGTGCGGCGGCGATCGGCGATCGTCTCGCGCAGAAACTTCAACAGCGCGCGCTCCTCGAGCGACAGTCCGACGCGCACCACCGGCGATCCCTTGCGCGTCTTCCGCAACATCTCGAACGGCTTCCCTTCCATGTACTCGTCGAGCAGCCGCGGGCAGATGTACGACGAGCGGCACACCGCCGGCGTGTTGCCGAGTTGCTCGGCCGTCACGGTGACCGCTTTGCGGATCCGCCGCTTGCGATCCGCCTTGCTCGTCCCTTGCCCTTGCATCGCCAGCGCGATGGAGCAGAGCAGCGTGCCCGCCCACGTACGAAAGTCTTTGGCCGTGAAATCCTTGCCGATGATCGACTGGATGTAATCGTTCACGTGCCGGTCCTTGACGTTGATCACGCGGCCATTGTTCGCGAACTTGAACAGCTCGTCGTCAGTCTCTGCCCGTGTCTTGGTCTTCTTGAGCTCCTGCACGATGCTTGCGACGTCGGGATCGGTGACTGCGCGCTGCTGTTGCTTCCTCCATTTGCCGATGTAGTCGAAGCGGACGATTCGTCCATCCACCTGCACGTGCGAGCTGCGGATGGTGGACAACCCGAATGTCGACTCCGCCTCCGCGCTCTTGTCATTGCCGATACGGAAGAAGCCCTGATCGATGAGCCGCACCATCGCCGCGAGCACGCGCTGCCGCTCGAGCTCGCTGCCTTTGAGATCGGCGCGCACGCGGCGCCGCAGCGCGGGCAGCGACTCGCCGAACTCGACCACGCGCTTGAACTTCGCTTCCTCGCGCTGCGCGCGGAAACGCTGGTGATAAAGGTATTGCGTGCGGCCCTTCTTGTCGACGCCGAGGACCTGGAGGGGGGCGGTTTCGCCGCGGGCGATGCGGACGTTCTGCCACGCGGGCGGGATGCGCAGCTTCGCGATGCGCGCGAGCACTTTCTCATCCTCGACTGGCGCGCCGTCGGCGAACCGGTAAGTGAAGCCCTTTTCCTTACTGCCTTCGCGCCGGATCCCGTTCGAGTCGAGATTCCACCGGCGCCGAACTCCCCGGTCCGCCATCGGCGGGCAAGGTCTGCGAGATCGATGCCCTTGTACCCATCTGGAGCGACGGGCTCTCAGCCCGTCGTGGCGGCGGATTCGACGGGCTGAGAGCCCGTCGCTCGAGATGTCGGTTGCGTTAAGCTGCGCGGCCGATGTTTTGGGATCTCACGCGAAACGAACGCCGGATCGTAGTCGCGTTCGCCGCCGTCGTCGCGGTCACGCGTTTCGCGACGCTCTCGCTCGGTCCGTGGGACTGGGACGAAGTCCTTTTTTGCCTCGCGGTAGGCGATTACAACGTCGCCATTCACCAGCCCCATCCGGCCGGCTTCCCGCTCTTCATCCTCCTCGGCAAGCTCGCGCGGTTCTTTGCCGACTCCGACTTTCACGCGCTGCAGGCGGTGAATGTCGTCGCGTCGATCTTCGTGTTCCCGGTGATGTTCGCGGCCGCGCGCGCGTTCCGGCTCGACTTTGTCCCGTCCCTCGCGGCGGCGCTGTTGTTCGCGTTCATGCCGAACATCTGGTTCTACGGCGGCACCGCGTTCAGCGATCCGCTGGGCATGGTTCTGTTCCTCGCTGCGATCGCCGCATATCTCCTGGCGGGCCTCAGCATGCGAGGGTACGTGATCGCATCGGTCCTGATGGCGGCCGGCATTCTCGTGCGCCCGCAGAACGCGGTGGTGGCCGTGTTCCCGTGGACGATCGCGACGGTGCAACAGTTGCGCGCGCGACGCTTCCGTGCGGTGATCGCGGGCTCGCTTCTGCTGGTGCTGCTCGTCGGCATCGGCTACGGCGCGGCGGCGCTTGCGACCGGTGTCGACGGCTACATCGCCTCGCTGCGCGGTCACTCGAACTACGTGAAGAACGCCGACACCATCGCCAGCAAAGAGCGGCCGCCGCTCCTCGAAGTGATGCGCATGCAGCTCGATCCGTTCGACTCCGCGAAAGTCGCACTGGCGATGAACCTGCTCGCGCTCGTCGCGATCGTGATCGGACGCCGTCGTGTCGTCGCCGAAGTGCTGCTGACGTTCACGCCGTTCTTTCTGTTCTCTGCGCTTGCAGCGAATCCCGCGGGCACGAGCCGCTTCTCGCTCAACTACCTCGCCGGGATCGTGATCCTGGCGGTGGAAGGAACAGATGCGCTAGCGCGGCGTTTGCCGCGCGCGCGCATCGCCATTCACGCCGTCGTCGTCGCGCTCCTCCTCGGCCGCTTGATTACGTGGGGATGGCCCGCGTTCCAATCGCCGCGCACTACCGAAGCGCCGCCGACTGCCGCCGCGAAGTGGCTGCGCGATCACGTGCCGCCGACCTCCACGATCTTCGTCCACGGCAGCGCGAACCCGTGGACGACGTATTTTCTGCCGAAGCATGAGCGGCTGACGGTGACATCGACGGCGCAGATTCTCGCGCATCGTGGCGCATCCAACGGGTGGTACATCGCGCTCTCGCCACCGCCGGACGGCGCGATCGGATTTCTCCGCCCGCGGAATCGCACCTGGAACATCGTCACCAAGCGCGCCTTCGAGGCGTTCGTGCAGCCGACGCGCGAAGTGGTCGGCTTCGTCGACGGCGGCTGGTACAACATCGAAGACGATGGCCAGAACACGTGGCGCTGGTCGAAGAAAACATCGGTCATGCTTTTCGGCGCGAGTGCCGAGGAGCGGGAGTTGCGGCTGCAGTTCCATGTGCCGGTGGATGTGTTCCGGCATCCGGTGCACGTCGCATTCGCGTTCAACGGCCAGCAGCTCGGGACGATCGTCGCGAAGTCGGAGAACGAAGTGCGCTATGTCGTGCGCCCGCGTGCGGACCGCGTGAACCAGCTGCGCATCGAGCTCAGTCACGCCTTCATCCCGGCGCAGCACGGTAGCCACGACAATCGCGAGCTCGGTTTGATGTTGCAAGGGTGGTCCTGGCGCCGCACCGGAGCGTCGTGATGGCTGCGGCCATCATGGAACGCCGGATCGTCCTCGCGCTTTCGATCGCCATTGCGCTGACGCGTTTCCTCGCGGTCGCCCAATCCCTCTGCGACTGGGACGAAGCTCTCTTCGCCCTCGGTGTCCGCGACTATGAAGTGGCCGAACATCACCCGCATCCGCCCGGCTATCCGTTGTTCATTGCGGCCGCGAAGCTCGTGGCGGTCACCGGCCTCGACGAATTCCGTTCCCTGCAGGTGATCGTCGTCCTCGGCGCGATGTTCATCTTTCCGGCGCTGTACTGGCTCGCGCGCGAGATCGGTTTCGACTTCACGACCGCTGTCGGCGGCGCTGCGGTGTACGCATTCCTGTCGAACGTGTGGGTGTACGGCGGCACGGGATTCAGCGACGTGCCCGCGACGGCGATCGTGTTCGTCGGGTGTGCATTACTGCTGCGCGGACGAACCGATGTACGCGCGTACATCGCGGGCGCGGTCGTGCTCGGAATCGCGGCCGGTTTCCGCCCGGCGAATCTGTTTGTGGGTGCGGTGCCCGCGTTGATGGCGACCTGGATGCAGTTCCGCGCCAAGTCGTATCGTGCGATCGCGGCCGCAATGTTCCTCGGATTGGCGGTCGTCGCCGGCAGCTACCTGGGCGCCGCGCTAGCGTCGCGCAGCATTGCCGACTACATCTGGATTGTGCGCGACCAGAGCACGTACGTGCGCGAGATCGACTCATGGCGCAATCCCGGACGCGGATCGTTGTACGACGCGGCCAAGACCTTCATGCTCCGGCCGTTCGGACAGAAGGACGTTCTGAACGCGCTCGCGCTCGCCGCGGCGATGTCGGTCATTGCGGCGCTCGTGCGCCGTCGCATGCAACCGCTCCTCACGTTCGCGATCTTCACGCCACTCGCCGTGACCACGTGGCTCAACCTCGACATCAATACGCCCGGGCGTTACGCGATCGGCTATCTCCCGATGCATGCGCTGCTCGCCGCGGACGGGTTCCTGCTCTTTGGCCGCAAAGCGCAGATTGCGTTGTGCAGCGCGGTCGTGCTCGTGTTCATCGCCTGGACGTGGCCCGCGCTGGAGATGCAACGTGAGACCGATGCGCCCGCGGTGGCTGCGATGAAGTGGGTGCGCGACAACGCGCCAGCTTCGACGCCGGTATACGTGCACGCGGGCTATGGGCCGCAGGCAAGCTATGTGCTCGCGGGGCGGCCGGTGCATTTCTTTGAAAACGTCGAAGAGATTCCGCCGGAGCACGGCCACTCGTGGCTTGTGGACTGGCGTCTCCGCGAGGGCGGCCACACGTTCATCCGTCCGCGCAAGACGCTCTGGAAAGTGCTGCGTCAGCGTAGCTTCGAGGCATCGGTCACTCCGGCCTCCACGCTGCTCCGCTTTGGCGGCGGTTGGCACGAGCTCGAAGGGACGCCCTCGCGTTCCTATCGCTGGATGAACAAGGAAGGCGTGGTGCTGCTGCCGTCGATTCGCGGCGCGGGCATCGTCACGCTGCGCATCTATCTGCAGGTCGATTCGCTTCCGCCGCCGATCATCGTCGATGTGCTGTGGAACGGGGCGCCGATCGATCGCATCACGTCATCGGTCGCGGAGGTGGAGCGCTCGTGGACGTTGCAGTCGCGTGAAGGCGCGGCGAACGAACTGCGGCTCGTGACGAACAAGACCGTCGTGCCGGCGACGCGTGGAAACTCGCGCGACACACGCGCGCTCGGATTGCGGCTGGATCGATTGTCATGGACGCCGGTGCACTGAAGCCACTCACGCGGAACGAGCGGATCGCGGCGTGGTCGCTCGCGATCATCGTGGCGCTGTCGCGCTGGCCGGCGGTGTCGCGCACGTTGTGGGACTGGGACGAAGCACTGTTCGCGCTCGCGTTGCGCGACTACGACGTCATCGCGCATCATCCGCATCCGCCGGGGTTTCCGCTGTTCATCGCGTTCGCGAAAGTCATCGCGATGCTCGCAAATGTCGACGCGTTTCCCGCCATCCAGTGCGTTGTGGTGCTCGCGTCGCTCTTCATCTTTCCGGCGATGTTTTTCCTCGCGCGCGAGCTGCCCCTGCCTGCGTTTGCGGCGCTCGCATCCGCGCTATTGCTAGCGTTCTTTCCGAACGTCTGGTTCTACGGTGGTACCGCGCTGAGCGATGTACCGTCGCTCGTGCTGGCTTTGCTCGCCGCCGCGTTGCTTTTGCGCGGACGACGCAGCGACGCCGCATTGATCGGCGGTGCGGTCGTCCTCGGCATCGCGGCCGGATTTCGCCCGCAGAACCTGCTGATCGGGTTCGGGCCGTTCGTCCTCGCGTTCCTGCACCGGCGCCGGACGGCGGTCATCGGCGCCGTCATCGTGGTGGTCATCATCGTGGCGACGTACGGCACTGCCGCTTCGTTGAGCGGCGGCTGGGAGGTGTATCGCACGGCGCTCACGAAACACGAGCAGTACATCCGCTCGATCGATTCGTTCCTCAGTCCGACGCGTCCCGGACTCGTCCAGGTTGCGGACGATTTCTTTCTGCGGCCATTTCGCGCGCCGCTGATCAACATCGTCATCACGCTGCTCGCGGCTGCAGGTCTCTACAAAATGCGGCGCGAGCCTCTGCCGCTGTTGATCTTCGGACCGTTCCTGCTGTTCGCGTGGCTGTTCCTCGATTTCAACAGCTCCAGCAGGTTTTCGATCGGCTACATGCCGCTGTTCGCGCTGCTCTCAGCGTGCGGCATCCCGTCACGCGCGCGCGAGATCGTGCTGAGCGTCGTGCTCGCGTTGATGATCGTCTGGACGTCGCCGGCGTTGCGCGTCGTGCATACGACAGCTTCCCCGACCGTGGCCGCGGTCGAGCACGTTCGCGCGCATTACGCATCGCGCGTGATCTACGTTGACGAACCGCTCGCCGCGCACGCGGCGCTGCTGATGCCGGAGTTAGAGCAGCACATCGTGCGCGTGGCGCCGCCGCTGATCGACGATCCGGATGCCGTGCTGCTGCGCGAAGGCGCGAGCACCGCGCGCGGCGCCGTCAACTTCAAACGAAAGCGCGATCCCCTTTCGGGGATCGCGCGGAAGAGATACTTCGAAGTGTCGGTGATTCCGGGACGCCGTCCCGTCAGCCCGCCGCCTTGAACTCGATCGACTGCGGGAACCACGTGCGCACGCGTTTGCCGTCCTTCATCGGCGAGGAGAAACGGGTGGCCTTCATCGCGCGGATCGCGGCGTCGTTGATGCCGTAACGCGGCTCGCCGCGCAGGACGCGCACGTCGAGCACTTCGCCGGTCTCGCTGATCAGCACCGTGAGCACGACTGTGGCCGCGACCTTCTGGCGCAGCGCCATCGGCGGATAGACCGGCTTCGACGCGCGCGTGATGCGCGGAACGACATCGAGCTCGCCAACGCTGATTACGTCACCTTCGCGAACGGTCGCCACCTGTGGCGCGGGCGCTGGTGCCTGCGTCGCGGTGACGACGGCCGGCTGCGGCGCGGCGGTCTGCGTCACAGGCGCCGGCGTCACGGGACGCGTCTCCGCGACCTGCGCTTCACGCCGCTGCTGATCGAGCTGCGCCGCTGTCATGGACGGCTGTTCATCCGCTGCCGGCGCGGGCGCCGGTGCGCTCGTCGCCGGCGGGGTCGAAGCGACCGGCGCGTTCTTCGACTGGCTCCGCTTCAGCTCCGCGGTAAAGGCGTCCTGCAGCTTCATCATCTCAGCCTGCATCTGCGCCTTGACCGCATCTTCGAATGCTTTCTTCTGTTGCTCCGCATCGGTCATGCCGGTCGTCGTCGCCGCGGTCGTCGTGACCGCGCCTTCGGGCGTGACGGCAATCGGCTCGGAGATGATCCGCGGTGCCGGTTTCGGTGTCAGGGGCAACGCCTGCGCGGTCGCCACCTGGGCGACTTCGGACGCGCCGGTCGACTTGCCGAGCATCATGAACGCACCGACGCCGACCGCGGCCACCACAACCGCCGCCGCAATCGCCAGCGGCAACTTGCTCTTCTTCGGCGCCTCGGCCTCCGGGCCGAACATGAACGGCGCGGGCGCCGCCGCCGCTGCCGCTGCACGCGCGGGTGCCGATGCTGCAGCAACGGGTGCTGCCTTCGGCGCCTCGAGATACGGCGCGAGATTCACCTTCGTTTCCTTCTCGCGGTCCGCCGCTTCGCCTTCCATCTCTTTCTTCAGCAGGCTGCTGAGATAGAAGGCGAGGTTGAACGTCGTGGCCGAGTACTTGCCGCCGTTCGCGAGCGCGGAGATGGCCTGCTTCATGTCGCCCACCGACGCGAATCGCATCGACGGATCGAGATTGAACGATTTGTCGAGGATCACGCGGATGTCGTCAGGGATTGGCGTACCGGTCATCATGCGCGCCGCGCGCGTGGCAGCGGCGAACGCGCTCGCCGTCGCTGCATCGGGCGGCTCCTGACCGGTGACCAGGAGGAACAGGATCGCGCCCAGCGAATAGACGTCGGTGTTCTTCTGCACCTGTCCCGTCGAACGGTATTCGGGCGAGAAGTAGCGGCCGACATCGGCTCCGACTTTCGGATCGTTCAGCGACGCGATGAGCCCCGGGCCGAGCTGCTGGCCGCCGACGCGAATCTCGCCGTCATCACTGATCCAGATGAACTGCGGGATCAGCGCGCCGTGGCTGAGACGCGAGCCGGTGGTGTCGCGCAGATCGGCCATCGTGGCGAGCGACAACGCGACTTTCTCCGCGATGACGATGGCCTGGTCGACCGGCAACGGATTCGGCTGCGTCTCTTTGCCGCCGCGCGCGCGATCGATGATGTGGCGCAGCGAACGGCCGCTCGCGTAATCCCACGTGACGTAGGGAACACCATCCGCGACGCCGGAACGCTGATCGCGCGCGAACGACGTGCCGCTGATGCGCGGCAGGATCTCTTCGACCGCCATCGCATTCGCAACGAGCGCCTGGCGATCGCCCGCCGTGAAACGCCGCAACGCGACCGTCGGTCCGAGCTGCGAGCCGTCGATGCGGCCCGCGCGCCACGCATCCCCGAGGGCATCGGAGTCGAGTTTCTTGAAAAGGAGATACGGACCGAACTGTTCGTACGGCTTGTTGCGCGCAGCCATGATTTTCCTGGACCCCCGAGTTATTTGTGGAGGGGTAGGATAGCACCGAATTTGGCAGATCGTTACCGCGCGGCCTTGCGTTTGTCGCGGAAGTACTGGCGCTGATACTTCTCCACATTCCGGTTGTGCTCGTCGTTAGTTGTTGAGAACACGTGCGAACCGTCGTTGCGCGCGACGAAGTAATAGTACGGAGTCGTGGCCGGTGCCGCGGCCGCGCGCAAGGACGCGAGACCCGGATTCGCGATCGGTCCGGGAGGGAGACCGGGCGTTTTGTAGGTGTTGTACGGCGACGCGACCTGCAGGTCCGCTTTGCGGATGTTGCCGTCCCACGTGCCCGCGAGCTTGAGCGCGTAGATCACGGTCGGGTCGGCGCCGAGGAGCATGCGCTTGCGCACGCGGTTGATGTAGACCGACGCGACGACGGGTCGTTCCTGCGGCAATCGCGCTTCGGTCTCGACGATCGATGCGAGCGTCACGGTTTGATGTGCGTCGAGTCCCGTCGTGATCAGCGCGATCTCGTTGCCCCAGTGCTTGCGGAAGTTCGCGACCATCGCTTTCACGATCGTCGACGCCGGCGTTCCGGGATCGAACTTGTAGGTATCGGGGAAGAGATAGCCCTCGAGCGAATCGGCGTCGGGCGCGAGATCGCGAATCAGATCGACGTCGCGCGTGGCCGCGTCCCAGTCCTTCTCGCTGCCGAGTCCTTCGTCGGAGAAGAGTTTCGCGACGGCAAAGCGATCGAGTCCTTCGCGAATGGTGATGGTCTTGAGAACCACGTCGCCGCTCACGAGTTTCTCGATCACTTCGACGGGCGAGAGTGGTTTGTCGAACTCGTACACGCCCGCCTTGAGCGAGTCGCGTCCGCGCAGAAACTTCATGTAGAGCAGCGGGATCCATTCATCGCGCAATACACCCGCGCGTTGCAGGTTCTGCAGGATCGTGGCGGTGCGCTGTCCGCGGCGGACTTCGACGCGCGTCGCCGGTTCCGCGTAGCCCTTGTACGGGGTACGCACGGCGCGCCAGAAGAACCACGCGGCCGCGCATCCGAGCACGACCGCGAAGATGGCGATCGTGAACAGTGACTGCACCACCTTGCGGCACCCGCGCCCGCGGCTCGCGCGAACTATGACCGCCTCCATTCGTCCTCGGTGCGCGCGCCGGAGCGCGAGACGTCGTCCAGGTACGACTGCAGGATCACCGCGGCTGCATGCATGTCGATGTCTTTCTGCGCTTCACGCCGATTTCGCCCGCTCGCGCGCAGCCGTTCCGCGGCTTCGACCGTGGAGAGGCTTTCGTTCCAGAGCACGACCGGTTTGCATGTTCTCTGCCGCAGCTCCTCCGCGAAGCGATGGTACTTCTGGTCGTTCGCGGAGGCGTGCGTGCGGCTCGGAATGCCGAGCACGAACGTGTCGGCATCGAGCTCTCGGCCGAGGTTCGCGAGCTTGGCGATGACGTCGCCTTCGTTGCGAAGAACGGAGTGCGGCGTGGCCATCACGCCCGAGTCGCTGACGGCGATGCCGATGCGGCGGGTGCCGAGGTCGATGGCCAGGATGGGCACGCGCAGATTGTATCGGCTCCAATTACAATGCGCGGCGAGGCCCAGATGAAGAACTTCAACCTAGACGCCATCCTCGAGGCGATGCTGAAGGTCTCCGACCGCGTGTCGGACCTCAACTTCTCCGTCGGCCGTCCGCCGCAGGTGGAAGTGGACGGGCAACTCGTCGGCGTGACCTTCCCGGGACTGCCGCGGCTCACCCCCTTTCAGACCGAGATCATCGCCATGCACATGCTGCGCGGCGACCGCGAGCTGACGCGCACGCTGCTCTCGAGCGGCTCAGTCGATCTCTCGTATTCGATTCCGCAGAAAACGCGCTTTCGCGTGAACATCTTTTCGCAGCGCGGGACGCTGGCCATCGTCCTGCGCGTCATTCCGGAAGGCATTCCGACGCTCGCGTCGCTGAACATGCCGGCGGAGCTCGCGAACGTCGCCGGGCTGAAGAACGGCGTGGTGCTGGTGACGGGGCCGACCGGGTCGGGCAAGTCGACGACGCTCGCGGCGATCATCAATCAGATCAATCACGAGCAGGCGTATCACATCATCACCATCGAAGACCCCGTCGAGTACATGCATCGCCACGTCAAGTCGACCGTGAACCAGCGCGAGCTCGGCTCGGACACGAAGACCTTCTCGCTGGCGTTGCGTGCGGCGTTGCGCCAGGCGCCGAAGGTGATTCTGATCGGCGAGATGCGCGACGTCGAAACCATCGAGATCGCGATGGAAGCGGCGGAGACAGGCCACCTCGTGTTGTCGACGCTGCATACGATCGACGCGGCCAAGACCGTCGATCGCATCGTCGGCGTCTTTCCGAAAGACCAGGAACCGCAGATCCGCACGCGCTTCTCGCAGTCGTTCCGCTACGTCATCTCGCAGCGCCTGCTGCCGAAGATCGGCGGCGGACGCGTGGCGGCGCTGGAGATCCTGAAGTCGACGATGCGCACGCGCGACTACGTCGTGAAGGGCGAGAATGAGGGCCGTTCGCTCACCGATGCGATGCACGACGGATCGGTCGACGGCATGCAGACGTTCGACGATGAGATCGAGAAGCTATGGAACCGCGGCGTGATCTCGCGCGAGACCGCGCTGGCCTATGCGACGAACCCGACCAACCTCGCATTGCGAATGACCGACGAGCCGGAAGCGTCCTCGTCGTCGCAGAGCGGGGACTCGATGTTGTCGATGCTGGAGTAGCGATGATCCGAATCACGTGCACGAGTTGTCAGAAGCCACTCTCGCTCGACGAGACCAAGCTGCCGATGCGCGAGGTCGGCTTTCCCTGCCCCGTGTGCAAGGCGAAGCTCACTGTCGATCGCCGCCAGTTCGAGAATGCGCAGGAACAGCCGCCGGCCTCCGCGGCGCCGGTCCCGCCTCCGCAGCAGCATCACGACGAAGACGACCATGCGAACGATTTCGGCTCGAAGGCATTGATCGTCGGCGCCGATCACGCGGGCGTGCGTCAGGCGGCGAAACTGATCGGATACCTGCCCGTGCATCAGCCCGATCCGGTGAAGGCGCGCGAGTTTTTCAATCAGGAACTGCCGCAGGTCGTTTTTCTGCATCCCGCGGAGATGACGGCGCCGCCGCTCGAAGCGATGGGACCGATCATGTCCGTCGTGCCTGGGGAGCGGCGCAAGGCGTTTTACATCCTGGTCGCCGACAACCTGCGCACGCTGGACGGCAACGCCGCGTTCCTCTATGGCGTCAATCTCGTCGTGGCCACGAAAGACCTGGGGCAGTTTCCCCAGATCTACCGCGACGCGCACGCCGCGCACGAGCGCCTCTACGCGAGCATGAACGCGGTGCTGCGCGAGAAGCAACTGACGTAGCGCGCGCCACGTCAGTTACTGTGCCTGTACGCCGTCGGGGTACTGCACGAAGTGGCCTTCGGACAGGATGATGTCGCAGTCGAAACTACTGGTCATGATGCCGGCCGGCGCGGACGTGATGGTCGTATTCTCCGTCTTGTCGGCACCATATGACTTTATTGTGTATGAGTCGGCGACATTGTCGGAGACGCGAAACTCCGTGTTCCAGCCGTCATAGACGGGAATCTTCTTGACGTAGGTCGGCGTGAGCATGCCGGAGACCGAAGTGACGCCCGTCGACGGCGAAGGCCACGACACTCCCGCCGCGTTGTATGCGCCGACGTCCGTCGCACGTGATTCCCACGCCGTGGCGATGGTTCGCATGTCGGCCATGGTGCGCTTCTGACGCGTGCGCTGCATCGCGGTGAGCAGGTTCGGTATGGCGATGGCAGCGAGGATGCCGATGATCGCAACGACGATCAGCAACTCGATCAGTGTGAATCCTTTTTGTTTCATCCACGAGCCTCGTTTGAGGGTTCTCTCATCTCGAGAACAGCGATGTTGAGCTGACGATCGACCCGTAGAAGAACGGGCGCCGGAGCGGCGCCCGTTCGCAGGTTTCAGCGATTGGCCAGAGAATTACTGTCCCTGGACGCCTTCCGGATAGACGACGAAGCTGCCATCCGAGTAGATGATGTCGCAGTCGAAGTTCGTGGTCGTCACCGCTGAGGCGGCCGTGGCCGAGGTGTAGCTCTCGGTCTTGTCCGCGCCCCAGGACTGGATCGCGTACGAGTTCACGGTCGAGCCGACCATGATTCCGTTGCTCCAGCCGTCATACACCGGCACGTTCTTGACGTAGGTCGGCGAAAGGATTCCGCTGAGCGAGCTCGCCGAATCGTCGGTCGACGGCCACGAGATGCCGGCTGCCGTGTACTGGTTCACGTCCGTCGCACGCGCTTCCCACGCCGACGCGATCGTGCGGATGTCGGCCATCGTCCGCTTCTGACGCGAGCGCTGCATCGCGGTCAGAAGGTTCGGAATGGCAATGGCAGCGAGGATGCCGATGATCGCGACGACGATCAGCAGCTCGATGAGGGTGAAACCTTTCTGCTTCCTGTTCATTCAGATCTCCTTTACCGGCGCCACCATCGCAATCGGGATACCACGGCCCCTGCCGAAACTCAGCCTATGTTTTCAATGACTTGCGAGAGGCTGAGGCCGTGTCGTGACACTTTGTAGACCGGCCTTCTGACAATTAGTGTCAGCGTGTCCCGCTCCAGACGCGGATCACGTTCTTCATGTATTCGACCCCGTCCATGAAGAAATCGAGCCGGATCCGTTCGTTGGCGGAATGGATGGAGATCGACTGAAAATAGTCGACCGCGTATGGCGAGATGCCGTAACAGATGACGCCGTGCGGACGCAGAAACCGCGCGTCGGTGCCCGAGCGGTAGAGGAGCTGCAGGCCCGCTTTCACTTTGTAGCGTCGTTCCGCTTCATCGCGCAGGATCGCGAACAATCGCGTGTCATCGCGCGAGACGGGGACCGGTCCCTGCTGGCCCAGCACCTCGCCGAGGCGCGCGCCATGCCGCGCCACGACCTGCTCGACGAACGCGATGCGGTCCGCGGGACGCTCGTCGGGAAGGTTTGCCTGCGTGACCGTCATCGTCCAGCGATCGCCGGAGCGCTGCGGCGTCGAGACCCATAGCGAGTTCTGCGTGAGATCGCGATACGGCACGGGCAGCCGCCAGAACTCGCCGCGGGCGATGTTCGCGTCGATGTCGGCGAGCATCGGCTTGAACGCGATGCGCGTCGGGGCGAGATCGCGGAAGAAACGCCGCACCACCGGCAACACGCGTTCCGGCTCGCGGGGAAACATGTACGGCTCGAGCGCAATACGCGCGCGCTGCATCGACGCGAGATCCGGACCCTCGAGCGTGAACACGACCTGCTGTTTTCCTCCGACCTCGATCCCGAAGTACGTCATCTCCTCGCTCATCATCTCGGTGACCCCACCCTCGGTGATGCCGTACTGCACGCCGTCGAAGACGTCGGGCCGATGCGCGAGGAGCCACTGCATCCCGAAGTTGCTGCCGGTCTCCTCGTCCGCGGTCGCGAGGAACACCAGATCGTGCGCGGGGGCGCGGCCGCTGCGCGCGACGTCGAGGAACGCCAGCATCTGGCAGATCGTCAGCGCCTTCATGTCCAGCGTTCCGCGGCCGTAGAGCATGTTCAAACCGATGACGCCGTCGAACGGAGCAACCTGCCATCCGTCACCGGGCGGAACGACGTCGATGTGATTGAAGAGCAGCAGTCCTTCCCCGCGCGCTCTGCCGCGGATGCGCGCGTACACGTTGAGGCGATCGGGTGCCGACTGGATGAGCTCCGCCTCGACGCCGTGTTTGCGCAGGTATCCGGCGAGCCAGCGCGCGCCTTTCGCCGCGCCCGCGGGCGTGGACGTGTCGATGCGCACGAACTCCTGGAGCAACAGCACTTCGGGCGTGATCTTCGCGACTTTCGGGATGTAGCGACGGTCGCGCTCGAGCGTTTCTTCGAGGTCCCGCGACCACCACGCGATGCCCGCCGCGCCGGCGGCGAGAATCAACACGACGATCGCCGCGGCGATGCGCTCGTTGCGATGGCGTCGTTTCTTTCGCGCCGCTTCGCCGGCTTCGACAGTGGTCATGCGAGCAGTCTGCGTCGCGGAATCACAGCCGCGATGATGAGCAGAACCGCGGAAACGATCGAGATCTTCGCGCCGCCCGCGGCGAGCGGATTGCGATAGTGCATCTCCACGCGATGGCGGCCCGCCGGCACCGGAATGCCCTGGAAGCCGATGTTCGTCACGATCGCATCGACCCGTTTGCCGTCGACGGTGATGCGCCAGTACTTGTGCGGCGTCACGCTCATCACCAGGAATCCGCGGCCGCCGACGCTCTCGACGTCCAGCGTGGCGGTGTTCGCGGTCTCGCGCCACGAATGCACCACGCCGCGCGCGGGCACGAACGCCGGTCCCATCACGAACGCGACGTTGGAGGAGAAGCTGCCTTTGGAGAGATGCCGTACGAAATCGTGGCGGTTGTCGATCGTCAGCAACTGATCGGCGAAGTAGTAGCGAGGCTGATGGTCGGCTTCGACGAACTGGATCGGATCGGCCTTCTCCATCTTGCCGCCGACGCGTTTCTGTTCCTGATCGAATGGTTTGTAGACGCCGCGATACCACGCGTTCGACATGGCCATCATCGGCACCCACCAGTCGCGGCGGCCCGAGCGCTTCATCGCCCAGGTCGAGTCGATGAAGTCGAGTGTCGGCAGCAGCGCGGTCTTGTCGTAGTCGCGCTCGATGACCATGTTCAGGTCGTACGCGACCGGCGTCATCGGGAAGATGCCGTTGCGCACGATCCAGTACACGGCGGCGCCCGTGGAGAAGTACTTCTTCGCCACCGCCTCCTGGCCGTACCAGTCCGCCTCGTGAAAGATGCGGAACGGCGTGCGGTCTTTCGGTAACGCGCGTAGCGCGGGCGGCGTCGTCGTAAAAAACTCCGCCGGCATGCGCGGATTCACCTCCTCGGCGAGCGGCGCGAGGTCGCTCACCATGAAGACCGCGAGCAGCGCGATCCACAGCGGGCGCCGCACTTTCGGAGCGAACCACAGCACCGCGAACAGCACCAGTCCGCGGACCAGCGCGATGATCCACGTCTGATACGAGAGGTCGAGGATTCTTCCGGACGACGACTGTTTGAGCCCCCAGATCCAGGAGAAGGCCCGGTCGTAATACGGAGTCAGTCCCGACAGCGCGATCAGTCCCGCCACGACCGTGACTGCGGCAACGAATCCTAGGGCGGCTTCGCGAGTGGCGCGATCGCCGTCGAGCAGGCGGTCGAGCATCTGCGACGCCAGCAGGATCATCGCGAAGCTCGCGATGAGCACGAACTTTTCGGGATAGCGGATCGAAGTCGCAACGCCGGCTTCGTACAACGCACGCAGCAACGGCGTGTGTCCGCCCAGGGCGATGAGAAACGAGAACACGCTGACGATGAGCACGAACCGCCCGCCGCGCGGCCGCACGAAAATTGCGGCAGCCACCAGCGTGGTCATGAGCAGGCCGGGATAGACGCTGAAGATGAACGGCGAGCCCATGCCCGGATACAGGCCGCCACCCCAGTACCAGGTGATGCGGTCGACGGACATGTGGCCGAGGAGATTGGGATAGATGAATTCCGCAAACTTCGCCCACGGCATGCTCCACGCGCTGACGAGCGAAAAGTCGAACACGCGCGAGCGCGCGGAGTCGCCGACGTGATCGATCGCGGAGATCATCTGCGCCGCGCCGACCAGGAACCCGCAGATCGAGATCAGGCCGATGAAGACGACGCGCGTGAACATCTCCGGGATCGCGTACGTCCACGGCAGGTCGTGATCGCGCGCCGCGTACCACCCGCGATAGAGCGCGTACATGCCGAGCAGAAATCCGGTCTGCATGACCGTGGTGGGCTCGCCGACGATGAACTGCAATCCGAGAAACAGCGCTGCGAGCGCGAAGTCGCGCAATCGCGGCGCGAGCAGGAATCGCCGGACGAAGAGGCAGGTCAGCGGAAGCCACGCCGCGCAGAAAAGGATCGGCAGCAGGTTCACATACGAGAGATACACGCCGCCCAGTCCGAACGAGAGCGCGCCGAAGAACGCCGCCGGCGCGCGCAGAGCCATCGATCGCAGCAGCGCATACATGCCGAACAGGCCGATGTAGATGTGCACGAGGATATGCAGGCGATAGCCGAGGAAATAGTCGGGGAGGAGGATCAGCCAGGTGAGCGGATAGAAGACCTCGTGCTCGGGGTTCGCGGCGATCGGCTGACCGCCGCCGAATTGGCGGTTCCAGTAGGGGAACTCGCCGCTCATGACGATGTCGCGCAGGACCTGCTTGACCGGGTAGTAGTAGCGCGTGAGATCGCGCAGGTAAAAGTTGTGCGTCCCGATCAGAACGTCGTAGAAAAGGAGAGAGGCCAGGAGGCCGAGAATCGCGATCGCGATGGCGTCGTGTCGCCGGGATTCCGTCACAGGCCGCGCATTCTACTCATCGCATCTGTTCATCGCACGGGAGTGGCGCTCGGCGACGTTCCATTCGGAGCAGTGACGCGGTCGCGGAAGATCGGATGCGACCAGATCTTCTTCTTGTGCAGCTTGTAGAAGACCATCGTCTTGAGAATGGCCAGGCCGTAACGAGCGCCGCGCCAGAAGCCGACCTGCGAGGCCTCGTCGAAGTAGCGCGTGCGGATGGGCACCTCGCGAATGCGCAATCCTTTGGCGACGGCCTGCGCGATGATCTCGGTGTCGAACACGAAGTCGTCCGAGTTCGCGTCGTAGTTCACCGTCTCGAGGAAACGCTTCGTGTACGCGCGGAAGCCGGAGTGGTATTCGGAAAGATAGACGTAGAACGTCGCGTTCTCGACCATCGTCAGGAAGAGGTTCGCGAAGTACTTCCACTTCGGCATGCCGCCCTCGATGGGCCGCCCGCCGAGCATGCGCGAGCCGAACACGGCGTCTGCTTCGCCGCGCAGCAGCGGCTTGACGAGCTCCGGGATGATGGTCGGGTCGTACTGATGGTCCGGATGGACCATGACCATGATCTCGCCGCCCATCTCCTCCATCGCGGTGCGGTAGCACGTCTTCTGATTGCCGCCGTAGCCGCGGTTTTTCTGATGCACGACGGTGCGGATTCCGAGCTCGCGCGAGAGCTCGACCGTGCGGTCGCGCGAACAGTCGTCGACCAGCAGGATCTCGTCGACCCAGTCCTTCGGGATGTCGTCGTACGTGGCCTGCAGCGTCCGCTCCGCGTTATAGGCGGGAAGGACGGCGATCACTTTCTTTTCGTGCAGGGGCATGGCGGGCGGCGGGAGAATAGCATGGGCGCCAACGCCAGCAGCGCGACCGCGGACATGGCCGCGCCGGCGCTCACGAGCGGGTCGCGATAACGCATCTCGACGAGGTGGCGTCCGGGCGGCACGACCACTCCCTGATAGCCGATGTTCGCGACGACCGCGGACGTTTCCTGGCCGTCGATCGTGATCCGCCAGTTCTTGTGCGGCGTCACGCTCATCACCAGGAACGCGCGTCCGCGCGCTTCCACATCGATGCGCGCGGAATTTGCCGTCTCGCGCCACGCGTGGACGATGCCCGGCGCCGGCGCGAACGCCGGTTCATGGACGAATGCCACCTGCCGGCTGAATCGTCGCGAGCGCAACGCGCGCACGAACTCATGCCGGTCGCGAATGGTCACCAGCTCCGTGGCGAAGTAGTAACGCTGATAGTGGGGCAGCTCGAGAAACCGCACCAGCGCCCGATCGACGCCTCGCGGAATCCGCGCAATCTCCTCGGGGCGTTTGTACACGCCGACGAACCATACGTTCGACATCGCGGCGACGACGTGCATCCAATCCGCGGGGCGGTCTTTTTTTCTGGTGAGCTCCACGACCGATGTGCAGAAATCGCGTTCCGCGCGGAGATCGGATGCGTCGATGTCGATGTCGATGACCGTGCGCAACCCGAACGCCGACGGCAGCTGTGCAGGCAGGTTGTTGCGCAGTTCCCAGATGCGCAGATCGTCGGCCGGATCGATCCGCGGACCCTGCCTCGCGCTGCGAATCCAATCCGCGAACTGGAAGATGCGGAAGGCGTCGCGATTCGGCGGAAACCGCCGCACCGTTACCGGCGCCTCTTCCACGAACGACCTCGGCAATCGCGGCGCGATCGGCGAAACGTGCGGGACGAGATCGACCAGCACGAAGGCGACGAACAACGCGATCCATGCGTCACGCCGCGCGCGTCCGACCGCGCGCAGCAGTACGAACAACAACGCGGCGCGAAGTGCGGCAAAGAGCCACTCCTTCTGCGAGATCGCAATCATGTTGAAGATCGGTTCCTGCGCGTCGATCTCGTACAGGCGCCGCAGCACCGGTTCATACGCGGGCAGCCATGCCGCTGCCGCGAGGGCGAACGCGACGAGTGAGATTGTTGCTGCGACCGCGAGCGCCGCGCGGCGGATGCGCGCGTCGCCGTCGAAGACCCGCTGCAGTGCATACGCGGCGAAGACGATCGCGGCGAACGTCCCCATCACCACGAACTTTTCCGGAAAGCGGATGAATCGCAGCATGCCTGTTTCGTGCAGCGCGGCGAACAGCGGCGTGTTTCCTCCGAGCGCCAGGGCGATCGAGATCGTGGTGAGACTGGCGAAGAGCGCACTGCCGCGCGCTCGTGCGAACAAAGCCGCGAGAGCGAGCACCGCGACGGCAAGGCCGCTGTAGATGCTGAAGAAGAGCGGCTGGGAATGCCCGTCGAACAGGAGGAGCGAGGCCCAGATCGGCGTCTGGCCCATCGACCAGCGGCCGAGGATCGCGGGGAACAGCGGCTCGGCGAGGCGCAGCGGCGGCATGCTCCAATCGGTCAGTTCGTTGAAGTCGATGCCGCGTCCGCGTCCCGATTCGCGAAGGTGATCGAGCGCCGGCAGCGTCTGCACGGACGAGAGCAGTAACGCCACGATCGAGATCATGGCCACGGCGCCGATCGCGCGCACCACGCCTCGGCGGCGGCCTTCACGCCACCCGCGGCCGATGGCGTAGCAGCCGAGGATGATGCCGGTTTGCAGCGCACTGACCGGCTCGCCGATCACGAGCTGCATGCCGAGCGCGCAAGCGGCCAATGCGAAGTCCCGCCGCGCGCGCGTGATGAGGAATCGTCGCGTGAAGAGGCACGTCAGCGGCAGCCAGGCCGCGGAGTAGAGCAGTGGAAAGAGATTGAGCATCGACACGATCACGCCGCCGATACCGTACGAGAGCGCGCCGAATGCCGCGGCCGCGCGGCCGGTGCGCATCGAGCGCAGCAGCGCGTACATCCCGAAGAGCGCGAGATAGACGTGGATCAGCGCGAGCAGATTGAAGGCGCGCGTGAAATCGGGCAGCAGGATCAGCCACGTGAGCGGATAGAAAACCTGATGCACCGGATTCGCGGCCACCGGTTGACCGGCCGAGATGTACGGCGACCAGTAGGGGAACTCGCCGCCGAGGACGATTTCGCGCAGGACGCGCTTGCCGGGGTAGTGATAGAGCGCGACATCCCGCATGAAGAGCGTTTGCGATCCGAAGAGGATGTCGCCGAAGAGAATCGTCGGCACGAGCGCGAGGAACAGCAGCGTGCCCGCTCCGCGGCGTGTTTCCGGACCGGACAACATCATGGATGAATCGCCGCCGCTTCCGCGCGCGCGGCTTCCGCTTCTTCGGTGCGTCCGACGCGCTGGAAGTACTCGGCTTCGTCGCGCAGAAGACCGATCGTGTCGCGTGCGGCGGCGGAGGTGAGCTCGCCACGGACGTGCCGGACGAGCATCGCCCGCGCGACCGCGTCGTCATACCTCGGATTTAGACCGCACCACGCGTAGAAGATCGACATGCCGAGCAGATACACGGTGGCGGCGACGGTCCCTGCTTTTCGGCCCACGAAAAAGATCAGCGCGGCCACGATCGTGGCGACGAGTGCGGCCACCAGCACGGTTCCGCGCAAGTTCGGTGGAGAGAAGGCGAGGAACGAGCGCCACGACGAATCGGCGATCGCCCTCTGAAACGCGGCGAAGAGCTCGTCCGGCGTCTGGAAGCGATTGAGATTGAGGTGTGTCGCGGTGATGAGCAGCGCTGTGGTGTAGGCAGCCGGCACGATCACGGTGATCGCGCCGAGCCACCGCGGCAGACGATGCAGCACGGCGGCGATGCCGACGATGAAGAAGATCGTGCAGCTGTCGAAACGGCGTTGTCCGAACGACGCGCCGCCCCAGAACCAGCGTTCCAGCACCGATAGCACCAGCCACTGTGAGGCGAACGTCCAGAGACCGGCGCGGGCGAGACCGCGATCGTGGCGATGCAGCAGGAACAACCCGGCGACCGCGATCAGGAGCAGCGGTGTCCACGTTGCGAGCCCGTGATACCAGGAGAACATCGTCTCCAGCGGCCGGAAGCGCGCGAACATCTGCCACGAATGCGCGCGGCCGCCGATGTTCACAAACACGAGCGGACCACCGTACAGGATCGTGCTGACGAGGAGCTGCGGCAGCGCGGCGATGAGCGCGCCGAGGAGCAACGCGTGTGCGCGACGAAGGAGCGCGCGGAGATCGGCGAAGAAGAATGGCACGAGCGCGATGGTGACGTTCTGCGGACGCACCGCGCACGCGAAACCGATCGCCAGGCCGATAGAGAAGACGCGCGCCAGCGTGAGCTCTTCGCGCAACCGGAGCGAGAGCAGCACGACACCCGCACACGCGGCGGCGCTGATCGCATGCGACATCGACGCGTGCAGCAGCGAGTACCACGCGAGCGGCGAGCCAAACCAGATCGCGATCGCCGCGGCAGCGGCGATGCGATTGCCAAACTGGACGCGCGCGAGACGCATCCCTGAGAGCAGCACGAACAAGCCGGCCAGCGCGCTCGTAAACGCGATCGCGGCGATCGCGTGCGTGTTGAATCCCTGATGGGCGCCGCGTGTGAGAGCGTTGGCGGCGACGAATGCCGGATACCACGCCAGCGACGCGCCCACCGTCCAGTGATTGCCGAGATGACCGGTCTCGGTCACATCCTTGAACAGCAACTGTCCGTCGCGAATGAGACCGGCCTGAGCCCACTCGTCGAAGAAGAGCAGGTCGCGATCGAACCAGGTCGAGGTGAGATAGACGAAGTAGCCGACGCCGTCCGCGCGGGTCAGGCCGGGCGTGAGCCAGAGCAGCGCCGTCAGGAGCCAGACGGCGACAACTGCGCCAGTTCCTGCCGCACCCGCTCGCTCAGCGGGACTCCAACTGCGTCGCATGCGCGTGCGATCGTCTCATACGCTTCGCGCCGCTTGCCGTGTCGCAGCATCTCCAGAATGCCGGCGGCGATGATGCCGTCGAAGAAACGCTTGCGATCGACGTCGGTCGGCAGTTTCGCTTTCGCGCCCTCGCGCAGCGTGGCCAGCACGTCGTTGATTTCCGCGTATTCCGGTCCGATCGCGCGCTGCAGATCCTCTTTCAACGTGCGCGCGATGGCCGGCGATTTGCCGCCGGTCGACACCGCGATCTGAATCGAGCCGCTCTCCACGATCGCAGGGATGATGAATTCGCAGAGGGGTGTGACGTCGACGACGTTCACCGGAATGCGCCGCGCTCGGCAGTCGGCGGCGATCTGTTCGTTGACGCTGGTGTCGTCGGTCGAGGCGATGACGAGGTTCGCTCCTCCGAGATCGCCGTGGTCGTAGCGCTTGCGTTTCACGACCAGGCGTTCTTCGCGCGCCCAGGCCTCGATCTCGTCGTTCAGCTTCGGCGCCACGACCGTGACGCGGGCGCCGTACCGCATCATCGTCTCCGCTTTGCGCGCGCAGACGTTCCCGCCGCCGATGATGATGACCTCGCGGTTCTCGATGTCGATGTAGATCGGGTAGTAGGGGAACTTTTTCACGGGCTCAGTAGATCGGGAAGCGGTCGCACAACTCTTTCACGTCGCGTTTTACGCTCTCGATCACGCCCGCGTCGCCGTTCGAATCGAGCACGCGCGCGATGAGCGTGGCGATGGTCTTCATATCCGCTTCGAGCAGGCCGCGCGTCGTGACGGCGGGCGAGCCGATGCGCACGCCCGAGGCCACCATCGGCTTGTTCTGATCGAAGGGGATGGTGTTCTTGTTGACGGTGATGTTTGCCGCTTCGAGCATGTTCTGCGCGTCGCGGCCGGTGATGCCTTTCGAGAAAACATCGGTCATGAAGACGTGATTGTCGGTGCCGCCGGAGACGATGCGGAAGCCGGTCTCGCCGACCGCCGCCGCAAGCGCTTTCGCGTTCTTCACCACCTGCCCCTGGTACTGTTTGAAGTCTTCCGACAGCGCTTCCTTGAACGCTACCGCCTTCGCCGCGACGATGTGCACGAGCGGCCCGCCCTGAATGCCGGGGAAGACGGCCCGATCGACGTCTTTCGCATATTGCTCTTTGCACAGAATCAGGCCGGCGCGTGGTCCGCGCAGGGTCTTGTGCGTCGTGGTCGTGACGAAGTCGGCGTAGGGCACGGGCGACGGATGATGTCCCGTCACCACCAGTCCTGCGATGTGCGCGATGTCGGCCATCATCAGCGCGCCGACCTTGTCCGCGATCTCACGAATGCGCTTGAAGTCGATGACGCGTGAATACGCCGACGCCCCACAAATGATCATCCGCGGCTTCGACTCCTCGGCGATCCGCTCCATCTCGTCGTAATCGATCAGCTCATCTTCTTTGCGCACGCCGTATGCGACCACCTTGAAGTCGCGGCCGCTGTAGGAGAGCGGGTGGCCGTGCGTGAGATGGCCGCCGTGCGAGAGGTCCATCCCCATGATCGTGTCGCCCGGCTTGAGCATCGCGAAGTAAACGCCCATGTTGGCCTGTGAACCGGAGTGCGGCTGCACGTTCGCGTGCTCGGCGCCGAACAGCTCCTTCGCGCGCGCGATGGCGATGTTCTCGACGATGTCGGTCGGCCCGCAGCCGCCGTAGTAACGCTTGCCCGGATAGCCTTCCGCGTACTTGTTCGTGAAGACGGAGCCCATCGCCGTGAGCACCGCGTGGGAGACGTGGTTTTCGGACGCGATCAACTCCAGCGTGTCGTTCTGCCGTTGCGTCTCGAGGCGAATCGCGTCCGCGATCTCGGGGTCGACGGCATCGAGGCCGCGATGAAGAAAGTCGTGTCCGGTCGCTGTCATGGTCGCGGGATCTTATCGAAAAACGCGATGGCCGCGCCCGCGAGGTAGAGCGAGCCGGTGATCACAACCGCGCGCTCCGGTGCGTCGAGCGCCGCGCGAAAAGCATCATCCGGATTCGGGATGGGAATCGGGCCGTGAAACGAGTCCGCGCGCAGCGATCGCGGCGGATACGGCTCGGTGGCGATGATGCGATCGAACAGCGGAAAGAGGCGCGTGACGACGGCATCGACGTCCTTGTCGCTCATCATGCCGAAGACGAGCAGGCGCGGTCGCGGCACATGCTGCTCAAAGTACGCGGCGGTTGCGGCAACAGCGTGCGAGTTGTGGCCGCCGTCGATCCAGATATCCTTTTCATCGATCGTCAGATGTTCGAGTCTGCCTCTCCATCGTGTGTTGCGAACACCGAGCTCGATCGCCGTGTCGCTCGCACCGAGCTCGCGCGCGGCGCGCACCGCCAGCCCTGCGTTGCGCCGCTGAAAGTCACCCTCGAGCGGCGTCTCGTGCTTCTCGGTGACATGAATGAAGCGATTGCCGAACTGCTCCGCGCGTTTGCGGATCACCTCGAGCACGCGCGGATCGTCGTTCGAGGTGAGTGTGAGCGTCCCGCGATGGATCACGCCTGCTTTCTCTGCGGCGATCTTGCGAATCGTGTTGCCGAGGTATTCGGTGTGGTCCATGCCGATTGGAGTGATCAAGGCGGCGATCGGTTTCACGACGTTCGTCGCATCGAGCCGTCCGCCCATCCCCACCTCGAGCACGGCCACGTCGCACTTTGCGCGCGCGAATGCGAGGAATGCGATCAGCGTGAGCGCCTCGAAGTACGTCGGCGTGATCTCGCTCTTCAGCGTTTGCAGCGCGACGATGCAGTCGTCGAGCACTGCCGGCTCGATCATCTTGCCACCGATCGTCCAGCGTTCGCGCAACTCGACCAGGTGCGGCGAGGTGTAGTGCGCCGTGCGGCGGCCGTCCGCGTTCAGAATCGACGCGAGCATGGCCGAAGTCGAGCCTTTGCCGTTCGTCCCGGCTACGATGATCGAGGGATAGGCGCGGTGCGGATTGCCAAGTGCGTGCAGCAGCGTGCGCATGCGGTCCAGGCCGGGACGGATGCCGCTGCCCTGGAGGGAGTCGAGCCAGTCGAGCGGCTTCACTTGCTCAGTTTTACTTCGACGTGAAGATGCGCAGGAAGCGCGCGATGGCCGGCTTCATCTCCGCGCGCGGCGTGATGAGGTCCACCATCCCGTGCTCGACCAGGAACTCGCTGCGCTGGAACCCCTCGGGCAACGTCTGGCGGATGGTCTGCTCGATGACGCGCGGTCCGGCGAATCCGATCAGCGCCTTCGGTTCGGCGATGTTGAGATCGCCCAACATCGCGTAGGAGGCGGTGACGCCACCCGTGGTCGGATCGGTGAGCACCGAGATGTACGGAAGCCCGGCCGCGGCCAGCTTTGCCAGCGCGGCAGAGATTTTGGCCATCTGCATGAGCGAGAGGATGCCTTCCTGCATGCGCGCGCCGCCGGAGCAGGAGACGATGATCAGCGGCTCCTTCTTGTCGATGGCGCGCTCGATGGCGATGGTGATCTTCTCGCCGACGACCGAGCCCATCGAGCCGCCCATGAACGCGTACTCCATCGCGCAGATCACCACAGGCAACCCTTCCAGCTTGCCTTCCGCGCAGACCACGGCATCGCCCGCGCCGACGCGGTTCTGGTAGACCTTCAGGCGATCGGCGTAGCGCTTCGTGTCGCGGAATCCCAGCGGATCACCGGAGCGGATGTCGCCCGCGAATTCCTTGTACTTGTTGTCGTCGAAGAGGATCTCGAAGCGCTCGCGCGCGGTCAGGCGGAAGTGATACGCGCACTTGGGACAGGTGTTGAGATTGGCCTCGACTTCCTTCCGGTAGACGATCTCCTTGCAGTCGTCGCACTTGATCCAGAGCCCTTCCGGAATCGCGACCTGCTTCTCGACCGCCTCTTTGGGCTTCTTCTCCTTACGGAACCACGCCATGGGGAAGGGACTGTATCAGATGCGCGAATTGACACGGCCCGCCTGCGGTTGCATTGTGACGATATGGCGGAACCAGCAGGAAATCAGACCGGGACGCTGACCGCGGAGGAATTGCTCCACGAACTGGAAGCGCGGCGCGGGACACTCACGAACGCCGAAATCTTTGCTCTTCTCGCGCGCCTTCCGAAGCGGCCCCCACCCCCTCCCGGCCTGAGCTCGGCAGAGATCATCCGCGAGCTGCGCGGCCCTCTGCCCGAAGACGATCCGGAGTTTCAGAGGAACTTTGGTCGTCGTTGACGCCTCGGCGATCGTCGATGCGTTGCTGGGAGCCGAAGATGTCCTGCACGTACTGGAGCGCGATTCGATCCACGCTCCCGTGTCCGTTGACGCCGAAGTGCTTCACGCCATCCGACGCCAGTGGTTCGCGAAGTTGATCAAGGACCTCAACGCGTTGGGTGCGGTGGAGAGTTTTCGCGCCATGGACATCACGCGACATCCTGTGCAACCTCTTGTCGAACGCATGTGGGCACTGCGCCGAAACATCACTGCGTACGACGCCGGCTACGTTGCCCTCGCCGAATCGCTGCACGTCCCCCTTCTCACGCGCGACTGGCGCCTCGCGCATGCCTCCGGCCACGCCGCCGCCATCGAATACATCGCATAGAATCGCGCGCCCATGGCCACCAAGCCCCAGGCGGGCGAGAAGCTCATCGCGTCGAACAAGAAGGCTTTGCACGAGTACTTTGTCGTGCAGAAGCTCGAGGCGGGAGTCGTGCTCACCGGCACCGAGGTCAAGGCGCTGCGGGATGGGAAGGCGAACCTGAAGGACGCGTACGTCATCTTCAAAAACGGCGAGGCCTATCTGTTCGGCCTGCACATCTCGCCGTATTCGCACGGCAACATCCAGAACCACGAGCCCGATCGCACGCGCAAGCTGCTCCTCCATCGGCGCGAGCTCGAGAAGCTGCACGGGCAGACTGCCGAGAAGGGGCTGACGGTCGTGCCGCTGCGCCTCTATTTCAAGGGAGCGCGCGTGAAAGCCGAGATCGCGGTCGTGCGCGGCAAGCGCCAGTACGACAAGCGCGATACGGAGCGCGCCCGCGAGCTCGATCGCGAGGCCGCCGCCGCGATGAAAGAGCGCCACCGCTGATGGACTGTGGCTGCCGTACCACAGTCGTGACCTGTGAGGGCGACAGAAGTAGTGCTTCTACTGAGACCGGCTGGAGACGATAACCTTCAGCGAATCAGAGTGTTAGTTGTGAAACGGCTGACCTGCAACCCTGTGGCACCGGCCTCGCTCTAGCGCCACCCGACATGTTCGTCCAGCGCAAGACCATCAACACCACCGTCAGCATCACCGGCATCGGGCTGCACTCCGGGATCTACACCACCGTCGAGCTCCACCCGGTTGCCGCGGGCAGCGGCATCGTCTTCGTCCGCTCCGACCTGCACGGCCTGCGCATCCCGGCGCTGCAGGCCTCCACGACCGCGCTCGATCATGCCACCACCGTCGGCAAAGACGACGTTCAGATCGGTACCGTCGAACATCTCCTCTCCGCGCTCATGGCCTGCGGCATCACCGATGTCGACATCCACATCGACGGTCCGGAAGTGCCGATCATCGATGGCAGCGCGCTCCCCTTCATGCATCTCATCGACGCCGCCGGCGTCCGCGACCTCGGCACCGAGATCCCGGTCCTGCGCCTGCGCGAGCCGGTCGAGCTGATCGAAGGCGACAAGAGCATCCGCATCGTCCCGTCCAACCGCCTGGTCATCAAATACAAGATCGACTTCAACCATCCGGTCATCGGCCGCGAGTCGTTCCACTTCGATTTCGGCCACGACAACTTCCTGCGCAAGATCGCGCCGGCGCGCACGTTCGGCTTCATGCGCGATGTCGAAAAACTGCGGGCGGCCGGCCTCGCGCGCGGCGGATCGGTGGAGAACGCGGTGGTCCTCGATGACCGCGGCGTCGTCAACGGTCCGCTTCGGTTCAAGGATGAGTTCGTGCGCCACAAGATCCTCGACCTCGTCGGCGATCTCGCGCTGATCGGACGCCCTGTGGTCGGTGAGATCACGGCGTACAAGGCCGGTCACGCGATGCACTCCCGCTTCGTCGCGAAGGTCCTCCAGGCCGCCGCTTCGCAACACGACACCCGCGAAACCGTCGGCGCCCGCCAGCCCCTCGGCACCTTCGCCTGAGACGCGCGGATCTCGCGTGTGTGGTAAAAAAGCCACACGTGCGCTCGTCCTCTCTCTCCGTTCTCTTTCTTTTCGTCGCGATGTCAGTTGCCGCGGCGCCGAGGGCGGACATTGCGAACCTTGCGGCGAGAGGGGCGAATGGGAAGGTATCGGTGCGGTTCAATCTCGCAGGCGCATTCGCGAATGGCGAGGTCATCGATGCGCTGCAGAGCGGGCTGCCCACCAGCTTCAGCTACATCGTCGAGATCTTCCGCGACCGCCCCAACTGGTTCGATGACGGCATCGCGCGCGCGCGCATCGAAGTGATCTGCACGTTCAACTCGGTGACGCGCGAGTACCTGCTCAACTATCGCCGCGACGATCGACTCGTGCGCTCGGAAACGTTCACCGATCTCGCGGCGCTCGAGCGCGCGATGACCACGATCGATGAGCCTGACCTCTTCGACATCGGCAGGCGCAAGCCCTACAAGTTGAAAGTGCGCGCGAAGGCGGACCTCATGCGCGGCTGGCTGATGTACGTGATCCCGTGGGAAGTGTCGACGCGCTGGCGCGACGTGCGGGTGGAAACGACGCCGCCATGACCGTCCGCGAGCTGTTGCTGCGCTATCGCAAGGACCCGCGCTTCATCGTGTCGGTGCCGCTGGTGATCCTCGCGGCGACGAGCCTGGTCTACTACGTGACGCAGCAGGCGAAGGAGCTGACGCCCGAGGCGCTGAGCAACCGGTTGCTGCTGTTCGTGTTGTGGAACATCAACCTGCTGCTGATCATCGGCATCCTCTTCGTGCTGCTCCGCGGCGTGGTGAAGATGGTGCTGGAGCGGCAGCGCGGCATCATCGGTTCCAGGTTCCGCACGAAGCTCGTGGTGACGTACGTGGCCACGTCGCTGCTGCCGGTGGTGATCCTCTTCGTCGTCGCCACCGACCTGTTGCGCGTGTCGATCGATCGATGGTTCGCGACGCCGGTGTGGACGATCCTGCAGAACAGCGAAGCGATCGCGCAACGCGCGCAGGATCAGGCGGCCGACATCGCCGGCGGCGCGGCGCGGGAGATCGCCGCGCATCCCGACGCGCGCGATCCAGCGCGCATCGATGCGGTGCTCGATCATGTGCGCCAGTTCCATCAGGTCGACATTGCGGCGCTCTATCACGACGGCATCCTCGTGAAGGCGCAAGCCAATCCGCGCGCGCCGATCGATCAGGTGGCCGATCCTTCCGTTCGCTTCTTCAGCGAAGTGGCGGCGAAAGGACGCGCGGTGAAAATCGACGTCGCGCCCGCGGGCAAATGGATTCGCACCGCCATCGCATTGCCCGACGACACGCGCGCCGTCGCGCTCGCCGGCGTGTTCATTCCGATTGCCACCAGCCGCATGATCGACGAGTCGATCATCGCCCATCGCGATTTCCAGCAGCTTCGCTCGCAGCGTTCGACGCTCAAGGCATCGCAGACGATGCTCTTCCTCGCGGTGACGCTGGCCATTCTGTTCGGCACGTTGTGGACGTCGATCTATGCCTCACGCCGCATCACCGTGCCGCTCAAGGCATTGGCCGAGGCGACGGCGACGCTCGCGGAAGGGAACGTGGGACATCGCGTCGACGTCACCGCGACGGACGAAGTCGGCAAGCTCATCGACTCGTTCAACGTCATGTCGTCGCAGCTCGCGCAGCAGCGCAAACAGCTCACCGAGACGAACCGCTTCATGGTCACCGTGCTCGAAAGCGTGGCCACCGGCATCATCGCCTTCAACGACGAGCTCGAGCTGCTGTCGATCAATCGCGCCGCGCTGCAGATGCTGCAGCTCGATGTGCCGGCCGAAGGCACGCCGCTCACCGAGTTGCTGCGCGGCGATCTCAAACCGATTGCCGCGGCCGTGCAGGAGCTCACCGCCGGACGCTCCCGAGCCCGTGAAGTGGCCCTGATCCTCGGCGGCGAGCTGCACTATCTCGAGCTCTCCGTCGCGCGATTGGGCAGCGGCTCGGGCTGGGTGCTCGCGCTCGAAGACTCGACGCAGCTCATGCAGGCGCAGAAGCTCGCGGCGTGGAACGAAGCGGCGCGCCGCATCGCGCACGAGATCAAGAACCCGCTCACGCCGATCCAGCTCTCCGCGGAGCGCATCGCGAAAAAATTCGGCAAAGACAATCCGGCGATCGAAGAAGGCTCGCGCATCATCGTCGACGAAGTCGGCCACCTCAAACGGATGGTCGATGAATTCGCGCGCTTCGCACGCATGCCTGCCATCCACCTGCGTCACGCGCAGCTCGCCGAGATCCTGCAACAGGCCGCGAGTCTCTACCGCAACGTCAAGCCGGACGTGACCATCGTCGTGGACGTCGCGCCCGAGATCGAGCTGCTCATGGATCCGGAGCAGATCCGCCGCGCGGTCGGCAATCTGCTCAAGAACGCGGTCGAAGCGACCGACGCTGGTGAGATCCGCGTTGCCGCGCGGCGCGGGACGCATCGCGTGATCATCGAAGTGGCCGATCCGGGACGCGGCGTGCCCGACTCCGATAAAGACAAGCTCTTCCTCCCGTACTTTTCCACGAAAGGGCGCGGCACCGGCCTCGGGCTGGCCATCGTCCATCGCATCGTGCGCGATCACGACGGCCAGATCCACGTGCACGACAACCATCCGAAGGGAACGCGGTTCGAGATCGAACTGCCCGCGTAGCTGAATGGCCCGAATCCTCATCATCGACGACGAGCCCGCGATCCGCACCACGCTGGCCAGCATCCTCGAAGACGAGGGACATAAGACCACCTTGTCGGAGTCGGGCGAGGAGGGCATCGCGCAGTACGCGCGCGACGAGTTCGATCTGATCCTGCTCGACCTGTGGCTGCCGGGCATCGACGGACTGGCCGTGCTCGAACGGCTGCGCAACGCCGGCGCGCCGCCGATCATCATGATCTCCGGCCACGGCAGCGTCGACGCCGCCGTCAAAGCCACGCGCCTCGGCGCCTACGACTTTCTCGAGAAGCCGCTCTCGCTCGAGCGCGTGCTGCTGACGGTCAATCACGCGCTCAGCGACCGGCGTCTGCGCGAACAAGTACGCGACCTCAATCGCCATCTCGCGCTCGAAGAGATCCTGATCGGCGAGAGCGATGCGATGAAGCGGCTCGAACAGCAGATCCGCAGCGCCGCGCCGTCGTCGTCGCGCGTGCTCATCACCGGCGAGAACGGCAGCGGCAAGGAGATCGTCGCGCGCACACTGCATCGGCATTCGCTGCGCGCCGATCAGCCGTTCATTGACGTCAACTGCGCGGCCATCCCCGAAGAGCTGATCGAGTCGGAGCTCTTCGGCCATCGCAAGGGCGCGTTCACCGGCGCGATCGACGACCGCAAGGGAAAGTTCGAGCTCGCCGACGGCGGCACGCTGTTCCTCGACGAAGTCGGCGACATGAGCCTGAAGACGCAGGCGAAAGTGCTGCGCGTGCTGCAGGAGCAGACGTTCCAGCGTGTCGGCGGACAGCAGACCATCAAAGTCGATGTACGCGTTCTGGCCGCGACGAACAAAGACCTCGAAGCCGAGATTGCGACCGGCAGCTTTCGCAGCGATCTCTACTATCGACTGAATGTCATCCCCATCGAAGTGCCGCCGTTGCGCGCGCGCGGCAACGACATCGTGCTGCTCGCCGAGCACTTCCTCCGCCGGTTCGCCGCCGAAGAAGCGCAAGCGAAGAAGCGGCTCTCCGCGAGCGGTGTGGCGAAGCTGAAGGCGTATCACTGGCCGGGCAACGTGCGCGAGCTGCGCAACGTCATCGAGCGGCTGGCCATCCTCCTGCCCGGCGAGACCATCGACGCCGAAGACATCCACCTCGGGACGCGCGCGGAAGTCGCGCCGGAGATCGCCTCGAACCTGCCGCTCAAGGAAGCGCGCGATGAGTTCGAGCGGCAGTACATCCTGTCGCGGTTGCGCGACTACGCCGGCAACGTCAGCCGCACCGCGGACGCTCTCGGCGTCGAGCGCAGCAATCTCTACAGAAAACTGCACGCCTACGGAATACGGGTGAAGCGTCCGTAACTTCAGATACGAAACGTCCGTACTACTACCAATAAAAGAAAACGAGGATTTCCCCGATGCGCATGAAGCTCGCCGCGATGGCAGCAGTGATGATGATTGCAGTACTGGCCGAAGGAGCGCCATCGAAAGCGGCGCAGGAATGGCGCAACGGACCGATCCGCTGGATCATGACCGGCGAGGAGCAGAAGGCGTGGAAGTCTGTCGCCACCGATGCCGACGCCGCCGCGTTCATCGACCTTTTCTGGGCGCGCCGCGATCCGACGAACGGCACTTCGCGCAACGAAGCACACGAACGGTTTCAGCAGCGCGTGCAGTACGCGGACACGAACTTCGACGAGGGACGCCGCCGTGGCGCGATGAGCGAGCGCGGCCAGATCTTCGTCATTCTCGGCCCCTCGGTCGCCAACGAGTCCAACAACATGGCCATCTCCGGACCTTCGGGGATGTCCGACGCGTCGTCGCGGGCGAGCGACCGCCAGGTATGGGCGTACTCGCGCGAGTTCGCCACTGCGGTGGGCGTGCCGAAGCTCGAAGTGGCGTTCGTGCAGACGCCGGGGACGAAGCAATACGTGCGCGACATCCGCTTCGGCCAGTTCACCAACGCGCTGCCGAAGATCCTCGCCAATCAGATCGTCAACAATCTCACGGCCGTTCCGGAGTGGGCCGCGCCGATCGGCAGCGAAGTGTTGAAAGTCGCGGCAACCCCGCGCGTGGCTGCAAAGGCGTCCGGCAAGATTGGCCGCGTGCTCCTTCTTGGCGACCTCGGGACGCTCGATCTCGATGCGGCTACCGATCCCTTCACCACGCTGCAGCCGGTGAACGAGTTCGCGGTCGATGGCGAGCTCGCGTATCTCATCGAGTACTGCGGAAACAACGGAGCGCTGCAGGTCGACCTGAAAGTTCGCGACCTCACGTCCTCGTCGGAGCTCGAGCCGGCGCCCGTGAAAGCGGTCGCTGGATGCGGTGCAGTGCCGGGCATGATGTCGCTCGCGGGTCTCAAGCCGGGCTCCTACGAGCTCGAGATTGCGACGACCGAGGCGAACGGCGGAAAGCTCGCGTCGAAGACGAAGTTTCAGATCAAATGAAGTGGAAATAGACCCCGTGCAGATGGCGTTCGTACGGACGCTTGACAGCGGAGAGGTGGCTGACTAGAGTTCGCCGTCGCCGCACGCAGCAAGCGGGAATAACTCAGTTGGTAGAGTGCGACCTTGCCAAGGTCGATGTCGCCGGTTCGAGTCCGGTTTCCCGCTCCAATAACAATTGACCTGAAGGGCCGCGAGCAATCGCGGCCCTTCGTGTTTCAATACTCCTCCATGAACGAACTGCGCGGCGCGGGAGGTACCGACGGCGGAATCGCCTCGTTCGCGATCGGCTTCCTCATGGCGGTCGCCGGCGCATACCTGCTGACCAACCAGGTCACCGTCACCAGCGGCTATTGGCGTCTCTGGGGCTACAACGCGTTTGGCCTGTCGCTGCTGCCGTTCGTGGTCGGCATCGCATTGCTCTTCTTCGATGGCCGCTCGATCCTCGGCTGGCTGCTGACGATCGCCGGAGCGGTGATCATCTTCGCCGGCATCCTCACGAACCTCGACATCTATTTCCGTCCGACCAGTCTCTTCAACACCATCCTCATGTTGGTGCTGCTGTTCGGCGGCATCGGGCTCGTCGCGCGTTCGTTGCGTCCCCAGGGGTGATATGAGCGCGGCACAACCCGGTCTCGCCCCCGGAACGCTGCTCGACGGCAAGTACGAGATCGTCAGCCTGCTCGGGATCGGCGGCATGGGCGAGGTCTACAAGGCGCGTCACGTTCACCTCGGCGCATTCCGCTGCATCAAGTTCGTCAAGGCTTCGCTGCTCGTCGACGATGGGTATCGCCAGCGCTTCCTGCGCGAAGCGCAGATGGCCACGCAGATCCACCATCCGAACCTCGCCGCAGTGCACGACTTCTCGATCCTCGAAGACGGCACGAGCTACATGGTCGCGGAGTTCATCGACGGCACGACGGTGCGGCAGTGGGAGACGGCGAACGGACGCTTTCCGCTGTCGCTCGCGGTCGAGGTGACGATGCAGGTGCTGGGCGGCCTCGATCACATCCATCGGCGCGGCCTGCTGCATCGCGATGTCTCCGCCGACAACGTGATGCTCTCCTTCGACGCCGACGATCACCTCCTCGTCAAGATCATCGACCTCGGCGTCGCGAAGGACATGCGCACGCCGGACATCTACACGACGCACGACGGCATCTTCATGGGCAATCCGAAGTACATGTCGCCCGAGCAACTCGGCGAACTGGAGAAAGGGGAGTCGCTCGACGGCCGCACCGATCTCTACTCGCTGGGCGTCGTGCTGTACGAGATGCTCACCGGCGTACCACCGTTCGTCGCGAAGACACCGAATCTCTACATCGTGAAGCATCTCACCGAACCGCCGCGCACGTTCCAGGAAGCGGATCCGACGCTCGATCTGCCCGCCGCAATCGAGGCCATCGTGATGCGCGCGCTGGAGAAGGATCGCAAGCGCCGTCACGCATCGGCGCGCGCATTCGCGGAGGCTTTGTCCCCGTTCGCTGCGAAGACCCCGGTGGCCTTCGGCCGCACCGGCGTGCCGATCGCGGAAGAGAAACCCGCGGTAGTGGACGCCGTCGACGACGAAGCGGAAGCGGCGTGGCAGGCGGCGGTCGCGACGGACACATACGCGGCGTATCGCGACTTCCGCACACGCTTCCCGAAGCATCGCGCCGGCGAAGCGGAGCGCGCGCTCACCGAGCGGCTGGCGTTCGACGGCGCCTCGGCGATGGATACCGAGGAGGCGTGGAACGTTTATCTCGAAGCATGGGCGGGCGATCGTCACGCCGACGAGGCGATCGCGCGACGTGAAGCTGCCGCGGTACGCGAGGAGACCGCGTACAGCGTGGCGATGGAGATGAAGAGCCCCGTCGCCTGGCAGGCGTACCTCGACGAGTTTCCGGATAGCGATCGCGCGCACGAGGCGGAGAATCATCTGCGCGAGGCGCTGGCGTTCGAGGAAGCGCGCAAGATCGACACGCCCGCGTCGTGGGGATTGTTCCTGCTCAATCACGCGAACGGTCTGCGCGAGTACGACGCGCGCGAGCGGCTGCATTGGCTGGAGACCGCCTCCGAGCGCAGAGCGCTGGCGCGGCGCGCGATCATCGAAGGCGACTTCAACGCCGCATTCGAAACAGGCACCGTGGACGCGTGGGATGAATGGCTGAAGACCTATCCCGATGCGCCGATGATCGCCGAGGCGCGCCGCGCACGCGAAGAGGCGGCACAGTTCGAGCTCGCCGCGAGTGCCGATACGAAAGTGATGTGGCGCGCGTTCCTCAAAGCCTGGCCGGACGGACGTCACGCATTCGACGCCGAATTGCGGTTGCGGAGTTAGCCGCGCCAAACCCAGGGCCGCTGCGGATCGGCCATCGGACGGAACGCGTCCTCATAGTGCGTGACCACGAACCAGCGTCCGTTCCAGAGTAGCGAGAGGATGTCGTAGCGCAAGCGCACTTCCGGATGCCGCGCCGCGTATTGATCGCCGAGGCGGATGAGGCGCTCGCGCTTGTTGCGATCGACGGCTTCGTGGCCTTCGCCCGCGACCAGGCTTTGTCGCGTCTTCACTTCGGCGATGACCACCATGGCGCCGCGTTTCACGACCAGGTCGATCTCGCCGGCGGGAAGGCGCACGTTGCGGTCGACGATCGAATAGCCGCGCAGGCGATAGAACCAGGCCGCGCGGCGCTCGCCGCGAGGTCCCAGTTGTGCCACCGGGAGTTTTCTAGGGGCGAATAGCGCGAGGAGGAGTCTCAAAGTCTCAGAGTCTCAGAGGGTTCGGCCGCACACGCAGCGCCAGAAGGATACCCTCTGAGACTCTGCGACTCTGAGACTCTCACTTCCGGTGAAAGTGCCTCTCGATGTCGATGTGCTTGATGTCGACGATCACCGGCCGCCCGTGCGGACAGGCAAACGGATTCGACGAATCGAGCAGCTCCGAAACGAGGCGCGCCATTTCTTCTCCCGACAGCGGGCGATGCACTTTGATCGCGGCCTGACAGGCGAGAGAGGCGGTGATGCGCTCGCGCACGCGCGTCACGTGCGACGATTTTTCCTCCAGCGACGCGTCGATCAGTTTGCGGAGGAAGGTATCGAGGTCGTGACGCATCAGCTCCGGTGGGACGGCGGAGATCGCGAAGGCGTTGCCCGAGAAGCGCTCGATGTCGAAGCCGACCGCGCGCAGCTCGTCGAGATGCGACTCCAGCACCGCGCATTCGGCGGCGCCGGTCTCGTACAGCGTCGGCGAGAGCAGTTGCTGCGACACCGGCTGCCGCGCCTCGATGCGCTCGAGATAGCGGTCGTACAACACGCGCTCGTGCGCGGCATGCTGGTCGACAAGGCGCATCCCACCCGGTGTGTCCAGGAGGATGTAGCTCATGCGGTACTGGCCGATGACGCGGCCTTTCAGATCGCCGAGCTGCGGCGCCTGCTCTTCCTCCACCAGCGTCGTCGCCCGCGCGTCGGATTGCAGCACCGGCGGCTGGATGATAGGTGGCTGAACCAGCGACTCGCGCTGGAACAGCGGCGTGAACGCGGGCGTCCAGCGCGGAGCGGGATCGTCGTAGCGCTGGGGCGCGAACAGCTGCGATGGCGAGGTCTGCCCGCCGCGTAAGACCGGCGCGTCGCGAAGGATCGATTCTTCGCGAATCAGCGTCGCCCCTTCCTGCCCTCCGCCGAGCGCCCGCTTCACGGCCTGCTCGACCGCCACGTGCACTTGCGACGATTCGCGGAAGCGCACTTCCGTCTTCGCCGGATGCACGTTCACGTCGACCGCTTCCGGCGGGACCTCGACGAAGAGCACCAGCGCGGGATGTCCGTCGAAGTCGAAGGCCTCGCACGCGCGATTTGCGGCGTGCGTGAGAACGCGATCCTTGACCAGGCGTCCATTCACGAAGAAGAACTGATTGCGACGGCTGCCGAAGCGCAACCGCTGCGTCACGTAACCGGTGACGCGTGTGATGCCGATCTCCGCGTCGACATCGGTGAGCGATTCCGAGGCGTCGCTGCCGATGACCTGCAGAACGCGCTCGCGGCTGCTCGGTGCCGGCGGGAGGTCGAGCACGACGCGGCCGTTGTGCTCGATGCGGAACGCGCGCTCCGGCAGCGGCAGCGCGTACGACGAAACGATGGTGACGATCGAGCGGAACTCGGCGTCGGCGCTGCGCAGGAACTTGCGCCGGGCGGGGACGTTCTCGAAGAGCTCGCGTACGGAGATGGTGGTGCCGCGATCGCGCGCGGCGGGGCGCACGCTGCGCTGCCCGGTGAGCGGATCGCATTCAAGCTCGATGGCCGCGCCGGCATTGCCGTCCGCGCTGGTGAGCGTGAAACGCGAGACCGAGGCGATCGATGGCAGCGCCTCGCCACGGAAGCCGAGCGTGCGCACGCGCGTCAGGTCGTCGAAGTCGCGGATCTTCGAAGTGGCGTGACGCTCGATGGCCAGGAGAGCGTCGTCCTCCGACATGCCGCAGCCGTCGTCGCGGATCTCGATGCGCTTCTTCCCGCCGTTCTCGAGCAGGATGTCGATGGTCCTGGCGCCCGCGTCGATCGCGTTCTCGACCAGCTCCTTGACCACGGAAGCAGGGCGCTCGACGACCTCTCCCGCGGCGATCTGATTGACGAGATCGGAGGGGAGAACGTGAATCCGGGGCATGAATGCATTGTACGCGGGGCGTGCGCATCGCGGGGACGACGGCGTGCGAAGCGCGTACAGGCACATCCGTTGCTGCGAGCCGAAACATGCTGCGCCGTCTCGTCGCCCTGGCTGGATTCGTCACCGTCTTACTGCTGGCGCTGCTGCTCCTTTACCGCGTCTATCTGCACCACACCGCGGCAGAACCGTACGTCGACGACGAGCCCAGTATCGTCTCCGCCGACGTAAATTTTGCGAGTGGCATCTCGTAAGTCTCTGAAAAACTGCGACGTGCGAATGTGGCATGACCGCTGCTATGTCCGGGTGCAGGAGAAAGCAAATAACATGACCCGCACGATGACCAGAGCCGCCGCCCCCGCCATCCTGTTCGCACTTCTGATCGCGTTCAGCCCGATCGCCTCGGCAGCCTCTCCGGAAGCACTCGACCTCACCCCGAAGTTCCTCGCGGCCGGCGCCTCGCTCGACCGCCTGCAGGTGTATGAGATCGCCGGCATCGTGCTCATCCGCGGCCGCGCCGAGAACAAAGGCCAGGCCGAGAACCTCAGCCGCATCGCGCAGGGCCTCGGTTATGCGCGCGTCGCCAACCTCGTGCAGATCGTCGAGCACAAGGACGAAGAGATCGCCCGCCGTGCCGAAGTCGAGCTGGCGGTCAATCGCTCCCTCGACGGTTGCAAGTTCCACGTGACTTCCGAGAAAGGCAACGTCCGCGTGGCCGGCCTCGTCCGGCACGAGCTGCAGAAAGACGTCGCGGCGCAGGTTCTCCGGAATGTCAACGGCATCCGCTCGGTCGAGTTCGCGCTCGATCGCTTCTGATGGGAGTCCTACACATCTCCTGACGTACGAACGAAGGAAACCGCGGGCCCGCCAGAGCCCGCGGTTTTCTTTTTATCGAACGGTGCGAATGGCGAAGCGCACTTTCGTCGAGCGGTTGATCGCTTCCGGTCCCGCGAACGTATGCGCAGCCAGCACGCTCAGGTAGACGTCGTAGTCGCCGAACGTGATCGCCGACTCGGTGCCGATGCCCGCGTCCATCACCGGGTCGCCCAGAGCGCCCGTGTCGAAGCCGACACTGCCCACTCCGACGTAGCCGATGCCATAAAGCGTGTTCCAGTACAGCGGTCCCACTTTGTAGGCGCGGTTGCGGAAGATAGGGACGAAGACCTCGTTCGTGAGATGCACTTCGTGCGTGCCGATCGTGTCGTCGTTCGAGGAGATCGACTTGAGCGCTTCGCGGCCGCCGAGGCGGAAGAGCTCGTATTGCGGGACTTCGAACGTTTCCCATTCCGGCGTCGCATCGATGTCGCCGTCGCCGTCGCGGTCGCGCGGAGGAGGAATCGGGTCGACTTCGTTGCGCGCCAGGAACGTTCCCAGGTGCAGCCGCGTGAACACGAATGACGTCGACGTCAGATCGAAGCGCCGCAGCCCCTCGGCTTCGAACTTTGTGTATGTGTAGTCACCGGTGGCCACCTCGAAGGACTGCGTGATTGCGGCGGCGAGGCCGGTGCGCTGCGGGCCGATGTCGCGGAACGCCGTAAGGACGGGCGTGATCCGGCCGCGCTGCTCGCCGACGATCGCATTCATCCGCTCGTCGAACTGCGTTCCGTACTGATAGCCGATCTTCGTGTAGATGTTGTTCTTGCGGTTGTCGGGGCGGTCGGTGTCGCCGAACGTCAGCCGGTCGTCCTGCAGTAGGAAAAAGTACCGGTTGTTGTAGTCCTTCGGCACGCCCACGAGCAGCAGTCCGCCGCGAACGCGCTCGAATTCTTTTTCGCTGTCCGACGTGAGATCGGGGAACTCGATGGAGTCGAAGACGCCGATCCGGTAGGTGTAGTTGCGCGCGTAGTACTTATAGCGGAGGAACGTCGAGATATCGCCGTTGACGAACTCGTAATCGATCTGACTTTCGAAGAGCACATTGCGAATGAGCTTGCGCAACCGCACGCTGGCTTCGCCCTCGGGAAGGTAAATATTGACCGAGGGGAGCGAGTCGCGGCGCTCGTATGCGGCACTGGCGGCGTCGGACAGTACACCGGGAGTGGTGGGCGCAGGAGTGGTCTGCGGTTGCGGTGGGGGTGGGGTCTGGGCCGGGTCGGGCTGCTGCGGTGCCGCCGGAAATGACGCAAGAATTACCGCGAGAGCGAGCGCCAGTCGTCGATTGAGCATTGTCAAATCCGGTCCTTTTTCCGGCGGGCACAGTTATAACGCCTGACTCAAGCTATGGTAAAGTCAAGCACTTGAGGTCTTTACGGGAAAGACCGTCGATGGCTCTGGCACACGTTTTGTAGCGGCGCGGGCATTGTAGGCTGCGGACCATGACCGTGCGAGCAGTTTTTTAGGAGGTGTGACTTTGTTGCGTAACCAGCATCGGCTGCTGATTCCCCTGCTGTGCTTTATCGTCTTCGGTGCCACTGTCGCTGTGGCCCAGGACGTCACTCGCGAAGATCAGATCCGCTTCTTCGCCCCCACCCATTCGGGGCAGACGGGTCTGTTCGACACTGTAACGGCGGATACGCTCCGCCAGGGTAACTGGTCGTTCGGGGTGTACTTCAACGACTGGGACCTCACCGCGGGCGAGGCTCGTGAGTTCGCGCCCGATTCGGCGCGCGAATATCAGGATATGAGCTATGACCTGTATCGCCTCAGCGCCTCGGTCGGCGTCGGCCTGACGGACCGCTGGGAGATCAGCGCGATGCTTCCGTGGGACCGCATCGTCAGCAACGGCGACGACCGCGCGGGATTCATCAATGGTTTCCTGCATGAAGGTGCATTCACCGAGACCGGCCTGGGCGCGGTGCGCCTGGCCACGAAGTTCGGTCTCTCGCCGGTGGATGCCGATACGCGCTTCGCACTGTCGGCATTCGTCGACCTCCCGACCGGAGATGACGATACCGGCATCGCCACCGGCGGTACCGACTTCGGCATCGGCGGTCACCTCACTCGCGGCATCGGCACGTTGTCGGCCAAGTATGTCGCGCGCGGCGATCGCGAGAACGACGACGATCCGCTCGGCACGATCGGCGATGTCTCGATCCCGAACGAGTTCCGTCTCGATGCGGGCTTGAACGTTCCGCTGACGCGTTTCGGTCTCACCAACTGGATCAGCGAAGTGAACACGGTCTGGTACACGGGCGGCGACCGCGCTCCCGACAATCCGATCTTCCTCGTGACGGGTATCCGTCATTGGTTCGGCACCAGCGGCTGGGCGCTCAACGCCGGCGCGCGCTGGAACGTCGCCAAGTTCATGGACAACAACGACGAGTGCCGCTTCACGGAGCTCGACGACTGCGGCCTCTCCGGCCTGGTCGGCCTGACCTTCGCGCCGCTTGCATTCGCCGCCCCGGCGCCGCCGCCGCCGGCGCCGATTCCGGTTCCGGAGCCGCCGCCTGCGCCGGAGCCTGCCCCGGTCGTTCCGCCGGAGCCGCCGGTTGCGGCCCCGCGTGCGCCGGTCGACATCCGGACCGACGAGATTCACTTCGAGCCGGGCTCGGCGCGCCTCACGAACATCGCCAAGGCGATCCTCGACGAGGTTGCGCTGCGCATGAAGCAGGAGCCGACCGCTCGCGCGACCGTCATCGGTTACACCGACGATCGTGAGAACACCGGTGCGAACCGCGATCTCGATCGCCGCCGTGCCGAGGCTGTGCGCGATTACCTGGTGACGCGCCATGGCATCGACCCGTCGCGCATCGACGTGGAAGGCCGCGGTTCTGCCGATCCGGTCGGTGACAACGCCACCGCGGAAGGCCGCCTGCGCAACCGCCGTGTCGTGATCCGTCTGACCATGCAGTAGCAGTTGATGCAGCATTGACCCGAACGCCCCCGCGGTTCCCGGCCGCGGGGGCGTTTTTTTTGCTGTGCGGAGATCCATGCGCCGTTTTGCATTCACCCTCTCTCTCTCACTTCTGGCCGCGTGCGCGGCGACCACGCCGCAAACGACCTCGACACCAGCACCGACGCCGACACCCTCCGCGCAGCCCGCGCCATCCCGGTCGCCCAATGCGCTGACGCCGGTCGCGTCGCTGTCGCGCACGATCGCCGAGCCGCGCATCCGGGTCGGTCTGCTCAGCGACCAGTCCACCGTGACGTTTCCACGCACGGCGGACGGCTACTACCTCGTGACCGATAAGGGCCCGTCGCTGCTCAAGCGCGGTTTCACGGCCACCGCGCCGCTTGCGAATGCGCCGATCCGCTACGCGGTGCAGGTCAGCGCGATTTCCGATCAGTCGAGTGCGAATACGCTCGTCGAGAAGCTCCGCACGGAAACCGGCCTGCGCGTCGATACGGTCTTCGACGTCGCCAACGGCCAGTACAAAGTGCTCGCGGGCGACTTCGAATCATCGGAGGCGGCCACTCCGGCGCGGTCCAATCTCACCGAGCGCGGCTACGGCAAAGATCTGATGATCGTTCGCCGTCCTTCCGATCAGCCGTTCGAGAAGCGCATCACCATCATCGACGACGAAGGCGATCGCGCCACGTTCGAAGGCCCGTCGCTGGTGGTGATGCCCGCCGCCGCCGAGACCCTCACCATCGACAAGCAGCCGTATCGCTCGTCGGCGCGTCTCTTCATCAACGCGCGCGGCCTGATCAACATCATCAACGAGTTGAATTTCGAGGAGTATCTGTACGGCGTCGTGCCGGCGGAAATGGGCCCGTCGATCTTCGATGAAGTCGAAGCGCTCAAGGCGCAGGCCGTGGCCGCGCGCACGTACGCGATTCGCAACTTGCGGCAGTTCGAGAGCGAAGGCTACGACATCTGCCCCGGTCCAGCGTGTCAGGCGTACAAAGGGTTCGCGGCGGAGCACGAGCTATCGACGCGCGCGGTGCGCGAGACCGCGGGTTTGATCGTCACGATGAACGGCGAGCCGGTCGACACGCTCTACAGCGCCACGTGCGGAGGCGAGACCAGCGACGTTGCCACGATGTTTCCCGGCCGCAACGATCCGCACTTGAAGATGGTGAAGTGCGTCGAGCTGGAGATGAAGTCGATCGGTGGACGCGCCGACAGCGGCCTGCTCTCGGCGCAGCAGGTGGATGCGCGACTCTTCGCCGCGCTCGCGGGCCTGACCGAGGCATCGAGCTGGAGCGCGCGCGATGTTGCCAATGCCACCGTGGCCGCGATGAAACTGGCTGGGTGGACGGAGATGAACCAGCCGCTGCCTGCGTCATCGCGCCGCGGTGACGTGCTCGAGTATCTCGCGGCGATGATGGGCCTCGAGCGCGCCGGCCGCACGTTGCTCATGCCGGAGGACCGCCGGTACTTTTTCCCGCAGAGCCGGAACACCGAAGCGGTGCAGTTCGTGGTGGCGTCATTCCTCACGAAGTACGGCATCGAGCCGACGCAATACATCGATCGCGTTTCACTCGCGCAGGCCATGCCGCGCGAGGAACTGTACGCGCTGCTGCTGTCGTGGGTGCGCGAGCACACGGTGCTCACGAACGCCGAAGGAAAAATCTTCGCACTCGACGGCCGCCGCGTGACCTTGAAAGCGAAAGGGGAGACCTCCGCGCATACGTTGCCCGCGGGCATTCCGATCTTTCGCAGGCTCGGCGACCGCTTCCAGGAGTACGACGACGTGCCGGTGCTGATCGGCGATCGCATGACCATCGTGATGTCGCCCGGCAGGACGCCGGTCGCCGCGATCGTGCAGGCGAACTACGACGGCGCGTCGTTCGATCGCACGTCGAGCTTCGCGAACTGGACGCGCAGCTATCGCGCCGACGAGCTCGTGCCGTCGATCAATCGCCGCCAGCCGATCACGCGGCTCGTCGACATCCGTCCCGTCACCATCGACGCGGCGAAGCGCATCGCCGAGCTGGAGGTGACCGCCGAAGGCGGACGCAAGTTCATGCTGCGCGGCCTGCCGATCCGCTGGTCGCTCAACGTCCCCGACAACCTCTTTGTCTACGACAAGACCCGCGATCCCGACGGCGTCGACCGCTACACGTTCTACGGCAAGGGCTGGGGCCACGGCACCGGTATGTGTCAGGTGGGCGCGTACGGGATGGCGTTCCGCGGCTGGACGTTCGATCGCATCCTGCGGCATTACTACACCGGCGTGGAAATTACTCGGCGCTGATCGGGCGGTTGTCGGCGTGCGCAGCGCGTTAGGGCTCGCGTCCCAGAATCACCGTCGCCAGCGCCACCGCAATCCTGCGATCCAGCGCATCAGTCGTGAGGTCCAGCACGTCGACGGCGCCCTGTGCATCGGGGCGCCGGATGATCTTTCCCGCTTCAATGCCGCCGTATTCGATGCGAACGTTCGTCTCGAAGCGGCGATCGAATTTGCCGAGCGCCTTCCGCACCATCGCTCGGCTCCATGACTCTTCGCTCGCCTCGGCGAGCTGCCGCCCTTCCTGCATCACCGACCAGCGATGCCGGCCCAGTCGCGAGAACGGCGCGCGGCGCAGTTCGGCGAGCGTCGTGCCGTTCGGCGCGGAGACCGAGTAGCTCACGCTCGGAAACGTCGAGAGCTGCGTGAGCGTCAGCGCCGGATGGTGCTCGTCGTACAGCGTCACGTCGATGCGCGGCACGAGCAGCGCGATCACCAGCGAAAAGGTGAGCGTCAACGCCAGCACCACGAACGCACGTCCGGGAAGTTCTTCCTGCATCAGAAACAACACGGCCGCCAGTCCCGCGAGCGCGATGATCGCCGATACCAGCGCAGCTACCGTTCCCACCACGCTCGCGAAGCTGCGATACGAGAGCAAGACCTGGCCGTCTTCGCCGCGAATGTTCGCCACTTCTCCCGAGCGCAGCCCGGTCGTGAAGCGGTACCGCGTCGCCGAGAACGGCCCTCCGATGTGTGCACTGGGCCGGCCCGCCGTTCCAGATGGAGGAGGCACGTACGCCGGATTCGTTTCGAGCCTGGGCGGAGGAACGAACGGCTCAGTCGTAGGCTCGTGTTCCGCTTCCGCTACTCCGCTTTTTTTTTTAACTCCGCCGGATCCATCTTGTCGTGCGGCACGGTCTGCAGGTTCACGCGTTCGATGGTGGACGTCGGCATCACATCCAGCGCGCCGAGGTCTTCGGTCGGCGGCACCGGCTGATCGAAAGGCTCCTGCGATCCCGCCGCCATCGGCGCCGCTTCCGACTCGGTCGGCAATTCCTCGGAGAAACGTCCGTACGTGTTCCCCATGCGCAGCCGCGCGCCGTGGGTCAACGGCGCGACGCGGATGCGCTTGCCGTTTACGTACGTTCCGTTCGCGCTCGCGAGGTCATGCAGCACGAAAAACCCGCGCTCGAAGACGATCTCGCCGTGATGCCGGGAGACTTTCGGATCGCGCAGGATGATGTCGTTGCCTGGGTCGCGACCGAGGGTGAACGGTCGATGCGTCTGCAACCGGTAGCTTTTCTCCGCGCCGTCGAGGCCTACGAAGAAGATCTTGGCCATTCGCGCGCGATTCTAGCCTACTTGCCTGCTGCGGCCGATTTCGGAGACCAGCTCGTCGACCGTGAGCGGCTTGGTGAGCCACGAGCGGACGCGCGTGGGAAGCACGTTCGGCGCGGGCTGGCCGCTGATGACGATGATCTCGACGCCGTCGTCGATGTGGTCGTGATCGAGACGCTCGACCACTTCGCGACCATCCATGAGAGGCATCATCCAGTCGAGCAGGATGAAGTCCGGCCGCTCGCTGGCCACGCGATCGACCGCTTCGGCGCCGTTGGCCGCCAGCTTCACCTCGAAACCACGCTGGTTGAGTCCGATGGCGTACAGACGGCGCACGTCGGCGTTGTCTTCGACCAACAGCACTTTCGGTTTCAAGGCGGCTCCCATCGGGAGCGCAAATTTGCAGGTTGCAGGCCAGTAGGGGGAACGGTTCCTCGGGTTCCTCGGGTTCCTCGGAGTACCTCGGAGTACCTCGGAGTACCTCGGAGTACCTCGGCCTTATCCCCTCCGAGGAACTCCGAGGTACCCGAGGAACTCCGAGGAACTGCTTCATGGTATTCTCCCGCGCGCCTCGCAGACCTGCGACCAGGGCACTCCTATGAATGTAAAAAAACGTTTGTTGGATGGTGCGCGGATGAATCGCGCGATCCGCCGGATGGCCATCGAAGTCGTTGAAAAGAATCGCGGCTTGACCGACCTCATGATCGTCGGCATCCGCAGTCGAGGCGTGCCCATCGGCGAGCGCATGACGCGCGAGATCGAGCAGATGGAAGGGCAGCCTGTGCCGTTCGGCATCCTCGACATCACGCTCTATCGCGACGACCTCACCACCATCGCGCCGCAGCCGGTGGTGAAGCCGACCAAGCTGCCCGAGCCGATCGACGACAAGATCATCGTGCTCGTCGATGACGTGCTCTACACCGGCCGCACCGTGCGCGCCGCGCTCGACGCGCTGATCGATTTCGGCCGCCCGCGCCAGGTGATGCTGGCCGTGCTCATCGACCGTGGCCATCGCGAGCTTCCCATCCACGCCGATGTCATCGGCAAGACCGTCCCCACCGACGCTGAAGAGGTGATCAAGGTCAAGCTCGCGGAGACCGACGGCGAGGACGAAGTTCTGATCATGGAGAAGTGAGAATCTCAGAGTCGCAGAGTCTCAGAGGGGATTTCGATGATCACGCAGCGCGAGCGGATGACCCTCTGAGACTCTGCGACTCTGAGACTCGTAATCAATGCGCACGCCCACCTCCTCACTCCGAAGCAAAGACCTGCTGGGCATCGAGCCCCTCACTCCGGAAGAGATCGAGCTGATTCTCGATACGGCCGAGGGCTTCAAGGAAGTCAGCGAGCGGCCGGTGAAGAAAGTGCCCGCGCTGCGCGGCCAACTGGTCATCAACCTCTTCATGGAAGCGTCGACGCGCACCCGCGTGTCGTTCGAGATCGCCGAGAAGCGCCTCTCCGCCGACACGCTCAACTTCGCCGCATCGGGATCTGCCGTCGAAAAAGGGGAGACGCTCATCGACACGGCCGACAACCTCGTGGCCATGCATCCGAACATGATCGTGATCCGCCACAAGCATCCCGGCTCGCCGAAGATGCTCGCGGATCGTTATCCGAACATCGCCGTGATCAACGCCGGCGACGGCGCACACGAGCATCCGACGCAGGCGCTCCTCGACGCGTTCACCATCCGCGAGCGTCTCGGCCGCCTGCAAGGCGTGAACGTCACCATCGTCGGCGACATCAAGTACTCGCGCGTGGTGCGTTCGAACATCCACCTGCTCACGAAAATGAAAGCGAACGTGACGCTCGCCGCGCCGCCCACGTTGCTGCCGGCCGAGATCGAGAAGATGGGAGTGCGCGTCGTGCACAACCTCGACGAGGCCATCGAAGGTGCCGACGTCGTGATGATGCTGCGCATCCAGCTCGAGCGGCAGGGAAAGCTCAGCTTCCCGTCGCTGCGCGAGTACTACAACACGTTCGGCCTCACGCGCGAGCGTTTGCGCAAGGCGAAAAAAGGCGTGCTGGTCATGCACCCCGGCCCCATGAACCGCGGTGTCGAGATCGCCTCGGACGTCGCCGACGACCCGAATTACTCCGTGATCCTCGAACAAGTCACGAACGGCGTGGCCGTGCGCATGGCCGTGCTGTACCTCCTCGGCGGAGCACACACAACCGAATGAATCTCCTGATTACAGGCGCGCGCGTCGTCGATCCGTCGCAGGAGCTCGATGCGACGCTCGACATCCTCATCGAAGAGGGCGCCATCGCGCGCATCGACAAGAAGATCAAAGCGACGAACGTCGAGAAGCTCGACGCGACCGGTCTCATCGCCACGCCCGGCTTCATCGACCTGCACACGCATCTGCGCGAGCCCGGACAGGAGCACAAGGAGACGATCGCCACCGGCACGCGCGCCGCGGTCGCCGGCGGCTACACCGCCGTCTGCGCGATGGCGAACACCGTTCCGCCGAATGATGAGCGCGCGGTGACGGAGATGATGCGCGCGGAAGCCGCGCGTAACGGCTGGTGTCGCGTCTATCCGATCGGCGCCGTGAGCAAGGGCCTCAAAGGTGAAGAGCTCGCGGAACTGGCCGATCTGCACGCCGCCGGTTGCGTCGGCGTCAGTGACGACGGCAAGCCGGTGTGGAACGCGCAGCTCATGCGCCGCGCACTCGAGTACTGCTCGATGCTGGGCATGCCGCTCATCGCGCACGAGGAAGACGCGAACCTCGTCGAAGGCGGCGTCATGCACGAGGGCTACTACTCGACGCTCCTCGGCATGCGCGGCATCCCCGCCGCCTCCGAAGAAACACTGGTCGTGCGAGACGTGATCCTCGCGCGTCTGACGAATGCGCATGTGCACATCGCGCATCTCTCGACCGCAGGCGCGGTCGAGGCGGTGCGCCGGGCGCGCGCCGAAGGAGTGAAAGTCACCTGTGAAGTCACGCCGCACCACATCGCTCTCGGCGATGACGCCGTGCAGTCGTTTTCCACGAACCTGAAGATGAATCCGCCGCTGCGCAGCGAAGAGCACCGGCAGGCCATCATCGAAGGAATTGCCGACGGCACCATCGACGCCATCGCCACCGATCACGCGCCGCATCATTTCGATGAAAAGAACGTCGAGTTCGACCTCGCGCCGTTCGGCGTGACCGGCCTGGAGACCGCATTCTCCGTTTGCTACGACCGGCTCGTGCGCGAGAAGGTCATCGATCTCGCACGCCTCATCGACCTGCTCTCGTGCGGCCCCGCGCGCATCTTCGGTCTGCCCGGCGGCACGCTGCGCAAAGGGAGCATCGGCGACGTCACGCTGCTCGACCTCGGCGCGAAGTATCAGGTCACGCGCGAGTTCCTGTCGAAGGCGGCGAACTCGCCGTTCATCGGCCAGACGCTGCAGGGCCGCGCGGTAGCGACGATCGTGGGCGGCGTCGTGAAGCACGACGGGCGTCGACGGGCTGAGGGCGCGTCGACCGCGCAACGACGGGCTGAGAGCCCGTCGCTCCAGAGGAAGGCGGCGAAGAAATGAGCGACGAGAAGATGAAGCGCGTGGTGATCGTCGACGATTCCGCGTCGTACTGCGACCTCTGGTCGAACTTCCTGGGCGAGCGTTACGCCGACATCGCCACGGTCGAGACCTACAGCCACCCATACGACGCGCTGCCGAAGATCGACGACACGATCGACCTGCTCATCGTCGACCTGGAGATGCCCGGCATGGACGGGAAGAAGTTCGTCGACTACGCCCGTGCGAAAGGACTCTCGCCCCGCCGCATCGTGGTGACGTCGTCGCACTCGGCGGATGAACTGCACCAGCGCTTCCGCATCGGCGAGACCATTGCCGTAATCAACAAGACCGAGGCGAAACAGCAGGAAGCATTTCTGATGATCCTGGACAGCATCATGCGGCGGTGATGTTGCCGATCATCCTTCATCCCTCATCCTTCCTCCTTCTATAATCCGCGCGTGACCGCAGCGACGCCACCCGAGCAACAGGCTCCGACGTTCTCCCTGAACGACCTGCTGATCTACATGTCCAAGCAGCAGGCTTCGGACCTTCATCTGAAGCCGATGCGGCCGCCGCTCGTGCGCGTGCAGGGAAAACTGATTCCGATCAAGACCGATCCGCTCAAGCCGGCGGACCTCGAGAAGATGCTGCTGCCGATCCTCAATCGCGCGCAGCGGGAGAAGTTCGACGCGCTGCAGTCGGTCGACTTCGGCTACGGCGTGCCCGGCGTGGCGCGCTTTCGCGCGAACATGTACATGCAGCGCGGCACGGTTGGCGCGGTCTTCCGCCGCATCCCCATCCAGGTACAGCACATCGATACGCTGGAACTGCCGATCGCGGTGCGCGACATGACGCACATCCCCGACGGGCTCGTCCTCGTCACCGGCCCGACCGGCTCCGGCAAATCGACGACGCTGGCGGCGATGATCCTGGAGATCGCGGAGACCGAGCCGCTGCACATCGTCACGATCGAAGATCCGATCGAGTTCCTCTTCCAGGACAAGATCGCAGCGATCTCGCAGCGCGAAGTGGGCACCGACACGCCGACGTTCAAGGAAGCGCTGCGCAATGCCATGCGCCAGGATCCGGACGTGATCATGGTCGGCGAGATGCGCGACGTGGAGACGATCCAGACCGTGCTCACGGCGGCGGAGACGGGCCACCTCGTTTTCTCGACGCTGCATACGAACAACGCCGCGCAGACGCTC
>Ga0196978_1000049_pt1 | contig 58741 bp, 47 predicted proteins | sample S3v_2013CmetaG_FD_155491 | JGI IMG/M metagenome (GOLD analysis project Ga0196978, IMG submission 155491) | Soil microbial communities from Anza Borrego desert, Southern California, United States - S3+v_20-13C | ecosystem: Environmental > Terrestrial > Soil > Desert | place: USA: California... | reverse complement strand
GCTCTTCGAGGTCGAGCGGCAGCGATGAGTGTATCTCTGTGTCCTCCGTGTCCTATGTGGTGAAAAGCAACCACAGAGAGCACAGAGGCACAGAGGTAGAATCCCAGCGTCCCCGATGCCCATCCCGGCCCGTTACCTCTCCTCGTTTACCCGTTCCACGCTCGATCTCATCGGGACGCACGCGACGCGGTTCCGCGTCAGCGATCCGCTGTTCTTTCGCGGCGCGTACACGGCGAACATCACCGAGCACGAACGCCGCAAGTTCGCGCCGGTGATCGTGCTCGACGCGACGCGCGTGGCGTCGGCGCGCTGCACCTGCAATCCGACCATGCGGCCGAACGATCTCTGCCGGCATCTCGCCGTGCTCGTCGAGCAGATGGCGGCCGAGGATGGGGCGTTGCCGTCGGAGAAGTTCGAGCAGAGCGTGTGGCGCGCGATCGCGTTCGCATCGTTCAGCGAAGGGCGCGAGATGCAGCACGACGACGGCGATCCGCGCGAACAACTGCTGCGCCGCTACGTGCTGACCGAGCAGGAACAGGCGCTGTTGCGCAGAGGATCGGGCTCGGCGCGGCTGCTGTTCGAAGCGTCGGCCTGGTATCGCTGGAGCAAGTCGATGTTCCTGCGTCCTGCCGACGACGCGCGACTCGAGCTTGCTGGGGATGGCGTTTATCTAGCCTTCTCCCCTCGCGAGAGGGGAGAAGGTGGCCGAAGGCCGGATGAGGGGTCGCGCATTTCGCTTCCACCCGCGGCCGTCGAACACGTCATTCACGCCGCGCCGGAGCTCGTCACCTCGAGCGGCTTCGAGCTCGCGCCGAACGGCTTCACGCCCTCCTTGCGCATCGAGATCACGCGCGCACGCGCGTTGCGCTTCACGCCCGTGCTGCTCGCCAGCGGCGGCGCGGTGCTCGAGCGCGACGCGCTGCCGAAGTTCGGCAAGTTCTATCTCGCCGGCAATCGCTTCGCGTCGCCCGCGCCCGCGCCGCCGATGTTCGTCGAACAAAGCGCGAAGCCGCAGACGTCGCTCTTCGAAGTGCGCGCGAGCGCCGGTCTGCCGTACGACCGCGAGTCGGTGATCGAGGAAGACGAGGTCTTCGCATTCGTCGAGCGTCATCGCGACGAGCTGTCGTCGCTGCCGGAGATGCTCGCACCGGAAGCGGTGCGCAACGCGCGGCCGGTGCGGCTCGACGATGAAGTGATCTTCGACTTCGCGACGCCGCACAAAGACTTCCTCGAAGTCGGGATCACCTTCGGCGCGGGCGGCGAGACAATTGCCGCAGCGGAGATCGCGCGTGCGCGCCGCGAAGGGATTCGCGCGCTCATCCGCGGCAGCCTGTGGATCGACGTCACCGATCCGCAGTTCGCCTGGCTCGACGACGCGACCATCGGACCGGGCGGCCATGTCCTGGTCACGAAGCTCGAGCTGCTGCGCATCCGCGGCTCGCTGCGCGGCAAGGCCGTGTTTCGCGGCGATCCGGCGTGCGAGCGCATGTTCCGGCTCTTCGACGAGATTCAGACCGACTCGGACGCGCCGTCGCCGGCGTCGTTCGGCATCGATCTCTACGGCTATCAACAGACCGGCTATCAGTGGCTGTGGCTCCTGCGGCAGAACGGCTTCGGTGCGCTGCTCTGCGACGACATGGGCCTCGGCAAAACGCACCAGGCCATCGCGCTGATCCGCGCCGTCACGCATGTCGATTCGTCCCAAGCGGTGCTCGTCGTTTGTCCGACCTCGCTCATCGATCACTGGCGCGACAAGCTCGCGCGCTACATCCCCGAAGTGCCGGTGACGCTCACGACGTATGGGCTGGTCCGCTCGCGCTTCGAGCAATTCCGCGGTAAGCGCTTCGACCTGGTCGTGCTCGACGAGATGCAGACCATCAAGAACTCCGACACGGCCACGCATCATGCGTTGCGCGGCATCGAGAAGCGGATCGCCATCGGACTCACGGGCACGCCGATCGAGAACCACGAAGGCGAGTTGAAAGCGCTGCTCGATTTCGTCGTACCCGGATATCTGCCGAAGCACGTCGACGATCGCGCGACGCTGCAGCGCCTGGTGCGGCCGTTCGTGTTGCGCCGCACGAAAGCGCAGGTGCTGACGGAACTGCCACCGAAGATCGTCGACAAGCGTTTCTGCGAGCTCACCAGCGAACAGCGCACACTCTACCGGCGCGTGCTCGAGGCGCGTGCGAAGCCGTTACGCGCGCAGCTTCGCGCGGGCGGCCCCGTGTCGTACGTCCACATCTTCGCCGCGCTGAACTATCTCAAGCAGATCTGCAATCACCCCGCTTCAGCCGGCGCGGGCTTCGGCGGCGAGTGCACCTCCGGCAAATGGGAGATGTTCCTCCAGCTCCTCGACGAGTGCATGAGCAGCGGCCTGAAAGTGGTCGTGTTCAGCCAATACCTGCAGATGCTCGGCATCATCGAGGACCATCTTTACCGCCACGGCATCGGCTACGCCTCGATCAAAGGCGGCACGCGCGAGCGCGGTGCGGAGATCGCGCGCTTCCGCGACGATGCTGATTGCCGCGTCTTCACCGCGAGCCTGCGCGCCGGCGGCCTCGGCATCGACCTCACCAGCGCGTCGGTGGTCATTCACTACGATCGCTGGTGGAACCAGGCGCGCGAGGACCAGGCCACCGATCGCGTGCACAGGCTCGGTCAGAACAAAGGCGTCCAGGTCATCAAGTTGATCACGCGCAACACCATCGAAGAGAAGATCGACGCGCTCATCACAAGGAAGGGCTCGCTTGCGAGCGATCTCATCCGGCCAGACGATCCGACACTGGTAAAAACGTTCACCCGCGACGAGCTTGACGATATATTGAGTGAAGCGTGACGTAGCGCACAAGATGTCCTTGCAGCCCTTGTTTAGAGTACGCGAACCTTAAAGTTCCCAACGGCCCGTTCCGCTTCGGGCCGCAACAAATCGGAGGCCCAATGCGCAAGGTCCTGGTCGCGTTGTTTGCTTTTTTGGTCGCGTCGAGCGCCTTTGCCGGCACGATCTCGTCGCTCAGTCCGTCCTCGTTCAAGGTGAACAGCGGCGAGCACTTCATCACCGTGTTCGGCGTTGCTCCGGGCAACCTGATGATCATCGATGGCCCGTCGGGGCATTTCGAGCGCTCTGTCAACGCGACGTTTTCGGACCGCGTGGTCGGCTGGGTACCCGAAGCGGTCATCGCGAAATCCGGTACGTACACCGTGAAGGTGCGTAACGCGCAAGGGATCGAGACGAACTCGCTGACCTTCACGGTCAACGGCTTCAAGTTCTTCCCGCTCGCGATCCTCCTGCCCGACTTCCTGGTGGCGCAGCCGAAGTCTCGTGACGGCGGCTACGTCCACTTCGACGTGTTCGTCGCCGGCGGCGAAGATCCGGCCCCGAAGTGGAGCTGCGATCAGCGTTCCGGCGACTTCTTCAAGATGGGCGTGACGCGTGTGAATTGCGAGGCGTCGAACGCGTTCGGCGAGCGCGCCAGCGCTTCGTTCGACATCCTCGTCGCGGACCGCGTCGGTCCGGTCGTGACGGTCTCGAAAGACATCTCCGTTCCGGCGCGCTCGAATGAAGGCACGGTCGTCGACTACGAGCCGGGGCGCGCAATCGACGAGATCTGGGGCGAGATGCCGGTCGAGTGCTTGCCGCGTTCGGGCTCGAACTTCCGCATCGGCAGGCACACCGTCGTCTGCACCTCGGTCGACATCGATCTGAACATGGGATCGCGCTCGTTCCTCGTCGAAGTGACCTCCGACCGCCAGCTCGAGAAGCTCGTGCTGATCGTGCCGGAGAACCTGGAAGAGGCAGCGAAGGATCCGCGCGGCGCGGAGGTCTTCTACGAAGTCGACGTGAAGAACACGAAGGACCCGAACCCGACGCTGACCTGCCTGCCGAAGAGCGGCGAGGTCTTCCCGCTGGGTGTGACCGAGGTCGCGTGCGATGCGTATGACGCCGACGGCGCGTGGGGCATTGCGACGTTCAACGTGCTCGTGAAAGACGTTCACTCGCCGGATATCCGCTTCATCAAGGCATCGCCGAACCAGATCCTGAACGATGGCCGCATGTATCCGGTGACCATCAGTCACGAAGTCGTGGACGATCTCGATCTGCAGCCGACGTGCGGCATCATCGGCGTCAACGCGAACGAGAACATCTATCCGGGCGACCTCGATAAGGAGCCGGAGTACGACTTCGAGATCGTCAAGCCGATGGAACTCCTGCTGCGCGGCCAGTCGGTGCGCTCGCGCGTGTACAACGTGTGGGTCGGCTGCTTCGACTTCTTCGGCAACATCGGCCAGTCGTACGCGCAGGTGGTCGTGTCCAACACCCTCGGTGGACAGGGGACCCCGCAGGGCCGCCGCCGCGCGAGCGGCAAACCGTAAAACGCAAAATTTCGTTGTGTCGAAAGGGCCCGGCTGACGCCGGGCCTTTTCATTTCGGAGCGCCGGCGGCAGCGCGGGACGCCGGCGCTCCGCTATCTCACTTCAACGGCACGCGCAGATCGATCCCCGTCGCCCACGGCACGATGAGGAACATCAACACCGTGATCACGATCGCGGCGGCAATATCGAGCAGCAGCCCACTGCGTGCCATCGCCTTCACGCGAATGAGTCCCATCGCGTAGACGATCGTGTTCGGCGCCGTCGCCACCGGCAGCATGAATCCCGACGACGCGGCGAGCACCGCCGGGATCATCAGAAAGTACGGATGCACGCCGATCGATGTGGCCATCGCCGCGGCGATCGGCATCATCGCCGTCGCCGTGGCCACGTTCGACGCGACCTCGGACAGCAGCGTCACCACGATGCAGAGGACGATGATCATCAGCATCGGATGCCAATCGCCGACGAACGAGAGCCGCGCGCCGGCCCACTTCGAGAAGCCGCTGCTCTCCAGCGCATCGGCGAGTGCGAAGCCGCCGCCGAACAGGATCAGCACATCCCACGGAATGCGCTTGAACTCTTCCCACTCGAGCAGCCGTTTGCCCTCGCCCGCGGGAATGATGAATGCGAGCAGCGCCATCGTCACCGCCACCGTCGCGTCGTTGATCAGCTTCGCCTGCGGAAAGAGATTCGACCAGCCGGGGATGGTGATGGCGCCGAGGTTGATATCGGCGCGGAACATCCAGAGGGCGGCGGTGGCGACGCACAGCGCGAGCGTCATCTTCTCCGCGCGCGACATCGCGCTCGGACGATCGAGGCCCAGCGTCGCCAGCGGAACCGCGGCGCCCTTCGGCACGCGCGCGGTCGCGATCACGATCAGCCAGCACACCGGCACCAGCACGACCAGATAGGCGACGCCGTAGACCATCCATTCCGCGAACGAAACTGTTTTCGCCGTCGGAAAGAGCTCGCGCGCGGCGCCGAGAAAAATCAGATTCGTCGGCGTGCCGATCGGTGTGCCGATACCTCCGAGGGACGCCGCGTACGCGACGCCGAGCAAGGTCGCTTCCGCCGTGCGCGCTTCTTTCCCGAGTCCGCCCACGATTGCCACCGCGATCGGCGTCATCATCAATGTCGTCGCGGTGTTCGAGATCCACATCGACAGAAACGCGGTGACGAGGATGACGGCGAACACGATCCGCCGCGGCTCCGTCCCCACGCGGCTCAGCGCGAAGAACGCCAGTCTGCGATGCAGACCCCAGCGCTCGAACGTGGCCGCCACGAGGAAGCCGCCCATGAACAGGAACACCGCCGAGTTCGCGTAAGGCGCCGCGGTTTTCTCGGCGCTGTTGATCCCGGCGAGCGGAAATGCGATCAGCGGGATCAGCGCCGTGAGTCCCATCGGAATCGCTTCCGTCAGCCACAGCAGCGCCATCAGCAACCCGACCGCCGCGGTCACGCGCACCGCGTACGTAAATTCGCCGTCGAGCGGAATGAGCAGAATCAGCGCGGCGATGCCCACGCACACCGCGAGCTTCGAAAGTGAAATTGCGGATGGCACGGCTGAGGATGGTAACCGAGAGCGGTTCCTCGGGTTCCTCGGGGAAGAGTCTCTGAGACTCTGAGACTCTGAGACTCCCCTCCGAGGAACCCCGAGGAACCCCGAGGAACCCCGAGGAACCCGAGGAACCCCGAGGTAAGGAACTCCGAGGTACTCAATCCGGTTACCATCGCCGTGGTGCACAAGACCGAGAATCAGGCCGCGCGGGGACACATCCACCTCCGGGAAGGGATCGAGTCCTACCTCCGCTTCGCGCGCGGCCGCGTGTGGAGCGACGCGTCGCATCGCGACAAGTTGCATGCGCTCGCGACCGCCGTGCGGCGTCCCGCGCTCGACGCCATGCGCGAGAGCGAACGCCGGTACACCGAGCAGGATTCGAAGCGGCTGTACTACCTGTCCATGGAGTTCCTCATGGGCCGCGCCCTCGGCAATAACCTCACGAACCTCGGCATCTATGACGCGGCGCGCGCGGTGCTGTCGGAGCTGGGCGACGATCTCGAGGAGCTGCAGGCGCTCGAACACGATGCCGCGTTGGGCAACGGCGGTCTCGGACGACTGGCGGCATGTTTTCTCGACTCGCTGGCCACGCTCGATCTGCCCGGCTTCGGCTACGGCATCAATTACGAGTACGGCCTCTTCCGCCAGAGCTTCAAGAACGGCTATCAGCAGGAACAGCCGGATCACTGGATGGACGGCGGCTCGCCGTGGCTCATCGAGCGGCCTGATGAAGCGGTGTTGATCCCGGTCTACGGCAACATCGCGCACACGACATCCGCGGGCGGCGTCTACACGCCGACCTGGGTCGACTTCAAGTTCATCCTCGGCGTGCCGCATGACATGCCGATCGTCGGCTACGGCGGCCGCACCGTGAACGTGCTGCGGCTCTTCTCGGCGCGCGCGTCGGATCAGTTCGACATCGGTATCTTCAACTCGGGCGATTACATCCGCGCCGTGCACGAGAAGATCACGGGCGAGTCGATCTCGAAGGTGTTGTATCCGTCCGACGTCGTTGCCGCGGGCAAGGAGTTGCGCCTGCTGCAGGAGTACTTCCTCGTGGCGTGCTCGGTGCGCGACATCATCAATCGCCGCCGCCATGCGCACGAGTCGCTGCGCGATTTCTCGGCGAAGGTCGCCATTCAGATGAACGACACGCATCCCGCGCTCACCGTGGCGGAACTGATGCGCGTGTTCGTCGATGACGAACGGATGCCGTGGGAAGAAGCGTGGGCATTGACGGTGGGCACGTGCGGCTACACGAATCACACGCTGCTGCCCGAAGCGCTGGAGCGGTGGTCGGCGGAATTGCTCGCGCGCGTTCTGCCGCGGCATCTGCAGATCATTCAAGAGATCAACCGCAGGCTGCTCGCAGAAGTGGAGCGGCGTTTTCCGGGCGATATGCAGATGCAGCACAACGTGGCCATCGTCGCGGAAGGTGAAGTGCGCATGGCCAATCTCGCGATGGCCGGCAGTCACTCGGTCAACGGCGTCGCGGAACTGCACTCGAAGCTCGTGACGACGACGCTCGCACCCGATTTTTATCGCCTGCATTCCGAGCGCTTCAACAACAAGACGAATGGGGTGACGCCGCGGCGCTGGTTGCTGCACGCGAATCGTCCGCTGGCGACGCTCATCAATCGCACCATTGGGACAGGCTGGGAAACGGACCTCGACCGGTTACGCGAGCTCGAGTTGTTCGTCGACGATGCGGGGCTGTTGGAAAAGCTCGATGGCGTGAAGCGGCGCAACAAGGTCGCGCTGGCGCGTCTGACGAAAGACCTCACCGGCGTGCCGATCGATCCGCTGTCGATGTTCGACGTGCAGGTCAAGCGTATCCACGAGTACAAGCGGCAGTTGCTGAACGCGCTGCATGTGATCCATCGCTACTGGTCGATCGTCGAGGACGGCGTCATTCCGGTGCAGCCGCGCACGGTGATCTTTGCGGGTAAGGCGGCGCCGGGGTACTGGATCGCGAAGCTGATCATCAAGCTGATTCATTCGGTCGCGGAGGTCGTGAACGCCGACCCGCGCACGCGCGACCATCTGCGCGTCGTGTTTCTCCCCGACTATCGGGTGACGCTGGCCGAGGCGATCATGCCGGCCGCGGAGCTCTCGGAGCAGATCTCGACCGCGGGGAAGGAAGCGTCTGGCACAGGCAACATGAAGCTCGCGCTCAACGGGGCGCTCACCATCGGCACGCTCGACGGCGCCAACATCGAGATCCGCGACGAAGTGGGCGAGGACAACATCTTCATTTTCGGCCTGCGCGCGAATGAAGTGGCCGCGGAGCTCGCCCGCTACGATCCGCAGCGCTATCTGCACGAGTATCGCTGGATGAACCGCGCGGTCGATTCGATCGGCTCCGGCCATTTCTCGCGAGGCGACAAGGACATCTTCCGTCCGATCCTGGCCAAGCTGCTGTCGACGCGCGACGAATACGTGCACCTCGCCGACCTGGCCGAATACGTCGATCGCCAGAAGGACGTCGATGCCGTCTATCGCGACCGCAACGCGTGGAATCGCATGTCGCTGCTCAACATCGCGCGCATGGGCAAGTTCTCCGCGGACCGCACGGTCACCGAATACGCGCGCGACATCTGGAATTTGAAACCCGCCGTGATCGGGAACTTCGCGCATCGGCTGGAGTAGGGAACACTGGAGCGACGGGCTCTCAGCCCGTCGTATGTTTTGGCGGCCGACGGGCTCAGAGCCCGTCGCTCCGGATCGCTCTCAGATCTTCGCCGCCGCGGTCTTCGTCATCGGCGCCGGGTGTTCCGCGGCGACATCCAGCGTCTGAATGTTCTTCACGATGTCGCGGCTCTCGCGCGAGGCGATCACGTCCACGACGCCGCCAAGCAATCCCGGCGGATGCAGGATGAGCATGCCGATCTTGGCGACCTTCAGATCGTGCAGCATGATCGTCGACGGATCGAGAAACGACGGCGCCGCCGCGAGGATCTTCGCGAAGTCCCATGCTTCGTCGCGCACGATCACCAGCGCATCGGCGATGAGATCGATTTCACGTTTCATCAGTACGTCGTAGATGTCGGCCAGCACCGGCGACAGCGTGTTGATCTCGCCGACGACAGTGGCGGTCTGGCTCGCGAGCACCGCGTTGACGGTGTTGAAGTCGTGATGCAGCGACGGCAGTTTCAAGCCGGGCGCTACTTGTTCGGCGGCGATGCCGAGGTCGAGGTCGATGTGCGCGTTGACGCCGGCGAGCATGTGCTGCACGAGGATTGGCCCGGGCAGCAGCGCGCCGTCGAACGCCACACGCCAGCAGTGCGACACCGTCGGAAAATTCGCGGGATGGAAGTAGCCATTCAGCGCCTCGAAGTAACGACTGGCGAAGATCACGTCGAACCGCTCCATGCGCGGCCCATCGTCGAAAAGGCCTTTCGTGATGCCGTCGCGAATGGCGATGGTGATGCGTTTGTAGAGCGCCGCGAAGTACCCGAGCCGCGACTGGCCGGCGATGCTCCAATCGATGACTTCCTGAATCGCGGCGATGACAGCGTCGATGTTCGTGACGGGCGGGATGGGCGGCAGCGGTGACGGCATGACGGAAGTTTAGTGCGTCGGTACGTCGGTTCCTCGGGTTCCTCGGGGTTCCTCGGGTTCCTCGGGTCCCTCGGAGTACCTCCGCCGATGGGCGTTCCCCTCCGAGGAACCCGAGGAACCCGAGGAACCCGAGGAACCCGAGGTACCCGAGGAACTCCGAGGTACCGGTCTGGGCGGCGGGTTGGTAGCACCACTACCTTGACCTTCCACTGCTCGGAAGCTAGTCTGCGCGCCGTGACCACCGACGGCGACAGCACACAAACCTCCCGGATGCGGCTCCTCAACGCCGGGAAGGCGCTGTTCGCGAAAAACGGCTACGAGCAGACCTCGACCGCCGCCATCGCGCGCGAGTCGGGCAGCTCCGAGTCGCAGTTGATCCGCTACTTCGGCGGCAAGGCTGGCCTGCTCGAGGCGATCTTCAACGAGTCGTGGTCGTCGCTCAACGAGTACGTCCAGCAGCACGTCAGCGAGGCGGCGCACGGCCGCGACGCGATCATCCGCATCCTTTCGCTGATGATCCAGGCGTTCAGCCGCGATCACGACATCGCGTTCCTGTTTCTGTTCGAAGGACGGCGCATGCGCGGCGGCTCGCACGAGGTGTTGCTCTCGAAAGGGTTCGTGCAGTTCAGCCAGGTCGTGAACATGCTCATCGAGCGCGGCCGCGACGACGGCTCCTTCCGCACCGACGTCCACCCCGCCGTCCTCGGCTCCGCCATGCTGGGCGTGGCCGAAGGGATGCTCCGCGACCGCGTCCTCGCCGAGCGCCTGCGCCAGCCCGAGCCGTTCAACGACGACGAGATCCTCCGCACCTTCACCGCCATGGTGAATGGACTTGCCCCGCAGTCTTCATAATTTTCTTCCCCCTTTTTCGCGTACAATTCACGCGCTCTTTTTAACGGACGACTAAATACGCACTCGTTATCGAGGAGAGTTTTCATGCGCCTGCTCCGCGTCGCCGTTCTCCTGCTGTGCGCCTCCAACGTCCTCGCTTCCGCACCGACCGTCGAGTATGACGACTGCGACGCGGATTTCATCGCCTTCATCGGCTCCAGCGCGTACCAGTTCTCCCCCGGTCATGCCGGCGAGCTCGGCGCGGTCCGGCTCTTCGCCATCCTCTCGTATCAGCGCGCGGCGCACGAAGGGCGCTTCGCTCCCGCCCTCTGGCAGTTGCGCATCGACCGCGTTGCCGACGGCACTCGCGTGCTGACGCTGAACGGCCGCGCACACATCGGCCGCGAAGGCGCGGCGATGGCGGAGTACTGGTGGGACGGCCGCGATGAGCAGGGCGCGCTCGTTCCCGCGGGTGCTTATCGCTACACCTTTGTGGCGAGATACGCGGTTCCTCGGCGTCCCTCGGTTCCTCGGGTTCCTCGGGAGGTCAGCACGAACAGCCACCCGAGGAACCCCGAGGAACCCGAGGAACCGTCGTCATATGACGACGCGCGCAGCGCCGAAGAAGCGCTCGCCTCGAGCGACGAGGTCGTCGTCAATTACTCGCTCACTCCGGCGGCGTCGAACGAGCTGCGCATCAGCGCGAACGCCACGAGTTGCCAGGTGCAGCAGAACGCGCCGCTCGAAGCGGGCTTCGCGTACAACTTCTATTACGGCTCGACGCACGCGCACTCGAACTGGTCCGACGGCGGACATCCCACCGGCGCGTGCAACTCCGGCAACGCGTACGGCAGCGGGACATTCACGCCGGCTGCCGTCTACAACTACGCGCGCAACACCGCTGGCCTCGATTTCTGGGTGGTCAATGAGCACAACCATCTGATCCAGGACGCGATCGCCACGAACAACGCGCCGGTGACCGAGGCGAAGGTGAAGCAGCGGTATCAGGATGGACTGGCGGCGGCGAACGCGGCCACGGTGAGCGGCTCGTTCGTCGGCATGTACGGCATGGAATGGGGCGTGTCGACGAATGCCGATCAGGGCCACGTCACGCTGATTGAAACGCCGAAGCTGTTCGGTTGGGAAACGTGCTCGACGTGCAACGGTCCGAGCCCGGAATGCACGCCGGGCACGAACTGCTACTTCGATGTCTTCACGCCGAAGCGTTTCGGGTATCTGGCGCTCTACGCCGCCTCCGTCGCCAATCCCTCCAGCGCCGGCCCCCTCGGCATCTTCAATCATCCCGGCGCCGGTGAGTTCGACAACTTTGCGTTCAACGCAAACGCCGACAACGCCATGCAGGGGATCGCGGTGCGCAGCGGTCTCGCGTTTGCGACCCAGACCGATTGCGCGAACGCAAACGTCGGCGCGAGCGATTACTCGCAGCGCTGGAAGGAAGCGCTGAACAAAGGCTTCCACGTCGGCCCGGTCGCCGATCACGATTCGCACTGCAACAACTACGGCATGGCGCTGCCGACACGCACGGTGTATCTCGCGCCGTCGCTGACGAAGGCGTCGCTGCTCGCGGCGCATCGCGCGCGGCACTTCTTCGCGTCCGAGGATCCGAATGCGCAGCTCGTGTTCCGGACGGCGGATGGCACACGCGTGATGGGCGACATCTTCAACGCGCCCGGCGGCGTGACGCTCGTCGCGAACGTCTACGATCCGAACGGCGAGGCGGTGACCACGCTCGAGATCTGGCGTGGACAGATCGGCGGCGGCGTGCCCGCGTCGCCCTACCGCACCTACGCGAATCAATCGTCGGCTACGCTGATCGAACCGCTGACGTCGGGGACCTACTGGTACTACGTGCGCGCGGTCCAGGCGGACGGACACGACGTCTGGTCGTCGCCGATGTGGATCACCTATCAGGCGGGCGGCGGCGGCGATACGCAGGCGCCGGCGACGTCGATCACCGCGCCGCTCGCTGGCGCGACGGTGTCGTCGACGGTGAACGTCACCGCGAGCGCGACCGACAACGTCGGCGTCACGCGCGTCGAGTTCTGGCTCGATGGCGCGCTGCAGTCGACCGACACGACCTCGCCATACGCGTGGAGCTGGAACACGACCGGCGCGACGAACGGCGCGCATACGTTGCAGTCGAAAGCGTTCGATGCCGCGAACAACAGCGGCACGTCGGTGAGCGTCGGCATCACCGTGAGCAACGGCGGCGGTGGCGGCAGCAGCGCGGACGTGAGCGGCTGGAAGCTGACGCAGGCGAATGCCGCAGGCACGTACACGATTCCGGCGGGCACGGTCATTCCGGCCGAGGGATACCTGATCGTGGCGCGGCAGGCGGACAAGGCGGCGTTTCAGACCTACTGGGCGCGCACCCTCGCGGCGAATGTCGTCTTCCTCAACTCCGGCGGCGCGATGCCGGTGCTCAATGGCGATGAGACGATCACGCTCTCGAACGCGTCGAGCGTCGTCGTCGACGGTCCGAGTGGCGCGATGCCGGCGACAGCGGCGCGCACGATGCAGCGCACCGATCCGTGTACATCGGCATGGATCGCGCTCGTCGAGAGCTCGTCGAATCCGGGCAGCGGCGCGGGCGCGGGTTGCGCGGGCGGCGTGAAGCTCAACGAAGTGTCCGACGCGAGCGGCACCGGCAATTTCATCTACGAGTTCGTCGAGATCCACAACGATTCCGCCGCGGCGGGCGACACGCAGGCGCCGGCGACGTCGATCACGGCGCCGCCGAATGCGGCGACCGTATCGGCCACGGTGAACGTCACCGCGAGTGCATCGGACAACGTCGGCGTGACGAAGGTCGAATTCTGGCTCGATGGCGTGCTGCGGTCGACGGACACGGCGTCGCCGTACGCGTGGAGCTGGAACACGACCACGTCGACGAACGGCGCGCATTCACTCTTGTCGAAGGCGTACGACGCCGCGAACAACATCGGTACCTCGACGACCATCAATGTGACGGTGAGCAACGGAGTGCCGATCAACATCGGCGGCTACTCGATCGTGCAGGCGAATTCGTCGCTGACGTACACGATCCCGGCCGGCACGACGATCCCGTCGAAGGGTTACGTGATCATCGCGAGAAACGCGACGAAGGCGCAGTTCCAGACGTTCTGGGGTGTGACGCTCGCGGCGAACGTCGTGTTCATCAATTCCGCCGACACGATGCCGCAGATCAACGGCAGCGAGACGTACACGCTGCGCAACGCCTCCGCGACAACCATCGACGGCGCAACGGTCGCGATGGCCAGCGCGGGCGGCGAGAGCCTCAAGCGCCTCAACGGCTGCGGCGCCGCGAATCTCGCCGGCAGCTGGTCGCGCGTTGCCTCATCGACCGCGAACCCCGGCAGCGGCGCGCCCGTGCCATGCAACAAAGGCGCATTCATCAGCGAATTCTCCGACGCGCTCGGCACGGGCAATTTCATTTACGAGTTCGTGGAGCTGTACAACGACAAGTAGTACCTCGGGTACCTCGGAGTACCTCGGCGGAGCAGAGCCATAGCCCCTCCGAGGTACCCGAGGTACCCGAGGTACTCCGAGGTACTCGGTAAGCGTTACAATCACCGCCGGTCCAATACGGTATGTCCCGGCGGCTCGTCCTCGTCGCGGTATTGCTGTTTGCGTCGTTCGCGCATGCGCGCGATCGCGCGGTGCTGATCTATCCGAAAGAGCGCAGTTTCTTCCGGCGCGTGTTTTACACGTCGCATCAGCGCGCGATGCGCGAACGGCTGGCGAAGCGGTACGACCTGGAGGTGCACATGCAGGTCGCGACCGATGACGCGATCTTCGCCACCGACGTCGACGGCGCGAAGCTGCTCGTGCTCAGCGGCCATGGCGATCCGTTCTCGATGCATTTCGCGGGACGCAAGAGCCGCACGCTCGACGCCAGCGACCGCGCGCAACTGGCCGCATTCCTCGATCGCCTCGATCCGACGGCCACGATCGTCCTCCAGAGCTGTCACACCGGCCGTGGCTTTGCGCATCTCGTAAAGGAAGCGGCCGGACCGATGCGGCGTGTCATCGCCGCGAGCGGCGAAGTGCCGTGGAACGGGATGCAGATCACCTCCGTGGCGCCGTTCGATGCCACCATCCGCTGCAAAGACGGCAGCCGCCGCTTCGATTGCACGGTACGCTTGTACTGATGCAGACGCTCGTTCCGCTGTTCGGCCGTGTGGTCGCCACGATGCAGTCGGCGCGCGCGCGCATCGCCGAGCACGAGTATCCGGCAGGGCTGCACGCCGCCGCGCACATGCACGAGCATTCGTATCTCACGCTGATCGTCGACGGCTCTCTCACCGAGCGCTTCTCCCATCGCGCCGAGCGTTTCGGCCGTGGCGACGTGCAGTTCATGCGCGCCGGCGAAGTGCACAGCAATGAATACGAGATGCCCACGCGCTGCATGCATGTCGAAGTGGACGACGGCGCCTTCGTGACCGGCCCACTGCGCGATCCACGCAGCAGTTTCCTCGCCGCGATGATCCGCGACGAGTTTCAGCAGCGCGACGATCTCGCGCCGCTGGCGATCGACGGGTTGCTCTTCGCACTGCTCGCGCGCAGCGCGCGAAAGCGATTCGACGACGCGCCGCGATGGTTCGCGCGCGTGCGCGAAGCGGTGCACGCGTCGTTTCGTGAGAAGGTCACGCTCGACGAGCTGTCGCGCATCGCGGGCGTGCACGCCGCTCACGTCTGTCGCGAGTTCCACCGCCGCACCGGCCGCACGATCGGCGCGTACATCCGCGAGCTGCGCATCGCCCATGCTTGCCGGCTGCTCGATGGGTCATCAGCCTCACTCGCCGAGATCGCCCTCGAATGCGGTTTCGCGGACCAAAGCCACTTCGCCAGCGCATTCCGCCGGACGATGGGCATGACGCCAGGGCGGTATCGCGCGCGCTGAGAGACGACGGGAGGTCTCCGACGGCCGGGGCGGACGGCCCCGGACCCCATCGGTTGGCCTAGCCTCCGCGACAAAGCTTCGCAAGTATCGACAGAGTGTCGCGGAGGCTGGGCCAACCAATCGGGTCCGGGCCCGTTGGGCCCGGCCGCCGGAGGCCCCGGTCGGTCTCACAGTGCCACGCGCACACCGACTCCCAACGCAAGCGCGCGGGCGTACACGATCGCGGTGGCGGCGACGTCCTGTAGCGCTGTGCCGGTGCTGTCGAAAATCACGACCTCTTCATCGGATCTTCGCGTAATGCGACCAGCTACCACGTCGGCGAGTGTGCCGCGCACGTCGCGTTCCGTCATCGCGCGCGCGGCGATTGCGCCGCGCAGATCGCCGAATGATGCGCATTGCGCGAGGTCGTCGACGATCACTGTCGATGAGGCCATCAGCGCGGGCTCGAGCTCCTGCTTCTCGCTGCTGTCCGCGCCGACCGCGGCGATGAATGCGCCGGGCGGCGCGTCGCCGAGGAATGCGCGGCGTGAGGGAGTGCAGGTAACGATGATGTCGGCCGGAACGATTGAGTCGACGACGGTGCCGCCGCTATCGCGCGCGAGCGATTCCGCGCGTGGGCGGTCGACGTCGAACAGCAGCAACTCGCCGATGTCGCGCACGCGGCGGATGGACTCGATGCTGATTCGTCCCTGCAAGCCGCATCCGCAGATCAGCAGCGTGCGTGCATCGCGGCGCGCGAGATACTTCGTGGCCACGGCCGTCGCGGCGCCGGTGCGCAGGATGGTGATCGCGATCGAGTCGAGGATCGCCAGCGGACGGCCGTTCGTCGCATCCGCGAACATGACTACGCCCTGGATGCGCGGCAATCCGCGCGCGGGATTGTCGAAGAAGTTGCCGTTCACTTTCACCGCGAATGCCTTGTCGATCGCCGCGGCCTTCACGTGAAACGCTCCGCCGTCGACGTGCAGGGACAGCGACGCGGGGCCGATGGCGCGCGCACGGAACGCGTCCTCCACCGCGGCGATGCACTCGTCGATCGTCAGCAGCGCGCGCACGTCCTGCGCGGAGAGCACCAGCACTTCGCTCATGCGCGCACCCGCGATAGCTCATCGAACAGCGACGCCGCGGCGCGCATCGCGCTGCGCCAGTCGGCGAGGTCGAGGCTCTCGTTTTCCGCGTGCGCATTGCAGGGCGGGTCTTCGACGCCGAGGAGGAGGCAGGGGGCGTGGGGGAGGGCGTCCGCGAAGGTGCGGACGAAACCGATCGAGCCGCCGGAGCCGATCAGTACGGCGTCACGCCCATAGCCGCGCGCTAATGCGCGGCGCGCGGCGTCGAAGGCCGGACCTTCGGGATTCGTGCGCCACCAGGCAGGACCGCCGAGGATGCGGACGTTCACCTGCGCATGATGCGCTGTTTGCTCGGCGATGCGTTGCATCACGGCGCGGCCGACCTGCTCGTTGTCGAGGTTGGGGACGGTGCGGATGGAGAGACGCGCCCGTGCGGAATCGACGATCTGATTCGATGCTTCTGCGATCGGCCGCGCTTCGATCGCGGTGACGGTCAGCGCAGGCCGCAGCCACGTTTGCTCGAGCGGCGAGAAGCCGTCTTCGCACGAGAAGTCCACGCCGGGGAGCAGGCCGAAGTCTTTGCGGAGATCGGACTCGGTGTGGAGTGCGGCGGCCGCAGCCGCCGCTTTCGAAAGCGGCAGCTCTGCTGCCGCACTCCGTAGAAAGTCCAACGTGCCGAGATCGTTGATCAAGGCACACAAAATCTGAATCGGATCGGGCACCGCGCCGCCCCCGCGGCCGCTGTGCAGCGGACGCTCGAGCGTGCGCACCTCAACGTCAATGAGACAGTTGCCGCGCAGGCGATACGTGAGGGCGGGAACGCCCGTCGCGAAGTTCGGCGTGTCGCAGAGCGCGACAATGTCCGCCGCGATGCGGTCGGGATGCGCGGCGAAGAACGCGGCGAGGTGCGGCGACCCGATTTCTTCTTCGCCTTCGATGAGAAAACGGACGTTGCAAGGAGGCGCGTTCGCTTCGTCCATCCACGCCTTCGCGGCCGCGATCTGCGCGAGGATGCCGCCCTTGTCGTCGACCGCACCGCGTCCGTAGAGCCGCCCGTCGCGTTCGACCGGCTCGAACGGCGGCGAGAACCACTGGTCCGCGCGACCGGACGGCTGCACGTCGTGATGCCCGTACACGAGCAGCGTCGGCGCATCTTGCGACGCGATGAAATCGCCGCATGCGATCGGATGCGCATCGGGAACGGCGAGTACCGCCACGTTCGTCGCGCCCGCGTCGCGCAGGATCTGCGCGAACGCTTCCGCCGAATTCCGCACGTGCTCCGCGCGCGCAGGATCTGCGGAAACGCTCGGGATGCGAATGAGCGCTTCGAGCTGCTGCCGCGTCGCGGAAAGATTCGCATCGAGACGATCGAACACTTTGTCCACACAAGCACGATGCACCCGCATCTTCGCGCTTGTCTTGAACGCGAGTTGCACGCATTGCACGAGATTGACGTCACTTTTCTTCTAGCCACCGCGCGGCGCCGGAGCGATCCTGCGTCGCATGCATCCAACACTCGAACTGCTCCGCGATCTGATCGCTATCGACTCCGTGAATCCCGGCCTGGTCCCCGGCGCCGCCGGTGAGCGCGCCATCAGCGAGTTTCTCGCGACCGAACTGCGCCGCATCGGCGCGGACGTCGAGCTCACGGAGATCGCGCCCGGCCGCTGGAATGTCGTCGGCGTGATCGAAGGCAAAACGAAAGGCCGCACGCTGATGTTGTGCGGTCACAGCGACACGGTCGGCGTCGAAGGAATGGACGCGCCATTCACGCCGCGCATCGACGGCGATCGCATCTACGGCCGCGGCGCGCAGGACATGAAAGGCGGCTGCGCCTCCATCCTCGGCGCCGCACGCGCGATCGTTCAAGGCGGCGGACTCGAACGCGGTTCGCTCGTCCTCGCGTTCGTGGCGGACGAGGAGTACGTGAGCATCGGCGCGGAAGCGGTGGCGAAGCACTGGCAGGCCGACGGCGCGATCGTGTGTGAGCCGACCGACCTCATGATCGCCATCGGCCACAAAGGCTTCCAGTGGATCGAAGTCACAACGCACGGCCGGGCCGCGCATGGCAGCCGTCCCGATGAAGGGCGCGACGCGATCGTCGCGATGAGTCCGATCCTCGAAGGCATCCGCCAGCTCGAACAACGCTTCATCGCCGCGCCGCCGCACGCCCTCCTCGGCCGCCCGTCCGTGCACGCGTCGCTCATCAGCGGCGGCCGCGAGCTGAGCACGTATCCCGATCGCTGCACGCTGCAGATCGAGCGGCGCACGGTCGATGGGGAAGCGCACGACGTTGCGTTGCGCGAACTACGCGAGCTCGCCGGCGACGCGGACACGCGGCTTCTGTTCACCCGCGCGCCGTACCTCACACCGGACGACTCGAATCTACCGGAGTTGATCGAGCGCGCCATGCCCAACGCGCGGCGCGGCGCCATGACGTACTGGACCGACGCCGCGATCCTCGGCCACGCCGGAATCCCGACCGTCATCTTCGGACCGGGCGGCGCGGGACTGCACGGGATCGAAGAGTACGTGAAGGCTTCGGAAGTAATCGCGTGTCAACACGCGCTCGTGCGGGTGGCGGAAGTGTTTGGGACATAATCCCGTCCCGATGCGCTTCAAGAAAAGCCGCTTCGGCCCGCGCCTGGTCGCGGCCGCGCGCTCGGGACGGCATTATCGCGACGTTCACGTATTCGTCGGCGGCACGGGAGCCGTCGGCGGCGCCGCCGCGTTGCAGATGGTGGCGATGCTCGAAGAGATGATGTCGATCGCGCCGCCCACGTCGCCGGCCGACGTGCCGGTGTTGATCGTGACCGGCCGGAGCGACGACGAAGTGCATTCGTTCGAATCGCGCCTGAAACGATTCACGCGCACACGCTGGGGCGCCGGCACCGCGCCCCGGCATTTCGAGCATGGCTTCCTGTCGCCCGGCGGCGTATACGTCGCGGTCTCGAAGTTCGAGCTGAAGCCGATCCCCGGTTTGGAGATCGTCACCGACGCCGACGTGCATTCGCGCGCAGCCGCCGTCGATGAGTTCCTGCGCGTCGCCGGCGCCGATCGTTCGATGTCGCACGAAGAAATCGGCGCGGCGCTGATGCGTCATGTGCGTGCAGCGCGGCCGATCACGTCGTATTTGCAGGATCGCCTGGTACGGCTCCGGGACTACGGGCCGAAGCCATTCCGCTCCGTGCTGCTCGGATTTCCGTTGCCGAGTATCCTCGCGTATCAGACCGGCGGACTGGCCGTCGTCGCGAACGAGCTCGGCCTCGGCGAAGACTTCATCGCCTCGATCAAAGACGCGTTCGAGAACACGTTCTCCGACGATCTCGTCGCGGTCGATCAGGACTGGGGCGCGCGCGTGCTCGTCGCGCACACGACCGGCGTCGGCGGGATGTACGACGAAACGCCGGACGGCGAGACCTCGCTCCGCCTCGGCTTCGCGCACGCGGCGCGCGACGAGTTCCTCCGCTCCAAACATCACGAAGCCGTGCACCTCACGCACAAATACGCGCAGCGCGGAATCCTGATGCTCGTCACCGCCGCGGCAATCGGCATCGATGAAGTGCGCCTGCGCGAGCGCATCCCGCTGCACGGCGGCATCGTGCGCGCGTTGCGTGACGCGCCGCACGAGCTGTTTCGCGGCTCGCGCGAGCGGAAGCAGTTCATCCAGGTCTTCAAGCCGACCACGCTGAAGCTGACGGAAAACGCGAAACCGAAACCCTTGCACTTCAAACGCGGCGAGGAGCTCCGTCCCGAATATGCAATCCGCAGCGGCGAGAACGGTTTCTTCTCCGTGGCCAACGCCGACGCGCTCTATCGCGTCATGAAAGTGGCCTCGGTCAGCGAGCTCGGACACGTGCTCGCCACCGTTGGACTGCTCGGCGATGATCCGAACGTGCCGTGGTTCGCGGACGGCATCTGCTACTACACCGAGACCGCGAACGAGACGCAGGTCTTCGACTTTCTCTCACAGCCCGTGCTCCTCGGCGCGCAACTCAGCGGCATCGACCCGATGGCGTTGCAGGACCTCGGCTCCGCGAAACATCAGGCCGAGCTGCACACGCTCTCGCTGCTGATCCTCCTGCATCGCCTGCGCACGCTCGACGTCGAAGCGATCGAGGAGTATCCGGATACCTCGTTCAACGCGCGCAAGTTCTTTCTCGAGAACACGCACCCGCTCACGTTCCGCGATGTCGAGCAGTGGGACCTGGCCACGCTCGCGCGCGATCTGCACACGCTCGTCACCGCCGATCGTCCCGGACAACTGCTGCCGCTGCGGCCGCTCGTCGATCCGGGGCAGTTCGGCACGCGCGACCAGGCGCACATGGAAGTGTTGAAGCTCGTGCTCGACGCCGTGTTCGCGGTGACGTCGCTCGGCTCGCCGATCGTGATCGAGGACGGCAGCGGCAACGCGGTTGCCCGCACCGGATACTGGGTCGCAGCGCTCGGCGACATCGTGACCGACGACGATTCACTGCAGCGCCTGTTCAACGACTCGTTCACGAAAGCGAAGCCGGCCTGCACGCTCGACGAGTATCAGAGCTTTCAGATGGCGGTGAACGGCTTCATCGATCTGCGCCCGCACGCGATCGTCTCGAGCGCCAAGGCCGCGGCCGACATCACGGCGGGCTCGATCACGACGCATCGCGATGAAAGCTCGTTTGCGCAACGGCTCGTATCGCTCGAACCGTATTCGTTCTTTGCTACCTGCGGCCTCGTCGCGGTGATGTACCGGCTGCGCACGCTCGGGCGGATGCTGTCGCAGGCGCGCACCGATCTCGGCACGATGCAGGACTGGATGTGGACGATGCTGCGCGACGCGCGCGGACACACGTTCGTCGTCCCGGGCGTGGTCGAAGCGCTGCGCATGATCGCGGAAGGACAGGAGAAGACCACCGGCACGGAATGGCTGGACGGGATCTGGGGCTACGAGCGGCGCATGCCGAAGCTGCGTGTCGATGAGATCGTGGCGGAGGTCGAGCGGGGACGCACTTGAAAGTGCTCGCGGCCGCGTTGCTGTTCACGCTGCCCGCATTTGCGGAGCGCCGCGGAGCGGTTGCGTTTCACTACGGCCCCGCGTTAACGCGCGAGCAACTGGACTTCTTCGGCCGCTTCGACGTGCTGGTCACGCACGAACCGCTGCCGAAGAAACAGATTGACGAGTTGCATCGCCGAGGGACGAAGCTCGCGCTGTACGAATGGGCGGTGGCGTTCTATCGCACGCGGCGTACACGATGGGATCGATCCGCGCCGGTGCTGAATCGGCGGCCGTTGCGCGGTGGTGTGGGCGCGCCCGATGCCGACGCGTTCTATTACGACCCGGCCATTCCCGGACGCGCGCGGGCGCTCGCCGCGAAGCTGCGTGCAGTCAACTACGACGGTGTCTTTTTCGATACGACCACGGAAGGTAGCGTGCATCCGGACGCGCTGACGGTCTATCGAAAGAGACATCCCGATTTGCCGTACGACGTCGCGTACGCGACCTTTCTGCGCGAGTTGCGCAAGCTCTTGGGTGTGATCATCACCAATCAGGGTTATCGCGCGGCGGAGCACTACCTGCCATACGTCGACTACGACGTCACGGAGAGTCTGCTCATGCGCCCGCGCGAGGAGATCGACGCGGTGATGCGGCAATGGATTCTGCCGCACCGCAACGTGCGCTTCATTCATCTCAACTACGCGGAGCCCGGCGACGATGAGGCGATCGCGCGGATGATCGGCATTGCGCGCGAGTACGGACACGAGGCGTATGTCGGGTATCACGACGTGACCAGGACCGCGTTCCACCAGGGGTACTTTGAACCGAGGTAGCCTTCTCCCCTCTGCGGAGAGGAGAAGGCTACTCAATGACCATGCACTTCCGTGAAGTCACGCGTGCCGATCGGGATCGGGTCATCGCGTTGCGCGAGCTTTGCTTCCCGGGCCTCGATCCCGAGAAGAGCGATCCGCGATTCTGGGAGTGGCAACACATCCGCTCGCGCGCGTTTGTCGGCGAGGAAGACGGCCAGTTGCTCACTCATCTCTTGATGCTGGAGTGGCAGGGCAATGTCCTTGGAATCGAAGCCATGACGTCGCCTGCCGCGCGCGGACGCGGTGCATTTACCGGCGTGATGCGTCACATGCTCGACAATCGCGGCGACGCCGTGGCTATCGCGTTTCAGATTCGCGCCGCCGTCGCCGGAACGCTCGTGCGCACGGGGTGGGGGCTGGCGGCGCGCGTCCCGGTGCTCGTGCGTCCCGTGCCGCTTCTGAAACGCAAACGTGCGGTATTCCGCACTTTGACACGCGATGACGCGCGTTGGATGAGCAATATCGCGCGCAATGAGCGCGATCTGACCTGGCGGCTGTTCGACTGCCCGGTGTGGCAGTACCGCGTCACCAGCATCGAGAATGAGGCGTATCTCGCCGCGCGCAAGACCACGCTGAAAGGCTTCGACACGTACGCGATCGTCGATCTCGCGTTCCGCGACAAGCGCGCCGCGAAGGCGTTGCTGCGCGATGCGTTGGCCGAGGCGAAGGAGCAGCGGTGCAGGCTCGTGGCGGCGCTGGTGTCGCGCGACCATCCCGCGTTCTGGCTTCTGGTGCGCAGCGGCTTCCTGCCCGCGCCGTATCACTTCCGCTTCCTCACCCATCCGCCCGAGCACGCGAAGCGGCGCTGGCCGCTGATGTGGGCCGACACCGATCACCTCTGATGCACGTCGTCTTCGTTTTCGCGCATCAGGATGACGAGATCGCGTTCGTCTCGCGCATCCGTTACTCGGTTGCTCGCGGCGATCGCGTGTCGTGCGTCTGCCTGACCGACGGCGCGCTCGAAGTGGATGCGTCGATTCGCGACGCCGAATCGAATCGAGTGCTGGCGAAGCTCGGCGTTTCCCCCCTGATCGTCGACGAGCACCGCATCGCCGACGGCGCGTTGCCCGAGCACATGGATCGCGCGCTCGCGTTTCTCGAGCGCGTTGCGGTGGAAGCCGACGAGGTCGTCACGCTCGCTTGGGAGGGTGGGCATGTCGATCACGATGCGGCCCATCTCGTCGCGGTTGTGTTCGCGCGCCGCCATCGCATTCGCTGCCTGGAGATGCCGCTGTATAACGGCGAGCGGATGCGCGGTCCGTTTTTTCGCGTGTTCAATCCGGTCGGCGATGGCTGGACTGCACGAACACTCTCGCGGCGCGAGCACATCGCCAACGTGCTGCTCGCGCGTTTCTATCGCTCGCAACGCCGCTCGTGGCTCGGACTCATGCCGCTGATGCTGCTCACGCGTCCGCGCGAGCTCACTCGCGTCGCCGATCTCGCGCGCGCGGCGGCTCCGCCTCACGAAGGTCCGCTGTTGTACGAGCGTCGATTCCACTACGCGCCGGAACGCTTCGCGGCTCACGCGGCGCGATTTCTTCAGCGGCAAGCGTCCCCTGATTGATCGGCTCGCGCGGCACCGCTTCGAGGTCGAGCTGCGCGGCCGCGAGGAGAAGCTGCACGCCGACCATGATCATCAGCGCCGGCAACACCACGGTGCCCGTCGGCGCGGCGAGCGCCTGCGACGTGTACCAGATCCAGTTCCATGAGCCGAACGTCAGGCCGGCAATGAACACGGGCAGGCCGACGGCGATGTTCAGCGACGCGAGATTGAAGTCGTACACGAAGTTCTTCAGCATCACGCGCCGCACCAGCGACCAGAGCAGCCGCGCCGGAAACTGCCGCAGCACGCGCGGAATGGAAAGGCTGGACCTTTCGCCCGCGTACCGCGCCGGCATCGGGATCTCTTTCACCACCGCGCCGATGAGATAGAGGTGGCTGAGCATCGAGATCTCGAAGAAATACGTGCGATCGATTTTCTGCAGCGGCAGTTGTGAGAGCACGTCCGAGCGAATGGCGAGGAAGCCGTTGGTCGGATCGAACGAGCGCCAGTAGCCGGTTGCGGCCTTGGCGAGGAAACTCAGCGCCACGTTGCCGATGCGCCGCGTCAGCGGCATCGCGCGCACGGCCTCGAAGTCGCGGAAGCGATTGCCCTTCGTGTAGTCGGCCTCGCCGCGAACCAGCGGTGCGATCAACTGCGGCACGAGCCACAGCGGCATCTGTCCATCCGCATCGATCTTCACCACGATGTCCGCGCCCGATTCGAGCGCCAGGCGGAAGCCGGTCACCATCGCGCCGCCGACGCCGCGGTTCTCCTGCTGCACCACCGTGATTCTGCCATCGAGCTCCGCGTAGCGCTTCGCGATCGAGCCGGTCTCGTCGCGTGAACCGTCGTCGACGACGATGATCGTGGTGAACAGCGGCGGCAGCGAGCGCAGCACCGACGCGATCTCGCGCTCGACGTTGTACGCCGGCAACACGGCCGCGACGTGCACGTCGCTCATGCGCCGCATCACCACGCTCACGAACGACCTCTTTCCGCGGTGATCTCGTAGATGCGCACGTTTTCATCATCGAGCCACACGCGGATGTTGCGGTGTGTCATTGCGTACACCGTGCACCACGTCTGCAGCCGCTCTTCGACGGCCGCGCGGCCGAAGCGTTTCGACCAGTTGTCGATCTCGAAGCGATGCGGATTCTTCTCGACCGCGATGAAGACGTGCGGCGTCGGCACCCGCAGCTTCTCCTCGGTCGGATCGAACTGCTCGACGAAGTCGGAGGCGTTGAGATGGAAGCCGCGGCCGAGGACCATCGGGTACTCCTGGCCGTAGCTGACGAGCGTCCACGTGAACGGCTCCAGCCGCTGCGAGATGCGCAGGACGGCGTACGTGGTCGTGCCGTAGCCCGAGTAATCGAGAAGGCGTGCTCTCATCGCGGATGCCGTGATGTTCGGTATTGTCGCGCACCATGCGGCGAGGGCCAGGATCGGCAATACCGCACGCGCGCGTTGCGGCAGACGCAAAGCGAGCGCGGCGATGACAGTGCCGATGAGCACGGCCACACTCATCGAGAGCCACGAGGCGTTGCGCCGCACTTCGATGAGCTCCGGAATGTTCAGGACCGGCGCGGCATGCGCGAGCACGAAAAGGATCGTGCCGACAGCGATCCAGATCGCGTGTGGCTCGCGCGTGCGGATGGCGAGAATCGCGAGCAACACGGCCACGATGCTGATCGCGATCAGCGTCGGCGTCAGCATCATGTACGCCTTCTCGTCGTCTGCCGCGCGCAGGAACGGGAAGTAGTAGCGCGCGGTGTTCTCGACGTTCGGGCCTCCGGCCCGCTGCTTGTGGACGAGGAAGCCGAACATCCACGTCGAGCCGATCACGATGCCGATCGCGCCCGCACCAGCGCCGCGCAAGATGTCGCGCAGTTTTGCGCTGCGCGTAACGAGCACGGCGATCGCCGCGGCCGCGCAGAGCGCGACGAGCGGCACGACCACGCCGGAGTGCACGGCGGCGATGGCTGCGGTACAGGCGATGAATCCGGCCAGGCGCCGCGGAGCGCCGGCGTCCTCGCCGGCTGGCCCGGCGGCGTCTCGCCGCTCCTCGGGGCCGCGCCGCGGGACGCCGCCGAACCAGCCGCCGGGACGGCGGCGTTCCGCTTTCAGCCAGTCGAGCAGAAACAGCGCCGCGGGGAGCAGCAACACCATCGCGAGCTCCTGCGGCAATGTCGACGTCTGCCGCTGGAACACGGTCAGCAGCACGTCGAACTCGCCGGCCGTCGTGGTCAGGTCGTCGTACGACTGCCCGAGGAGTGCGCGTGCGGTTTCGGGATTGCGAGCGGCAACGCTGCCGCCCAGCGCAAAGTACTGGCTCGCACCGCCGATCATCGTAGCGAAGATCACGCCCGCGATCAGCGCCGCCGCGTTGCTGCGCGTGATGCGGCGCGCGGTGTCGGCCACCCCCAGCGTCATCAGCACGCCGCTGAATGCGCCGAAGAAATTCATGAGCAGGATCGGATCGACGTTCGTCAATCGCTCGATCGCCAGCAGCAGAAAGTGCATGCCGTGCGGATACGGACCCCACGCGGGATCGAGCTGTTTTCCCTCGTCGAGAAGGCGCATCACGTACAGGTGCGCGTACGTATCGGAGAACCCCAGGTTGGCGGTGGCAAACGGCCGGAAGAAGCGGACGATGGCCGCGGCAATCGCGGCAATCCCAAGCGCGATCACGGCACCGTTTCGGAGTGCAGCGGCAAAGCCGCCGCTTTGAAAGCGGAAGCTGTGCTTCCGCACTCCATAGCCCCCATCCAGCACGTGCAGGCCGAACAGCACCATCGCGCGATACGAATCGCGAAGCCACGCCAGCGGACGCACTCCCGCGGCGCGCGCGCGGCCAAACACGATCACCGCTGCGATCAGCACGAGATAGCTGAGCGTGCCCGCGATGTTGAGCAGCGTGAGGAGCTGCCCGGCGAGCGTCAGCAGCGTGATCCCGGCGCCGAGGTTCCACCAGAACCATTCCATGCGCGAGAGGTGGGTGGGACGCGGCCACGCCAGCGCCGGCACCACCACGAACAACACTACCAGCGCGATGGCAATGCGCAGGATGGTGTCGATCGCGTAGAGCGTGTACATGTCAGTAGGCCGCGTAATACGAGTAGTCGAGATCCTGCAGAACGCGCCGCGCCGCGCGCGCGGCGAAGATGCTCAGGACGATTGCGCCGGCCACGAGTCCGGCCACCGCGCACCAGTAGGCGATCGAGCGGCTGCAGATGAAGCCGACGATGACGTTCGTGACCAGCGCGATCAGCACCGCGCGCACCGCGTCGTCGATGCGCGACAGCGTGAGCAGGAGCAGCAGATTGCGCACGGCGAACATGAAGAAAACGTAGCCGATCGCCGCGGCGACGAACACGCGCATCGTGACCGCGGCGGTGAGCGCTTCCTGGAAGCGGGCATTCGGTACTCCGCGCAGTGCCTGCACGAGCCACCACGCCAGCGCCAGTCCGATGAGCGCGCTCAGCGCGAGTTGCCAGGTGCGGCGCCGGTGCGCCTTCAGTTGCCGCTGCACGAACATGTCCGCGCGCAGCGCTTCTTTCTCGTGCGGGATCAGCTTCTCGGAAAAGCGCTCGATCGCGTACTGCACGACGCCGCCCATCACGATCACCACCACGAGCGCGAGGTCCATCGCCAGCTCGTAGCGCACGTTCAGCCAAAAGCCGTACGGCGGAAAGTCTTCGCGGCCGACCGGAGTCGTCCACGCGATCACGCGATCGGCGAAGAGGAACGCGTTGAACAGCAGCCCGTAGACGAAGTAGCGCGATGTGCTGAAGACCAGCACCGCGAGCCGCGGCGGATTCACCGGCTCGGCGTTGCCGCGTTTCCTGGCCATGCGCCGCAGGAAGAAGCGTGCGGTGACCAGGCTCAGCGCGTCGGCGAACACGACGCCGATCATGTTCGCCACGATCGGCGCGGCGCCGAGATTGGCAGCAGCGATGACGACGGCGAGCGAGGCCGCGGTGATGACCGCGAGCAACTCCGTGCGGCGCACGAGATACAACAGCGCCCACGCCAGCCACAGCACGGTCAGGCCGGCGTAGAACGCGGCGGCGATGAACGCCATCGGCCACGGCAACATGCGGAACGCGAGGTTGAGCAGCAGGGCCGGAGCAATCAACGCCAGGGTCGCTCGCAATGCGAGCGCGAAGCCTCTCCACGCCGTCCAGCGTGCGAGCCCTTCCTCCTCCTGATAGATGTAGAACAGGCCGCGCCGCACGATGGCCTGCGCGAAGCCGCCCGCGGCGATGTAGCTGGCGATGAAGCCGAGCGCAATGGCGCTGCCTTGCGCGAGCTCGAGGTCGAGCGCGCCCCAGATGCCGTAGCCCCACAGCAGCATCGCCGCGGCCTGCAGCGCCATCGGCAGCGCGAATGCGATACCCGCGAAGTAACGTCGCAAAAATCGCAGCGCGGGGATCTGCCGCTTGCGCGGATCGTCGCCCTCGAACTCGAAGCCGTAAACGCCCTCGCGAAACCGCCGCTCGATCGCGTGCGCGAGCTCGAACAGATCGCGCACGCCGTAGCCGCTGCGCGCATCGTGATCGCGCATGCCGATTACCTCGAGCTGCGCGGCGATTTCCCACGCGTCCTTCGGCATGCCGATGGTGTCGATGACTCTCTTTCCGAGCTCGTCGAGCGCCGGCGCCGCTGCCTCCGCGCTCATGCCGCCGCCTCGGGTCTACCGAGTCTCCGATACAGATCGAGGTATTGCGCGATGCTGCCGTCGAGGCGGAACTCTTCGAGCACGCGCGCGCGTGCGCGCCGGCCGAGTCGCGCGCGCAAGGCGGGATCGTCGAGGAGCTGGCGGACGGCGTTGGCGAAGCCTTCGACGTCGCGTGGCCGCACGAGCACGCCGCACTCTTCGACCGCTTCGCCGACGCCGCCGACGTCGCTCGCGACCACCGCTCGCTCGCACGACATCGCCTCGATCACGGAGAAAGGGAACGCCTCCGAAATGCTCGTCAGCAGGACAACGTCCGCATCGCGATAGGCGGCGACGACGTCGTCGGCGAGCGCGCCCATCGTGACCGCGTCCTCGAGCCGCAGCGCCGCGCGAAGTGCGATGCACTTCGCGTAATACTCGCGATCGGCGACGCTGCCGAAGATCGTGAAACGCACGTCGCGATGCGTTTCGCGCACGCGTGCGGCAACGCGCAGGAACGTCTCGACGTCCTTGAGCGGATCGATGCGCGCGGTGGCAACGACATGCAATGCCATCTGGAGCGTCCCTCCAGAAGTACCAGGCGCAAACGTCTCCGGATCGACGCCGTTGTAGATCACGCGAATCTTGTGTTGCGGCGTTCCGTGCGCGAGCTCCCAACGCGTGTTGTAGTGGCAGACCGGCGCGACCACGTCGGCGAAGTGATAGTTCGCGCGGACGACCGACGTGATGAGGTTGAGCAGGAACTGCTTGCAGAAGAAGAGACGCTTGAAGCGGGAGAGAAAGAGATTCTGCTCCCGCAGATACACGCCGTGTTCGGTGACGATCATCGGTGTGCCGCGCCGCACCTTCGCGGTGATGCAGGGGATGCCGCAGAACGCCGCCGCGGTCGTGTGCGTCACGCTGACTTCGGGCACGCGCACCGTGAGCACGATCAGGAAGCGATAGAGCCAGCGCAGGCATTCGGTGAGGTCGAACAGCGATGGCATCTGATGTTCGCGCGCGCGCGCCGGCAGTGTCGACGCTGAGCGCGTCGCGAACGTTTTCATCGTCTCCGTGAACGCGGTCCACACAGGCCGCGACTTCATCGTGACGCTGTAGTCGTAGCGCGCGAAGTAGTCCTCGAGCTGCACGAGCAAACGCCCGAACGCAGCGGGATCGGAGGTGCTGTTCACCATTTCGAGAAAGGGGCGAAAGATCGGGAGGAACGCGCGCTCGACGTCGTCATCGGTGGTGCGGCGTTTCTGTTCGTACAAGCCCGCGAACGTCCCGCTGATGTCGAACTCCGACGGCTCTTCCGTTCCCCAGAGCGGCACGTTGATGATGCCGCGCACGTTCACGGGCGGATCGAAGCGCGCCTCCATGTGCGGATTCATCATGATCGCCAGCAGCGTGTAGCCGACGTCCGGCGTGTTGCGCAGCAGCGCGTCGCACCACGTGCTGACGCCGCCGGAGACGTAGGGGTAGGTGCCTTCGGTCGTCATGAGCACATGGAGCGGAAGGGACGAGCTCACCGGGAGCCTCCGGCGGCTGGGGCCGACGGCCCCAGACCCCATGGGTTGGCCCAGCCTCCGCGACACTGTGCTCCAAGTAACGACGCTGTGTCGCGGAGGCTAGGCCAACCAACGGGGTCCGGGGCCGGTGGCCCCGGCCGCCGGAGGCCCCCGGTCACTTCGTCCTCCCGCTCGCGCGCTCAACGATCTTCTGGTACTTCCACAGCTCGACGCGGGCGGCGAGGAGATCGCTTTCGCGGCGGGCGCGATCGGCGGCGGCGTCGGCGACGTCGTTCTCGGGACGCACCCCCGCGGCCACGAGGCGCACGATCGACTCTTCGCGTCTGCGTGCGACGTCCACCATCTCCGCGAGCAGCCCGATGCGCTTTTCGAGTGACGCGATGCCGAGCCACAACGTCGACGTTTGCCGGCGAATCGCGTCAGTGGTCGTGCGGCGTTCGAAACCTGCCTGCTCGGCCTGCAAGCGCGCCTCGGCGACGCGGCGTGCGGTGGAACCGTTGAACATCGGCAGCGCGATGCTGAAGCGGATGCCGAACAAACCGTAACCGCCTTCATCGCCGACGTTGCTGAACGATGTGACGCCGCCAAACGCGGACATCATCACCTGCGGCTTGCGCGCCGCTTCCGCTTCTTCGAGCGACAGCTTCGCGCGCTCGAACATCATCGTGGCGCGTGCGACGCCTCGATCGGCGCCGATGAGCGGCTCCGGATTCGCGGCCAGGACGAGCGCGCGAGACTCCGGCGCGGACTCGAGGTCGAGCACGATCTCGAGCGGCTCGCCGGACGTGTCGCCCATCAGCTGCCGCACGTGCGTTTCCGCTTCGAGGCGTTGCAGCTCGAGGTCGAGGAGCTGCGACTCCGCGACGATGGCCTCGTCCTGCAAGCGCGACGCGCCGACGGTGGAGATCTCCTGCATCTCCAGCATCTGTTTCGCGCGGTCGCGCATCTGCATGGCGCGCTCGAGACCGGCGTTGAGAATGCGCAGGCGTTCCTGCGCCGCGTACAGGCGGCCGACCGCGTCGAGCGTTTCGCGGAACAGGTTGTCGGACACTTCGCGGATGCGCTGGCGGAACGATTGCGCGTCGAGGCGCGCCACGCGCAGTTGCTTCTCGCGTACGCCGCCGTCGATCAGCGGATAGTCGACCGAGAGCAGCGAGGTGAGGGCGTCGTAGCGGAAGACGTTGCGCGCGAGGAAGTCGACGCTGTTCGCGGTCGTCGCGGAGGTCTCGATGCGCAGGATCGGAAAATCGATGCGCGCCGGAGGCGCGTCGAGAAGCTCGGCCGCGGCGATGGCGTCGCGCGAGACATCATGCGATTCCTCCGCGCGCGCGAGCACCTGCTCGAACGACAGCTTCGTCACCGCGCCTGCGTCCGCGGCGAGGAAGGCGCCGAGCGCCGCGGCCAGCAGCGAGCGGCAGATCATGGAATGGTGATGATGGCCGGCGTTCCCGGTTGCAGCATCCGGTCGTGATTGGGGATGTTGACGATGATGGCCGCGCCGGTATCGGCGCCCGGCTGGATCACGCGCGCGATCGGCTCGCGGAAGCGGCGCGATGGAATGGTGAGGAGTTTCACCTCGACGACCTGGCCTGCCTTCACGTAACGCAGCAACTCGGGTGCGATGCTGGCCTGCACGCGCGCGCTCGCGGAATCGACGATCTCCGCGATCGCGTCGCGCGTGTACACGTCGCTGCCCGATTTCACGCGCAGGCGCATCACCATGCCCGATTCGGGGGCTTTGATCTGGAGGAGCGAATGACGATGCTCGGCGACGGCGAGATCTGCCTGCGCGCGCTCGAGGTCCGCAACGACGGGCTGAGAGCCCGTCGTTCCAGATGGCTGTCGGCGTTCCTTTTCCGCGTTCAGATCGCGGCGCGCCGCGGTGAGCTCGATCTCCGCGTTCTCCAGCTCCTGCTTCGAGATGTCGCGATCCCTGAACAGACGCTGCATCCGCTCGAGCTTGCGCTCCTTCTGCGCGACGATCTCCTCCGCCATCTGGAGCGACGGGCTCTCAGCCCGTCGATTTTTTTTCATACCGACGGGCTGAGAGCCCGTCGCTCCAGATGTTTGCAAGCGCGTCAGGGCCGATCGCGCGTAAACCAGATCGCGTGCGACCACCGGATTCGTGAGCGTGACCATGACATCGCCCGCCCGTACCGCCACTCCCTCGGTGACGCGCACTTCGGAGACGCGCCCTTCGATCGGCGCCACGACCTGCACGGAGTCGAACGGCGCGATCGCGGCCTTCAGATCGGTGCGCGGCGGAGCGGCGGCCGCGCCGGGCTCGTTCTCGCGGCAGGCGAACGCCAAAACGGTCGTGACCGTCATCGCGAGGGCAAACCCGGCACGCGCTCTCGTATCTCTCTCCTGAAGGGCTAGTATCTTGCAGCCGCGACTGCAAAGCACGAGCCTTTTGAATGAGCAGCAGTAGACCGAAACGATCGATGGAGCGTCAAGTCGCGGCGGGGTTGGTGATCGTGGCGTTGCTCGCGGCGCTCGCCGCAGTCGGCGTCGGCGCGTGGCTGCCGGGCAGAAGCGAGCGCGACGATGGTGGGACGGCGATCGTCGACGCCTTGGCCGAGAATGTCCAAAAAGAGACATTTGCGGCGTCAACGCTCCAGACCTTCGTTGACGCCGGCGTCATCCATTCGGCCACGTTGTACGGTCCGAACGGCGGCGTGATCGCCACGAGCGGCACCGCCGTACCCGAAGCGGAACAGATCATCCGCTCGCTCCCGAATGGCGGCTCGCTCTCCGTGCAGCCGCGCGTGCAAACGGAAGCGGCCGCGAGGCGCGAACTGCTCAAAACCGCCACGCTCGCCGCTGCCTCGGCCGTCGTTCTCGCGCTCCTGGCATCACTGCTCATGTCGCGCCTCATCGAACGCCGCGTCGAACGGCTGCGCACGCGCGTCGAAGAGTCGATGCGCGACCAGACCTACGCGACGCGGCTGCCGGGGGAATCGGGTGCGCTGCAGCCGCTCGCGGCGGGCGTGAATCTGTTGCTCGATCACATGCAGCAGCGCGACGTCGTCCTGCGCCGCAAGACGCTCGAGCTCGAATCGGCGAACAAGGAGCTCGAATCGTTCGCCGCCACGGTTTCTCACGATCTGCGCGCGCCCGTCGGCAGCATCGCCGGCTTCGCGCAGGCGCTGAAGGAAGACTACGCGCCGCTGCTCGACGACACCGGACGCGAATGCGTGCAATGGATCCAGTTCAGCGCCGAGCAGATGTCGAAGATGATCGAGGGGATGCTGCAGATGGCGCGGCTGGCGCGCTTCGACGTGCATCGCACCGACGTCGATCTGTCGCAGATCGCGCGTGAGATCGCCGAGCGGCTGCGGTTGTCGAATCCCGATCGCGACGTGCAGTTCGTCATCCCGGACCGCATCGTCGCCAACGGCGACGAGCGGCTGCTGCACGCGGTGCTCGACAATCTCATCGGCAACGCGTTCAAGTTCACGAGCAAACGTCCGGGCGCGCGCATCGAGCTCGGGTCGCGCACGGATGATGGCACGCCCGCGTTCTACGTGCGCGACAACGGCGCCGGTTTCGATCCCGAGCACGCGTCGAAAATGTTCCGTCCGTTCCAGCGGCTGCATTCGGAATCGGAGTTCAGCGGCACGGGCATCGGGCTGGCAACCGTGCACCGCATCGTGCAGCGACATGGCGGTCGCGTCTGGGCGGAAGGCGAGCCCGAAAAGGGCGCCACGGTGTACTTCACGACGGGCTCGCGTGAGGAATGGGCAGCATGACCACGCGCCCGGTTCGCCTGCTGCTGATCGAGGACTCCGAGCGCGACGCCGCGCATGTGCTGCTGTCGCTCAGGCGCGGCGGCTGGGAGCCTGACGTGCGGCGCGTTGAAACGCGCGAGGAGATGGCCGCCGCCCTGAGCGACGGCGCGTGGGACGCGATCGTCAGCGACTACGCCTTGCCGAACTTCAGCGCGCCCGCCGCGCTGGCCATACTGCGCGAGAGCGGGCTCGATATCCCGTTCATCGTCGTCACCGGCGCGATCGGCGAGGACACGGCCGTGCGGTTGATGAAGAGCGGCGTCTCGGATTACCTCGTCAAGAACCGGATGTCGCGGCTCAACGTGGCGCTGGAGCGCGAGATCGGACAGGCGCGGGAGCGGCGCGCGAAACGCCGCGCCGAATCGCTGTTCCGCGCGGTCTTGCGTGCGTCACCGCATCCCGCCGCGATCGTCGATCGCATGACGGGCCTCGTGATCGAGGCCAGCAATTCGCTCGCGCGCGAAGGAGCCGCTGCATTTGCGCGCGGCAAGCCGTTCACGGAGCTCGTTGCGTTCTCGCTGCCCGACCGCATCGAGCAGCTCATCGCGCGCGGCACCGGCAAGGCGATGTACACCGTTTACTACGCCGACGGCGTCGGGCGCGTGGCGAACGTGCGCGCGTATCCCGTCGACCATGAAGGCGGTTCGTACGCGTACGTGGTGATGGAAGACGTCACCGAACAGCACTATCTGAAGGCAGCGTTCGACGCGATCCCGGACGCGGTGCTCGTGATCGGCGCGGACCAGCGGTTGCTGTACGGAAACCGCGCGGCCGAGGAGCTGTTCGGCGAGTTGTTCTTCGGGATGGAGATCACGCCGCTGCTCGCCAGGCCGGCGCTCGAGCCGCAGTGGTGGCTGCGCCGCACGACGCGTTTCGATGAGCAGCGCATCGTCGTTCGCGGTGAGCCGCACGCCGCCGCCAGCGTCGTCTTTCGATTCGCGGGCGAACCGGAAGCGTCGACGATCCTCACGTTGCGCAACATCGCGGAGGAAGAAGAGCTGCAGCATCTCGCCACGCACGACGCGCTCACCGGCGCGTACAACGTGCGCCATTTCGGCGAGATGTTCGCGCGCCATCGTGAGGAGTCCGGCGCGCTGGCGCTGCTCGATCTCGATCACTTCAAGCGCATCAACGACGAGCGCGGACATGCGGCCGGCGACGCTGCGCTGATCACGTTCTCGAATCTCATCCGCCACCACCTCCGCGACGCCGACCTCTTCGCCCGCCTCGGCGGCGACGAATTTGCCATCATCTTCCGCGGCTTGTCGCTCGGCGCCGCGACGGAAATCCTCGATGCGATCTTCACCCGCCTCGCGCGCGCGTCGATCAGCGTCTCGTGCGGCGTGACGTCGCTCTTTCCGAGCGACACGATCGAGAGCGTGCGAGCGCGCGCCGATACCGCGCTCTACGAAGCGAAACGCGCGGGACGGGGGCGTTGGGTTTCGGGTTGATATGGAGTGCGGCAGCGCCAGCTGCCGCTTTCCAACGCAGCGGCAAGGCCGCCGCGACAGCTAACCGCTGTCGCGTTTGAAAGCGGCGGCTGTGCCGCCGCACTCCATAGGCGCGCCGAACCAGTTCCCCTGCATCAGCGACACACCGAGCCCGCGTAACGCGTCGACCGTTTCCGCGCAATCGACACCCTCCGCGACCAACTCCGCGCCAAAGTGTGAGGCGAGGTGCGCGAGGCTCTCGATTACCGCCCGGCGATTGCGGTCGAGGTGACATGACTCGACGAAGTAGCGATCGATCTTCAGGAAGTCGGGACGCACGTCGAGGATCATCTTGAAGTTCGATTGCCCGAGGCCGATGTCGTCGAGCGAGACGCGCATGCCGGTATTGCGGAGCTGATCGAGCGCGGCGACGAGCGTCGCACCGTCCCACGAAGGCGCGTGTTCTACGATCTCGATGGTCATCCGCTCGCACGCGATGCCGTGCTCCTTCGCGGCGCCGCAGAGGAACCCGGCGAACTCGCGGTCGCGCACCAGCGTCGATGCGTGCACGTTCACGGTGAGTTGCACGGGCGCGTGCGCCGGCGCGTTCGCGAGCGCGGCACGGATGCACGCGCGATCGACGAGCGGCTCTTCGTGCTTGAGCCGGACGTATTCGAACAGTACTTTCGCCGATTCGAAGTTCGTCCCCTTCGGCCCGCGCGAGAGACATTCGTAGCCGGCCAGTGATTCCGTCGACGCGTCGACGATCGGCTGATAGACGGGCGTAATGCCGCCCGGCGCGAGGATCTTCTCGAGGGCCGACATTTACTGCTCGAGCAGTGTCTTGGCGATGCTGGCGATCTCCATCATCGCTTTCGGCTTGTGGAGGAACGCGTCGGCGCCGCGGTTGTACGACTCGCGCTCGATCTCGGGCGTGCCGAATGCGCTCAGCAGGATCACGCGCGTTTCCGCGCAGCGGCGATGCACTTCCGAAACGATCTGCAGCCCTTCGACGCCGCCGATGCCGGTGAGGCGCAGATCGGCGATCACGAGGTCGTAGCGATACGCGGCCAGGAGCGCCTGCGCTTCCTCCAGCTCGTACGCGGCATCGACATCGTAGCCGAGGCGCTCGAAGTAACGGCGCATGGCCAGGACGATCAGATCTTCATCATCGACGATGAGAATCCTGATGCGACCTTCCCCAGCAGCTTCAGAGAGTCCGACGATAGGTGGGTAGGCGGACATGGACGACCGCCCCTCCTTGCGCCGCGTTGCTTGCACTCACGGTGCCACCATGCTCATCCACGATGCGCTGGACGATCGACAACCCCAGCCCGGTCCCCCCTCGGCGTCTCGTGTAAAACGGCTGAAAAACGCGCGTCAGTTCGTCGAGGTTGAAGCCCGGACCCTGGTCGCAAACCGCGATGTCGATGCCGCCATCGGCGAGTTGCGATTTCACTTCGATCCGATCGCCGCGACGCGAATGCTGCACCGCGTTCGCGAGCACGTTCTCGAACACCATCGCCAGGCGCGAGGCGTCCATGAGCACGATCGCCGGGCCCGGCTCGAGCTTCGCGTCAACGGTGACGCCCGCGTCGCGTGCGAGCGCCTGTGAAGCGGCGATCGCCTGCGCGAGCACCTCGTTCACGTCGGCCGGCTTCATCTCGGTGCTCCACGTGCGGCCGTAGGCGAGCAGGCTTTCGGTGAGGCTCTGCAGGCGCGCGATCCACGTTCGCAACGCGGTAGTGAGCTCGAGCGCTTCGGTGACGTCGGCAGGAGGTGGAGCGCCCGACGCTGCCGCATCAGCCGGCGCGGGACGCCTGCGTTCCGCGAGGTACTCATCGAGCAGGTCGAGCGTGACCGACATGCCGAACAGTGGGTTCTTCACTTCGTGTGCGACGCCCGCGACGAGCTCTCCGAGTGCCGCCAGTTGTTCGCCGCGCCGCACCGATTCCTGCAGACGCACCACTTCCGTGGTGTCGCGCATGGCGATGACGATGCGGTCGTCGCCCCCCGCGGCGGCGAGCGGTCCCGCCGTGACGTCCCAGCTCGTGTCGCCGGCCACGATCTGCGCGGTGCAGGTCATGCCGGCGTCGTGCACCGCGATGGCGATGTCGCGCAGGGTCCGCCACGGTTCGTGGTCGCCGAGGGAGATGAGCGGCTGGCCGACGACGTCGTCGTAGGCGCGGCCGGTGAGTTGCTGCGCGGTGCGATTGAGGCGCGTCACGCGCGCGTCCGGCGTGACGAGCATGATCGGCATGCGGATCGAATCGACCGTGAGCAGCCACTCGGCCCCTTTCGTCGCGATCTGATCGAGGAGTTGCCGCCGTTCGATGAGACGCGCCAGCGCGGAACCCGTGCGCGCGAGCATCCGTCGCGTCGGCTCGTTGATCGGGCGGATCGAATGCGTGAAGAGCTCGAGCACACCCGTGACGCGATCGGCGTCGAGGAGCGGCGTGGCCACGACCGAGTGCAATCCCGCTGCGGCCGCAAGCTCGGAGCGGCCGATCGAGCTTTCCTCGAGCATGTCGGCGATCCAGATCACCTCGCGTGAGGCCCACGCGCGGCCGGGCGTTCCTTCGCCGCTCGCGAACGTGAGATGCGCGAAACGCGCGGCGAGCTTTTCGTGCAGTGATGCGGATGCGAACCACGTCACGTTCGCGTGCAGCGCCTGGCCGTCGATGCGCCACAGCGCGGCGGCGTCCCACCGGTCGCTGACGCAGAGGAACTCGAGCGTCTTCGCGAGCAGCTCGGGCAGCGGATCGTTCGATGCGAAGAGGTGCATCAGCGCAAGCTCGAGCGCGCGCTCGCTGCCGTCGCCGTCATGCAGGACTTCGCGCGCGGTGAACGCGACGCCGCCGCTTTCGACAGGGCGCGCATGCACCGCGTACGTGCGCTCGACACCGCCGACGATGAGACGCACGTTCGCCATGATCGAGCGTCCGGCGAGTGCGCGGCGTTGCAGCTCGGCCAGTTGCGGTCCTGCGCCGGACCAGCGCTGAAACGCGGAGTTCGACGCGATGACGGAGCCGCTCGCGTCGATCACCCAGAGCGGGTCGGGCGACAGGTCGACCAGCGCGTCGAGCGTCGCGCGGTGGACGAGTTGCGGCCGTACCGTCATGGCTGGGGACGCTTTCATGTCGCGTGCCCTTGTCCCATGGGCGAGCGGCTATCATTTCCATTCCCGTGCGAATCCTGATCATCGTTCTTGCCGCCACGCTCGCAGTGCAACCGCTGGAACGTGGCAAGGAGCACTTCCGCGCCGGGCGATACGCCGATGCCATCGAGGACCTGCGCGCGGCGGCCGCGGCGGCGCTGACGCCCGAGGCGCGGGAAAAGTACGTGACCACGGGGAAGATCGAGACGCTGGCGGAGCTCGAGGAATCGCTCGTGTATCTCGCACTGGCGTATGACCGCATCGGGCGCGAGGCCGAGGCGCGCGATGCGGTGACGCGCCTCCTGAACGCGGAGCGGATTGCGCCGACGTTCGCGACGCTGCCTCTCAGCACCGACGCGGCGCCGTTCGAGCCGCTCGCGGCGCGGCTGGTGCCGTCGATCCCGCTCGTCGCGAATCAGAAGCTGGCCACGAATCGCGGGATGGTCGTGCAGCCGACGCTCGCGCAGCAGCGCGCCGAAATGATGAACCTGATCGAAGAGCGCGTGGCCGCGGCGCGTGCGGAGATCGAGAAGAGCGCGAACGAGCGCATCGCGCAGGAACGCGCCGCGGCGCAGAAGCTCGCCGATGAGCGCGTGGCCACCGAGACCGCATCGGCGATGAAAGCGGCGGAGGAGAAGATCGCCGCCGAGCGCGATGTCGCGCGCGCGGCCGCGATGAAGAGCGCGGAGGAACGGATCGAAGCGGAACGTGCCGCTGCCGAGAAAATCGCCGAAGAGCGCATCGCGCAGGAACGCGCCGCTGCGATGAAAAACGCTGAGGATCGCATCGCCTCCGAACGTGCCGCCGTCGAACGCGAGACCGCGTCGAAGATCGCCGCCGCGCGCGCCGAAGCGGAGCGCGTCGCCGAAGAGAAGATCGCCACGGAGCGCGCGGCCATGGCGCGTCTCTCGGAAGAGCGTATCGCCGTCGAGCGCGCGTCCGCCGAAAAGGAAGCGCAGGAACGCATCGCGGCCGCGGAAACGGAGCGGCGTCGCGCGTTGCTCATGAGTCTGCGCGAAGCGGAAACGCTCGCCATCGCCGGCCAGCTCGATGAAGCGAATCGCATCTACGTGTCGCTCGCGCAGAGTCCAACCTCGACACGCGAAGCAATCGCCGCGGCGGCCGCGGGTCTCTATCGCACCGGCGGCTTCGCCGAAGCCGTCCGCGCCTTCACCCGCCTCGGCAATTTCGCCCGCGGCGAGGACGACCTCCGCTACTACTTCGCCGTGTCGCTTTACGAGATCGGCAAATACGCGGATGCGAAACGCGAGCTGGCCATCGCGCTCCCGAACCTGCAGCGCACCGAGGACGTGGAGCGCTATCGCGTGCGGATCGAGCAGGCGCGTTGAGAATGACCGAGGCCGGAGGCCTCCCGTCAATCCGCGTTCTGATTCAGCCCGTCGATGAACTTGCGCCGCTCTTCCAGTGAGTGCACGCGCCACTTCGCGCGCTCCTCGTCGGTCACGGCGGTGGGATCGAACGGCTCCAGCGACCACTTCCCGCTCACCATCCCGTACTGCGTGCCGTAGATCTGCGGCTTTCCGGTCTCGCGCAGCCAGCGATCGGTGGCGGCGGCGTAGAGCCAGCGCGCTTCGGCGAGCCACGGCCGCAGCTCGACTGCTTTCTTCGCCAAGTCGCGTGCGAGCGCGAAATCCTCCGCGCCGGATCCATGCTGCATGATCAGCACTGCGTGCAGATAGTCGTCCGCGGTGCGGAGCGCGCGCACCTTGATCGCGGCTTTCACGACATCGCGGCGCGAGGCGTCGCGTTTCATCACGGCGTCGGGATCTTCGATCTCGCCGGTGCGGTCCGCGCGGTCCGCGAGGTAAGCTGCGAGCAACTCCGCATTCGTCGCGCGCAGCCACGTATCCGCGTTGGACTCGCATCGTGCGCGCAGATCGGCGAACTTCGCCAGGCCTTCTTCACTCGCGATGATGTCGCACTTGCGGTAGCCGCGCTGCAACGCCAGCTCGAGCTGCGTGTGGGCATTGGCGGTGTCGCCGAGGCGGGCGAAGCAGCGGCCGCGACGAGAGCGCGCGATGGTTCCGCGCGATGCGTTCGCGCCGCCGAGGAGAAGATGCGCGCGCACGTGGCGTTGTCGCCGCTTCTGAGGGTGGCGAAGCCTTCCTTCTCGAACGAGCGCAACGCCATGTCCTGCGCTCGAACCGACGTCGCCACGAACATCAACGCCAACAGAAAGCGCATCAGCGCGTGAACTCCACCGTCAGTTTCGGGCGACGTTCCGCCGCACTTTCGCGGCTGTCGAAACCGCGTGCCGATGAGAACCCGTCTTCGTTCCCGAGCAGCATCCATCCAAAGTTCGTCGCCGGCTGGTCGAGCCATGCCTGGATGCGCGCGATCATCGACGCGGATGGATCAAACGTAAACGGACCGAACGAACCGACGTTCGCGGTGGCGTCGACGGCGGCATCGAAGTCGCCGCCCTCCGTGGTCCACCGGCGATCGGGATAGAACGCGTGCAGCCACGTTGCGTCGCCGGGCGTCGCCAGCGCGCCGGTGCCGGCAGTCGTGTTCGACGTTCCTTCGCCCCAGTCCGCGGTCATGCGGTGCAGCGCCATCGGTTCGTTTCCCGTGACTGCCCGCGAAACAGTCATCGTCAGCGACGCGCGTGTGATGCGGCTTCCGGGCGGGATCTGCGCCGCCACATCGAACGCGAGCAGCGCGCGGCGCAGGCCGGCAATCCTTGTCGCGCCGGAAAAGATTCGGCCGCGGCCGTTCGAAGAGCTGCCCTCGCCGTCTTCGACGAGCATGTTGTCTTTCGACGGCGCCAGCTCGATCGTCTGCGGGATCGAAGCTGTGAGCGAGCGCGTCTTCCGCACGGCGCGGCGCCGCGGCTGGCCGGCATTCACGATCGGTTTCGCCGCGCGGAAAAATCGCGCGCCGCTCCGCGCGTTCGCGTCGTAGGCGAACAGCAGCACGTCGTGCGGCGCGGTGAACGTCACGCGCTCGTTGCCGGTGAAGTTCGCGCGGAAAATGCGCTCCATCGGCAAGAAGCGCGCGCCGCGCGCGGCCACACGCAGCGAGATCTGCTCGACGAGCGTTTCGCCGCGGTGCAGCGAGAGTGTCACCCGCGCGGAGACGTTGTCGGGATTGATGATGCCGACGCCGCTGGACCACGCCAGCTCGTTGGGCGTGACGCCGGCGTCGATCGTCCCTTCATCGAGCAGATGACGGGCGTCGAGCACAGGCAGCTTCGCGGTCATGCCGCATGACGCGCAGGTGGTGGTTGCCGTCACCGCGATCTTGTCATTCGACGTGATGCGCAACGCGCCGGTGCCATCGCGCAGCCATTGCCTCGTCTTTCCCGCGTCGAGCGAGAGCGTCGTGGACGTCGGCTTGTCGCCGAGAACTTCGATGAAGACGGTGGTTGGGGCGTGGGAGGTGTTTGCGATGCGTACGCGCGTGTTGCCGTTCACGGGCAGATACAACTCCTCCGCAAACGCACCCACGGACAAAGCAAAGCCAACGACGGCGAGGAGCGAACGGGTCATGGTGATGCTCATAATAACGCTTCGGGCGCGGCGGCGATGGCGCAGGCGAAGCCCGCATTCACGTCGAGATCGCGAATCGCGCAATCATCCAGGAACGTGAGCGGCTCCTTCGCGACCGACACCGTGAAGGAGTGCGACGGCAACGAGAACCCGCGGCCACGGAGTTTCATCAACGCCTCTTTCCGCGCCCACGTCCGGAAGAACGCCTCGACCTGCTGGTCGGCCGGCATTGCGTCAAACGCTTCGCACTCCGCCGGCGAGAACGCCGTGTGCGCGAGCGGCACCACGTCCTTCGTGCGATCGATGCGCTCCACGTCGATGCCAACGGCATGCTCCCGCGACCACGCGATCACCGCGATGCGATCGGAGTGCGACACATTGAAGTGCACACCGTCGAGCTCCGGCTTCCCCCACTCGCCATAACGAAAAACGAGCGAGGCGGGATCGCGCGCCAGGTGCTGGCCGAGGAGTTGCCGGAGGAGGATGCGGCAGCGGGTGAAGCGCTGGCGGTGCTGCGCGAAGCGGAAGCGATCCGCGCGTTCGCGCTCATCCGCGGAGAGGATCGACGCGGCCTCGTCGAGCACATTCATCGCGTGGAGATCAGCCGTGAAAACCTCGATGTTCATCGTGAAAAGTGTGACATGCGCGCGTGTCCCGTCTTGAACATCGCGCCCGTTTCAGGTGTGGTGAAATGCATTTCCGGACAGATGGAGACGAGGCAGATACCGTGAGTCCCACGGCCCGAACAACGACCCGGCGGAGAAGGGTGAGAACCGCAACCGCCGCGTCACGCAGAACGCAATCGCCGCAATCGCATTCAAATGGAGGGAACACCATGGCCACCACCAAGACCCATACCCAGGCGACCGCCGCCACCGTCGTCACGAACGGAGTCAAAGCCATCGCCGAGATCGGCGTCGTCCCCGGCGCGAGCCTGCTGGCCGACGGCGAAGTCCGCTCCGGCACGCTGCACATCCTGAGCGGCGTCGTCGCCCGCGCCCTCTTCGGCCCGATCGGCTGGCTGGCCGTCGGCGCGGATTCGTTCTCGCGCTCCGTTTCCGGCAAGCACATCTACGAGCATTTCTTCGACGTCGACGTGGACGTCAAGAAAGCGCGCGATTAGGCCGGCTCCCCTCATCCGCCCTTCGGGCACCTTCTCCCCTCGCCGAGGGGAGAAGGCTGAGCGAGGCCTGTGAAACTGCTCGAGCTGCTCCGGAGGGAATCCACCGTTTCGCTGCGCGGTCTGCTCGTGACTTCCGCGCTGGCGGGCCTGAGCAGCGCCCTCGTCCTCCCCATCATCAACACCGCCGCGCGGCTGGCATCGCATCGTGAAGGCAGCTTCCGGCTGCTGATCCTCTTCATGCTGATCGTCACGATCTACTCGATCAGCCAGCGCTACTTCATGATCCGGGCGATCGCCGAGGTCGAGAGGGTGCTCGATCGGCTGCGGGTGCGGATGGCTGACAAGATCCGGCGCTGCGATCTCGCGCCGCTCGAACAGATCGGCCGCACCGCGCTCTACGCGAGCATCTCGCGCGAGATCACGACCATTTCCCAGGCGGCGCTGGTGCTGGTGGTGAGCGCGCAGTTCACCATCCTGATCTTCTTCACCGCCATCTACGTCTTCGTACTCTCGCCGCTCGCGTTCACGCTCACGGCGCTGTGTACGGCCGTGATCGTGTTCGCGTATCGCGCGCGTCTGCGCAAGATCGATCAGCAGCTTCACGAGTCGGCGAGGCGCGAGAACGACCTGTTCGACGCGCTCACGCAAATGCTGGAAGGGTTCAAGGAAGTGCGGCTCAATCGCGCGCGCAGCGACGATCTGTATCGTCACTTTCAAGCGATCTCGCATTCGGTGCGCGACATGAAGTCGACCTCACTCACCGAGATCTCCACGACCTTCGTCCTCTCCCAGGTCTGGTTCTACCTCCTCCTCGGCATCATCGTCTTCGTGGTGCCGCTGCTGACGCGGACCTACACGAGCCAGATCGTGCAGATCACGACGGCAGTTCTGTTCCTGACGGGGCCGATCTCGTCGATGATGGGCTCCGCGCAGAACCTCGCGGCGGCGGACGTCGCCGTGGACAACATCGCGGAGATCGAGACGAAGCTCGATCGCTCGGTCATCACACGGGACGAAGACGTGCGGCCGCGCACGAGCTTTCGCGAGCTCGAGTTCGAAGATGTTTTCTTCAGCTACGGTGATTCCTTCACCGTCGGTCCTCTCAGCGTGAAGATCCACGAGGGGGAGATCCTGTTCATCGCCGGCGGCAACGGCAGCGGCAAGTCGACCTTCCTCAAACTTCTCACCGCCCTCTACTTTCCAACGCGCGGGACGATTCGCATCGACGGCGACCCGGTCACGCCGGAGAACAGCGACTCGTATCGCAGCCTCTTCTCCACGGTCTTCACCGACTTTCACCTCTTTCGCCGGCTCTACGGGCTGTATGACGTGCCGCAGGACGAGATCGATCGTTTGCTCGAGGATGTGATCGAGCTCTCCGACAAAACGCATGTCGACGAGCACGAGTTCAACACGCTCGAGCTCTCCGGCGGGCAGCGCAAACGGCTGTCATTGCTGGTGGCGTTGCTCGAGGACCGGCCCATCTGTGTGTTCGACGAAGTGGCCGCCGATCAGGATCCCGCGTTCCGCCGCAAGTTCTACAAGGAGATCCTGCCGTCGCTGCGCGCGCGCGGGAAGACCATCATTGCCGTGACGCACGACGACAAGTACTTCGAGGACGCCGACCGCCTGTTGAAGATGGACGAAGGAAGGTTCGTGAGCCATGACGACGCAGCCTGAGGAGCGGACGCCCGAACTGCCGAAGCGCGTCGCACCGATCCTGACCATCCTGATCGTCCTCGCGCTCTTCGTCTTTCTCATCCCGAACATCTTCATCAACATCCGCGCCGGCGAAGCGGGCGTGCTGTGGAAGCGCTTCGACGGCGGCACGCAGACTGCCGGACCGCGCAATCGACCGTTCGCGGGACGCTTGCGCGCCGATCGCACCGGCGAACCCACGCAGCTCATCGAGCGCGAGAATCCGTACCCGTATTCGGAAGGGCTGCGCGTGATCTGGCCGTGGGACAAGATGAGCGTCTACAACATCCGCCTGCAGCAGGTGTCGCACACCTATGACGTACTGACCAGCGACGGCCTCGACATCAAGACCGAGATCACCATCCGCTGGAAGCCCATCGAAGAAGACCTCGGCAAACTGCACCGCGACCTCGGCCCCGACTACGTGCAGACGCTCATCGTGCCGATCATCGGTGCGTATGCGCGCGAAGAGATCGCGCGTCACGAATCGGAGGCGCTTTATTCGCCGGCGCGGCTCGCCATTCAGGAAGCGGTGCGCGCGAAGACGAAGCGCGCGCTCATGTCGCGCTACTACCCGGAACGCAATCGCGAGAGCTACGTGATCGTCGAAGACGTGCTCATTCGTAACGTGATCCTGCCGCCCCATGTGCGCACGGCGATCGAGGAGAAGGTCGCGCAGAAGCATCTCGCCGATTCGTATCGCTACCGGCTCGAGCGCGAGACGCGCGAGGCGGAACGGAAGTCGATCGAGGCCGCCGGCATCGCGCGCTTCCAGGCCGCGCTCAAGGGCGGCGTGTCCGACGGCTATCTGAAATTGCGCGGTATCGAGGCCACGCTGGAGCTGGCGAAATCGCAGAACGCGAAAGTGGTCGTGATCGGCTCGGGCGCGGATCGAGTGCCCGTGATCGTGAGCACTGCGGAAAAGCCCTGACCTCTGAGAACACAGAGCCCGGACGCGTTCTCTTCTGAACATTCCGTTCGCTGCACGAGTGCTTCAATGTGCCCATGACGAACCCATTCGAAGACGAGAACGGCGAATACCTGGTCCTGATCAATCACGAGAACCAGCACTCGCTCTGGCCGGCGTGGCGCGAGATCCCGGCAGGCTGGAAAGCGGTGGGACCGCGCGGCAAGCGGAAGGAATGCCTGGACTGGATCGAGGCGAACTGGCGCGACATGCGTCCGCAGAGCCTGATCGACGCGATGGAGAAGGCGAAGCAGGAGCGCGAGCAAGCGGCGCACTGACGTTGCGACTGTTCTGCTTTCCGTACGCCGGCGGCGGCGCGACCGTGTATCGCCCGTGGGTGCGTGCCGCGCCGGCGGGCGTGCAGATCCGCGCCGTGGAGTTGCCGGGGCGCGAGACGCGGATGTTCGCTGAGCCATTCCGCTCGATGGATGCGCTCATCCCCGCGCTGCTTGGCGAGCTACGAGCGCAGCTCGAGGCACCGTTCGCGTTGTTCGGCCACAGCATGGGCGCGCTGATCGCGTTCGAGCTCACGCGCGCCTTACGCCGCACGCGCGCACCGCAACCGGCACGGCTGTTTCTCTCCGCGCATCGCGCGCCGCATCTGCGCAATCGTCGTCCGGCGATTCATGACCTTCGCGGCGATGCTTTCTGGGCCGCGTTGCGGCGCCTCGGCGGCACACCGGAGGAAGTGTTCGCGCATCGCGACCTGATGGAGCTCGTCGAGCCGACGCTCCGCGCCGACTTCGAGCTCTGCGAGCGCTACCAGTTCACCGGCGAAGATCCGCTCGATGTTCCGCTGACGCTCTTCGGCGGCACCGAAGATCCGAACGTGAGCGAGCTGGAACTGCTCGCCTGGCAAGAGCACACGCGCGCCGGCGTGCGCTTGAAGATGTTCGCGGGACAGCACCTGTTTCTGCAGCACTCGCACGCGGCGGTGCTGCGGGAGGTGCTGGACGATCTGTCGCGCGAGAATCCGCACAGCTCTATGTCCTCTCTGCTCTCTGTGGTGAAAAAATAACCACAGAGGTCACAGAGACACAGAGCACGGCCCTTCATGCACGCTCTTCACGACTCTGACCACGGCCTGGCCATTGGTACCGCCGATTGAGGCTCCTGCGCGAAAGACGGCACCAGCTAAAATGGCGCGATGCGCAAACCGCTCCTTCTCCTCGCCCTCCTGCTGTTCTGCGCGTCGGCCCAGGCGCAGACGGTGTCGTGCGAATCGCTCGGCTACATGGGAGGTTCGCAAGAGGCGTATCGCGAGTGCCGCGTGGGGACGCAGGGCGTCGTGCGCATGGTCATGGAAGTCAGCGACCGGTTGTGCTTCGAGGGCATCACCTGGGGGACGCGCTCGCCGGGCGTGGTCTGGGTCCGGCGCGGCTGCCGCGCCACCTTCACCGTGGGCGGCCCCATGGTCACGAAAGCGCGCGCGCCGGTCATCTGCGAATCGCACAACGGCAAGTACGCCGTCTGTGACGCCGACACCGTCGACGGCGTCGTATTGTCGCAACAACTCAGCAAAACCGATTGCGTGCGTGGGCGCACGTGGGGCTGGGATGAAGATCGCGATCTGATCTGGGTCGATCAGGGTTGCCGCGGCGCCTTCCTTCTCGGACCACCGCCCGCGACGATCAAGCCCGCGCCGTCGCTCGATGGGAAGGTGATCTGTCAGTCCGAAAACGGGAAGCGCAAGGAGTGCAAGGCCGACACGGCCGCGGGCGTACAGATCATCCGCACGCTCAACGACAAGCCATGTGGCTTCGGACGCGAATGGGGCTACGACGAGAACGGCGTCTGGGTGAAGAAGAACTGCCAGGCCGAGTTCGCGGTGCGCGGCAAGCAGAAAGCGATGGCGCGCACGATCGAATGCGAGTCGAAACACGGCGCGCGCAGTCACTGTCCGGAAGAAACGCAGTTCGGCGTGGCCATCGTCAAACAGCTCGGCATCGGCGCCTGCGTCCTCGGCGAGACCTGGGGCTTCGACGAAACCGGCGTCTGGGTCGCCGACAACTGCCACGCCCAATTCGTTCTCGGCGGTTATCGACTTCCCGTCGACAAGGTGCCGGAGACGGCGGCGCGCCTGACATGTGAGTCGATCGACGGCGGTCACAAGCAATGTCCGGCCGACACTTCGCGCGGCGTCGGCCTGATCCAGCAGATCAGCGGCGCGGACTGCGTTTTGAATCGCTCGTGGGGATACGATCGCAACGGCATCTGGGTGACGAACGGCTGCCGCGCCGAATTTGCCGTCGCCCGCTGACCAGGAAAGGAACTGCAGCATGAGTAACGTGAAACCGATCCCCGAAGGCTACGAGATGATCACGCCGTACCTCGCCGTCGATGATGGCAACGCCGCCATCGAGTTCTACAAGAAGGCGTTCGACGCGAAAGAAGTGATGCGCATTCCCGGGCAGGACGGCAAAGGCGTCGGTCACGCCGATCTGATCCTGTTCGGCCGCATGCACATCATGCTCGCCGACGCCATGCCGGAAGGTTTCCGCAGCCCGCGCGCGCTCGGCGGTTCGCCGGTGCTGCTGAGCGTTTACGTCGACGATGTCGACGCGGCCTTCGACCGCGCAGTCGCCGCAGGCGCAAAAGTCGTTCGCCCCGTCGCCGATCAGTTCTACGGTGACCGCGCCGGCGGCGTCGAAGATCCGTTCGGTCATCAGTGGTATCTCGCCACGCAGAAGGAGATCGTGTCGCCGGAGGAGATGGAACGCCGCGCGGCGTCTGCGCATCAATAACAAAGGAACGACCGGAGGCCGCCGGACGCCTCCGGGTCGTCCCTTTGTCAGATCCCGCGAATGACCATGGCCATCATCATCGCGCCGGCCAGCGCTGCCATCATCGCGCGGCCGATCGTGGCCCACATCCACTGCCTCCGGCTCTGCTTCGCCGCTTCGGGGTTCACCGACTTCTCCCATTCCATCCTCCGCTCGAGGATGCGGGGAAGCCGGAAAAAGTAGAGGTAGCCGATGACGAAGTAGATCGTCTGGATCGTAATCAGCAGACGCATCGCCGTTCCCATGCTCAACGTCACGGCGACGCAGCCGATCGTGACGACCACGAGCACGATGTTGCGGAAGCGCATCAGCTCGCGCTCTTCCTGATCGTCAAAGTACGGTTGCAGATGGTGCATACCCATCATCACGCCGAACCACCCAAGGAGGCCGCCGAGGAGAGAGGCTTTGACGACGGTGGCGGCGGCGACTTTGCCGAACGCCGATCCGGAGGATGCGACGACGACTGCCGCGGATGCGGTCGGCGCGGCGAATGTCAACGCGCTTCCGATCGCGGCTGCGAACGCGGCTCCCGGTGCAGTGCGAGCGACCGTGCGGCCGAAGCGCTGCAGCATCTCCACGCGCACGAGCGCGCGGCTGCGGGAGAGGCGCTGGCGCACGGCCTGTTCGCTGATACCGAGGAGTTGGGAGACGTGGCGGCTGGAGCTGTCTTCGCGGTAGTAGAGAACGAGCACTTCGCGCGCTTCATCGGGAAGCTGATCGAGGACGTCGGCGAGCACGCGGCGTTCTTCATGCGCGAGCAGATGTTCGGCCGCGGAGGGACGTGCATCGACCGCGGCGGCAAGACTCGCGTCGTCGCAGACCTCGCGATGATGCTCGCGGCGCCAGAGATGCGCCTGGTTGCGCGTGACCTGCCGCAGCCACGGCAGAAAGCTGGCGGGATTGCGCAGCGTCTTGAGGTTCGACCACGCTGCGAGGAACGCCTCCTGCGCGATGTCCTCACTCGCTTCCACGTTGCGCACGATGGCCAATGCGATCGAGCAAACTGTGTTTGCGGTGCGGTCGACGAGCCGTGCGAACGCAGCTTCGTCGCCGTTGCCCGCGCGCAGCACATCCGATTCGAGGGTCGCGTCCATTTGCTGCCTCCACGACTGAGTAACCGTGGCGTGAAAAGTGTGACAGTGTTTCGCGGAAATCATGAAAGTCACCCGCACTGCCACCGCCGCGTTCACCGAATTCGAGAGTGAGAACGAGCTGCGGAACGAGCATCGCGTGAACCTCGCGCACGGCGCGTTGCGTCTGGCGACGGCGGAGAGCGTCGCGCCGCACACGACATTGCTGGTGACGTTGCGCGGACCCTGGGGTGGGGAAGCGTTCGCGCGTGCGACCGTCGTCGCGACGCTGCCGGATGGGATCGCGCTCGCGATCGATGGCGATCCCGAAGAGATGCTGAAGCGGCTGCTGGTGAGAGCAGATGATGACCCCTCATCCGGCTTCGGCACCTTCTCCCCGGCCGGGGAGAAGGCTACTCCCGGGGGCGAGAACGCGTGGGATCGGATGCGCGCGTTGTCGCAGATCGAGAAGCTGCTGCTCGCGGTCAAAGCGGAGCGCAGCGAGCGTGCGTTGCTGCTGCAGGACAACGATCCGCGCGTGCTGCTCTCGCTGCTGCGCAATCCGCGCCTGACCGTCGATGAAGTGGCGCGAGTGGCGAAATCGGCGTTCCTTACCTATCAGATCGCCGAGGTGATCATGAAGACGTCGCAGTGGATGGCCAGCCTCGACGTCCGCCTCAACCTGATCCACAACCCGAAGACGCCACCGGCGTTCGCGTTGCGCATCCTGCCGACGCTGCCGGATCTGGAAGTGCGGAACATCGCGCGCGCCGGAACGAATATGGCTCTGAAGCAGGCGGCATTGCGGAAGTTGCAAGGGAAATCCTGACGGGCTCGTGTCTCGTTGGAGACATTGACACAGGGGAGCAGAAGGACGTACAAGGACAGACTAGGCATGGCTTCCAGCGGAGGTGTACATGGCGGCAACCACTGAACGTTGCCCGTGGTGCGGCAGCACGATCTCGCACGACAAGTTCGTGCAGATCCAGAACTCGATCCGCGAAGAGGAACGGCGCAAGCTCGCGCAGGCCGAGAAAGCGATGAAGGCGCAGCTCGAGCAGAAGATGTTCGCCGAGCGCAAAGCGATCGCCGCCGAGCGCGCGAAGCTCGCGCAGTTGCAGACCTCGGCCAGGAAGGAGCTCGAGCAGGCAAAGCAGCAGGCTGAGAAGCAGCGCATGAAGGAGCTCGCGGAAGTGCGCTCGATCCTGCAGAAGGACCGCGACGCGGCGCTGCTGAAGAAGGACGCCGAATTCGCGCGCGAGCGCTCCGCCATGCAGAAACGCATCTCCGAGATGACGCGGCAGATCGCGAAGAAGTCGTCCGGCGAGCTCGCCGAAGGCGCGGAGATCGAGCTGTACGACGAGCTCCGCTCCGCGTTCCCCGAGGATTCGGTCACGCGCTTGCGCGGAAAGGCGGCGGGGATGATCCTCCACGACGTCCGCTACAAAGGCGAATCGGCCGGCAAGATCCTGGTCGACATGAAGCGCCGTTCGGCATGGCAGCACGCGTTCGTCACCAAGTTGCGCCAGGCGCAAACCGAAGCCTCGGCCGACTACGCCCTGCTCTCCACCGCGGTCTTTCCTGCCGGCCGCAAAGAACTGTTCGTCGACTCGGGCGTCGTCGTCGTCGCGCCCGCGCGCGTGTCTGTGCTCGTGGACGTCCTGCGGCGGACGCTGATCGCCATGCACGTCGCGAAGCTCAGCGACGCGGAGCGCAACGACAAGCTGAGCGCGCTGTTTCGCTTCATCACTTCCTCCGGTTTCAAGAAGAAGCTCGGCGAGGCCGAAGATCTGACCGGCGAAGCGCTCGAGCTGGACGTGCAGGAAAAGCGCGCGCACGACAACGTCTGGAAGAAACGCGGCATGGTGCTCTCGCGCATCAAGCACGTGCTTCGCGAGATCGACACGGAAGTCAGTGCCATCATCGAGGCGCCGGGCGATCCGACGGGATCGCCCGTGCTGCGCTTCCGCACGAACGCCCGAGGATCCCGTGAGTAGAGTCATGAACGCGCCGGCAGAGCAGCATCAATGGCAGGAGCGCCGACTCGGGCGCACGATCCTCCGCACGTATCGCGACACGCGCGACCTCTACGACGTCCTCCCCAATCACCGCCAGCCCCGCCTCGGACCGAAGGAAGATCTCGAGCTGCAGCGCCAGATCGAAGCGAACGAAGGCATCTTCGAGCCGCTCCTGGTCGAGCCCCATCCCGATCTGGAAGGAAAGTTCCGCATCATCGACGGCGACCGCCGCTGGACGAACTCGAAAGTGCTCGTCGAGGTGCAGAAGAAAGACGAGTACCGCATCATCCCGCTCGAGATCACCGACCGCACACTCACCGATGAAGAGCGCCTGCGCGTCTGGATCTACATCCATCGCCAGCGCAAGGAGTGGGACGCGAAAGAGAAGGAGATGGTCGCGTACGGCCTGGTCGACATCGTCGGCCGCGCCAGCGCCGCGAACATCCTCGGCATCACCGTGCGCGAAGTCGACAAGCTCGTCGAGATCTACCAGTTGTCGCAGAAGTTGACCAATCTTCCGGAGCCCGGCTCGTCGATCACCTGGGCGCGCGAGATCAAGAACATCAACAAAACGCTGCTCACGCCGACCGTGCTCGACACGATCGTGCAGAAGGTGAACGACAACGAGATCACGAACTCGAAAGAGATCCGCAAGCTGCGTCTCGTGCTGCGCGATCCGGTGGCCAAGCAGAAGTTCATCGACGGGGACACACTCGAGCACGCGTCGTCCGCGCTGCTGCCCGACCCTCCGCGCACGAAGCGTGGCAGCCTGGCCGGCGACATCGAAGAGCTCACGCAATCGCTGAAACGCCACTCATGGACGGCGCTCGTCGAGAATCGCGGCGACGCGGAATTGCTGCGGCAGGTCGAGGAAGCGGAGACGTTGCTGAAGGAACTGAAGAAAGTTCTCGGCTGATGCGCGCTTTCTCAGCGCGCGAGGAAGCCTGCGATCACGTCGCGCAGGTCGCTCGGCGCCGCGAACGTCGGATGCGTGCGATAGAGAGCGACCGCGCGGCGCATCTCGTCGAGCCGCGCAATCTCGGCCTTGATCTCGTCATGTCGCGGCGCCGTTTCCCGCAGCACGTCGCCGAAGACCGGAGAGCCCAACGTGACGCGGCCGCTGCGAACGGCGAATGACGTTCTGTTCTCGCAGCGGCACGCATTCTCGCGATTCACGATTCCGCAGACGCGGCTCGTGAACTCCACGATCGCATTGCGCGCTCGGGCCAGGCGTTGTCGATACGCTGCGGGTGTCGTGTCGAGGATCTCGGCGGCCTCGTTGTGATCGAGCTCGAGGATCTCGCCGAGGATGTAGGCGAGCCGGAGGTCGCGATTGAGACAGAGGAGCATTCCCAGCGTGCATCCGACGCGAACCTCTTCGACCGCGAGCCTGTATTCGGGATGGTCGCGCATCGGTTGGTCCGTGCCGGATGGCTCGTGCAGCTCCGCTTCGAACGTCTCGAACGTATAGTCCATCTGCTCGACACGACCGCGGCGAACGGTGCGCAGGTGATTCGCGGCGATGGCGAAGCACCAGGACGAAAAACGGCTCTCGCCGCGATAGCTGGAGAGATGCGTGACGATCTTCACCAGGATGTCCTGCGTGGCATCGCGCGCATCTTCGGGATGCCAGAGCATGCGCAGCGCGAGACCGTAGATCCGATCCTGCACGGCGCAGACGAGCTCCTCGACCGCCGCCGCGTCTCCCGCGCACGCGCGCTCCACGGTGTCTGCAAGCGGATCAGGAGCGAGCGTCATCGGTCAACAGTTCCCGCAGCCGTTCGAGCTCCACCTCGAGCGTTCGCACCTGTGCGGTGAGCGCGCCCTCGAGCTGCTCGAGCGGCAACGGCGGTGCATTGAGGACGAAAGTGTAAACGACGCGCTGGTGCGGAGCGCGCGTGACGCGAGACATGGCCGTTGCTGCCGCGCCGCCGGGGAACGTCATCTCCCAATCGATGGTCCCGTGCTCGATCGACGCGCGAACGCGCAGGCCGATCTCCGCCGCGCCGTTCGGCGTCTGCAATCGCGCGCGCGTACCTTCCACGGATTCGAACGCGTGTGCCCAACGCGGCAGATTTGCCGGCTCGGCGATGAAACGGAACACGCGCTCGTACGGCGCCTCGATCTCGATGCTGCGGACTTCGTGGATTCGCATCCGGAGTCTCCTTTCCCATCATGAGACTCGGGCGGCACGGCTCGTGTGACAGGCATATATTGAACGTCACCGATGAAAGCGATCGTGCAGGAGGGCTATGGCTTGCCCGGGCGCGTGCTCGCATTGCGCGAGATCGACACGCCCGAGATCGATGACCGCGGCGTGCTCGTGCAGGTCCACGCGTCCTCCGTGAACGCGCTCGACTGGCACATCACACGTGGGATGCCGTTCCTCATTCGTATCGGCGCGGGGTTCCGCCGGCCGAAGCCGAAGGACAGCGTGCGCGGCGTCGACGTCAGCGGCCGCGTTGCAGCCGTCGGCAAGGACGTCACCCGCTTCAAAGTCGGCGATGAAGTTTTCGGAGCGTCGAATGGCAGCTTCGCCGAATACGCAACAGCCACGGAGGAACAACTGGCGTTGAAGCCTGGCGGCATCACGCACGAGCAGGCGGCATCGCTCAACGTCGCCGGGCTCACTGCACTGCAGGGATTGCGCGACAAGGCGAAGCTGCAGCGCGGACAGCATCTGCTGATCAACGGCGCGGGTGGCGGTGTGGGCACGTTCGCGGTGCAGATCGCGAAGTGGCTCGGCGCGCGAGTGACCGCGGTGACGCGCACGCGCAGCGTCGAGCTCGTGCGCTCGCTCGGCGCCGACGACGTGATCGATCACGAAGTCGAAGATTTCACGCGGCGCGGTGAGCGGTACGACGTCATCTTCGACATCGGCGGGAACCAGCCGCTCAATGATTGCCGCCGCGTTCTTTCTGGAACGGGCGCGCTGGTCACCGTAGGCGCACCAGCCGGACGCTGGATCGCACCGGCCACGCGCCTGCTGGCTGCCGCGGCACTGGCACCATTCGTCAGGCAGCGAGTCGTTCCATTCATCTCGCAGAGCGACTCGGAAGGACTGGCGTTGCTGGCGGAGCTCACGGCTGGAAGAATCATTTCACCGGTGATCGAGCGAACCTACGAGCTCAGCGACGCGCCCGCCGCGATTCAGCACGTGGGAGAAGGCTCCGCGCGCGGGAAAGTGGTGATCAAAGTACGGAGTGCGGCGGCGTAGCTGCGGCACGGCAGAGCCAACAGTGCAGCGCACGATAGAATCCGCCGCCGTGACGTGGATCGTTCGTGCGTCTCTCGCGCTCTGGGGCTTCGCGTTCGCGATCGGACTGATGCCGCGGCTGCAGCGGCCCGCCGGGCCCGATGACCTTCCCAGCGCCATGCGCAACCTTGGTCTCAGCTCATCGGGTCCAACGATGCAGTTCGCGCTCGGCATCGTGCTGCCGTTCCTCGTCGCGCTCCTCGCGAAACCGCTGCTGCCGAAGATCACCCGGGTTCCTCGGGGTTCCTCGGTTCCTCGGAGTTCCTCGGGGGGGCGGGAAAACCTGGCGATCATCCCCTCCGAGGAACCCCGAGGAACTGGTTGCTGGGTGAGCTGGTCCTTCTGCATCGCCCTCGCCTCGGCGCCCGTGACGCTGATGCATTTCGGCACGCTCCGCCACGTGGTCATGCACGGACTCTCCGCCGTGGCGATCGTGTTCGCGCGGCGCCTGCAGCCGCGTTTCTCACGCGTCGACATCGTGCTGGTTCCGACGTTGCTCAGCGTCTTTCTGGCGTTCCACGAGATCGGCTTCGGCCGCACTCCCGCCGCGACGCTGCTGCGCGCGGCGATGGTGGTGTTTGCGTTGAGACTCGCGTTCGGCGCGTTCTCGAAAAGCCGCCGTCCTGCGCTCGCCTTCGCGGCAGTGCCGCTCGCGTTTCTCTTTCAGATGCACTGGCTCGCGCCCGGCATCGGCGGCGGGATCGCGCTCGCGTGGATCGTCGTCACGCCGTATCTCCTCGCGCGTGTGAATGAAGATCGTCTGCGACGCTTCGCCGCGTACATCGCGTATCCGATCGCGGTGGCCGCGTATCCGATGACGCTGGTCGGCCTGCTCTCCGCGCCCGCGCTGGATGTGTTCGAGGACGGCCATTCGCTGCTGCCCGCGTCGGAGATGGCGCGCGGCGAGCTGCCGTATCGCGACGTCGTGCCGATGCATGGCCTCATCTCCGACGGCGTCCTCGATCTCGTGGTCATGAAGGTCATCTCACCCAACCTCGGCGCCATCCTCACCACGCGGCGCATCGTGGCGGCGTTCACCATGACCGCGATTTACTTCGCGACGCTGGCCGCGACGACGAGCGCCGACCTGGCCCTTCTGTCCGTTTTCCTCTCGCTCTCGGTGTTCCCTTCGGCGTCGCTATGGCTGCGCGCACTGCCGCCGGTGCTCGCGCTGGCGTGCATCGCGGTCGCCACACGTTTGCGCGCGCGGCGCTGGTTCGCGATCGGAGGCGCGGTGGTGACCATCGCGGCGCTGGTCAGTCTCGATCTGGCCGCGTTCGCGGCGGCCGTGGCGCTCATCGCGGCCATCCGCTCCCGCGCGATCGTGCCTCTGTTCATCGGCATCGGCGTCATCGCCGTTCCGCTGCTGCTCGTGTTGCTGGTGCTGGGTGTGCTGCCGGACTTCTTCCACACGACGTTCGTCGAGGTCATCGGCTCCGGCGGGATCTATGTGCAGGGGCCGCTACCGGTGCCGGACGTGGTGCGCACGCTGGCGCATACGGCCGGCCTCATTTCTCTGACGGAAAGCTTCGCGATCGTCTGCTGGATTCTCGCGCTCATCGGCGCCGCGGCCGCGCTTTCTGCATCGCCATTGCGCGCGCGACGCGCGGACGCGGTATGGATGATCGCGTTGTGGCTGGTGATGGCCGGCGCATCGTTCGTCGTGCGCCGGCACTTCTACTTCGCGTTTGCGCTCGCGCCGTTCCTGATCGGCGGCTTGCTGGCGGTACGGCGCCATTCGCGTCCCGCCGCGATCGCGCTGACGATCGTGTTGGCGTTCCTGGCGAAGCCTTTCTCGCACGTATTCGATCTCGCGTTGCCGATTCGCCGTTCGGGCGGGATTGCGCCGCAGGAGTCGGTTGCGCTCACCGATCCCCCGCGCGCGCGCGGCGCGGTGACGGACGCGCGCACGAAGACCGGCATCGATGCGGTGCAGCGCTTCCTGCGCACGTCGCTGAAGCCGGACGAGACGTTCTACGACTTCGCCAGCATCGGCATGCTGTACTTCATCTTCGATCGCCCGTCGCCCGCGCGTCATCCGACGGTCCCCGCGTACGAGAGCATGGCGCTGCAACGGGAGCTGATTGCGGAACTGGAGCGAAACAAACTCGTTCGCGCCGCACTCATCCATTTTCCGACCGGCTACATCGACGTCGACGGCATCCACAATCGCGAGCGAGCGCCGCTGATCTGGGAGTACCTGCAGAAGAACTTCCGTCCCGCTTTCGCCGAGGATGGGGTGGTTTTCTGGATGCGGCGCTGATATCTTCGGCGCCTCTTACAACACAACTCGTTCCCGAAAAGGAGACCAGCATGAAGGCACGGCTCGCGATCGCGTTGGCGATCTCATTGACCGCAGTAACCGCCCTTGCGCAACAGCCCGGGCGTTGTGGTACGCGTCAGTTGAGCGATTCGGAAATCGCTGCGCTCGAAAAGAACGTCGCCCGCGGCAAGAAGGGCAAGACCTCGGCCGTCATCCCTGTGTGGGTGCACGTCATCAATCGCGGCGCCGGCTTCAATAACGGCGATGTATCCGACGGAATGATCCGCGACCAGATCCGTGTCCTCAACGAATCGTTCAATGGCCGCACCGGCGGCACGAACAGCGGCTTTGCGTTCGATCTCGCGGGTGTGACGCGCACGACGAATGCGACATGGTTCGCGCTTTTCGCCAGCGACACGAATGTCGAGCTCGAGGCGAAAACGGCGCTGCGGCGCGGCGGTCCGGGCACGCTCAATCTGTACCTCGTCGACGCCAGCCCATGGCTCGGCTGGGCGTATTTCCCGTCCATTCTCAACAGCGACCTCGCCAATCTCGATGGCGTGGTCGTCGACTGGCGGTCACTGCCGGGCGGCTCGTTCGCGATCTACAGTGAAGGCGACACCGGCACGCACGAAGTCGGCCATTGGCTGGCGCTCTATCACACGTTCGACGGCCATTGCGGCGCGAAGGGCGACTATGTCGCCGATACGCCTGCCGAACAGTCGCCGGCGTTCAATTGTCCGGTCGGACGCGACTCGTGCCCCGGCGCCGCGGGAGTCGATCCGATCACGAACTTCATGGATTACACACAGGACTCCTGCATGTACCAGTTCACGACCGGACAGGTCGAGCGGATGCAGGCCGCCTGGGCTGCGTTCCGCGACTAAAATTTTTGGAGTGCGGCAGCGAGAGCTGCCGCTTTCCAAAGCGGCGGCTTTGCAGCCGCACTCCAAAATCAATACGCGCCGGGATTCTTTACAAAGCGCCAGATGATCTTGCACGCGACCGTCCAGCTCCCTGCCTGCCGTTCGACGTGCCGCGAGATGCGGTCGAGCGCCGCGCGGTCATAAACGTTGCCATTGAAGATCACCGCGTCGATCCGTTGCGTGTTACGAATGTCCTGTAGCGGATTCGCGGCAAGCAACACGAGGTCTGCAACCTTGCGGGCATCGACGGTGCCGTATCGATGGTCCAGTTCGAAATACTGCGCGGGTGAAATCGTCGCGGCCCGCAAGACATCGGCATTGGACAAACCGGCCAGCGACAGCTGCTGCAGTTCGCGATGAAGGTCGGCTCCGGCCACGATGTAATCCGTCCCTGCCAACACTTTCACTCCGGCGCGATGTGCGGCGCCGGTGAGCTCGAGGCCCTTCTTGTAAAAGCGACGATGCGTCTCGCGCGCGGCTGGTGATGGATCCTTCGCGAGCAGTTCGTCGATGTCTTCGAGCCACTGCCGTTTCACCAGCGGATGCAGATAGCGCAACAGGTCGTCGTCGCGGACGGACGGGTCGTCGGCATAAGCGTCCGACCAACGCGTGAGGTGCGTCGGCACATACCACGTGCCGTGCTGTTTCATCGCGGCGAAGATCGCCTGCGCGAGCCGCGGGTCGTGCTCATCGAGCATGCGCTGGCGGTCTTCGCGCCATCGAGGTGCACCGGCTCGACGAAGATCCGCGCTGCCGGGGAACGACTCGTGGAGGATGAAGCGCGCGTGTTCGACGCTCTTCTGATGCGCGGCCGCTTCAATGGCGCTGACCTCGTAGGGCCGATGTAACA